>Ga0180218_1001085_pt1 | contig 17877 bp, 18 predicted proteins | sample eDN3rd37CKraftBY_FD_151334 | JGI IMG/M metagenome (GOLD analysis project Ga0180218, IMG submission 151334) | Enriched backyard soil microbial communities from Emeryville, California, USA - eDNA 3rd pass 37_C Kraft BY (version 2) (version 2) | ecosystem: Environmental > Terrestrial > Soil >...
GAAAGTGGGCACCGGCGGCGAAGCCGCTTTCCTGCCCGGCTGAGGCGTTACGCCGCGACGCGGTCGCGGAACTTGGCCTCGAACGAAATTTCCTCGATGGGCTTGGGCCTGCTGAACAGGAAGCCTTGCACCTCGGTGCAACCTTCCTTTTTCAGAATTTCGAACTGTTCGCGCGTCTCGACGCCCTCGGCGATCACTTTCATGCCGAGACTCGTGCCGAGCTGCACGATCGTCTGCACGATGGCGACGGCGTCTTCCTTGCTCTGCAATTCCTGCGTGAACGAGCGGTCGATCTTGATCTTGTCGAACGGGAAGCTGCGCAGATAGCTGAGCGACGAATAGCCGGTGCCGAAATCGTCGAGCGAGATCCGCACGCCGACCTCGCGCAACTGGTGAAGGGTATCGAGCACCATCCGGTCGTCCTGCAGGAATACCGTTTCGGTGATCTCGAGGCCCAGGCGATGCGGCGACAGATCCGAAGCCGCGAGATTGGAGATGACCGAGAGCACCAGCGTCGGGCTGCGGAATTGCACGGCCGACAGATTGACCGCAACGCCGATATCGTTCGGCCATTTCGAGGCGTCCTGGCAGGCCTGCCGGATCACCCATTCGCCGATATTCGAGATCAACCCGATCTCCTCGGCGATCGAGATGAAATCGTCGGGCATGATCAGGCCCTTCTCCGGGTGCTTCCACCGCAGAAGCGCCTCGAAGCCGGTGATCTTTTTCTTGGCGATATCGACAATCGGCTGGTAGTGCAGCACGAATTGCGAAGCCGCCACAGCCTTGCGAAGGTCCAGTTCGAGGTAACGGCGCTCCTGCATGCGCACGTCCATTTCCTGCTGGAAGAACTGGAAGGTGCCGCGGCCCTCGGCCTTGGCGCGGTAGAGCGCCATATCGGCATTCTTCAGCAGTTGATCGGGATCGCGGCCGTCGGCCGGCGCAAGCGCAATGCCGATGCTGGCTCCGATCAGGACCTGGTGCCCGCGGATTTCGAACGGTTCCGACAGGGTGCTGATGATCCGCTCCGCGAGCGTCGCGGCCGTCTCCGGATTGGCGCCGAGTTGAACGACGGCGAACTCGTCGCCGCCGAGACGCGAGATGATATCGGCGCCGCGGATCGCGAGTTGCAAGCGCTCCGTCACCGCGCAGAGCAGCGCGTCACCGACCGGATGACCGAGCGTGTCGTTCACGCTCTTGAACCGGTCGAGATCGACGAACAGCACCGCGAGCGAGCGATGCTGCGACAAGGCCTGCACGGTCTTTTCGCGGAACAGGAGGCGGTTCGGCAGGTCCGTCAGCGCGTCGTGGCGAGCCATATGCAGGATCTTCGCCTCGGCATGGTGCCGCTCGGTGACGTCCTCGTAAGTCGCGACCCAGCCATGACCGGCGGTCGAGCGGTAAACGACCGAAACGATGCGGCCGTCGGCAAACTCGTAATGATGGTTGTCGTCGGGGTGCAGGACGAAGAAGTCCTTCTGCTCCCGGTAAAGCTCCTCGGCGGTGCGCTTGCCGTGATTGCCGGCGGCGACGCTCGCCCGCAGCATGTCGAGGAAGGTCATGCCGGGTTTGATGGCGTCGCGGCTGAGGTGGAAGATCTCGTAGAAGCGGCTATTGACGACCTGCAGGCGATCGGCCTCGTCGAAGAAGCACAGGCCCTGCGACATGTTATCGAGCGCGGCGTTGAGCAACGACTTTGCCGCCGAAAGACTGGCCTTCTGCGATTTCAGCATCGTGATGTCGCTGCACATCAGGATGAAGCCGCCGTCGCGCACGCCGCTGCGGCTGATGCGGACATAACGGCCGTCGGTGAGCTTGATCTCGGTCGTCTCCTGCTCGCGCTTGGGCGCCGTCAGCAAACGCGAAAGCAGGATCGGCGCATCGACATAATGCGAGATCTCGGCAAGCGACACGCCCGGCATCAGAAGATGCCGGCTCACTTTGAGGAAATTCGCCGCTTCGCTGTTGGCGAGCACGACCTTGCTGTCGGCATCGACCAGCACGACGCCTTCGCGCGAGCTTTCGAGCGCATCGACGAGGCGCGCCTGCGCCGAACGCCGCTGCGAAACCTCGTAGTCCATCATGTTCTTGATGTTGTCGCGCATGATGCGCATGGCGTCGAGCAGCGCACCGAGCTCGTCATCATGGGCGGCGGGAATTTCCGTATCGAGCTTGCCCGATGCGATCGAACTCGCGATCGAGGACGCGGCCGAAACCGGCCCGACGATCCGGCGCGTCAGAATATGCGTGATTCCGATCGCGAGCAGCAGAGCGAGGGCGGTCGCCACGATGTTCAACTGGATATCGCGCGAGACGCTCTCTTGTGCCGCCTGACGGAACAGGAAGCCGTCGCCGCTGGTGTAGTTCACCAGAAGGTCGGTCTGTTCCATGACGCGAGCCGCGTAGCGGTCGAGCGTTTCCCAACTATCGCCGAGCTGCGTCCCGGACAGGAGGCGCGAGCGCGCGAGCTTCCATTGTTCGACGGCCTTGCTGACATTGAGCGCGGCATTTGCCGCGCGCGGCGACTGCGAGCGCTGGACGGCAATTTCCAGATCGTCGGACAGCGTCTTCGACAGCTCCTGGATCGTCGCTTCAAGTTCGTCGCGTTTGCGCTGATCGGTTTCGATCCATTGCCGGGTGAACGCCGCCTGCATGTTGGCGAAGTCCGCCGCCGCCGAGCGCGCATAGTTGATGGACATCAACGACTGATCGAATGTCTTGTGCACCAATAGGCCGGCATTGCGGATGCCCATGGTCGCGTAAACGCCGAGGCCCGCGATCAGGAAGCTGAACAGCAGGAAGGCGATCGCGATCCGGCCGCGAATCGTGAAGGCGAGCTTCATCAACCGCCATTGCGGCAGATGAAGACCCTTTCCGCTCTGCTCGACGCTCTTACCCAGCCAACGCATGACAAATCCGGCCCATGGGACGGTTGTCGTAACCCTTGGGGCGTAAAATTCACCTAAGAAGTCGCTGCGCTTTGTTGTGTTTCCTTAATAGTGTCTTAACCTGTGAAAATGCACCGTGGATGCAGGGCTGACCCTTCATGACAGCCCCTGGAGCGAACGTGCCGCCGATGCAAACGGACCCGGTCAAGCCGGTTACGGTTAAGAGATGGTTACTTTCGGCGCATGGGGCGATCGCCTTCGTCGCGGGCATGCTGTCGACGGCGGCATTCGTTATCGCCGCCCCGCAAATTCAGATTTCGCAGAAGGGGCGCGAATTCAACCCCGGCGAAATCACCATCGCGCGCGGCGAAGCCATCGACATCGTCAACGACGACGGCGATCTCCTGCATCACGCCTATATCGAATCGAAAACGTTCTCGTTCGACTCCGGCGATCAGAAGCCCGGCACCAGAACGATGATCGCCTTTCCCCAACCCGGCGATTTCATCGTGCGCTGCGCCATCCATCCGAAGATGAAGCTGCTCGTCCACGTGAATTGAGAAACGGCACGTTTCTCAGATGAACGAGCTGCCGTAGATCAGCGAGTGTGCCGCGTAATAGGCAAACAGCGTCGCGGCAAAAGCCCCGCCATAACCCGCCGGAACCAGAAACGGCTTCAGTGAAAGCCGCTCGCCGCGCTTGCGGCTGTCGGCGGCGATGACGACCAGCACGGCGATGATGGCCGAGTGGCCGATCATATCGACCTTGCCGAATTCGAAGACGGCGCTCACGAACATCCCGGTCAGGATGATCGCGGCAACGCGCGCGAGAAGCGGCGTCCAGATCAGCGCGAAGGCAAGCGCGAATTCGATCGCGCCGGCCGCACGCATGAACAGCTCCGGGTCGAAACCGAGCGTCAGCGACGGGTGTTGGATAAGCAGCGGAAAGCTCCACTCGGGATAAGCCCACTTCTCGACCGAGGCCCACATCAAGGTGATGCCCGCCGCCCAGCGCACAATATCGAGCGGGCGGATGCCGAAGAAATCGCGCTCCAGTCCGACGAGGATCAGATAGACGGCGATGCCGAGAAAGATCGGGTAGTCGGCGAGATGAAACACGCCGTACCGCGAAGTCGCGTAAACAAACAGCGAGATGATGCCGAGGCCGGCGAACGGCAGCGTCTTCCGGGTCGCAAGAGAAGCGACGATGAAGAGCTGGATCAGGCCGATCACCGGCGATGCCGTCTTCAGTTCCGGCGTAAGAATGATGCCGCCGATCGCCCAGATCGAGACGAAGAAAAACGCCAGCGTTCCGCGCAGGATGTTGTTGGTGTTCCGCTCGAGCGGCGCCGTCACACGATTCAACGCCTGCAGCAGGGACTGGCCGGGACGGGTCGCCTCGAACAGCGCGCCGGCGAGCAGCCACAACACCGAGAGCGCGATCAGCCATTCGAGATCGAAGCAAAGCACATTCTCGAGGCCGCGCGGCTGGCCCGCGATATTGAACGCGCAAAACCATTTGACGTGCGCGCTGGCTTCGCCGGTGTTTGCCAATAAAAGCAAGAAAGTGGCCGCGCCAAACGCGGCCTTACGCAAACAAATTCGAAAATACATTTTGGCCTCTACGCGCAAATCCAGCGCATGTGCTGACCTACTTTCGGCGATCCGCTTCACCGATCAGTAGGGTTATCATTTTACTAAACATCTTCGAATTTGCACGGAATGAGCGCAGGGCAACTGCGAATGTGGTTAATCCCGAAGGCCCGCCCCGGCGTTTAAAATTGTAATGAATTCTCAAAGCGATAATCGACGATTGCCGGCTAGGCTCCGATTCCGAACCTCAGAACTTCGCCCAATTGTGAAGGTCGCTCATGCCGACGCTCAAAACGATCTGCATCTCCGTTCATTCCGCTGCATGGCGTGAACTTGGCCGCCCCGAGATCACCGAAACCTGCCTCGGCGCCTTTCTCGTCTTCGGGCTATTCGCGATCGGCACCGTGCTGCCAATGGTCTGAAATCCGCTCAGCGCGGCAATGACGGCACCGCATAGGGTTTCGCGGGGCTCGTCAGCGTCTCAAGAAACGCGATGAGCTGATGCTTTTCCTGCTCGGTCAGGTGCAGCGGAACGATCTGGGCCGAACGGCTCGGCCGATTGATGCCTCCCCGATCATAAAGTTCGATCACCCCCCGAAGCGTGCCGATCGAGCCATCGTGCATATAGGGCGCGCGGCGGGCGACGTCGCGCAGCGTCGGCGTCTTGAAAGCGTATTTCAGCGCGGTCGACGACGGAAACAGCTTGCCCCTGCCGAGATCCTTACCGCGCGCAACGCCGATGTCGTGGAATGAGTTGTCGGTGAACAGCCAGCCGCTGTGGCAGGACGAACAGTTTGCCTTGCCGTTGAACAGCGCAAAACCGGCCTTGGCATCGGAGTCGATCGCAAGTTCGTCGCCGCCGATCCAGCGGTCGAAGGGCGCATCGGGGGTCACGATCGTGCGCTGGAACGTGGCGAGCGCAAGCTCGATCTTCTCGCGCGTGATGTGCCCCTTGCCGAAGGCGGCCTCGAACATCTGAACGTAGCCGGGATTTTCGCTCAGCCGGCTGATGACCAGCTTCTCGCTGGAGTTCATGTTCGAAGGCGTCGTGATCGGGCCGAAGGTCACCGACTCGAGCGTGTGGAAATGACCGTCCCAACCGAGCGGCTCGATCCATGCGATGTTCAGCAAGGTCGGCGATTTGAAAGTCTGGCGCTTCAGCTTTTCACCGAGCGCGACCTGCAAGCCATCGGTCCATGACAGACTGGGGTTGTGGCACGAGGCGCATGAACGGGTCCGCGATCTCGAAAGGATCGGATCGAAAAACAATGTCTGACCGAGCTTGGCCTTGTTCTCGGAATAGGGATTGCTCGCAGGGAACGGGATCTCTGCCGGCCGGCGATATAGCTCGCGCAACTTGTCGACGGGCGATGGGCTCTCGGCATGAGCGCCGGCAAGCGTCAGCAATCCCGTTGCCGCAAGAAGGAATGCCCTGAGCCAGCGCAGCATCGCACCAATCCGAAAAGCCGAAGCATCAGCCATCGGTATTGAGCCTTCGTTAACCCGAAAGCGCGGCACCATCCTCAAAACGGCCTATACCCCCCTCAAAGGGCGGCGGAACCGGCGCTCCGCCGGATGCTGGTTGGGGCGGGAGGATTCGAACCTCCGAATGGCGGAATCAAAATCCGCTGCCTTACCACTTGGCTACGCCCCAGCACGGCTACCAATGAACCGCAAGGGCAAGCGCTTAGCCGTTCGTCGCGATAATCGCAACGCTTGCGCTAACTTGTTGCCGCCTGCTAAACGACCCGCCATCGGAGTGTAGCGCAGCCCGGTAGCGCACCTGCTTCGGGAGCAGGGGGTCGCAGGTTCGAATCCTGCCACTCCGACCATTTTCCAATACCGGGATGAAACGGCTCTTTTCGAGAGCTTCGAGAGCGCCCTGCTCGAGGGCCATCGAGCTGCCAGCCGCGATCCCTCCCCGGTTGCTCCAAAGAGAAACGCGGCACCCTGGGCGCCGCGTTCTTTATTTCAAGCCGTTCGTGTTTTCAGCGGTTGGACCTTGACGCGGCAGCGTCAGCCGCCTCGCCCACGCCATGCAGATCACATCGCTTTGAGGTTACCGGCGGCGGTCTTGCCGCGGTCCGTCGTCACGATGTCGAACTGAATCTTTTGGCCTTCCGAGAGGTTCGAGAGCCCGGCCTGCTCGACGGCGCTGATGTGCACGAACACATCCTTGCCGCCGTCCGACGGCTGGATAAAGCCATAGCCCTTTTGGGCGTTGAACCACTTCACAGTACCTGAAGGCATAAATCTTTCCCCATCCTTGTGTTCAAATTAACGCGGTTATGCTCGTACGCTTCCTTTAGTTCCCCATTGGCGCGCGCGAAGGCGCAACCGCTCGATCCTGCCGTCAATTTTCTACGAGAGCACAAGGCCCTTGCCCGCGGCATTTCATCTTGCGCGCGAATGAGAACGCAATCAGGCCCCCCCGTCAATAGATCATTCCGTGAAGCCAATGACTTCGCCGCACCTGCGAAGAAACGGCACTTCCACTGCTATAATCAGCCATTGGATTCAATTTAGCCTCGGGTAAAGCAAGCATGGCCGACGATATCCCCTTCGATCGCAATTTCGATGTACCGGCCGGGCGTGTCGATCGGGTTGCCCCCCTCATCCGGCGCGTTGTGGCGCCCAACCCGGGGCCATTCACCTTCACCGGCACCTGCACTTACATCGTCGGCGAAGGCGAAGTCGCGATCATCGATCCAGGCCCCGATCTTCCCGAGCATATCGAGGCGGTGCTGAAGGCGGTCGAGGGCGAGCGCGTCAGCCATATCCTTGTCACCCATACCCACCGCGATCATTCGCCGGCGGTACCGGCGATCCAGGCGGCGACCGGCGCGAAAACTTACGGCGAAGGACCGCACCGGGCGGCGCGGCCGTTACAGATCGACGAAAAGACCCGGCTCGATGCAAGCGCGGATATGGATTTTACGCCCGACATTCGCGTCCGAGACGGCGAGACGATCGAGGGCAAGGACTTCGCATTCGAGGCGGTGCTGACCCCCGGTCACACCATGAACCACGCCGCTTACGCATTGAGAGGCGCCGATACGCTTTTCGCCGGCGATCATGTGATGGCATGGTCAACATCGATCGTCGCGCCGCCCGATGGCGAGATGCACGCCTATATGAATTCGCTGCGCAAGCTCAAGGCGCGCAGCGAGACAACCTATTATCCCGGCCATGGCCCGGCGGTGCGCGATGCGCATGCCTTTCTCGATCGCTACATCGCCCATCGCGACGCGCGCGAGACGGCGATCCTGCGCGTGCTCGAGCGCGGCGAAACCGACGTGCCGTCGCTGGTGCGGGCGATCTATATCGGGCTCAATCCGAAACTTGCGGGCGGCGCGGCGCTGATGACCTTCGCGCAGCTCGAGGACCTGATTGCCCGCCGCAAGGTCGTGACCGACACTCCGGTCCCTTCGCTCGCCTCGCGCTTCCGCCTTACTTAAAATCAGTGCATCAGGCGCCGGCGGGTATCGGCGAAGTCGGCCATGAAGCTTTCGATGCGCGCGGCGTTCGAGCCGAAATCGTGCTCGCCGTAACGCGAGGCCGAGCGCATGTCGATCCGCACACCCTTGTCGCTGGTGCGCACGCGGATCACGACATCCTCGCGAAAGCCCATCACCGGGGTCAGCGCCACCGCCTCGATGCGGCCGTCGCGCTCGCCGCCGCGCGGCGAAACGCTGTCGAGGACGCGCCAGCCGCGCTTCTCGACGATCGACATCGCGATGTTGAAAACCTCGTCGGGATTGGCCTCGACCTCGAACGGCTTCACGCCGGCATAAGCAAGACGCTGCGCGCGCGCGAAACTCGCACCCGCATAACGCACCGGATTGGAGCCGCGCGGGCGAACCTGCGCCACCGCCACGAATTGCGGCGGGTCATTATAGTCGGTGGTGATGTCGGCGATCAGCGGCAGCGTCGCGCTGCGCGCGATGGTCACGAGCGGCCAGCCGATGATGACAAGGCCGACAGCCATCGCGGCAAAAGCCCGCCCGAGCCCGCGCAAGCCTTCGTTCCAGATCACGATGAAAGCGGCGAGCGCAACCAGAAGCGCGAGCGCCGCCACCGCAAAACCGGCGAGCAGAATTGCAATCGCGACCTTGTATTCGATCAGGCTGAGGCGATGCATGCCGATGGCGAGCAGCACCACCGGCACGGCAAAGATCGCGATCCTGCGGCTCCAGGTCGCGAGCTTCGACACCCGAACTTCGACATACAGACGGCGGCGGATCATGCGGTGGCGGTTGTTGCCTACTCCGCGGCACTCGGCAAGCGGTAATCGCGGAATTGCTCGCGGAGCGCCATTTTCAGGATCTTGCCGGTCGCGGTGTGCGGGATTTCGGCGACAAAGATCACGTCGTCGGGCAGCCACCATTTGGCGACCTTGCCGCGCAGATAATCCAGCATGTCGCTCTTGGCGATCTTGCGATCTTTCTTGGGGACGACGATCAGGAGCGGCCGCTCGTCCCATTTGGGGTGCGGCACGCCGATCACCGCCGCTTCCGCCACATCAGGATGGCCGACGGCGATGTTCTCGATATCGATCGAGGAAATCCACTCGCCGCCCGACTTGATGACGTCCTTCGCCCGGTCGGTGATCTTCATGTAGCCGAGCGGGTCGATGGTCGCGACATCGCCGGTGTCGAAATAGCCCTCATCGTCGAGGATCTTGCCGCCCTCGCCCTTGAAATAGGCACGGGCGACCGTGCCGCCGCGCACTTTCAGGCGGCCGAACGTCTTGCCGTCCCACGGCAGCTCGTTGTTGTCGTCATCGGTGATTTTCATCTCGACGCCGAACAGCGCGAAGCCCTGCTTCTCCTGCGTGTCGAGCCGCGCTTCGCGCTCGAAGGCCGCCGCTTCCGGCTTGAGGTGCCCGGCCGAGCCGACCGGGCTCATCTCGGTCATGCCCCAGGCGTGGCGGACGAGCACGCCGTATTTGTCCTGGAATTTTTCAATCGTCGAGCGCGGGCACGCCGAGCCGCCGATGAAGGCGAGCTTCAGCGACGGAAGTTTCAGATCGTGCTTTTCCATGTGCTCGAGCAGCGCGAACCACACCGTCGGCACGCCCGCGGTGGAAGTGACCTGGTATTTGTCGATCAACTCGTAAAGCGACGGGCCGTCGAGCCTCGCGCCGGGCATGACGAGCGTCGCGCCGTTCATCGGCGCCGCGAAGGCGAGCGACCAGCTATTGGCGTGAAACAGCGGCACCACCGGCAGGATCGTGTCGCTCGACGAGATGCCGAAGACATCCGGCATCGAAGTGGCGAAGGCTTGCAGCAAATTCGAGCGGTGCGAGTAGACGACACCCTTCGGATGGCCCGTCGTGCCGGAGGTGTAGCACATGCCGGCGGCGGCATTTTCGTCCACCTTCACCCAGGCGAAATCGCCGTCGGCTTCCGCGATCCAGTCCTCGTAAGCGACCGCATTCTTGAGCGAGGTCTTCGGCATATGCGCGGCGTCAGTCAGGATGACGTAGCGCTCGATGCTCGGAAGCTTGCTCGCGATCGCCTCCAGCATCGGCACAAAGGTAAGATCGGCCAGCATCATCCGGTCTTCGGCGTGATTGATGATGTAGGTGATCTGCTCGGGAAAGAGCCGCGGATTGACGGTGTGATAGACCGCGCCCGCGCCCATGATGCCGTACCAGCTTTCGAGATGGCGGGCGGTGTTCCAGGCCAGCGTGCCGATGCGCTCGCCAGGCTTGATGCCTTCCCGGCCCAGCCGCTGCGCGACCTTGAGGGCGCGCTTGCGAACCTCGGCATAGGTCGTTTCGACAATCGGCCCTTCGACCGAGCGGGTAATCACTTTATGGCGGCCGAACTGCGCCGCCGCATGGTCGATGACGCGGTTGCAGGTCAGCGGCCAATCCTGCATCAGGCCTTGCACGAAAAACCTCCGGCTTCGCGTTCCTCGCGGCGCTGTTTCGCGCCTGTTTGTTGGCTATAAAATGAGCCGGTTTGCGTTTTCGCGCAACCTGCCGCGATTTGGCCTCGCTCGCCCGACACCGTGCCTGCGAATCCGGGGTACCATGTTTTTAACCAAGGCTGTCTGCTCCCTTCGCGCGTTCGCGCTCGCCGCCGGCCTTCTCGCCGGGCTGCCCGCGCACGCGAAGGAAATTCCGCTGCCGCCGCCGCGGCCGCCGGAAGCCGATCTGCCGCAGGAGCAGGCGAAGCCAAAAGGCCCGCAGCAGATCGCGGCCGATCCGGCGGCGATCGAAGCCGCCAGGCACGAATGCGAAGCCTTCTTCAAAGCCGATATTGCGGAAGCCGAATTCGTCGATGCCATTGCCTGGGACAATGGCTGCCTTGCGGCGGCGCCCGTGAGCGTCACCGCGATCAAGCTCGCCAACGGCAAACGCATTGAGCTCAAGCCCGCCGCCGTCTTGCGCTGCCCGATGGCCTATGCCGTCGCGAACTGGGTGCGCGATGCGCTGGCGCCGGCGGCGAAAAAACTCGGCAGCGAAATCGAGCGCATTGACGTTGCCGCCTCCTATGCCTGCCGGCCGCGCAACAATGTCCTGGGCGCGATCCTGAGCGAGCACGGCAAGGCCAATGCCCTCGATATCCGCTCGCTGCACTTCACCAATGGCGCGAGCTTCGTGATCGAAAAGGCGCAAGGCCGGCGCGAATTTCTGACCGAGATGAGAAAATCGGCCTGCGCGCGCTTCATGACCGTGCTCGGGCCCGGTTCCGACCGTGCCCATGAAAATCACCTGCATGTCGACCTGCAGGCCCGCCGCAACGACTACAGGATCTGCCAGTGGATATTGCCGCGCCCCGAGGGCGTCACTTCACCCCATGAAATGGCCGCGATCGTCGAAATCGAAGGCCGCGGCAAGGGCAAGGAAGTGCGCGGCACCGAGACACACGGTAAGAAACCGGCAAATAAACTGTGATGCTGTTGCAGCCATGTTCATCACCCGCCGTCAATTTCTGACCGGCACCGCCGCGCTCGGCGGCATGACGATCGCGACCGGCGCCTATGCCGGCATCGTCGAGCCTGCGTTCCTGCTCTCGGTCACCGAATATCGCCTGACGCCGCCCGGCTGGCCGCGCGATTTTCCGCTCAACATCGCGGTGATCGCCGATCCGCATGCGGCCGAGCCTTATATGGGCGCGCGGCGCATCGAGGAAATCGTTACGGCAACGAATGCCTTGAATGCCGATCTCGTGGTGCTGCTCGGCGACTTCGAGGGCAATCACCGCTTCGTCACGCGGCTCGTGCCGTCCGATACCTGGGCGCCGCTCTGGGCCCAGTGCAAGGCGCCGCTCGGCGTCTATTCGATCCTCGGCAATCACGACTGGTGGTTTCACCTCTCGCGCATCCGCCGCTCGATCGAAAAGGCCGGTATTCCGATTCTGGAGAACGACGGCGTCCGGCTCAGCCATCGCGGCCGCAAGTTCTGGCTGCTCGGGCTCGGCGACCAGATCGCCTACATTCTCGGTCACCGGCAATTTCGCGGCGTTGACGACCTGCCGAAGACGCTTGCGACGATCACCGGCGACGATCCGGCCATTCTGCTCGCCCACGAGCCCGACATTTTTGTCAAAGTGCCGCGGCGCATCTCCTTGACGCTCGCCGGTCACACCCATGGCGGCCAGGTGCGGCTGTTCGGCTATTCGCCGATCGTGCCGAGCAATTACGGCAACCGCTTCGCCTATGGCCACATCGTCGAGGATGGCCGTCACATGATCGTCTCGGGCGGCCTTGGCTGCTCGATGCTGCCGGTGCGCTTCGGCGTTCCGCCCGAGATCGTGCTGGTGCGGCTCGGCGATGCATCCGGCGCCTGACGCCGGCTTGTATCGAAACGGCACGCTACGGCGCCTTTGCGCGCGGTCTTGGCTAACGATCTTGGCGAACGGCATTCAGCTTTTGGCAACCATGCAGCCGGAAAAGCGGAGAAGCTCGAAACCCGCCAAAGCAGCGTTAAGCATGTTCCGGCTAGCGTGAGGCCCGAACCAAACGGGAATTCGCCATGCGCATCATCATGACGTCCCTCACGCAAACGCTGCGGCGCTTCGCGCGCAACGAGAGCGGCACGACCGCCATCGAATACGCCCTGATCGCGGGCGGCATTTCAATCGTTATCGTGGCGGCCGTCTCCGGCATCGGCACGACGCTGAACAACACCTTCAATTCGGTGCAGGCCGGCTTCCCCTCTTCCTGAAAAAGCAAAAAGGCGCGGGCTTTGTGCCCGCGCCTAGTCGCCCCCAAGATTGCCGGTCGTCTTAGATGACGACCACAGTCGCGCCGACCGGCACCCTATTGTAAAGATCGATGACGTCCTCGTTCAGCATGCGGATGCAGCCGGACGAGATGGCCTGCCCGATATATTCCGGCTGATTGGTGCCGTGAATGCGGAACAGCGTGTCCTTGTTGCCCTGATAGAGATAGAGCGCGCGCGCCCCCATCGGGTTATGCGGGCCCGGGCCGACATGCTTGGGCAGTTCGGGCATGCGCTTGAGAATGTCGGCGGTCGGCACCCATTCCGGCCACTCGGTCTTGCGGCCGACCTTGGCGATGCCGCGCCAGCTCAAGCCTTCTTCGCCGACGGTCACGCCGTAGCGATAGGCTTTGCCTTTTTCCTGCACGAGATAGAGAAACTTGCGCTCGGTATCGACGACGACGGTGCCCGGCGCTTCCTTGCCTGAGTAATCGACGAGGTGGCGCAGCCAGCCTTCGCTCGGCTTGTGATTGAGATAAGGCGCGCTCGCGAGCAGCTTCTTGTCGCGCGGCTTGAGCGCTGCATCCGTCACCGGATCGAGCGTTTCGGAAATGCAGCCGGTCAGCGCGAACGCTGCGACAGCGATCAAAGCGAGCTTCTTCAAAAACATGTCTTCGAAATCCCTGTCGGTCCAGCCCCTGGAGCCCAGTGGATGCGTTTGGATACCGGGCCCGGATTGCATTGGGAAGTCACGAAACGGCCCGCGCTTCGCATTGCCAAAACCTGTTGCATAAATATCGCAGGGCGCATTCGCCAAATGGCGCAAATTTCGCCCGCATTAACGCGCGCGTTAGCGCTTGAAACAGTCTGCAATATTAAATTCCCGACAGCTTCGCGTTTGGCCACAAATGGCCGTGATTGCTGCCTAAATCCGCCGCACACGGAGACCACGTGAAGGGCTGCAAGCCACTCCATAACCCAAGGGACGAGTTATGTCGGAAATGAAAGAGGCCCCGAGCACCGAAGCGGCAGAACGCGGCGCAGATCTCGGCGACCAGTATCGCAAGATCGGAATCCCGGCGGTGGCCGCCACGCTGCCTTACGCCGGCGAGCAGAAAAATACCAACTACGCACCCCCCAAGAAGGTACTGACGATTCGCGACCTCGAATGGCTGGCCGGCTAAGCCGCGCCGCGCGCCTCCCGGCGCTCCTTATCCATAGACGGTCATCCTAGAGCCACGGCGTTCCGATAGGACGCCGTGGACTGCTTTTCAGCAACGGGATAGGAAAGCATCGGCTCCGGGGAAAGCGCATGCTCTATGCCTACACGCTGAACGGCACGACGTTAGAGCGCAACGCCGTCGAAAACGGCGCGATCCCCGCGAACGCCGTTTGGGTCGACATGATCACGCCGACCAACGAGGAAGAGCGCGCCGTTGAAGCGCATTGCGGCATCGAAGTGCCGACGCGCGAGGAGATGGCCGAGATCGAGCCGACCAGCCGGCTCTATTCCGAAAACGGCGCGCGCTACATGACCGCTTCGCTCATTTACGACGCCGAAACCGATCACCCGAAGCTCACCGTCGTCACATTCATTCTCGCGCAAAACCGGCTCATCACCGTGCGCTATGACGAGCCGCGGCCGTTCGCGCGCGTCGCGCTCAAGCTCGCGCGCAACTGCCCGATGGGCATCACCGGCGAAGCGGTGCTGATCGAATTACTCGACGCCATTGTCGATCGCGCCGCCGACGTGCTGGAGCGGGTCGGCGCCGAGGTCGATGCCGTCTCGCGCACGATCTTCGAGGGCCGCGCGACGCGCAACTCGTCGAGCCAGCGCTATCAGGTCAGCCTGCGCGAAGTCGGGCGCAAGGCCGACCTCACCTCGAAGATGCGGGAATGTCTCGGCTCGATCGGGCGCCTCGTCCTGTTCTTCATCAACGACGCGCAGAATACGCGGCTTCCCAAGGATCAATATTCGCAGATCCGCGGCATGTCGCGCGACGTGACGTCCCTCACCGACTACGCCGCCTTTCTCATCAATAAGCTACAGTTCCTGTTGGACGCCATCGTCGGCATGGTGAGCCTCGAGCAGAATAACGTCATCAAGATCTTCTCGGTCGTCTCGGTCGCCTTGATGCCGCCGACGCTGATCGCCTCGATCTACGGCATGAACTTCAAGCACATGCCCGAACTCGACTGGCCGCTCGGCTATCCGCTCGCGATCTTGCTGATGATCGCGGCGGCCGTTGCGCCGTATATCTTCTTCAAGTGGAAGCGCTGGCTCTAGCGCTCACGGATAGAGCTTCTCGGTCTTCCATTTCTCGCCGGGCTTGCCGCGCAAAAACACCAGGCGGTCATGCAGGCGGAAGGGCTGATCCATCCAGAACTCGATCTGCATCGGAATGATGCGATAGCCGCACCAATGCGCGGGACGCGGCACGGTGCCGGGGTATTCCTTTTCATAACGGGCGATGGCCGCTTCCAGCGTCTTGCGGTCGTCGAGCGGGCGCGACTGGAGGCTCGCCCAGGCGCCGATCTGCGAGCCGCGCGGGCGGGTCGCGTAATAGGCGTCGCTTTCGGCCGCGGAAACCTTCTCGACCGGCCCCCGTATACGAATTTGGCGATTTAAAGATTTCCAGTGGAAAACCATCGCCGCCTTCAAATTGCCCTCTAGCTCCTGTCCCTTGGTGCTCTCGGTGTTGGTGAAGAAGACAAAGCCTCGCTCGTCGAACTTCTTCATCAGAACCATGCGGACGTCCGGCAGCCCGCCGGCATCCACCGTCGCAAGCGCGCAGGCATCGGGATCCCTCGGTTCCTTCGCGGCAGCCTCCTTCAACCAGGAGGAAAACAACGCGATGGGGTCGCCGGCGTCGGGAAAGTCACTGATCTTTAACCCAGCCGGGTGTTCCATCGTTGGGTGGTTTTTTTGCGTCATGTCGGGGACCAATCTGGTGCTTCAAGAAACAGTTCGTTCTAACCGCCATTCCTATCACGGATCGCGCCCCTGTGGATTGATCGCGCTCAGCTTTGCGGCGATCGTCCTCGGCGGCGCGCTCGGCGGTTGCAGCGCCTCGCTCCCCTCGATGTTCGGCGATAGCGGCAAGTCCACCCAGGTCGCGCGCTCCGAGAACGTGAAGCCGGAGCCGAACGTCACCGGCTCGCTGTCGCTCGCGAACGGCGCCAAGTCCACGATGTCGCCGCTCGACTGGAACATCGCGAAATCCGCGCTGCGCGAGACGCTCGGCCGCGCCGAGGCCGGCGCCAGCCAGCCGTGGGAAAACCCGACCTCCGGCGCGCGCGGCACCGTCACCCCGGTCGCCTCGATCTACGAGAAGAACGGCTTTGCCTGCCGCAACTTCATCGTCAGCCATGTCCGCGAGAGCAAGGAAAGCTGGTTCGAAGGCACCGCCTGCCGCGTCCACCGCGGCCAGTGGGATGTGACCAACACCCGCCCGCTCGAAAAGTCCTGATCCCTTCTTTATTGCATCCGCGCTAGACTCTCCCCACATAAGGCGGCCGGGCGGCCGCCCGGTTGGAGGTTCTTTTTGGCTCGCGATCCATATGATGTGCTTGGCGTGCCGCGCAAAGCGGCCGAAGCCGATATCAAGAAGGCGTATCGGCGCCTCGCCAAGAAATACCATCCCGACACCAACAAGGATCCGAAGAGCAAGGAGCGTTTCGCCGAGGCGAACGCGGCCTACGAGATCATTGGCGACAGCAAGAAGCGCGCGCAATTCGACCGCGGCGAGATCGACGCCGAGGGCAAGCCGAAATTCCAGGGCTTTCCCGGCGGCGGCTTTGCCGGCGGCGGTTATGGCGCAGGCCCCCGGCCTGGCGGCGGCTTCGGCGGGCAGCCCGGCGGCGAGACGATCTTCGAGAGCTTCAGCTATGGCCCGGAAGGCTTTCACCGCAGCGGCGGACGCTCGGGCGGCGGGCGCTCGCGCGGCGGCTTCGAAGATATCCTGAGCCAGATGTTCGGCGGCGGTGGCGGCGGCGGCTTCGGTGGATTTTCCGCCGAGACGGAAGCGCCGGTGCGCGGCTCCGATATCGGTCTCACGCTTTCGATTACGCTTCCGGAAGCCGCGCTCGGCGCGAAGAAGCGCGTCAAGCTGCCGACGGGCAAGGATGTCGAAGTGACGATCCCGGCCGGCATCACCGACGGCCAGCAGGTGCGGCTGCGCGGGCAAGGTCTCGCGGCGGGCGGCATGCCTGGCGATGCGATCGTGACAATTCATGTGCTGCCGCATAGCGACCTCAAGCCCGAGGGCTCGGACCTGCGCGCCGACATCTTCATTCCGCTCGAGGACGCGGTGCTCGGCGGCACGGCGCGCGTGCCGACGCTTTCGGGCGCGGTGGATTTGAAAATTCCGCCGCAGACTTCCGGCGGGCGCACGTTCCGTCTCAAGGGCAAGGGCCTCCCGAAGAAGGAAGGCGGGCATGGCGATTTGCTCGCGACGATCAACATTCGCTTGGGCGATCCCGATCCCGAACTCAACGCGCTGATGCAAAAACGCCGCGCGAAATAAGCCAGCCGCTCGCGAGCCGCGCGAGGGTTTTCCCGCCGGATCATCTTCGGCTTTCTCGTCATGGTTCAGCTTTTTCCTCAGGGCGAGGCTGTAGTTGGGTTTTGCGGACATGCGTCGTCGTTCTCGCGATCGCTTTTCAGCGCCGAGGCATCGTCAGGTCACCACTCTCTCATTGAAAATCATGAGGGCGGCGCGGGACGCCGGAGACTTGCCGGTCTCCACGGTCCATGTGCGAAAGGTGGGAAGCACATGGAGTTGTACTCACCGCAGTCGCCGGTTCGTAACCGACGTCCCGCGCACGGTGTTTCTAGGCTTGCTCCGCGCGGCCCCCGGTGGTGTTACTTTGCTAACCACCGCTTTCGACGCTCAACACCGACTGACGGCCCGGATGAGTCCCCAGGTCGATGTCACCGGCGTCCGTGGCGAAGAGCCATCTTCGCCGGGAACACGCAGCTTGGGCCGCGATGCAAAGGCTGCGAACCTTCGCAAAGCCACCGTTCCTCTCCCGCATCTCAAGACGCCTCCGGAGACGCCCCTCGTGGGAAAAGACAGAATGAATATAATCCTATTCATGCAAATGTCAAGCGAAAGCATCCGGCCTCCGACAATTCCCGGCCCCGCCTTCCGGCTCTCTCTGCCGGCGTGAATCGAACAGCGCCGCGCGCGGCGGATAGAACAGGAAAATCCGCCCCGGC
>Ga0180218_1001087_pt1 | contig 17847 bp, 15 predicted proteins | sample eDN3rd37CKraftBY_FD_151334 | JGI IMG/M metagenome (GOLD analysis project Ga0180218, IMG submission 151334) | Enriched backyard soil microbial communities from Emeryville, California, USA - eDNA 3rd pass 37_C Kraft BY (version 2) (version 2) | ecosystem: Environmental > Terrestrial > Soil >...
GATGCCCGGTATTGATCCCACCAGCAGCAATCCCAAAAGCTCAAAGCTCGTGTTGCCGATCGACATGTGGCCGAGTCCTGAGACGAGCGTCAGCGGTACGGCGTGCACGATGTCGGTGCCGATGAGGCGGCGCGTCAGCAGCGTCGGGTAGAGCAACGTCAGAACGACGACGCCGATCGCACCGGCGCCAACTGACGTCAGCGTGACGATCGACCCGAGAGTCAGACCGAGCAGCACCGTGGGCAGGCGGCGGATTTTCGTTTCGGGCGGCTCGGCAACGTTCGCTTGGCGACGGACGACGAAGGGATAGATCAGAATCGAGATCGCGCTGATCACGAGCGCGGCAATGAGCGCTCTCTGGATGAGTTCAGCGAGTGCGGTGAGGCTCGGATCGAGCACGTGTAGAACGGCCAGCATCCCGAGTGAGCCCGGCACGCTCCCCAATGCCAGCCAGGATACCAGCCGCCAGTTGACGTTGCCGATGTTGTGGTGAGGCAAGGTCGCCGTCGCCTTGGTGATCGCCGCAAAGAGCAAGTCGGTGCCGACGGCCAGCGCAGGCGATATGCCGACTTTCGCAATCAGGAACGGCGTCATCAGAGAACCAGCGCCGACGCCCGTCATGCCGACGAGAAAGCCCACGACGAAGCCAGCCGCAACCACTGAAGTCCAGAATGTGCTGAGATCTATTTCGGGCATGAAATTCCGCGGCGTGATTAAGGACTGACCTACGCGAGATCAGGCGGCTCTGCAATTGCGGATGTGTAGCTGATATAGCGCTCGCGCAATCTTCGGCGGTGTCGCGTGAGCGATCTTGCCGCGCTCCTGAGAGTTTGCGGACAAACGATCCTCGGGGCGAGCCCGAGGATCCGAGATGCGAGATGATTAGCTGACGGAGCTTAGAGGCCCGGGTCCATGCCGTCGTCGAGGGGCGGCGGGGGCTCGATTGCGACCGAGACGCCTGCTGAGCGCAGGATAATCGCCACTTCGTTGGCGCGGCGCATGAACTCCTCACGATCCTTCGAACTCATCGACAGATCGCGATTGAGACCGTTGGCCAGCATATCGCGCTTCAGCACGAAGTGACCGTCCACGGGCTGTTCGGCCTTGGAATTGACCGACGTTGCGATGCCGCCTGCCATCGTGGCGCCGGTGATGGAATCGACGAGCAACAGCGTCCCGGTCTCCGGCGTCTCGGTGAAGACGTCGATGGCGGCGGCGCGGCCGAGTGAGATTTTCGCAATCGCGATGTCGTTGGCGGCGCAGGCGCGTGCCGGCCGGGACGCCATCGTTTCCAGATCGAGAAGTCCCTTGATCTCAATGTTGGAGATCGGAACGAGATCGGTCGATGTGCGCAACAGATAGCCGGCGGTGGGGCTGAATTCGTCTTCCGACAGCCAGACGAAACGCGCTTCGACAGTTTGGGCCGCAACGGGCCGCATCTCGGGCGCCGACAGCACGGCGCCACGCGACACGTCGATATCGACGTCGAGCTGCAGGGCGACGGCTTGGCCAGCCGAAGCGCTTTCCAGATCGCCGTCCATGGTGGCGATGCGGATGACCTTGCCGCTGGCGTTGCTCAGCGTATCGACGACGACGTCGCCGACTTTCACCGATCCGGACGTGACGGTGCCTGCGAGGCCACGGAAATCAAGGCCATCGCGCAACACGGTCTGGACCGGGAAGCGGAACACGGAGCCCGCTTCGCTGACGCGGCTCGGCGTCTTCTCCAGATGCTGGATCAGCGTCGGGCCGCTGTACCAGGACATGTTCTCCGAAGCCGCGGAGACGTTGTCGCCGAAGACGGCGGACAGCGGAATTGCGGTCGCGTCCCAGAAATTGAATTTCCAGCACAGCGTGCGGAAGTCGGCTTCGATCTTGCGGAACACGTCCTCGGACCAGCCGACGAGATCCATCTTGTTCACCGCCAGCACGACGTGCTTGACGCCGACGAGATCGAGGATCGCCGTGTGGCGCTTCGTCTGCTTCTTCACGCCCGAGCGCGCATCAACGAGCACGATGGCGACGTCGGCGTGCGAGGCGCCGGACGCCATGTTGCGCGTGTACTGCTCGTGGCCGGGAGAGTCGATGATCACGAAGCGGCGCGTATCAGTATCGAAATACTTCCACGCGATGTCGATCGTGATGCCTTGCTCGCGCTCGGCGACGAGGCCGTCGAGCAGCATCGAGAAATCAGGAAGATCGGTGCCGGCGGCCTTGCGGCCCGAGCGGCGTACGTTCTCGCGCTGATCCTCGTAGAGGTCGGATGCGTCCCAGAGCAGGCGGCCGATCAACGTCGATTTGCCGTCGTCGACGGAGCCGCAGGTCAGAAGATGCGTGATGCCGCCAAGCTCGCGCACGAGATTGGGCACGACTTCGAGATGCGGCTGAGCCTTCTCAATCGACTCATGTTTATGGAGGGCGTGGACCGACATCAGAAATAGCCTTCCTGCTTCTTCTTTTCCATGGCGCCGGCCTGATCGTGATCGATCAAGCGGCCTTGGCGTTCGGAGGTTTGCGCATTGATCGTCTCAGCGACCACGGCTTCGATCGTTTCGGCATCCGACTCGACGGCTGCGGTGAGCGGATAGTCGCCGAGCGTGCGGAAGCGGATCTTGCGCATTTCGACTTTCTCGCCCTCGCGTGGCTGCAGACGTTCGTCATCCTGCATCAGGATCTGACCGTTGCGGACGATGGTCGGCCGTTCGGCAGCGTAATAGAGCGGCACCACTTCGAGCTTCTCGCGCAGGATGTAGCGCCAGACGTCCTTCTCGGTCCAATTCGACATTGGAAAGACGCGAACGGTCTCGCCGGTTCCGAGGCGGCCATTCAACAGGTGCCACATCTCGGGGCGCTGCTTGCGCGGATCCCAGCGGTGGCCGGACGCGCGGAACGAGAAGACCCGTTCTTTGGCGCGGCTTGCTTCCTCATCGCGGCGCGCGCCACCGAATGCGGCGTCGAAGCCGTATTTGTCGAGCGCTTGCTTCAGCGCCTGAGTTTTCAGAACGTCGGTGTGGATCGAGGGCGCGTGATCAATCGGGTTGATGCCGCGCTTGATGCCGTCCTCGTTGGTGTGGACGATCAGCTCGAGTCCCAGTTCGCGTGCGGTGCGGTCGCGGAACGCGATCATGTCCTTGAACTTCCACTTCGTATCGACATGGAGCAGCGGGAAGGGGACGGGCTGCGGAAAGAACGCCTTGCGCGCCAAGTGCAGAAGGACGGTTGAATCCTTGCCGATCGAATACATCAGCACGGGCTTGCGGAACTGAGCCGCCGCCTCGCGGAAGATGTGGATGCTTTCGGATTCGAGGAGATCAAGATGCGAAGGCGAAGCCGTCATGCGGCGCGGTCCTTTGGTTCAAAACCGGGGTCTGGGGCCTGGGTGTGCAATCCGCACTCCTTGCCGTTCTCGTTTTCCCACCACCAGCGGCCGGCGCGGATGTCCTCGCCCGGTGCGATGGCGCGGGTGCACGGCTGGCAGCCGATGGAGGGGAAGCCTTTGGCGTGCAGTGGGTTGATCGGGATGCTGTTGGCGGCGACGTACTCTTCGAGCTGAGCCCACGTCCAATCGGCGATGGGGTTCAGCTTGATCAGGTTCTGCGCCGGATCGTAGGTCGCAAAGTGCACATGGGAGCGGCCCTGCGATTGCTCGCGGCGTAGACCGGTCACCCAGGCCGCTGCGCCCTTCAGCGCGCGGTTGAGGGGGCGTACTTTGCGAACTTCGCAGCAGGCTTTGCGGGCCTCGACGGAATAGCGAAAGCCGTAGATGCCATCGTTGGAGACGAGTTCTTCGACTTCGGCCGCGTCGGGAAACATCACGCGGATCTTGATGCCGTACTTGCCTTCGGTCTCGAACAGCGTGTCGAGCGTTTCGGGGAAGTGGCGGCCCGTATCGAGCGTGAAAATGTCGATGTCTGTGCCGGTCGCCGCGATGGCGTGCGTGATCGCCTGATCCTCGATGCCGAGGCTGGTCGAAAAGGCGATAGTACCTTCGATCGCCGAACGGATGGCAGCAAGGCGCTCTTCCAGCGTCTTGAGGTCAGCCAGCTTGCGGTCAAGCTCGGCCGCTGCGGCGTGCTGCGGCGCGGAACGATCGTCCGCCGCGGGTCCGCCTGGGGCGGACGCGGGTGCTTCGAACAACGTCATGAATCCTCCAGAGCTGGCTTACATAGGGGAAAATCATTCCCCCGGGAAGCCATATCTATAAATAAGAATAGTATATTATTCCCGCTTCTGAGACGGGAAGCCGTTTTTGTTACTGTCCGGGTGCGTAGAACCGCCGTTCAGGCTGCCTGCGACAAGCTGTAATCCTCGAGCACTCAGTGCTGATGCAATTTGAGACTTGCCGTCAGGTAGCCGGTGGTCGACCGCGTTCGATTCATGTCGCGGACGCGAGCCAGCGGAGCATGCCGTTGGCGGCGCGGGTCGCGGTCGCAAACGTGGCCTGCAGGAGATAGCCGCCCGTCGGGGCCTCCCAATCGAGCATCTCTCCCGCCGCGAACAGGCCGGGCCGGTTTGCGATCATCAGGTCATCGGTCAGCGCCGTCCAATCCATCCCGCCGGCGGTGGAGATCGCCCGCTCGATGCTTGCCAGGCCAGTCACCGTGACTGGGACCGATTTGATGCGCGCGGCCAACGCGGAGGGATCTTCGGGAAGGCTTGCGCCCGCTTCACGAATAAGTGCGAGCTGAGGCGGGTCGAGGTGCGCCGCCTTGCGAATGAAGTTGGTCAGCGTTTCCTTGGCCCTCGGCTTTGCCAAGCGATCGGCCAATGCAGCTTCTTCGATGTCCGGCTTCAGATCGACTGTTATAATTGCGCTTGGCGACTCGCGTTCCGCGAGCCGGCCGCCAAGCGCGGCAAGAGAGACGCTGCCTTGAGCGCGCAGGCTCTCGCGGAGGTGGGGCACGAGCGCGTAAATCGCGCCGCCTTCGAGGCCGGTGCGCGTGATGATGGCTTCACCGCGTGCCGTGTCGCCGGCATAGCTAAGCGCGATCCGCTTCAATGCCGAGCCCTCAAAGCGGGACCGGAAGATCTCGGACCAGTCAATGAGCACGCCGCAGTTAGCCGCTGCGAGTGGCGTTACCGGAATTCCCGCGCTTGCAAATGTTTCTGCCCAGGCGGCATCCGAGCCGAGCTTCGGCCAGCTCGCGCCGCCGAGTGCGAAGAGCGTTGCATCTGGTTTCACTGCGATGGCGCCGTCAGGCGTCTCGAAAGCATGGCCGCCTTCGGGCGTGAAGCCGGCCCAGCGGTGGCGCGTCTTGATGGTGACGCCAAGTTCGCCCAACCGGCGCAGCCAAGCGCGCAGAAGCGGCGAGGCTTTCATGGCGCGCGGGAAGACGCGGCCGCTTGAACCGGTGAAGGTCTCCGCGCCGAGACCGTTCGCCCAGTCGATGAGGGCGGACGGCGGGAAGCTTGCTACCACGGCGCGGACTTTGTCCGCTTCCGAGCCGTACCGCGTCAGAAAGTTTTCGATGGGTTCGCTGTGCGTGAGGTTCAAGCCGCCGCGTCCCGCCATCAGGAGCTTGCGGGCGGGCGAGGGCATGCGTTCGTAGACCGTCACGCGATGTCCGGCTCTCGCAATGATCTCCGCCGTGAACAGGCCCGCCGGCCCGCCGCCGATCACCGCAACGTCCTTGGCTGCAGTCATCAGTCGCGCGCTCACCACGTCCCGGTGTTCGGCATCGACGCCCATGGCTCTTGCGGCGGCAGGGGTGCGCCTTTTTGCAGAAGCTCGATCGAGACAAGATCGGGGGAGCGCACGAATGCCATGTAGCCGTCGCGCGGCGGCCTATTGATTGTGACGCCTGCCGCCTGCAACCGCGCGCAGGTGGCATAGATGTCGTCCACCACGAACGCCAAGTGGCCGAAGTTGCGGGCCGAGCCGTAGTCTTCCGGATCCCAATTGTATGTGAGTTCGATCATGGGCGCCTTTTCGTTCCTGGCGCGCTCTTCATCTTCAGGAGCGGCCAGGAAGATGAGCGTGAAGCGGCCCTTCTCATTTTCCATGCGCCGGATTTCTTTGAGCCCGAGAGCGTCGCAATAGAACCTCAGGCTTGGCTCCAGATCTTTGATCCGGACCATCGTGTGCAAGTAGCGCATCGCTCACCTATCAATAAATTCGTGGGGTCGATTGCCGGCGTCCAGGGGCCGCGAATCCTCGCTGTGACTGGATGCGCTGCAGCTCTGCCACACTGGGACATGAAACGTCTCGCGGCACCCCGTCGCCTTATCTCGCAATTTTGCTCTGCTGTGGATGAGCGCTGAAGAAGCTCGCTCATGAGAGGTGTCATCACCTGCGCCGAACCCCATGAGAATCAAGCTCGCTTGAGCGAATCACTTACGTCGCTTTTTGCGTTCAAAAACTTATGCACGCGTGTGGAGGAATTCATCGGGAGCTTCCGGGTTCAATCGAAACTGGGGATGAATCGCAACTTGCTTTTTTACCGCTATTTCATTGGCTTAATGTGCATGATGAGATGTGGATTAATCCACCACAAGTCGTGGTCAAGGGGGCACGCCAAAATATTGCCGCTGGTTCCGGGCAGAGCCGGTGTTATGGTTTGCACCGTTACGCAGTTGCGTCTCAACGTTCGGTTCTGAAGAGGGCTCTTCCAGAACGGAATGCGCGGATGCCGACGCGGAACGATGGTTATCGTTTGACGCACAGTACACGCGGGGTAAGCAAGTATGGGGGATATTAAACGTCCCGGGCTATCGGAATATTTCGAAGCGGGCCCAGTCGGTCCCGAAGCGCTCGACGACGCGGCAGCCGAAGTTTTCGAGGTTGCTGGAACAATCAAATGGTTCGATGCGTCGAAGGGCTACGGCTTCATCGTTCCTGATAACGGCCTGCCGGACATACTTCTGCACGTCACCTGCCTCCGGGCCGGTGGATTTCAAACTGCTTACGAAGGCGCGCGCCTTCACTGCGAAGTTCTCAAGCGGCCGAAAGGCATGCAGGCATTTCGCATTCTCAGCATGGACGAAAGCTCGGCCATCCATCCCTCGCAGCTGCCGCAGCGTACGCACGTTGTGGTTCAGCCCGAAAGCGACTGGTGCCGCGCCTACGTCAAATGGTTCAATCGCGTACGCGGTTTCGGGTTCCTGACGCGGGGTGAGGGCACGCCCGATATCTTCTGCCACATGGAAACGCTGCGCCGCTTCGGGTTCACTGAACTTCGGCCGGGCCAGATCGTCCAAGTCCGCTGGGGCTATGGATCGAAGGGCTGCATGGCCGCGGAACTCAGGCCGGATGGCGTGCCGACGGGGCTGCCATCGCGTAACTGACGCGGGACAGATGGCGGCAGTGATATCGAATTCTATGAAGGGGGCTGCGATTTGCGTGGCCCTTTTTATTTTGCTGCCGCTAATGGCTGCAATCTGGCCGGCGATGAATGCGCGGCTCGCGCTTATTCCCACGGCGCACGCCAAGATGCGTCAGGACAAGCTGACCATCGTGTCGGCCGCGGGCGGTACTGAGCACTCCTTCAAGGTCGAGATCGCCTCGACGGATCAGGAGAAGGCGCTGGGCCTCATGTACCGGACGGCGCTGAGCGACGGCGAGGGGATGCTCTTTCCCTATCCAGCCGAGCGCCCTTTGCAGATGTGGATGCGCAACACCTACATTTCGCTCGACATGCTTTTCATTCGCGCCGACGGCACGATCGCGCGGATCGAAGAGCGGGCCGATCCGCTGTCGGACCGGGTCATCTCGTCGGGCTCGGCTGTGCTTGCCGTGCTGGAAATTCCAGGCGGTGCCTCAGCGCGGCTCGGCATCAAGCCGGGCGACAAGGTGCGCTATCCGGTTTTCTCAGAGGCAGGCGGCCAGTAAAGCCGGATGCCGCACCTCAATCGCTGCGCATCACTTGACCTTGCTGAGCGAAAGCGGCAGATGATGGCCCTAGTCGGGGCGTAGCTCAGCCTGGTAGAGCATCTGCTTTGGGAGCAGAGGGTCGCGTGTTCGAATCATGTCGCCCCGACCAATTATTCAGTCATGCCGTTTGACGATTGTGAGCGTTGTACAAGATGCGCCGCCCCGTTGTACAAATTCGGCTCGCGCAAGCCAGATGGCCATCACTTTGCCGAGCTAAATCGACCTCGCAGCAAAGCCTTTAACTCATCAATTGTCCGGCACTTGCCAGCTGCCAATCCATGGTGTGCAAGGCGATGACAAGTCGGGCAGAGCGGCCGGCAATCAATCTCGGGATCGGTTAGACGTCCGGGTTCGCTTGCTGCTATCGGATCAAGGTGATGAATATCGATCATATGTCGAAAGGCTTCGCCAAACAGTGCTCCGGGGTCAAAACCGCATGCGACGCATATAGGGCTGTGATGATTCAAACACGCTAATCTGACAGAGCGGTCTCGTTCGCGAGAGGTGACGGTTTGCTCCGTAAGATAGCCTTCGGCGATCAAGCTTCGCTCTTGATCATGATAGGTGTGAACAGCTCCACCTAAGGTGTGCCAATGCAGCCGTGCGATTGCTTCACGAACTTGATCATGGAGGAGCCAGAGCACATCTCCGGAAGGTCTGACGATCGCCGCAAACAACGCCACCTTATCGGCGTTAGCAGGTAAGGTGACGCCCATTCTTGAAGCGGTGGCTCCAGCAAACAGCCCGTAATGGAGGTTCGCAGAAGCGGCATTAGGCCAGCCCATACCGGCAGACAAATATCCGGGATGCATTGCCTCATCCGGACACCAGTAGTGGGTTGCCAACATGCGGCGCTGGGCTTCGGTTGGAGGCTGTTCGATCCAGTAGCTCACAAAATCATCGGTCGACGGGAGAAAAGACCAAAAGACGAGTTCTTCAAGAAGCTCTCCTTCCTGGTCCGAAATTTGAACGCCACCCGATTGAGCCTTCCAAAGCGAACTCTCAGGAACCGCATCTTCCTGCGTTAATATTGGTTCGTTCTCTAGAGTATTCCACTCCACATCTACGAATAGGCCTACCTCACCCGAGTGGCTCCAGCGGCTTTCGTAACTTCCCCGGGTTACGGTACCCATCCCCACGATGCCCCGTGTTCCACGACCTGTTTTTCGCAGAATCACGGTGTCGCCGACGCGGACTCCTTTCGCATTCCCGCAGCTCCAGCTTCCGGAGCGTCTGCCTTGGTCCAAATCGAAACTCTTAGTGATTGTCTTCTCGCTCGCCGGGTTCCACAGCAAAAGATAGTACGACATTCGCGTCGCCCTTTGGAATTTCGAGGATCACACTGGTTTTTGCTGCAGTACGCGCAGAAGACAGGGCGCACTGTTAGCAACGAGCGCTACACCGAGCAAATGTTTTGCTTGCTGCCGGCCCTTAACTGCAGCGCATGGAGAAGTTCACAAGCAGTCTGGCAAGCTCTCGATTGCTAGCTGCGCTTCCCTGCGACAGTTTTCGGGGCGCCAAGAGCGAGGTGAGCAACCAACTTGAAGTGATTGGCCCCTTAAAGCTAATCGCATAACCCGTCGCGGCGGAGGAAGGCCTTGTTGATCGCCACCGCAGCCTTGGCGCCTTCCGCGATCGCAATCGAAACCATGAGGACGTCGCGCGAGACATCGCCCGCGACGTAGACGCCAGGTACGGATGTTTCTTCGGTGAGCGGGTCGGTCACCACGCCGCCCTTTTCGTCGCGCGCGCAACCAAGACGCTTCGAGAGATCGGAAGCCTGACGACAGCCGGTTGCGAAAAAGAGCGCCGTGCGGGTGAGCGGCGGGCTCTTTTCAAATCTTATGGTCTGCAAGTGCCCGTCCTCACCCTCCAGTGAAGTGATGCGCTCGGAGCGCAAGGCGATGCCGTGGTGTGCAAGGGTCTTCGCTGTCTCTGGATTGATCTCGCTGCCGTCGCTGCAGAGGACAACATCGGACATCCAGTGCTTCATCATGATCGCGAGCGCTGCTCCCTTGTCGCCCTTGCCATATGCAGCGACAGGCTTGCCGAAATACTCGAAACCATCGCAGTACAGGCAATGATGAACGGAGATGCCGTAGAGCGGCTCAATGCCCGGCAATGAGGGAAGCTCATCAACAAGGCCGGTCGCGAGTAGAACTTTGGTTGCTGTGCCTTGCAGCCCGTCCTCACATCCGAATTGGAAATGATCCCCAGCCGCCACGATGTCGACTACTCGCGTTTGGCACATCTTTGCCTGCAGGATATTGCGTTGGAACGAAGAAGGCGAAGCCTCCTTCGAGCGTTTCAGCGGCCACACCTGCATGGCGCAGCCACGCAGCAATGCCCTGGCTTAATGCGCCTCCGTTCTCGCAAATGACGACGGCCTGTTTTCCACCTGAGACGGAAAGCAAATCCTCGGGCTTCGTCACAGGCCGCGGAAGCGAACCCAGAATGAGATGCGGGTCGCGCTTTAGGGCATCATCCGGCCGCACATCGATGAGCAACGGACCGCCTGACAGATCGATAAGACGGGCCAGTTGGGGAACCGTGATTTCAGGGGTGACGGCATGGCGCTTTGGGCTGTCGCCTCACGGGGACGTCGCGAGACCCAGTGAAAATCATTTCACTGCGGAGGATCCCTATTGTCAACTCCAACCCCAAGCGCAATCAAGCTGACCCCAACCGGCAATTTAACGGCTCAGCTCCGTTCGAATGGCGCTCGCGGTTTGGGCCTCCATCGAAGATGGGAGGCTCGTACCATTCACGGCAGGACGAACCGAGCCTGCAGGTTATGGCCGTCCGGCATTGTCGCTGTCACCGCAACTTTAGCACCGGAAACCAGAGGTGCAGCAAGCTTGGCGGTCAGTTTGTCGGGATCTGTGGGCGTAAGTTGGAGTGGCGTCGTCTTTCCCCCATCCTGCACAAACACCTTGGCCTTGGTGCCTTTCGAGGCGATTGGCTTGCCCGCTTGGTCGGAAAGGTAGAACGTCACTTCAGTTTGCGATGGCACAAACTCGATATGATAACCGGAGACTTCCATGACGTGGCCGCCATTCGGGCCTTTGACTGCCTCATGCGCGAGCGCGGGTGACGCCGCCGCGAGCACCAGAGAGGCGGCAAACAGTCGGGCTTTGTTGCGAAACATATCATGCTCCTTCGTTAGAAAGTTTTAGCGAGCTCCGGTTTTCCCGTTGGAAGGGCAGTGGCTGCGAGACGCTCCAGCTCGGGCCTGCCGAAGCGCAGGAACAGCAGCGGCGTCACGAGGAGATCGAGAAGCGTTGCGCTGACAAGGCCGCCGAAGATCGTGACCGCGACGGGATGCAGTATCTCCTTGCCGGGCGCATCGGCATCGAGCAGCAGCGGCGTAAGCGCCAAGCCTGCGGAGAGCGCCGTCATGAGGACCGGCGTCAACCGCTCGAGGCTGCCCCTGATGACAAGCCCCTCGCCAAACGGCTCGCCTTCATGGAGGGCCAGATTGATGTAATGGCTGATCTTGAGGATCCCGTTGCGCGCGCTGATGCCGGTCAACGTGATGAAGCCGATCATCGAGGCCACGGACAGCGGCTGATGCGCGAGCCATAACGCAGCGACGCTGCCAATGAAGGCGAGCGGCACATTCCCCATGATGATGAGCGCAAGAACCGCCGAGCGGTAACGACTGAAGAGCACGATGAAGATGGATGACAGCGAAATGACCGACAGCCCAAGGATCAGTTTCGATGCTTCCTCGCGCGCGTGAAAAGTGCCTTCAAGACTGGTCGAATATCCCGCTGGCAAAGGCGTCGCTGCGACGAGGTCGCGGATCTGCCTTACGATGGCTCCCATGTCCGAGCCATCACTGTTGGCGAGAACGACCATGCGGCGGCGACCGTTTTCACGCAAAATCTGGTTCGGACCTTCCGACTCCGAAACGTCGGCGACAAGGCGCAGCGGAATGCGGCCCTTCGGCGTTTCGATAAGGAGACTGCCAAGGCCCGCCGACGTGCGATCCTGATCGGCGAGCCGCAGCACGACATCAAAGCGTTTCGCACCATCCACGATGGTCGAGACCTTGCGCCCATTCGACAGGCTGTCGAGCGCTTGCGTTACGCCTGCGGGAGTAATCCCGTAGAGCTGCGCGCGGGCAGGATCGACCTTGACTTCCAGCTGCGGGATCACAACCTGCTTCTCAAGCTGCAGATCGACAAGACCTTTCACTCCGCCGAGTTTGCTGCGCAAGTTTTCCGCAAGCGCTCGCAACGTTTCGGTATCGTCGCCATAGATTTTGAGCGCGATCTCGGCGCGAACGCCGGAAAGCATGTGATCAAGGCGGTGCGAGATTGGTTGGCCGACATTCGTGCTCGCCGGCAGGACGGCGAGCTTGCGCCTGACATCGGCTAAGATCTCTTCGCGCGTCCGGTTTGACTTTTTAAGATCAACGTCGATCTCGCTCGAGTGCACGCCTTCAGCGTGTTCGTCGAGTTCGGCGCGGCCCGTCCTGCGCCCGACAGATTTGACTTCCGGAATTTCCTTCAGCAGCGCTTCCGCGATCAGTCCCAAGCGGTTGCTTTCTTCAAGCGAGATACCCGGATTGAGCGTCAGGCTGATCGTGAGCGTTCCTTCGTTGAATGACGGCAGGAACGAGCGTGGGAGGAATGCAGCAGATAACGCGGCGGCCAGGAAAGCGCAGATAACAAAAGCGGCAACGATCCTCCCCGAACGGAACGACCATCGCAGCGCCCTTTCGTTCCAGCGCTTCAGCGTCCGTACGATGGCGCTATCGCCATGCGCCTTCTCAACGGACTTGGGGAGCAGAAACGAGGCAAGCACAGGCGTTACCGTGATCGAAACAAGGAGGCTCGCAAGAATCGAGACGATGTAGGCGACGCCAAGCGGTGCGAACAGCCGCCCTTCGATGCCCGAGAGCGCAAACAGCGGCACAAAGACAAGGACGATGATGAAGGTCGCGTAGATGATGCCCGAGCGCACCTCGATGCTGGCATCGGCGACGACTTCGAGCAGTGGGCGCGGCCTTGGGAGCCGGGCATTCTCACGCAGGCGGCGGTAGATATTCTCGACATCGACCACGGCATCGTCAACGAGTTCGCCGATGGCGATGGCCAAGCCGCCAAGCGTCATGGTGTTGATGGAAAGACCGAACCATTTGAAGACGAGAACAGTGACGAAAAGCGAGAGCGGAATTGCCGTCAGGGAAATGGCCGTCGTCCGCACATTGAGCAAGAACAGGAACAGCACCACGGCAACGACGACCGCCGCTTCCATAAGGACGTTTTTGACGTTTGAAATGGATGCTGAAATAAAATCCGCCTGACGGAAGAGAAGCTGATCGACCTTGATCCCGTTCGGCAGGCTGCGCGAAAGCTCGGCAAGCGCACTTTCGACCTTTTGCGTCAGCTTCACCGTATCGGAGCCCGGCTGTTTCTGGACCGAGATGATCACGGCGGGCGCGCCATTAGTGCCTGCGTCACCGCGCTTGACCGCGGCTGCGAAATCGACGGTTGCCACTTGCCGCAGCAGGACCGGTTGACCAGCGCGCGCCGCAACGGAAATGCTTCGCAAATCCTCAAGGCTGGTCGTGCGCCCGATATTGCGAATGAGGTATTCGCGGTCATCCTGATTGACGAAGCCGCCGCCCGTGTTCGTGCCGAAGGAGCGGATCGCGGCTTCGATGTCGGATGCACCGATGCCGAGTGAAGCCATTGCCGCGATATTCGGTGTGACACGGTATTGCCGGACCTCGCCGCCCATCGGGATGACCTGGCTGATACCCTGTATCGCGAGGAGGCGTGGGCGGATGACAAAATCCGCCGTCTCGCGCACCGTCATCGGATCGGCGTTAGGGCCGCCAGTGACGGCGATCAGCATGATCTCGCCCATGATGGATGAGACCGGCCCCATCTGCGGCGTCACGCCGGGCGGCAACTGGCCTGCGAGCGTTGCAAGCCGCTCCGCCACCTGTTGCCGGTTGCGGTAGATATCGGTTCCCCAGTCGAACTCGACGTAGGTGATCGAGAGGCCGATGCCAGCAACAGAACGCACGCGGGTCACGCCGGAAAGGCCGCTCATGGCGCTCTCAATCGGGTAGCCGATTAATTGCTCGACCTCGGGCGGCGCTAGACCTTCGGCTTCCGTCATGATCGTGACGGTCGGCTTGTTGAGATCCGGAAACACATCGACCGGCAGGGTCGAGACCGTGAAGCTGCCCCACACGACGAGTATGGCCGCAGCCGCGAGCACGACGAGGCGGTTGGCAAGGCTAGTTCTGACGAGGAAATTGAACATGGCCTTACCGCACCTGATTGACGAGTTCGGCACCTCGCGCGACGATGCGAACATCGGCATCGATGCCAGCCGTAATCCCAACGCGGTCCGCGTCCACTTTTTCGGTAACGACTGGCCTCGCTTCGAAGCGCTCTGGCGCGACATGGACGAAGACCGACAGCTGTCCATTTGCAGTGCGCACGACGCTCGAGCGGGGAACGGCGATCGCCTTGACCGGCTCCTCAACGGGAACATCGACAGTCACCGGCTGGCCGAGGCTGAGCCCCTCGCCATCGCTGTTGATGCGATAGAGAAGCGGAACAGCCTGCTGACGCAGCGAAAGTCCGCGCCCTGCGAATTCGAGGGAGAGCTTCCGACCATCGGACGTGACGGCGCTTGCCGTCCTCACGCCCCGCTCGATGCCGGGTGCTGCCGAAAGATCGAAGGCCAGTGCTTCGACGAAAAGACTATGCGGATCGACGATCTGAAACAGAGTTGTCTGGGGATCGACAACCTGGCCTGCCGTCACATTCGCGACGGCAATTATACCGGAGGCCGGCGCGATCAGCGGCTGACGCACACCGAGAACAGGTTTGATTTCGGCGCGGCGAGCCTTAAGGCCGTCGAGTTCCGTATGCGCGTCGGTAATGAGCGACTCGGCTATGACATTCTTCAGCTTGTCGTAGCGTGCGACCTTTGCCTCAGCGAGCCTGATCTGGCGGTCTAGGTCACCTGTCGTCTGGCGGATGTCGCTCTGATCGACAAGCTCAACGCGCGGCATGAGATAGGCAAGAACCTGCCCCTCTTCCACGCTGGAGCCGATGACCGGGAAGCCGCCCTCTGGCGGTTCGATGCGGCCATTGAGCAGCGATTGCACGATGCCGCTCTTGTTCGGATCAGTGACGATCTGCCCCGCGAAGCTCATGATTTTTGAGATCGGTCTTGCCTGCGGGGTTCGCTGCGTTTCGACGCCGAGCAGGGCTTGCGTTGCCTTGGGCATGAAGATCGACCCGTCAGCGACGCGGCGGGGATTATTGGGTAGATCGAGAATTGCTACAGTGCTTTTTTCGCTCGCGTTGGAATTCAGGTAGCGCGGAACGATATGGTCCCAGATGCTCTCGTGTGTGTGCTGAATTGATGCTGCCGGGATATCGAGCGTCCCGATCAGCAGGTCTGAATTTTCGCCAGCCACAACGGAAAAGGTGAGCGCGTAGCTTCCCGGCTTCGTTACCCATGGCGCGGGCAACTCATAATGATCTTGGACGATGGAGGCCTGCGCAGTCGTTTCTCCGAGCGTGACGTCGATCTTTGCGCCTTTGACTGGCTTGTTCGACCAGAAATCGGTCAGATGGATGACGAGCTTGCCACCGCCAGCTGCAGTCGGCACGCCAGCAATTTCGTAGAGTTCGGAGCTTGCCGCCACGCGCGCCCCAATGCCCAGGTCGACCGCTTTTTCCTCGTTGCCATGGTCTTCGCCGCCGTGCGCCATCGCAAGCGACGAGGTGAGAAGAATGGCGATAAAGACGCTGCACACCAGAAGAAGGTGAGCCTTGGCTGCTAGTGATTTCGCGACCTCTGCCGCTGCAGTTCTGTTCAGCATGGCCTACTTCCCGTGCTTTTCGACCCAAGCCTTCATGAAGCCGATTTCAGATTCCTGCGCCTTCACGATTCCTTCGGCGAGTTTGCGCAACTCGGGGTCTTTGCCGTACTGAAGCTGGACCTTCGCCATATCGACCGCGCCCTCATGGTGCGGGATCATGCCTTTTCACGAAATCGACGTCGGCGTCGCCGCTCATCTGCGTGCTCATCTTCTCGTGCATCTTCATCATGGCGTCGTTGAATGCCTTGGATGACGCCGACTGTGAGCCTTCCGCCATGTGACCGGTGCCGTGCATGTGCTGCGCATTGTTCATGTCTCCGGCCCTTGAGGTCAGAGGCAGAGCCGATAGCGCCAAAGTCAGTGCGATTGTTGTCAGTCTCATTGTCTTCAATCCCTGAAATAAGCGCGCTTGCATTGCCTGCCGGCTGCGCGGGTGAAGACCCGAACAGCGGAAACAAGCGGAATCGATGCGTCGACCGGCCAAGCGCGAAGCCAGCCGGAGGCATCACAAAATTTCAGGGATTAAAGTTTGGGAGGCCGATCGAGGCCGGAGTCTGAACGCCCTGTGCGAACGTCGGAAACTTTGAAGGCAAGTTTGCCCGACCGCAGTGGATGAGGGATAATTCCATCAGTCGCCGCTAGGCCAAGGGCAGAGCAGGCGGACATTCCACATGTAGCAGCGCCGCCGCAACAGCAGCAGCCAGGTCCGCAGCCGGAGCCCGGTGTCGAATCTGCTGAGGCGACACTGACTTCTGTCGCGTGGTGCAGCTCTGCAGATTTTGTTTTCGAGATCTTCGCGCCAAAAAGACTTGACGCGTGAGACGAAGATTGAGCGGTAGACCGCTCAATGTGCGTAACCGCATGCTGCTTTTGCGTGCCATGATGATGGCCCTCGTGGGCAAACGCCAACGTCCCCGAAAAGAGGAAGAGAAGCGCGGCCGCAAGTGCGACCCTTATGGCGGCAACAAGTTTCACAAAATTCTCACCAGCTCGAAGTTGTTGCATACCCGATGGGGGTATGACTCGTCAACCCTGAGCGCCCGAAAGCTCTGTCCAGAATACCCATCAGAGTGCCGCAAAGTTGCAGGTCTGAAGCCATCATCAGCATGCGGGACGCGAATTTGGAAAGCATTGCTGATAGGTTGATCGGTTGATGCGCGCACGTCAGTCTCACAGTCTGGGTAACTCCCTTGCTGGCCCGGCTCACGGGCGATTGCCATGGATCAATTGAGCCGCACCGCCAGCTACTATTGTGCGCTGGCGAACAGCGCTGAATGGAGCAACGAGCGTGAGGGATGAGCGGCCAGTCCAGGACGATCGAAAGGGCGATCGGCTGAGATTTTGGACCCTTGCCACGACGACGTTTTACTCGCGCTTGGTTCGCGGCCGGAAGGCCTAACCTCGGCGGAGGCCGCAGAGCGGCTCGCGCGTTATGGCGCCAACATCGCGGTCGCCGGCGTACGACGAAGCCTTGTCCTCAAACTCGTGAGGCGGCTCAGTGAACCCTTGATCGCAATTCTGCTCATCGCAGCGGCAATTTCGGGGGTGATCGGGGACTGGCAGAGCTTCGTCATCATCGTGGTCATCGTCTTGTTTTCCGTCACGCTCGATATGGTGCAGGAGCAGAAGGCGGAATCAGCAGTCGCTGCGCTAAAGCGCTCTGTAGCAGTCAGCGCCGCCGTTCGCCGCGATGGACGCACGATCGAACTGCCGGTTGCAGATATCGTCCCGGGTGACATTGTTGAACTCCGCGCCGGCGATCTTGTGCCTGCGGACGGTATCATCATCAAAAGCCGAGCTGCGCTCGCCAATGAGGCCATCCTGACAGGAGAGCCTTATCCAGTCGAGAAGCGTGTCGGAGCCTGCGAAGGCCCCGCGCCCGCGGACGCTTTCGACGAACTCTTTGGGGGGACCAGCCTCGTCGGCGGTGAAGCCGTCATGCTCATCGTGGCGACGGGCGGAGCGACGCACTTCGGCGCTATTGCGGCTTCGATACAAGAGATGGCGACGCCGACGGCCTTTGAGCAGGGCGTTCATGCGCTCGGCATGTTAATCCTGCGTCTGACGGGCTTTCTTGTCCTCTTTGTGCTGCTGACTCAGCTCGTCAAACACG
>Ga0180218_1001088_pt1 | contig 17842 bp, 16 predicted proteins | sample eDN3rd37CKraftBY_FD_151334 | JGI IMG/M metagenome (GOLD analysis project Ga0180218, IMG submission 151334) | Enriched backyard soil microbial communities from Emeryville, California, USA - eDNA 3rd pass 37_C Kraft BY (version 2) (version 2) | ecosystem: Environmental > Terrestrial > Soil >...
TCCTAAGTCAACACCAAGTCCGCCAGAAAAACCCCGACACCCACCCACAGCCCAAGGCCATCTCCGCCCCAAACCATCAGCAGGGCGCGCCTTCTAGGCCCATCATCACACCATGTCAAATGAGATCAGAGGCCACAGGAGATAGGCCGCCGCACCCCAAAGGGCAGACGGATCATCCAGGCCTGGCACCCGATATGGGGTGCCCTAGCCCCTTGTTCCAGAGGCCAGCGCGAGTCGCCGAAGCAATGCCGACGCCTGCGCCCGGATCTCGGGAACGGCGGTGACCTCCCACAAGCAGCTGCGGGTCAGCGGCCCCAGGGCAAAAAGTCCCGGAATCGGCTGTCCGTTCCGACTGAGCACCTGTCCCTCCGGCCGTACCGCGAAGCCCAGTCCGAGATCATCCGGCGCCGCGAGTCCCTCCTCCAGCAAAGCCGGTACAGGCGGCTGCCGGCACCAGGCCCCTCCGCTGTCCGGTCCCGTGCAAAGAAGGACCCGCGCGACCCGGCGCGATACCTGTCGTCCATCCCGTCTGCGGAGCACGGCCTCCACGCCACCTTGGGCCGGCTGCCACGACTCCAGCCGGGCCGCTATCACCTCTAGAGCCCCCGAGTCCCGCTCGGCCGCCAGGAAGGCCGCGATGGCAGGCGCAATACGATGGCGATGCAGATTCCAGACACTGCGCGCATGACGCAGGAAGCGCTGCCGAGCCGTTCCGTCCCAGCCTTGCCAGACGCGCTGCACCCGGGGACGCATGCCGTCCAGCACCGCCTGCCAGGGCTGGCCGGCCGCCTCAGCCTTCCGGGCGGCCTGCCGTAGCAGCCGCATCAGCGCGCGCGGGTCCGGCGGCCCCCCTTCCGGCAACTCGATTGGCCAGGCGGGCGGAAAGGCACCCGCCACATGCGGGAGGGGTAGCCAGCCATGCCGCGAGATACCAAGCACCGGGCCGCGGTGCCCCTGCCCTCGCAGGCTGAGCAGCAGGTCCACCATGGTCAGGCCCAGCCCGACCATCAGGATCGGGGCCTCCGGATCGAGTCCCTCCAGCGCCGCCGGGTCCCAGGGATTGCCGAAGAGATGGGGCGGTGACCCCACCTCGGAGGCAAAGCCGCCCAGCGCCAGCACCACTTGCGCCGCGCGGTGCTCCGTCCCGTCCTCCGCGAGGATGCGGAAACCGCCCTCCGGCAAGGGCCGCACTGCCGTGACGCGGCAGGGCACATGCCGCACCCCTTCCCCCACCGCGGCACGAAACTGCTCCCGCAGATAACGCCCATACAGCCGGCGCGGCGCGAAGCAGGGTTCCTCCTCCTGTGGGGGGGCATCGGGTTGACCGGCCAGCCAGGTGGCGAAATGTCCGGGCTGGTCGGGGTGGAGGCTCATGCCCGTCGCCGGCACGTTCAACAGATGCCGCGGGTCCGGCGTCGAATAGGCCAGGCCGGGGCCGGGCTCATCCGGCTCGAAGAGGAGGATCCGGGCCTCCGGCCAGGCGGTGCGGGCCTGCACGGCCAGCGTGGTGCCGGCAAAGCCGCCACCGATGATGGCCAGCGTGGGGAAAGCAGCAGCCATGGGCGGGCGAGTCCTTGCTAGCGCCGGGCGGGCGGATCGCGGGACAGGCCGCGCGCGGCCAGTTCCGCCTCATAGGCCGCCCAGCGCTCGGCCTGCTCACGGCCCAGGCGGTACAGGTAGTCCCAGCTGTAAATGCCGCTGTCGTGCAGATCATCGAAGATCAGCCGCACCGCGTAGTGCCCCACCGGCTCGACCCGCATGATGCCGACCGCGCGCCGACCGGCGACGATCTGCTTCTGCCCCGGGCCATGTCCCTGGACTTCCGCCGAGGGGCTTTCTACCCGCAGGTACTCGGCCGGCAGCGAGAAGGCCGCGCCGTCGTCGAAGCGGATCTCCAGCCGCTTCTCGGCGCGTACCAGCCGGATCTCGACCGGGCTGGGCATCAGCCCTCCAGGCGGCGCGCCTCGTCCGGCAGCATGATGGGGATGCCGTCCCGGATCGGATAGGCCAGACCGGCCTTCTCGCTGACCAGCTCGCCCTTCTCGCGGTCATAGCGCAGCGGGCCTTTGGTCACGGGGCAGACCAGGATCTCCAGCAGGCGCGGATCGACAGGCCCGCCGGGCTGGCCGGAGGAGGCAGTGGGGTCGGAGGCGTTCGCGTTCGTCATGTCGGGGGATTCCTGCGCTGCATGGGGGCGCCCGTCAACGTCTGCGCTAGCTCGGCCGGTCGGCGCCGGCGGCAGGGCCGACGCTGTCCATCTGCATTAGCGAGACCAGCATGGCGGCGCGGCGGCCGAGGTCCGGTGCCTCCAGCAGGGCCTGCTTCTCGGCATCGGTGAAGGGGCAGACCATGCAGAGCGTGGTCACCAGCATGGGCGGCGCGGTGCGCTCGATGGCCGGCCAGTCAGCCTCGATCCGCTGTGCCTGGAAATAGTCGCGCACCGCCGCCAGCAGCGCCGCCCGGTTCACCGCGGCCGCGGCGGGCGGATCGGTCAGATCGGCGGCATAGGGCGCATGCTCGGCACGGATACGGCGATAGCCGCGCGGACTATCGGGCAGTTCCTCCGCCACCCGGAAGCGGCTGACTCCAATCAGGGTGATGAGATAGCGGCCATCCTCCGTCTCGGCGAAGGAGGCGATGCGGCCGAGGCAGCCCACGCCATAGAGGGCGGAGCGGCCACCCGGCTTCGGGTGCGCCGGGTCGGGCAGCACCATGCCGAACATCCGACCGGCCGCCAGGGCATCCTCCACCAGGGCGAGGTAGCGCTGCTCGAAGATGTTGAGCGGCAGGCGGCCACCCGGCAGCAGCAGGGCGCCCGCCAGCGGAAAAACCGGGAAGCTGGCGGGCAGCGCCTCCGGCCGGGGACGGAAGGGATCCATGCCCGGCCGGCTCCGCTCAGCTGAACAGCAGGCTGGATAGCCCGCGCCGCGCCTTCAGCGTGGCGGGATCTGTCGGCCCCCAGGCCTCGAAAAACTTCAGCAGCTGCTTGCGCGCCGCCTCTTCGTTCCAGCTGCGGTCGCGCTTGATCGAGTCGAGCAGCGCCTGCGCCGCCTCGGTCCGCTGGTCCATGGCGTTCAGCGCCACCGCCAGTTCGATCCGCGCGGCATGATCGTTCGGGTCGGCGGCGAGGCGCTGCTCGAACTCAGCCAGCCGCGCCCGCGCCTTGCGGCCTTCGGCGGCCAGTTCTAGCGCGCTGCGCACGCCCGCCACCTCGGCATGGTCGCGGATCTTCTCAGGCGCCGACTCGATGACCTCGAGCGCGCGCTCCTCCTCGCCCATCGCCATCAGCGTGCGGGCGAGGCCGGCCAGCGCCTCGGCATTCTCCGGCTCCTGCTGCAGCAGGGCAGCGAAGAGCTCCAGCGCGCCCTGCTGGTCACCCTGCTCGGCGGCCTGCTTCGCCTCGGCCAGCAGGTCGGCGGCCGGCATCTGCCCACCGGCAAGCTTCAGCAGCGCCTCGATGAAGCGCTTCAGTTCCGACTCCGGCAGGGCGCCCTGGAACAGGTCGGCAATCTGCCCCTGCCAGAAAGCGACCACCGTCGGCACCGACTGCAGCGGCAGGCCCATCTGGGCGAGCTGCTGCACGAGGGCGCGGTTCTTGTCGATATCGATCTTGACCAGCCGGACGCGGCCCTGCGCGGCGGTCACCACCTTCTCGAGCGCCGGGGTCAGCTGTTTGCAGGGGCCGCACCAGGTCGCCCAGAAGTCCACCAGTACGGGCACCTCGCGGCTGGCATTCACCACATCCTGCATAAAGGACTTGGAGTCGCCGTCCTTGATGATGTCGGCACCGCCAGGGGCTCCCGCCGGGGAGGCGCGGTTCGGGTCGAGGATCGCATCCATGATTCAAGCACCGGTTCCGGAATTCCTGCCTGCATAGATGCGCCGGACGAGGGCCGACGCAAGGCGGCGGGCGCGATTTGCTGCCGGGCTAGGGGGCGGTTTCAAGGTCCAGCACCTCCGGCGCGTGACCGAGGGCGCGCAGGAAGCGCAGCAGGTCGGCCGGGGCCAGGGCGGTGGTGGCGGTGTTGATCAGCGGGTGGAAATGCACCGTCTCCACCCCTTCCAGTAGCGCGCGGTCGATCGCCACCCGCACCCGCCCCGGCGCTGCATTGACCAGCGCCAGCGGCGTCACCGCGCCAGGCCGCACCCCCAGCTCGGCGAAAAGATCCTCGGCGGAAGCGAACTGCCCCCGCGCCACCCCCAGCCGTCGCAGTAGCGCATTGACCGCCACCTGCCGGTCCTCCTCCAGCACCGCCAGCAGGTAAGGGCCGGGCACCTTGGGTTTGAGGAACAGGTTCTTGGCGTGCCCGCCCGGCAGGCTGCCGCGCAATGCCTTACTCTCGGCCACGGTGTGCAGCGGCGGATGCTGGACGGTGCGTGCCGGAATGCCGAGGGCGGCCAGCCGGGCCAGCAATCCTTCCGGTGTCTCGGGCGGGCGGCCGCTGGACAGCGTCAGGACCTCGGCTTCGGTGTTCGGCATCGCGCGTTCCCCTTTCCGGCTGGCCGCCGGTAGAGCACCGCAGCGGGGCAGGGTCCAGCACCCTGAGCCCCTCTCCTCCCGCTACGCCTCCGGTTGCGAGGGGGCGCGGGCGGGCTGGTTCGCCAGGGCACGCCAGAGCGTCGCCAGCTCGCTGAGCGAGGTGACGATGGCCCGCCCCGCCGCCCCCTCCTGCCGCAATTCGGCCAGCACGGGGCTGTCCGGCGCGGCCTGCCACAGGCCGATGGCGATCTGCGCCTCCGGCAGCAGCTTCTCCCAGCGCCGCGCCAGGTAGCGCAGGCTGGCGGCGGTGCTGCTCTCCTCCAGCGCGGCGATGCAGCAGAGCCGGGCCCCGGCGACGATCTCGGGCGGCGGCTCGGCGCCCTCCGGCAGCATGGCGGCGGGCACCCCTTCGGCCTGCAGCGCCTGCGCGGCCATGGCCGCCGAAAGATCGTCGAGGCGGCCACGGCCCGGGGTGCAGAGGCAAAGCCCGGCCGCCGGCTCGGAAGGAGCCGCACCCTCCGGCAGCTCCCGCGGCAATTGCTCCAGCAATGTGCCGAGCTGGCCGCGGATCTGCTCCAGTTGCTCCGGTTCCAGCACCTCCCGCGCCCAGTCCTGGTCGGCCAGCGCGAGGCCGGGCAGGGCCACCGAGTCATGATAGACGGTGAGTGAGGGCTGCTCCTGCAGATGCTGGCGCGCCTGCTCCAGCAGCCGAGCCGCGTTCCCCTGCAGCAGTTGCTGATAGAAGCTCTCCTCCGGCTGCAGCGAGGGCCGGTCGCCCAGCATCACGTCCAGGAAGGCGAGGCTGGGCGCATGGCGCCCCAGCACCACCAGGCAGACCGTCAGCGGCACCGCCAGCAGCAGACCGATCGGGCCCCAGATAAAGGTCCAGAAGGTGGCGGCAATGACCACCGCCACTGGGGAGATGCCGGTGCTGTGGCCGAAAACCATGGGCTCGACCACCTGCCCCATCAGCAGTTCCACCGCCAGGAAGAGGCAGGTCACCCAGATGGCTAGTCCCCAGCCCGGCTCCACCGCGGCCGCCAGCAGCAGCATCGGCGCCAGCGCGATATAGGTGCCGAGGAAGGGCACGAAGCGCATCAACCCCGCCAGGATGCCCCAGAGCGCCGGGCTGGGCAGGCCCAGCGCCCAGAGCGCCAGCCCGATGATCACGCCCACGCCGGAATTAAGCGCCACCTGCACCAGGAAGAGGCGGGACAGGCGCCGGGCGGCGTCGTTCAGCGCCACGGTGGTGCGGTGCAGGTCGCGGCTGCCGGCCAGCCGGATGAAGCGGTCGCGCAGGTCCTCGCGGTAGAGCAGCACGAAGATGGCGAAGAGCACCACCACGCCGGCGGTGGCCAGCGGCCCCAGCACCGAGCCGGCGACGCTCTGCACCATCTCCAGCGGGTTGGCCCCGGCTTCGGCCGGAGCGGCGGGCGCGGCGCCCCGCCCCCCGCCGGGAAAGCTGTCGCCGATCATGTCGCGCAGGTCCTGCAACGCCAACTGCGCATCCTGCATCAGCTCGGCCAGGTGCAGGCCGTGCAGCTTGCGGCTGAGGTTCTCCTGATAGGCGGACAGGTTGCCCGTCAGGGTTCCGGCCTGCCGCGCGATCACCATGCCGAGCCCGAGGATGACGCCGGCGCCGAGCAGCACCGCCAGCACCACCGCCAGCACATGCGGCACGCGCGCCCGGTGCAACAGGCGCACCACCGGCGCCAGGACGAAGGCCAGCAGCACCGCCAGCACCAGCGGCACGATCACCTCGCGGCCGACATAGAGCGCGCCGATGATGAGCGCCGCCGAAAGCAGGCCAGCGGCCAGTTTCAGCTCGCTCGCCAGCCCGCCCGGGTCGGGTGGCAGGACGGGGGGCGCGGCCTCGGGCGCGGTCATGGCCATGGTTCCTCAGGATAGGCGCCGCGCGGGCCGCAGGCAGCCGGTGAGCCTCCTCAACGCCCTACGGGCCTCTTGGTTGAGCGCTGGCTTCACCGCGCCGGGTATGAACCCGCGCGGGGTGCCGCGCGTTACCTCAGGCCATGCCTGACAGCGACCGCTCGCCTGACCCTTCCCTTTCATCCGGCTCCGGCCGGCGTGGCGGCCGGTTGCGCCTGACGCTGGCCGCCGCTGCGCTGCTCTTGCTGCTGGCCATCGGCACCGGCCTGGCTGGCTGGTGGGCCGCCGCCACCAGCCGCGCGGCGATCGCCCAGGCTTCCGCCCATGTCCTCGCCGCCGAGGCGCTGCTCTCCGCGCTGAAGGACGTGGAAACCGGCCAGCGCGGCTTCGTGCTGGCCGGCGACGAGGCCTTCCTGGCCCCTTATCACGACGGCCGGGCCCGGGTCGGTGCATTGCTCGAGGCGCTGGAGAACGCTGCCGGCGAAGGATTGGCCGCCGGCTCGCTGCGCCGACTCGCCGAAGCCAAGCTGGCCTGGACGGAGCGCGTGCTGGACGCCCAGCGGCAGGGGGGGCGCGAGGCGGCGCTGCGCCTGACCGAGACGCGCGAGGGCAAGGTGCTGATGGATGCCGCCCGCACCGAGGTGGCGCGGGTGCAGCAGGCGACCCAGGAGCGGCTGGCCCAGTTGCAGGGGCAGAACGAGCGGCGCTCCGCCTGGCTGACGGCGCTCTCACTCAGCGCCGCCCTCGCCGCCTGCCTCTTGCTGGCGCTCTACGCCCGGCGCCGCCGCCGGGCCGAGCGCCGCGCCACGGCGTTGCTGGACGGGGTACTGGAACATGCCCCGGTCGGCCTCGGCTTCCTCGACCGCAGCCTGCGGCTCGAGCATGCCAACAAGGCGCTGGCCATGCTGGACGAGCGGGTGCTCGGGGCTCGTGGCGGCCGGTTGCCGGAGGAAGTGCGCGAGCAGATCGAGCCGCGGCTGCGGCTGGTACTGGAGGGCGGCCGGGCACAATCGGATGTCGAGGTGACGCTGCGGCCCGGTGGCCCCGAGCGCCCGGCGCGCTACCTGATGATGAGCTTCTTCCCGCTGCGTGGCAGCACCAGCTCCAACCGGCCGCTGGAGGGCGTGGGACTGGTCGCCACTGACATCACTGCGCGCCACCGCATGGAGGACCGCCTGCGCCGCAGCGAGGCGCGGCTGCGCATGATCGTCGATTCCGTGCCGCAGCTCGCCTGGATGACCGACCCCGAGGGCGAGATCCAGTGGTACAACCGGCGCTGGTACGATTATACCGGCAGCACGCCGGAGGAGATGCGCGGCTCCGGCTGGCAGACGCTGCAGCACCCCGACCATCGCGACGCCGTCACCCAGCGCTTCCGCGCCGCCATCGCCGCCGGCGAGGCCTGGGAGGACACCTTCCCGCTGCGCGGCGCCGACGGGAACTATCGCTGGTTCCTCTCGCGCGCCCTGCCGCTGCGCGACGCGCCGGATGCCGAATTCCCCGAAGGCCGGCTGATCGGCTGGTTCGGCACCAATACCGATATCACCGAGATGCGCGAGGCGGAGGAATCCCTCGCCCTGGCCAAGGCCGCGGCCGAGGAGGCGAATCGCGCCAAGAGCCAGTTCATCGCCAATATGAGCCATGAGCTGCGCACGCCGCTCTCCGCCGTTATCGGCTATTCCGAGATGCTGGAGGAGGAGGCGGCCGATCTCGCGGGCGGTGAGGCCTTCCGCGAGGACCTGGCGAAGATCCACACCAATGCCCGGCACCTGCTGTCGCTGATCAACGATGTGCTCGACCTGTCGAAGATCGAGGCCGGCAAGATGGAGGTGCAGGCGGAGGATTTCGACGCCGCCGCCCTGCTGCGCGAGGTGGCGGAAACGGTCGGCGCGCTGGTGGACAAGAAGAACAACACCCTGGAGCTGGCGATCGACCCGGCCCTGCCACCGATGCATTCCGACCCGGTGAAGCTGCGCCAGTGTCTGTTCAACCTTCTCGGCAATGCTGCCAAATTCACCGAACGGGGCCGCGTCATCCTGAGCGCCGCGCCGGCCGAGGGGCGGCCGGGCTGGCTGGCCTTCCGCGTCGCCGATACCGGCATCGGCATGACGCGCGAGCAGCTCGAGAAGCTGTTCCAGCGCTTCACCCAGGCCGATGCCTCGACCACGCGGCGCTTCGGCGGCACCGGGCTGGGGCTGGCCATCACCAAGGCCTTCACCAGCATGCTGGGTGGCCATGTCGACGTGACGAGCGAGCCAGGGAAAGGCACGGCCTTCACCATCACGCTGCCCGCCGACCTACGCGAGATCCGCATCGAGGAGGGCGATGCCGCCGTGCAGGCCGGCGAGGCCGTGCTTGCCGCCGACGAGGCTGCGGCGGCGGGGCATGCCGGGCTGGTGCTGTTGGTGGACGACGACGTCGCCACGCGCGACCTGCTGGCGCGCTTCCTGCGTCGTGAGGGCTTCGCCGTGCGTAGCGCCGCCGACGGCAAGACGGGCCTCGCGATGGCGCGGCAGCTGCGGCCCTCCGCCATCCTGCTCGACGTGATGATGCCGCGGCTGGATGGCTGGGCGGTGCTCTCCGCGCTGAAGACCGATCCGGCGCTGGCGGACATCCCGGTGGTGATGCTGACGGTGGTGCAGGAGCGCGGCCTCGCCTTCTCCCTGGGAGCCGCCGACTATCTCGACAAGCCGGTGGAATGGTCACGGCTGAAGCAGGTGCTGGACCGCTACCGCGCGCAGCCCGAACCCGGGGTGGCGCTGGTGGTGGACTATGACGCCGAGCAGCGCACCGAATTGCGCCGCCTGCTGGAGCGCGAGGGCTGGACGGTCGAGGAGGCCGCCGACGCCCAAGGCGCGCTGGCCCGCATGGCCATGGCACCCGCGCCCGCCCTGCTGCTGGCGGAGGTGCAGGACAAGGGTGGCGACGGCTTCGCGCTGATCCAGGAGCTGCGCCGCCGCGCGGAATGGCGCAGCCTGCCGATCATTGCGCTGACCAGCGGCGGGGTGGACGAGGCCGAACTGCACCGCCTGCGCGCCACCGTGCACGCGGTGCCCCCCGGTGAGGAGAACATCCCGGAGGACTTGGTTCTGGAACTGCGCCGCATCGCGGTGGCACCGCAGGCGGCGGCCCCGGCGGATGCGCCGGGCCTCGCCCCCGCTGGCACGGAAGGAGAGACGCGATGACGAAGATCCTGCTGGTGGAAGACCACGAGGAATTGTGGGACTTCCTGTCGCGTCGCCTGAACCGGCGCGGCTTCGAGGTGGTGCTGGCGCATGACGGTCAGGAGGGGGTGGACAAGGCCCGGAGCGAGCGCCCGGACGTCATCCTGCTCGATATGAACCTGCCGGTGATGGATGGCTGGACCGTCGCCCGCACCCTGCGCGGCGAGGAGGGGACGGCGCGCATCCCGATCATCGCCCTTACCGCCCATGCCATGTCCGGCGACCGCGCCAAGGTGATCGAGGCCGGCTGCGACGACTATCACCCGAAGCCGGTGGACTTTACCAAGCTGCTGTCACAGATCGACGCCGCCCTGCTGGGCGAGCCGCCCGAGCCCGCCGAGCCGAAGGAGCCGCCCGCCGCCTGAACCGCCCGCCGCGCCGGATGGCACGGCGGGCGGTTCAGGCCATCCATTCGGAATGCGCGGCGCGGCCCTCGTAGATGCCATGAAGCATGTAGTGCAGCAGCGGGTTCACTCCCGCGGCTGCCACGTCCGGATTGGCGGCGAGATAGGCCACGCCATCGAAATCGGGACCGAGCGCCCGCCCCTCGGCGGCGCCGGAGCGGATATAGTGCTCCAGCGGGTTCACTCCGGCGGCCGCCACGTCCGTGTTGTGGGCGAGATAGGCAGCGGTGTCGAAATAGCCGTTCGGGTCGCGCCCTTCGTGCCAGCCGAAGGTGGTATAGTGCGCCCAAGGATCCGTGCCGCTGCGCGCCACGTCCGGATTGGCAAGCTCGTAGTATTCCGCGTCGAAGCCCAGGGCGTCTGGATGGCCGATCGCCGCCGCGGCGGGGCGGCCCTCCTCCCGCCCGTGGAGGAGATAGTGCGCGAAGGGGTTCATTCCGGCCGCCGCGACATCCGGATTCATCGCGAGATAATACTGCATGTCGAACTGCGCGGCGGGATCCCGCCCCTCGCGCCAGCCGAAGTTCTCGAAATGCTGCAGCGGGTCCGTGCCGGCGGCCGCCACTTCCGGGTTGGCGGCGAGATAGCCCGCCGCCGCGAACTGGATGACACTGCCCAGTGCGACGCCGCCCGGCCCCGCCGCCACGTCGGCGGAAACAGTGGGCTCGGTGGCGAGGGGGCCACCGTAGAGCGACTGGATTCCAGCGATGTCATCGGCCGAGAAGCCGAGGTTGCTGCCACTCACCTGGTAGTACATCAGGTCGTCGGGCGTATCGGAATGCGCCAGGCCGAGAGCGTGGCCGACCTCGTGCGTGAGCACCTGCGCGGCCGTGATGCTGTTGTCCGTGTAGGTGGCAACGCCGTCGGGGCCGATGATCCAGGGCCAGTAGGCCGGGTCCTGCACCACCACCAGCACGCCGGCCGTGAACTCGCCGCCGCGCTGATAGGCATAGGTCACGCCGACCTGCTGGCCGCCGCTGTTGACGGAGGAGCCGCCGCCGGTGGCGTCAAAGAAGCCGATCCGCAGATCGGGGGCGTCAGAGCCCGTGGCATCCGCGACGTGCACGAAGCTCAGGCCCGAGACTTCGGTCCAGGCCTCCAGCGCCTTGTAGAGCTGAGCCTGCTCGGTGGTGGTGTCGAAGGCGGAGGTGAGCGCCGGATAATTCTCGCTCGCCGGGGCGGGCCCGGCAAAGGACCAGGTGATCACCGGATCCGTCCATTCCGGGCCGAGAAGGGCATAGGCCATGCGCGGGATCTGCTCCGATGGTTGAATTGCTTCCCAGGACAACCATTCTGCGGTCGTGCGCCGTGCAAGGCTGCGCCTTTCCACGGGGTGGCGAAAGGGCGGAAAGCACCGCCCGCCGGTAAACTTCCGGCGGCATGGCTCATTGCTTCAGTGGGTGACGCCAGGGAGGAGCCATCATGGCAAGCGAGGGCGCGCCGCCGCTGGGCGGCGTCCTGGAAACCGGCCTTTATGTCGAGGACCTGCCGCGCGCCCGCGGCTTCTATGAGGGCGTCCTGGGACTGCAGCCGATGTTCGTGGACGACCGGCTGGCGGCCTATCCAGCGGGGCCGGGCAGCGTATTGCTGCTGTTCCAGCGCGGCACCACGGAGACACCGGCACGACTGCCGGGCGGGGTGATCCCGCCGCATGACGGCAGCGGCCATCTGCATTACGCCTTCGCCGTCGCGGCGGAGCACCTGGAGGCCTGGACAGCCCGGCTGGCCGAGAAGGGCATTGCCATCGAGAGCCGGGTGGATTGGCCCCGCGGCGCGCGCAGCCTCTACTTCCGTGATCCGGACGGCAACCTCGTCGAGCTGGCCACGCCGGGCCTGTGGAAGAATTACTAGCGGCGGCGGGGATGGCGGTCTTCTTCACCGGCGACACACATTTCGGCCATGGCGGCGCCCGCGGCCTGTACCGGCGCCCCTTCCCTTCCGTCGCCGCCATGGATGCGGCGATGCTGGAGCGCTGGAACACCACCGTGCGGCCGGAGGACGAGGTCTGGCATCTCGGCGATTTCGCCCTCGGTCTGAAGGCCGCGACCATGGCGGCACTGCTCGACCAGTTGCACGGGCGCAAGCACCTCGTCATTGGCAACAATGACGGCGCCACCACCACCGGCCTGCCGGGCTGGGCCAGCATGCAGCACTATGTCGAGATCGCCGTCGAGGGGACGGCGCTGGTGCTGTGCCACTATGCCTTCCGCAGCTGGCGGAACATGAGTCGCGGCTGGGTCAACCTGCACGGCCACAGCCATGGCCGCCTCAAGCCGATGCCGCGTCAGGCGGATGTGGGGGTCGATGTCTGGGGCTTCCGCCCCGTGGCCCTGGCCGAGATCCTGGCGGCCCGCCGGGCCGGAGGCACGGATCGTGGCCCGGGATGACGGCAGCATCATGCCCGCTCCCCCGTTTGCCCCTGCCGCCGCACGGCAGGGGCCGGTGCCCGGCCAGGCGGCCGGCCGGGCGGCGCTCAGAGCGCTCCTTCCCGCTGGGGAGGGGACGCGAGGCGCAAACCGCCGATCCGGCAGCCGCAGCCAACCCTTTTCGGGAGACAAGCAATGTCCGGCATTTCCGCTGACATGCAGGCCTGCATCGATGAATGCCTGCGATGCCACTCCGTCTGCCTCGGCACAGCCATGAACCACTGCCTCGATGCAGGCGGAAAGCATGTCGAGCCGCAGCATTTCCGGCTGATGATGGCCTGTGCCGAGATCTGCCAGACCTCGGCGAATATGATGCTGATCGGGACGCGCCATCACAAACACACCTGCGCCGAATGCGCGGAGATCTGCGAGGAATGCGCCAGGAGCTGCGAGCAGCTGGGCGGCATGGAGGCCTGTGTCCAGGCCTGCCGCCGCTGCGCCGAAAGCTGCCGCAGGATGGCGGCCTGAAATCTCTCCGCCTGCGCCTGCGCGGGCGCAGGCGGCTGGCTGTCAGCGGCGTTTCCTTGGCTTCTTCGGGGGCGGCCCGGTCAGGGCCGTGCTCCAGAAATCAGCGGCCTGCCGCGCAGCTTTCTTGCGAGCGGCGGCCTGCTGCCGCCTGACTTGTGCCGTCCACAAGCCGAGCGCAGCACCCGCCCCGGCATTGGCACCACTCAGGAGCATGCTCATGAGCGGGTTCTTCCTGGTCCAGGGATTGGTCATGGGCAGTTCCGGAAGGAATGCAGCGGAGACGGATACGTCCCTCCCTAATCCGCCAGGGGAACGGTGGTTGCCGTTCTCTCTTCCATGCCCGTCCATGCCCGCGAGGCACAGGGAATGCGCGCGCAGAAAGACGCCTGGGCGCCGCGCAGCCTGCGTGGAGCCGCCTGTACGAGCTCCATGGCAAGAGACCCGAGACCCCAGACCTGCGCAGACAACCCGTGCCCGTCTTTGCCGTTCCATCCCGGAGAGGCATCCCGATGACCGCTGCATCCCGAACTCCCTCCGGAGCGCCCATTCGCGTCAACCGTGCGCCCGTCCTGACGCTCTGGGCCGCGGTGGTGGCGGAGCGGCTGGGTTATCCCTCCGAAACCGCCTTCAGCCTCGCCAGCCACGTGGCGGGCACGGCCGCCCGCGCCAAGGCACGGCGGCTCGGGATCACGGAAGAGGGTGAGCCACCCAAGGAGAAACTGCGCCAGGAGGCCCGCGAAACGGCCCGGCTGCTCGGCAAGCCGGTGCCGCTGACCCATGATGCGGACGGCGTGATTCTGGCTGACGCGGGCGGCGGCAAGCCTGCTCCGGCGGCTCCGGTGCAGGCCTATGTCGCGAAGGCTTTCGGGGAGCGGCTGCCGGATGTGCGGGCCGCCATGGAGGCGCTGGCCGCCCGCTACGCGCCGGAGGAACTGAACCGCATCGGCTTCCGCCTCTATGAGCAGTTCCGGCCCGAGGTGCCCAAGGATGTCCGGGGCTGGGGTGCCAAGGGGGAGCTGGATCTGGCGAGGATCCGGGCAGCGGCCTGACCACCGCCCGGAGCCTGTGCCGAGAGCAGCGGTCAGATGTCGAGGTTCGCCACTTTCAGCGCATTGCCGACGATGAACTCGCGGCGCGGCTCGACGACATCGCCCATCAGGGTGGAGAAGACCTGCTCGGCATCCTCCACATCTTCGATCTTCACCTGCAGCAGGGTGCGGGTGGCCGGGTCCAGCGTGGTCTGCCAGAGCTGCTCGGGATTCATCTCGCCCAGCCCCTTGAAGCGCTGAATTGCCAGGCCCTTGCGGCCCTGTGCCAGGATGCGCTCCAGCGCCGAGAGCGGGCCCGCAGCCTGAACGGTGGTGCTGTCGAGCGCCAGCGTCGCGGGCTCCGTCCAGGCGGCGGCCAAGGCCGCATGCCGCTCGGACAGCCAACGGGCATCCGCACTGCGGAGGGCGGCATTGTCCAGTCGGTGCCGGTCGGCCACGCCACGCACCGTGCGGCCCATCACCAGCCCCTCGGCACCCGGCGCCACCTTCCAGCCCCGCTCCGAGGGCGGCGCCAGCGCGTCGAGCCGTGCAGCCAGCACCGGCGCCGCAGCCATCGTCCGCTCCGGATCGAGGGACAAGGCGCCGGCGATGGCGGCCTGTTCGACCAACTCGGTGGGAAGAGCGGAGGAGAGCCGGCGGATGCGGCCAGCGGTCTGCCGCAGCGCCTCCACCACCTCGCGCAGCTCGTCACCTTCCACGGTGCGTCCGTCGGCGAAGCTGAGACGGGCGCCGTGCAGCGCCTTCTCCAGCAGGAAATCTTCCAGCGCCCGATCATCCTTGAGGTAACGCTCCTCATTGCCGCGCTTAGCGCGGTAGAGCGGCGGCTGGGCAATGTAGAGATGGCCGCGCTGCAGCAACTCCGGCATCTGCCGGAAGAAGAAGGTCAGCAGCAGGGTGCGGATATGCGAGCCGTCCACATCCGCGTCGGTCATGATGACGATGCGGTGGTAGCGCAGCTTGTCGGCCGAGAAGCCGCCCTTCTCCACCGGTCCGGTGCCGATGCCGGTACCGAGCGCCGTGATCAACGTGCCGATCTCGGCCGAGGAGAGCATCTTGTCGATGCGCGCGCGCTCGACATTCAGGATTTTGCCCTTCAGCGGCAGGATAGCCTGGAAGCGCCGGTCGCGCCCCTGCTTGGCGGAGCCGCCGGCCGAGTCACCCTCGACCAGGAAGATCTCGCACTTCGAGGGATCCTTCTCCTGACAATCGGCAAGCTTGCCAGGGAGTGTCGAGATGTCGAGCGCGTTCTTGCGGCCGACCTTCTCGCGCGCCATCTGCGCCGCTTTGCGGGCAGCGGCAGCCAGCACGACCTGGTCGAGGACGATCTTCGCTTCCTTCGGATGCGTCTCGAACCAGTGAGCGAGCGCATCGGCCACTGCCGCATGCACCACCGGCTGCACCTCGGAGGAAACCAGCTTGTCCTTGGTCTGCGAGGAGAATTTCGGATCCGGCACCTTGACGGAGAGCACCGCCGTGAGCCCCTCGCGCATGTCTTCGCCCGAGAGCTCAACCTTTTCCTTCTTCGCCAAGTCCTCGGCGTATTTCGTCACCACGCGCGTCAGCGCCTGACGGAAGCCGGCCTGATGCGTGCCGCCGTCGCGCTGCGGAATGTTGTTGGTGAAGCACAGCGCCAGCTCGTGCGGGCTGCTGTTCCACCACATCGCCAGCTCGACCTGGATGCCGGTGCCTTCCTTCGCCTTCAGGCTGATAGGCGGCTTGAAGATCGGCTCCTTGGAGCGGTCCAGCCACTCCACGAAGGCGGTCAGCCCGCCCTCGAAGCAGAAGGACACCTCGCGCGGCGGATCGCCCGCTTCCATGGGGCGTTCATCACGCAGGCTGATGGCCAGGCCGGAATTGAGGAAGGCCAGCTCGCGCAGGCGCTTCTCCAGCACGGCGAACTCGTATTCCGTGCGGGTGAAGGTGCCGGTGGAGGGCTTGAAGACCACGCGGGTGCCGCGCGCATGGTCGGAGGGGCCGACCACCTTCAGCGGCTGCACCGTCTCACCATGCTCGAAGCGGATGGAGTGCTCCTGGCCATCGCGCCAGATGGTGACCTGCATCCATTCGGAAAGGGCATTCACCACCGCGGCGCCGACGCCGTGCAGGCCGCCCGAGACCTTGTAGGAATTCTGGTTGAACTTGCCGCCCGCATGCAGGCGCGTCAGCACCACCTCCGCAGCGGAGACGCCCTCCTCCGCATGGATGTCGGTCGGGATGCCGCGGCCGTCATCGGTGACGGAGACGGAGCCATCGGGATTCAGCACCACTTCGCAGCGGGTCGCATAGCCTGCCTGGGCCTCGTCCACGGCATTGTCGATGATCTCGAAGGCCATGTGGTGCAGGCCGGAGCCGTCATCGGTGTCACCGATATACATGCCGGGACGTTTGCGGACGGCTTCCAGCCCGCGCAGCACGGTGATGGAGGCGCTGTCATAGGCATCCGCCATCGGCTCGGTGGCGGAGGACGGCGCGCGCGCGGACTCACTCATGCCGGCGGGAAACTCCTGTTCGAGGTAGCCTGAAGGTCAGGAATTTATAGCATTTTTTGCGCCAGCCGGCACGGGCAAATCGGCAACCGGGCACAGCGCGCCAGGAATGGCCTCCAGGAACTGTGCCTGGCCCTGGAGCACAGCGAAAGGGCCGGGCTCCGTACCGGTCAGGAAGCATTGCGCCGGCAGCTCAAGCAGAGCGGCAAAGAGGGCGGCACGACGTAAGGGATCGAGATGGGCCGCCACCTCATCGAGCAGCAACAGCGGCGCAAAGCCACGATGTCCGCTCACTAAGGCCGCCTGGGCCAGAACGATACTGACCAGCAGCGCCTTCTGCTCGCCGGTGGAGCAGATCTCGGCAGGCAGGCCCTGCGGCAGCAGGGTCAGGCGCAGATCTGTCCGGTGCGCGCCCTGACGGGCTCCGCCTGCGGCGGCGTCGCGGGCCCGGTCAGCGGCGAGGCCCGCACGCAGCGCCTCCTCGACCGCCAGAGCCGGCTGTTGCGCCAGGGCTTCGGCAATGGGGCAGGCCAACTCAAGCCGAGCAACGGGGAAGCTGCCGGCCACCCCTCTAGCTAGGACATCATTGAGCTTTGCTGCCGTGACACGTCGGCTGGCCACAGCGGCCACGGCATGGCGCGCCATTGTATCTTCAAGGGCTGCCAGCCAAGCCGGATCGCGCCGCCCTTCGGCCAGGAGGCGGTTGCGCTGGCTCATGGCAGTGTCGTGGGCGGTGACATCCCGCGCATGGCTCGGCTCCAGCGACCAGACGAGGCGATCGAGGAAGCGGCGGCGTCCGCTGGCGCCTTCCTGGAAGAGCCGATCCATCTGCGGCGTCAGCCAAAGGGCGGCGCTGTGGCGCGACACCTCCGCCTGGTTGCGGACGGCGGCACCATCCAGCCGGAAGCTGCGGCGGTCCTGCCCCGCCTCGGCTCCTGTGCCGATGACCGCGAGCCCAGCAGGGCCGTCGAAATGACCGGCAACTGCCCAGGAAAGCGACGCCTCTCCATTCCGCCGCGCCAGCTCAGCGCCCTTAGCGGAGCGCAGGCCCCGGCCGGGGCTCAGGAGGCTGATGGCTTCCAGGAGATTGGTTTTGCCGACGCCATTGGCGCCCGTTACCACCACCACGCGCGCGTCAAAGGCCTGATCAAGGCAGCTATAGCTGCGGAAATCCTGGAGGAGCAGGCGCGTCAGGTGCGGAACGGGAAAATCAGCCGCCATTGTGGCTCAACGCCATGCGCCTGCTTAGGCCTGCGGATGTAACGAGGGATGATGAAAGATAGGGATAATATGGGATGCGGGGGCAGGATTTGAACCTGCGGCCTTCAGGTTATGAGCCTGACGAGCTACCGGGCTGCTCCACCCCGCGTGGGTGTGTGATCCGTCTGGGAGATATCCGGCTGGGTGGCCCGGCGGCG
>Ga0180218_1001090_pt1 | contig 17801 bp, 17 predicted proteins | sample eDN3rd37CKraftBY_FD_151334 | JGI IMG/M metagenome (GOLD analysis project Ga0180218, IMG submission 151334) | Enriched backyard soil microbial communities from Emeryville, California, USA - eDNA 3rd pass 37_C Kraft BY (version 2) (version 2) | ecosystem: Environmental > Terrestrial > Soil >...
CGTTGCGCTCGACGTGCGGGCGCGCGAGATCGTCGTCATCCTCGGCGCCAACGGGGCGGGCAAGACCACGCTCCTGAAAGCGATCGGCGGCGGCGTGCGGCCGCTGCCGGGCGCGCGCATCGTCATGAACGGCCGCGACCTCGCGGCGGTGAAGCCGCACGACATCGTCGAAGCCGGCATCGCGCTGGTGCCGGAGGGGCGCGGCATCTTCGGCGAGCTGACCGTGCGCGAGAACCTGATGCTCGGCGCCTTCCCGAAGCGCGCCCGCGCCGCCGAGGCGGCCAATCTCGCCTCGGTACTGGCGCTGTTCCCGCGGCTGTCCGAGCGGCTGGCGCAGACCGTGCGCACCATGTCGGGCGGCGAGCAGCAGATGGTGGCGATCGGCCGCGCGCTGATGTCGGCGCCGGACATTCTGCTGCTCGACGAGCCGTCGCTGGGGCTGTCGCCCATCATGTACAAGGAAGTGTTCCATATCCTGACGCGGGTGCGCGCCGCCGGCACCGGCATCCTGCTCGTGGAGCAGAACGCCAAGCAGAGCCTGAAGATCGCCGACCGCGGCTACCTGATCGAGCAGGGCCGCATCGTCGGCTCCGGCACCGCCGCCGAGCTTGCCGCCGATCCGGCGGTGCAGCGGGCCTATCTGGGCGCTGGCGAAGTCCGCCCCGGCTGACTAGATTCCACGTTGGAGCGTTTTCAAGCGAAGTGGGTGCCGGTTCGCGTTAAGAAAACGCGACAAAACAAAAACCTGGAGCTTTCCGGTTTGATCCGTCAAAGCCGGAAAGTTCTGGATGGAGACAAAACCATGAGCGAGACGCTGGACGACAAGACCCGCACCGAGCTGGAAGCAGCGGTATACCGCCGCCTGGTCGAACACCTGCGCAATCGGACCGACGTGCAGAACATCGACCTGATGAATCTCGCCGGTTTCTGCCGTAACTGCCTGTCGAACTGGATGAAGGACGCCGCCGACGCCAAGGGCCTGCCCATGACCAAGGAGCAGAGCCGCGAGATCGTCTATGGCGAACCCTACGACCAGTGGCGCGCCAAGCACCAGAAAGAGGCGACGCCGGAGCAGAAGGCCGCGTTTCAGAAATCAAGCGCCGGCCACTGAGATTTTCGCGGCTTGTGAATGACGGGTATCGCGCGGGCGCGGCCTTGACCGGAGGGCCCCCGCGCAGGGAAATCCTCGCATGAGAGGAGCGGCGACCGGGCCGCTCGCGTTCGTCCCGTGACGACGAGTATCGAGGAGACTGCAATGCCCGCCACCGCCGCTGCCGCCCAGGAAGAGCCGACGACCCGCTTCGCCAAGGAGCAATTGAAGGCCTTCGTCGAGCGCATCGAGCGCCTCGAGGAGGAGAAGAAGGCGACCTCCGACGACATCAAGGACGTCTATGCCGAGGCCAAGGGCAGCGGCTACGACGTCAAGGCGCTGCGCACTATCGTCCGGCTGCGCAAGCAGGACGTCAACGAGCGGCGCGAGCAGGAAGCCGTGCTGGAGACCTACATGCACGCGCTGGGGATGTTGAACTGAGCTGAATCGCTAAAGCGGCAGCTCTGATCTCTGCTCATTCCCGCGAAAGCGGGAATCCAGAGCCAAGCTGAAATGCGAATCATTTAGCTATGGACCCCCGCTTTCGCGGGGGTGAGCGGTTTTGGTGGCGCGTCAGCGCGTCGTCAGCGCCGCCGTCGTGCGCAGCCGGAACGTCGCGGTGGCGAGGAACACCACCGCCTGGCCGCTGAAGCGGTCGGTCGTCATGCCGTGATGCGGGTCGTCGCCGAACGCCATCAGCACCGAGCTGTCGGGCTTCTGCATGAACGGCTGCAGCGTGCGGTTGTCGCGGCGGACCATCTGCGCCGTCGTCATGAAGCCGTGCACGCTCGGCGTCAGCATCAGGCCGCGCATCCACGGATCGTCGAAACGCTGGCCGACTTGGCCGACCTGGCCGAGCTTCGCCGGGGCGGGCGCCGGCGCGGCGCTCACCGGCGTCAGCGACGCGGTTTGGATGGTCGTTCCGGCCTTGCCCATCGGCGCGGCGTGCGGCTGGGCCGGCGTCATCTCGCCGGTTGCGGCATAGGCGAGCGCGCCGGCGCTCGCGGTCGTCAGCTCGGCGAGCTGGTCGGCCATTTCGTCAGCCTTGTCCTGCGCGATCGAGGCCCACAGCCCGCGCTCGGTGAACAGGTCGCCCGCCGTCGCGGCGGCGACTGCGACCGGCGCGGCGGCCGGGCGCATGCGCGGCATCGGCGTCGCCGCCGGCGTCACGCTCGCAAGCTGCATGGTCGCGCCGGGGCGGTGCTTCGGCATCGGCACGATGCGCTCGACCGGCACCGGCGTCGGCGCGGTCAGGCTCGCCGTCTGGACGCGGGCGAGCGGCGTCGGGATTTTGTCTTTCGTCTTCGATGTGGACCTGGGTTCCGATTTGGACTCCGCCGCCGGCTTGTCGGCCGTTTCCGTGCCCGGCTTGAAGCCGAAGAAGCTTGCGAGCAGCGACGATCCCTTCGGCTTTTCCGTCGCTTCCGGCGACGACGCATTCGCCGCCAGCGTGGTGGCCGTCGCGACATCGTCCTCGTCGATCGCGCCGGCGGTGCGCGCGTTGGCGAGCAGCACGTTCGACGGCGCGTGGCCCTGCCGCTCGACATCGGCCAGCGCCAGCGCGAAGCCGGCGAGCGGCTTGCCGTCGGAGGGGATATGCACGGTGCGCTCGTTCGGGAACACCTTCACGAGCTGCTCGCGCGTCATGCGTGGCCAGTGGCGGATCGTGCCGGTGTCGAGATGCACGAACGGCGAGCCGGAGGTCGGATAGAAGCCGACGCCGCCGCGCTGCATCTTCAGGCCGACCTCGCGGATCTTCGCCAGCGGCACGCCGGGAATGAAGAAATCGAGCGCCTGGCCGTGGGTGTGCAGGCTGCCCTGTGCGACGCCGCTCGAGCGCGCACGCAGCATGGCGTTGGTCGAGGGCGAGCGATAGCCGCAGATCACGTTGATCGGCTGCGTCGCCCCGGTGTCCTGATAGGCCTCCCACAACAGATCGAACAGATGGGGGTCCATCTTCACTTCTTCTGATTTGCGCCAGTCGCGCAGATACCAGTTGAGGCGCTTCAGCGCGGCCTCGTCGTAACGGCCGTTGCGCTTGAAAGTGACGGTGAGGTTCTCGCCGGTATGGACGTTGTGGAACGACAGCGTGCGCGTGTCGCTTTCCGCGCTCGCCACCTGCAGCGTGCTGCCGCCGGCCGCCATCAGCGCGACCGCGATGCCCGTGCAGCGTCCGATCGTCGCGAGACGCGACGAGCCGTAAAGGCGCGACAACAGGCTGAACGAGCGCGCGTGACTACCGAGCACTGCCGAGATCCGGGATGATGGCAACGTCCCCTGCCGCCGTTCCCGGCAGCCGTGAAAATGCAGTCTTGTCCGGATGGGTTAACGCGCAATTAGCGGGTCGCCCCTCAGCCGGTGTCGCGATTATCGCAACCAGTGTGGCAAAAATACGCATGAAACAAAACGCCCCGCCGGCGGGTGCGGGCGGGGCGTTCCGTGAATTGTGGCAGGAGCGTTTTCGAGCGAAGTGGGTACCGGTTCGCGTGAAGAAAACGCGACTGAACAGAAAGGCTTTAGCGGAATAGCCGCTCGAAGAACATCAGCGGGTTCCCGGCCTCGCGGCGCTCGACGCGGCGCAGCGCGTCCTGCGTGGTGCGCATCTGCGCGAGATCCTGCTTCGCCTCCTTCGGCGGGTCGACATCGGCGATCTTGCGCTCGCTGCTGTTGAGGATCGCGTGGATGCGCTGGTCGAAGCCGTAGACGTCGTTGCGCAGTTGCAGCTTGCCGGCGTCGTCGACGAAGGCGGTCTGGTAGGTCAGGTGCACCATCGGCCGCTGCTGCAGCTTGAAGCTCTTCTCCTCGTGGCCGAACATCTGGTTGATCTGCCGCGAGTCCGGCATCGGGCCGCTCATCGCCAGCGACAGGATCACCTCGCCGAACTTGGTCGGGTCTTCCACGCGCATGCAGCCATGGCTGAAGGCGCGCCGCTCGTAGGAGAACAGCCGCTTCTCCGGCGTGTCGTGCAGGTAGACCTGGAACTTGTTGTGGAAGGCGAACTTGATGCGGCCGAGCGCATTGGCCGCGCCGGGCGGCTGCACCACGTTGATGTGGCCGTCCGGTCCGCGCTTCACCTCGAGGCCCATGCGCTCGAAGATCTTCGGGTCGCTCTCGTAGAGCGGCAGCAGTTCGTTCTGGATGATCGACTGCGGGACGTACCACGAGGGGTTGACGATCACGTCGTGCATCGGACCAGAGGTCAGCGGCGTCTGGGTGTTCGGCTTGCCGGCGACGATCTTGGTGCGCCAGACGATCTCGTTGCCGCGGGCGACCTTGAGCGAATAGTCCGGGATGTTGACCATCACATAGGTCTTGCCGAGGTCGCGCGGCAGCCAGCGCCAGCGCTCCATGTTGGCGGTGACGATGTCGACCTGCTGGCTCGGCTTCGGGCCGTTGATGGCGGCGAGCGTCTTGCCGTCGACCATGGCGTTGGCGGCGAGGCCCGCGCGCTGCTGCTCGAGCTTCACCGCATAGGCGAGCCGCTTGTCATAGGTGGTGTCGCCGGCCTTGCCGGGCGTGTGCAGCTTCTGCCGCAGCGCCGGCACGCGGGCGTCCTTCATGCCGGGCTTCAGCACCGGGCCGGAGGGAATGCGGTCCTCGGGTTCGCCGGCGCTCGCCATCGCGGTCAAGCCCGCGAGCTTCGCCTTCAGCTTGCGGAAGTCCTCCTGCGGCGGGTTGAAGCTCTCGAGCGTCGCGTTGATGTTGCGGCTGTCCGACACCTTCTTGAGGATGTCGGCCGGGTCCGGCGTGTGGTCGCCATAGTCGACTTCCGCGAGCACGCGGCGCGGCGCGATGCGGCCGGTCTGCAGGTGCCGCGCGAATTCGAGCACGTCGGCGGTGAGCTTGATGTCGCCGGCGGCGAGCGCCGCCGCGCTGTTGGCCGAAGCGAAGTCCGGGGTCTGGTAGTCGGACGGATCGAGGCCGTCGGCGCGCGCATTCTTCAGCCGCGCGATGGCTTCGCGGGCGCGCGGCGTCAGCGCGCCGTCCTTGATCCACAGCGGCGCGTAGTTGCGCGCGGCATAGAATTTCTCCATCGCGGCGCGCTCGGGCGGCCGCGAGACGGTGCGCTCCAGCGCCTTGCCGCTCGCCTGGGCGCGCAGCTGCTCGCTGATCTGGGCGTCGCTGGCGCCGAACAGCTTGCCGATCGCCTCCTTGATGCCGAGGCTGTTGTTGTTGGCGTCGGCGGCATTCGACTGCACCGGCGCAACGGCGGGCGCGGCATCTTCATGTGCAACGGGAGCGGCCGGACGCGGCGGTTCCGCCTGCGCGCGGGCGCGCGGCAGCGGCGTCTCGGCATTGGGTTCGGCTTGCGCGCGGGCCGGCGGCATCGGCGGAAGATTAGCCTGCGCCCGCGCGGCGGGCGCGTCGTCGCGCGGCGCGGCCTGTCGCTGCGGCCGCTGGCGCGGCTCCAGCGATTGCACGATGTTGCGATGGATCGGAACCTGGACGGTCGGCGGCGGCGGCGCCATCGACCGCACCGAGGTCGACTGCGCGAGCAGTTCCGCGGCCGGGCCGTAGAACGCCACGACCATCGCAGTGCCGGCGAGCAGCCGGCTGATCCGCACGATACGCATTACAAGAAACTCCACACACGAAAGCGTTTTTCGCCGTGCATTATGCGGCCGAACGCGAGCGCGTTCGATCACTTTCGCGGGAGAGTTTCGTTTACGACTAACGGAGATCGTGAACTGGTTAATCCGCCCAGCGTTCGTCGCCGCTGCCTGCGTTTTCGTGATGGTCGTCGCGCAGGCCGAGCCCTTCGAGCTTGCGATAAAGCGTCGAGCGGCCGAATTTGAGCCGCCGCGCCACTTCCGACATCTGCCCGCGGTAATGCGAGATGGCGTAACGAATGACATCGCGCTCGATTTCGTCGAGCGGGCGCACATGGCCGTCGGCGCCGGTCAGTTTCAGCGTCGAGGTCGGAACAGTTAACGACGGCGCCTCGACCGGCAGCGTGTCGCCGGGCACCAGCGCCGTTAACGAATGCGACGCGCCCATCATCGGCAGGCCGCGGTCGTCGTTGAGCTGCGCGGCGATGTGGGGGAATTCGTTGACGCCGAGCGTCTCGCCATCGGCGAGCACCACGGCGCGGAACACCGCGTTCTCGATCTGCCGGACGTTGCCCGGCCAGCGGTATTGCGACAGTAGCGCCAGCGCCTCGGTGCTGATCGCGGAGATGCGCTTGCCTTCCTCGGCCGCGAAACGCGCGGCGAAGTGGCGCGCGAGCTCGGCGATGTCCTCGGGGCGCTCGCGCAGCGGCGGCACCGCGATCGGGAACACATGCAGACGATAGAACAGGTCCTCGCGGAAGCGGCCGGCCTTCACGTCGGCGATCAGGTCGCGGTTGGTGGCGGAAACGATGCGCACGTCGACCTTGACCGGGCGCCTGGCGCCGACCGGCTCGACTTCGCCTTCCTGGAGCGCGCGCAGCAGCTTCACCTGCGCGGCGAGCGGCAGTTCGCCGATCTCGTCGAGGAACAGCGTGCCGCCGTCGGCCTCGATGAACTTGCCGGTGTGCCGTTCGGTCGCGCCGGTGAAGGCGCCTTTCTCGTGGCCGAACAGGATCGACTCGACGAGGTTCTCCGGCAGCGCGCCGCAGTTGACCGCGACGAAAGGCTTGGCCCGCCGCGCGCCGGTGCCGTGGATCGCGCGGGCGATCAGCTCCTTGCCGACGCCGGACTCGCCGTCGATCAGCACCGGGATCTCGGAGCCCGCCGCCTTCTCGGCATTGGCGAGCGTCGTCTTCATGCGCGGCGCGCGGGTGATGACGTCGCTGAACGTGAGGGTGCCGTCGCGGCTGCGCTTGATGCGCCGCAGTTCGCCGGCAAGCGCCTTACCGGCGAGCGCGTTGCGCAGGCTGACCTGGAGGCGTTCGGCGCTGGCCGGCTTCACCACGAAGTCGGTCGCGCCGGCGCGCATCGCCGAGACGACGTTGTCGAGGCCGCCATGCGCGGTCTGCACGATGACGGGAATGGCGAGGCCGGCGTCGCGCATCCGCGCCAGCACGCCGAGGCCGTCGAGGTCGGGCATCACCATGTCGAGGATGACGCAGTCGATCAGCCGCGCGTCGGGGCCGGTGAGCAGGGCGACCGCCTCGTCGCCGCCCGCGGCGGTGACCGGCCGGTGGCCGAAACGCTGCACCATGTTTTCGATCAGACGCCGCTGGACGGGATCGTCGTCCACCACCAACACGACTTCAGACATGCACCACGTCCCCCGCACGCAACTGTGCCGATTTGGTGCACTGTCGCCGAACCGCCTTAACGCCCCCTTAAACGGAGCGCCGAGGCCGCCGGGACTGACGCCGATGAGGCGCGGTCACAGCATCTGCATCTGCGTGAGCAGGCCGGTCACCACAGGATGCACGTCAATCCAGCCGCGCCAGATCATGTCGAGCGCGACATAGAGGATGATGGCGAGGCCGACATAGGCGATCCAGCGGTGGCGATGCAGCAGCCCGGCGATGAAGTTCGCCGCGACGCCCATCAGCGCGATCGAGAGGATGAGGCCGAACACCAGCACGTAAGGATGCTCGCGCGCCGCGCCGGCGACCGCGAGCACGTTGTCGAGCGACATCGAGATGTCGGCGATCAGGATCTGCAGCGCGGCCTGGCCGAAGCTCTTGCGCGGCGCGGTGCCGGGGCCGTGCGCGGCGATGGTGCCGTCGGCATTGATGTCGACACCGGTCACCGCCTCGGCGGCCTGCAATTCGGCCTGCGGCGTGGTGCGCAACTCGCGCCACATCTTCCAGCACACCCAGAGCAGGAGAATGCCGCCGGCGAGCAGCAGGCCGACGATCTGGAGAAGCTGCGTGGTCGCGGCGGCGAAGCCGATGCGCATCACGGTGGCGGCGGCGATGCCGACCAGGATCGCGCGGGCGCGCTGTTCGGCCGGCAGGCCGGCGGCGGCGAGACCGATGACGATGGCGTTGTCGCCGGCCAGAACGAGGTCGATCATGATGACCTGGAAGAAGGCCATCAAGGCTTGCGAGGTGACGAGGTCGAGCATCGAACCGGGCCTTTCAGTTCAGCGTCCCAGCCGACATCGCAGCCAATGGCTGCCAGAGGGGCCCGGTCTTGGGAGCGGCGTTGCGTTCCGTCAGTTGATCGTTGCGAACAGTTCCGTGAGGTGCTCCGCCTCGGTCAGCATCGCCGCCGCGCAGCCGATCAGGACGAGGGCGCCGGCGACGTCCCACAGCGTCACCGTCACGCCGTGGCGCGGCGCGCGGCGCAGCCAGGCCGCGAGCGCGGCGATGGCGGCCATGGCGAGCGCGGCGAAGCTGATGGTCGGCAGCACCGCGACGCGGGGCACCAGAGCGAAGGCCAGCAGGATCGGCGCCGCGGCGATCGAAATCATCGCCGCCAGCGCGACATGCGGGGAGACCACCGCGACGCTGCGGGGGGCCGCGTGTCGGATGGTGTGGCGGTCGGCCATGTCTTCCTCCTGGTCCGCTCCTGCTGGCCGGCTGCCGCGATGGGGTAGGGCTTATCGCGGCGGCCGAATTTTGCTATAACGAAACGCGCAAGTCGGAATTCAATTTCGATAGTTTCGTAAGTCTGAAACGTAGTCTCGGACCGAGGCAAAATCAAGCCGGGACACCGCGCGTTCCGGATCGCGGGTTGTCATGCAGGCCAAGGCGAAAATGCAGCTCAACACCAAGCCGCCGAAATCCCACCCCCGGCGCCGGGAAGCCGGCGCATGGCTCAAGGAATTGCGCGCCGCCGCGGGCCTGTCGCAGATCGAGCTCGCCCAGCACCTGTCGCTTCGCTACTACACCTTCATTTCGCAGGTGGAGAACGGCTTCGGCCGCGTGCCGACCGACCAGATGGAAGCCTGGGCCCGTGCGCTCGGCCAAAATCCGTCCGAATTCGCCCGCAAGCTGCTGTCGTTCTACGAGCCGGAAATGCACCGGCTGCTGTTCGAGGTGAAGAGGTGAGCGTCATTCCGTTTCCGGTCCGTGACGAGGCCGCCGGCTGGCGTCCGGCCGAATTGCGCGCCGTGGTCGATGCCTGCGCCGAACCGATCGCGCGCGGCGACCTGTCGGGCTGTGCGCACGGCCAGACCGAGGCCGGCGACCCGCAGCTTTACGTGCTCGGCCCCGCGCCAGAGCAGGAATGCTTCCTCTGCATCTCCCGGCTCGGCCGCAACTACGTGCTGGAGGACGGCCGCGGCCACATCCTCTTCGAGCATGACGCGCTCGATGTGCTGGCCGAGCAGGTCAAGGGCGTGCTGTCGCGCCGCAAGGGGGCGATCCTGGCCCGCCTGGTCGCCGTCTGGGGCGCGGCGAAAGAGACCTTCGAGGAGAAGGTCGAGCCGGTGATGGCCGAGCCGCTCGAGGCGGTCTCCCACGTTGCGCCGCAATTGGCGGCTCTGATCTGAACCGTCGATGACCTGTCCATGCCAGCCGGCAGTTGCCGGCCGCGCCGTCATGTCTATGGTGTCCCTCCCGGTCATTTCAGCACGAAGGATTCGCTATTGCCCGCCGCAGCCCGCAAATCCGCGTCCAAGCCTGCTCGCAAGAAAGCCGTGACCCGCGAGGCATCGGCGAAAGCGCCCGCGAAGGCAAAAGCCGGGAAGCTCGCCGGCAAAATTTCCGGTCTGCCGGAGTGGAATCTCACGGATCTCTATCCGGCGATGGATTCACCGGCGGTGGCGGCCGATCTCGACAAGGCGGATGCCGACTGCGCGGCCTTCGAGCGCGACTACAAGGGCAAGCTCGCCGATCTCGCCGCCAACAATCCGGCTTCGCTTGCCGAGGCGGTGCAGCGCTACGAGGCGATCGACGATCTGCTCGGCCGGCTCATTTCCTATGCTTCGCTGCTGTACGCCGGCAACACCACGGACCCCGCGCGCGCCAAGTTCTATGGCGACGTGCAGGAGCGCATCACCGCGGCGTCGATTCACCTGTTGTTCTTCGCGCTCGAGCTGAACCGGGTCGACGACAAGGTGCTGGACGAGGCGATGGCGCGCGAGCAGGGGCTCGGCCATTACCGGCCGTGGCTCGAGGACATCCGCCGCGAGAAGCCCTACCAGCTCGAGGACCGCATCGAGCAGTTGTTCCACGAGAAATCCGTCACCGGCTATTCGGCGTGGAACCGGCAATATGACGAATTGATCGCGAGCCTGCGCTTCAGGGTCGGCGGCAAGGATCTGTCGATCGAGCCGACGCTGAACCTGCTGCAGGACGCCGACGGCCGGAAGCGCAAGGCTGCCGCCGAGGCGCTGGCGAAAACCTTCAAGGCCAATCTGCGGCCCTTCACCCTGATCACCAACACGCTCGCCAAGGACAAGGAAATCTCCGACCGCTGGCGCGGCTTCGGCGACGTCGCCGATGCGCGCCACCTGTCGAACCGCGTCGAGCGCGAGGTGGTCGACGCGCTGGTCGAGGCCGTGCGCGCCGCCTATCCGAAGCTGTCGCACCGCTATTACCGGCTGAAAGCCAAATGGTTCGGCAGGAAGTCCTTGCCGTACTGGGACCGCAACGCGCCGCTGCCGAAGGTCGCGCAGCGCACGATCCCGTGGAGCGAGGCGCGTGATATCGTGCTCACCGCCTATGGCGCGTTCTCGCCGAAGCTCGCCGAGATCGCCGACCGTTTCTTTGCGCGCAACTGGATCGACGCCGCGATGCGCGAGGGCAAGCAGCCCGGCGCCTTCTCGCATCCGACTGTGCCGTCGGCGCATCCTTACGTGCTGCTGAACTATCAGGGCAAGCCGCGCGACGTGATGACGCTGGCGCACGAGCTCGGCCACGGCGTGCATCAGGTGCTCGCCGCGCCGAACGGCGCGCTGATGGCGCCGACGCCGCTGACGCTCGCAGAAACCGCGAGCGTGTTCGGCGAGATGCTGACCTTCCGCAAGCTCTTGGCCGCGACCAAGGACAAGAAACAGCGCAAGGCGATGCTCGCCGCCAAGGTCGAGGACATGATCAACACCGTGGTGCGGCAGATCGCGTTCTATTCGTTCGAGCGCAAGGTCCACACCGAGCGGCGCAGCGGCGAACTGACGTCGGACCGGCTCTGCGAGCTCTGGATGTCGGTGCAGGGCGAGAGCCTCGGTCCCGCGATCGAGCTGAAGCCCGGCTACGAGACGTTCTGGACCTACATCCCGCACTTCATCCATTCGCCGTTCTATGTCTACGCCTATGCGTTCGGCGACTGCCTGGTGAACTCGCTCTATGCGGTCTACGAGAAATCGCACGAGGGCTTCGCCGAGCGGTATCTCGCGATGCTCGCGGCCGGCGGCACCAGGCATCACGCCGAGCTGCTGGCGCCGTTCGGCCTCGACGCCCGCGATCCGAAGTTCTGGGACGGCGGGTTGAACGTGATCTCGGCGCTGATCGACGAGCTGGAGGGGCTGGGGTAGGACGGCAAAGCGGCTGAAGATCCTGGCTTTTCCATTGTTGTACGAAACGTAAAACGATGTTATACGTTTCGTACAACGATGGAGACGGCCGATGAACAAGCCGGAACGTACCCCCGAGGTCGAAGGCGACGTCCTGCAAATCCGCAAGATCGGCAATTCGGTCGGTTTGATTTTGCCGAAGGAACTGCTCGCGCGGTTGCGGCTCAAGGAAGGCGATCAGCTTCACGTCATCGAGCAGCCCGAGCGCGGGATCAAGCTCACGCCCTACGATCCAAAACACGCGGAAGCGATGCGCATCGCGCGCGAGGTGATGGACGAATATCAGGATACGTTTCGGGCCTTGGCGAAATGAACGAGCCGCGCTGGCTCGATATCGTCGAGGTGATCGATATGCACGCCGAACAGTTGGCATTGTTCGGCGGCGCGGAGGGTATTCGCGATCAGGGATTGCTGGAGTCGGCGCTCGCGAGGCCGCAAAACCGTTGGCACTATGGCGAATCCGACCTTGCGGCGCTCGCCGCTGCTTATGGTTTCGGCCTCGCGCGCAACCATCCGTTTGTCGATGGCAACAAGCGTGCGGCCTTCCACTGCCTCGTCGTGTTCCTGCGCCTGAATGGCATCGTCTTCAGGCCCGATCCCGTGCAGGCGACGGTGGTCATCTTGTCGCTTGCGTCGGGCGAGATCGAGGAAGACGCGCTTGCCCGCTGGATCAGGGACAACTGGCCCAAAGGCGCGGACAAGGCGTGATCCGCGCTTCTCTCATTCAAACGGCAAGGCGTCCGGCTGCGCGGCGATGAGGTCGCGCACCGCGAACAGGAAGGCGCGGCCGGCGGCCGGATCGCCCGTCGCTTTTTGATAGGCATCCCATCGCGTTGACAGGATCGCAGCGGCGGTTTTCGGTCCGGCGCCGGAAGCCTGCCCGGTCTTTGCCGCGGCGATGCTCTCCTGCATCGCCTTGCGCGCTTCCGCATCGCGCAACTGCCCGACCGCATCCTCCGCCACGTCGAAGGCGCCGCGCGCGAGCAGCGGAGTAAGGACGATCTCCTCGAATGCGGCGGCATCCTCGTTGTCGAGTTCGGGCTTGCGCCAGCCGCGCGCCGCCGGCGTTTTCATCGCGGCCTTCACGCCCTCGCGGGCGTCGCCGCGTGCCAGCATGGCGCCGATCTTCAGCATGTGAAGATGGTCGCGCTCGGGCTTCGGCAGCAGGTCGGCGACTTTCGCCGCGGCGTCGAGCGGCGCGATCGTCGCGCCCGACAGCCAGACGGTGTCGCCGCGCGGCCGCAGCCTGACGAGCGCCGTGACTGCTTTGCGGTCGCCGGCCTCGACCGCGCGCGCCAGCACGCGGCCATAGAGGTTGGCGGGACCCGGCATGCCGAATTCGGCCGGCCGTTCGAAGTTTTGGGCGGCCAGCCAGGCCGGCGCCTTGCGCAGCGCGGCGGGAATATCGCGCGCCGGCAATTCTCGCAGCATTAGCCCGAAGCCGTAGCCGATCCAGTCGCGCTGCGTGCGGTCCTTGATGTTCGCGAGTTGGCCGAATTCCCGCGTCAGCAAGGCGTGCAGGCCATCGACATCATGACGGCGCGCATGCAGCACGAGGCCAAGGCCGACGCGGTCATTTTGTTTCGGCAGCGCCAGCGCGAGCGGCAGCGGATCGGGTCCGCAGGCGCAGCGCACCAGCGCGCGCGCCAGCGGCTGCCGCGTATCCCACACCTCTTTGCCGAGCTGACGGCCAAGGGCGTCGGTCTTGTTGACGATGACCGTGCGGCGATGCGCCGCCTCGAAGGCGACGGCGAGATCGGGCTTGCCGGCCTCGGTCAGCGTGCGGAGGACGGCGGCGAGCGTGTCCCACCAGCGCTGGAAGCCGGTGTTGGTCTCCCCCAGCAGCCGGTCCGCCGTCGCGGTGTCGCCGGCGACAATCGCCGTCGCGATATCGGTGACGCGCCGCGCGCGGTCGAGCATGGCTTGCCCGGTCGTTGCGTCGTTGAAGAACCGTGCCATGCGGTCGAGCCAGAGCTTGCGGGCGGCGAGGTCTTTCAGGCGCTCGCCCGTTTGCAGCACGAGGCGCGCTCTTTCGTAGTCCTCATGGCTCGCCGCGCTTGCGGTCAGCGCGAGATCGACGCTGCATGTCACCGTCGGCCGCGCGAGGCAGGCGTCGGACGCGGCGCTTTGCGCCCTCGCGGACGTTTGCGGCATCGCCGCGACGGCGATCAGCAGGGCGGCGACGGCGGCCGCCGGATGCGGTTTCGGCAACATGGTGATGTGTCGCAACAGGGCGCCTCGCGGTTCACCCGCACAGGTTTGCCGCTTGAGGAGACGGCCGCAAGGCGGAATGATGCCCCGCCGCGCGGCCTTCTCTTCGTCGTCTGCCGCGCATAGATGACACTGATGAGCCCGCCGAAGCCGCCCGACGACGCCGAGAAAAACCGCTTCAGCGCGCGTGCCCGCCGCTACGCCAGGGTCGGCACGCAAGTCGGCGGCGTCGCCGCGCGCATCGCCGGCCAGCGGCTCACCGGCGCGACCGGCAGGCGCGCTGGCAACGCGACGGCGCTCGCCGCCGCGCTCGGCGGCCTGAAAGGTCCGCTGATGAAGGTGGCGCAACTGCTCGCCACCATCCCCGACGCGCTGCCGCCGGAATATGCCGGCGAGCTCATCAAGCTGCAGAGCGAAGCGCCGCCGATGGGCTGGGCCTTTGTCAGGCGCCGCATGCAGGCGGAACTGGGCACGGGCTGGGAGAAAAAGTTCCAGAGCTTCGAGCACCAGCCGGCCGCCGCCGCCTCGCTGGGCCAGGTGCATCGCGCCGTCGCGCTGTCGGGCGAGGCGCTCGCCTGCAAGCTGCAATATCCCGACATGCAGTCGGCGGTCGAAGCCGACCTGCGGCAATTGCGCCTGCTGTTCTCGCTGCGCAGCCGGTTCGACCCGGCGATCGACACCCAGGAGATCGCGCAGGAGATCGCCGAGCGGCTGCGCGAGGAGCTCGACTACCGCCGCGAGGCCAGGCACATCGCGCTTTACGCGCACATGCTGAAGGACGAGGCCGCGATCCGCGTGCCGGGCGTGTGGCCGGAGCTCTCCACCGGCCGGTTGCTGACGATGGACTGGCTCGAGGGCCGCAAGCTGCTCGCGTACAAGGATGCTGCGCTTGAGAGGCGCAACCGGATCGCCACCGCGATGTTCACCGCCTGGTGGCTGCCGTTCTCGCGCCACGGCGTCATCCACGGCGATCCGCATCTCGGCAACTATTCGGTGTTCGGGGACGGGGAGGAGCCCGCCGGCATCAACCTGCTCGACTATGGCTGCATCCGCATCTTCCCGCCGCGCTTCGTCGGCGGCGTGGTCGACCTGTATCGCGGGCTCGAAATCGGCGACGAGGCGCGCATCGTCCACGCCTACGAAACCTGGGGCTTTCGCCGCCTTAACAAGAGCCTGATCGAGACGCTCAATATCTGGGCGCGGTTCATCTACGGCCCGCTGCTCGACGACCGGGCCCGCACCATTGCCGACGGCGTCAAGCCGTCGTCTTACGGCCGGCGGGAGGCGTTCCAGGTCCATCAGGCGTTGAAGCGGCAGGGCCCGGTGACGGTGCCGCGCGAGTTCGTCTTCATGGACCGCGCGGCGATCGGTCTCGGCGCGGTCTTCCTGCACCTCGCCGCGGAATTGAATTTCTACAGGTTGTTCAACGAAGCGATTGAAGGTTTTTCGGTCGGTGCGGTGGAAACCCGCCAGCGCGCGGCGCTGGCGGCGGCCGGCCTGATGCAGCCGGAGGGCGGCGGGCCGCAGGCCGGAATAAGCGGCTAACGCCGCATGAAGATGCGGGGAAATGTCATTCCGCCGTAGCGGCTTGCGCCGCCGCGCCGTTGCCCTGATGCCGCAATTGCGGTAACCCCTCCGTAACCGACTGTTTTCGACCCTTCCGGAGACCTCCCATGGCCGACCACGGCACCGTCGAATACGCCACCGCGACCGGTAACGACTATCCGGCGCACGAGAATACCTACGAGAGCTTCATCAATTTCACCGTGGTGGGCATCCTGCACGTCATCACCATTCTGCTCGGCCTGACGGTCGGCGGCGTGATGGGGCACTGGTTCTGGGCGGCGGCGTTCTTCATCATCGGCACCGTTGCCGCGCTGCCCGGCTTCTTCGCCGGCGCGCGCCTGCCGGTTACCCTCGCAGTCGTCTTCTGCTTCGTCGTCTTCGTTCTGCTCGCGGTGTAAGCCGCACGACCGACCTTGGGGCGCGGGGAGGGGCTGAATGCGTATAGCTGTCGCACGCGAAACCGATGCGGCCGAGCCGCGCGTTGCCGCGACACCTGAAACCGTCAAGAAGCTGGTCGCGCTCGGCGCCGAGGTCGTGGTCGACCCCGGTGCGGGCACGCGCTCCGGCATTCTCGACCTTGACTATGAAGCGGCCGGCGCCAGGGTTGCCGCCGGTGGTGCAAAGGACGCGGATATCGTCCTGAAAGTGCGCCGGCCGTCGGCCGACGAGATCAAGTCCTACAAGAAAGGCGCGCTGGTCGTCGCCATCATGGATCCTTACGGCAACGAGGCGGCGCTCAAGCAGCTTGCCGACGCCGGGGTTGCCGCCTTCGCGATGGAGCTGATGCCGCGCATCACCCGCGCGCAGTCGATGGACGTTCTCTCCTCGCAGGCGAACCTCGCCGGCTACCGTGCCGTGATCGAGGCGGCGGAGGAATACGGCCGCGCGCTGCCGATGATGATGACGGCGGCGGGCACCGTGCCGGCCGCCAAGGTCTTCATCATGGGCGTCGGCGTCGCCGGCCTGCAGGCGATCGCGACCGCGCGCCGCCTCGGCGCCATCGTCACCGCGACCGACGTGCGCCCGGCCACGAAGGAGCAGGTCGAGAGCCTCGGCGCCAAGTTCCTCGCCGTCGAGGACGAGGAATTCAAGAACGCGCAGACCGCCGGCGGCTACGCCAAGGAAATGTCGAAAGAGTATCAGGCGAAGCAGGCTGCGCTGGTCGCTGAGCACATCAAGAAGCAGGACATCGTCATCACCACGGCGCTGATTCCGGGCCGTCCGGCGCCGAAGCTGGTGTCGAAGGAGATGGTCGCCTCGATGCGCCCCGGCTCCGTGCTGGTCGATCTCGCCGTCGAGCGCGGCGGCAATGTCGAAGGTGCCAAAGCCGGCGAGGTGGCGCGGGTTGGCGAGGTCAAGATCGTCGGCTATCTCAACGTGCCGGGCCGCCTCGCGGCCTCGGCCTCGGCGCTCTACGCCAAGAACCTGCTGACCTTCCTCGAGACGGTCGTGATCGACAAGAAAGAGAAGAAGATCGCGGTCGCCTGGGACGACGAGATCATCAAGGGCACCGCGCTCACCCGCGACGGCGCGGTGATCCACCCGAATTTCCAGCCGAAGGCGTGACGGTCATGAAGGCACGCCGCAACGACACTCTTATCCCTCCCCTTGAAAAGGGGAGGGTCGCCGAGCGCAGCGAGGCGGGGTGGGGATCGTCCTATGACCCCCACCCGGCGCGCCGCTGTCGCGGCTTGCCACCCTCCCCCTTGCAGGGGGAGGGATAAAGCACGGAGCGCACTCGCATGGACCAGCTTGCCACCGCCGTCGACCCCTTCGTGTTCCGGCTGTCGATCTTCGTGCTCGCGGTGTTCGTCGGCTACTACGTCGTGTGGTCGGTGACCCCGGCGCTGCACACGCCGCTGATGTCGGTGACCAACGCGATCTCCTCGGTGATCGTGGTCGGCGCGCTGCTCGCGGTCGGCGTCGCGCTCGCGGTCGACGACCAGGGCCCGCTGTGGTCGCGCATCTTAGGCTTCGTCGCGCTGGTGTTCGCGTCGATCAACATCTTCGGCGGCTTCCTGGTCACCCAGCGCATGCTGGCGATGTACCGGAAGAAGAAATGAGGCCGGTGATGGGGGGCGAACACATGAATCAGACCGTCACCCTGAGGTGCCCGGCGCACTGCGCCGGGCCTCGAAGGGCGACAGCCCGGGCCGTTCATCCTTCGAGGTTCGCTTCGCTCACGCCTCAGGATGACGGGTTTAGGCAGGGGACGCCCCAATGAACGCCAATATCGTCGCGCTACTCTATCTCGTCGCCGGCGCCCTCTTCATCCTGGCGCTGCGCGGGTTGTCGAGCCCGGACTCGAGCCGCCGCGGCAACATGTTCGGCATGATCGGCATGACGATCGCCGTGCTGACCACGCTCGGCTCGCAGCCGCCGGCCGATGGGCTCGCCTGGGCGCTGGTGATCGGCGGCATCGCCATCGGCGGCGGCATCGGCGCGGTGATCGCGCGCAAGGTGCCGATGACCTCGATGCCGGAACTGGTCGCCGCCTTCCACTCGCTGGTCGGCATGGCGGCGGTGCTGGTCG
>Ga0180218_1001092_pt1 | contig 17751 bp, 14 predicted proteins | sample eDN3rd37CKraftBY_FD_151334 | JGI IMG/M metagenome (GOLD analysis project Ga0180218, IMG submission 151334) | Enriched backyard soil microbial communities from Emeryville, California, USA - eDNA 3rd pass 37_C Kraft BY (version 2) (version 2) | ecosystem: Environmental > Terrestrial > Soil >...
CTCTCCCCGCGAAGAGCGGGGAGAAGGGACCTGTTGTGTTAGCCGCGAACTCCAGCATCCTTCGCCGGCAACAGCAGCACGGCACCGGCGATGACCGCGAGCACGGCAATGGCGCCATACGCCGCAAGATAGGTGCCTGTCGCGGTAATTGCGACGCTGCCGAGCGACGGCATCACGAGCACGCCGAAAAACATCGCCGCTGAGCCGAGCCCAGTCGCCTCCGTCCGCTGCGCACCGCCGAGCCGCGCGTACTCGGCATAGGCGAGGCCCGTGTAACCGCTCGCCGTGGCCCCCGCGACAGCCGCGACGGCCATGATGCCCCACACAGGCCACCGGGGTGAAAAGTGCCCTGCGAGCAGCGCCGCCGCCGCCATGACGAAGCCCTGGATGCCGAGCACGAGGCGCGCTGGAATGAACTTGTCCGCGATCCATCCGAAGATCGGCCGGGTGATGACGCCGGCGAGCTGATAGGTCGCGAGCGCCCATCCGGCCGTCACCAGGCCGAGACCGGTGCGGCTCGTCACATGCACAGTCATGAAGGCGACAAAGGCGAGCTGCGCCCCCGAATAGACGATGCTCGCAAAAGTGAGCCGCTGCATGGCGCTATCGCCGCGCAGCAGTCCGAACGAGCGGACGAGCACACTCTTCGCGCTCGCGGATGCCGGCGAGGGCGCGCCATCCCAGTCGCGGCGCGGAATCTCGAGAAGCAGGATCAGCGCGATGATCGGAATGGACTGCAGGAGAAGAGCTGACTTCCAGCCTATGGCGAGCGCGAGCGGCGGCATGATGGTTGCCGCGAGCACGCCCGCCAGCGGCACGCCGATCTGGCGCGTCGAGAGCACCATGTTGACGATCGAGGGCGGCGTGCGCGGCACGAGCAGGTGCGTGCTGACCGGCGCCGTCAGGCCATAGGCGATGCCGAGGATGAGCGCACCGAGTGCGACGCTGGCGGCCGTTCCCTGCGCGCAGACGACGACGAGGCCGAGCGCGCACACGAGCACGAACTGCGCCGCGCGAACGGCGCCATAGCGCGCAATGAAACCCGCCGCGAGCAGCGATGAGACGATGCCGACACCGTACACGACCGATACGAACATGCCGATGAGGGCACCATCGACGCCGATATCGTGTGCGACCATGGGCGCGAGTGCGGGGATCGAGTAGGCCGCCATGGTGGCCAGCGTCTGCATGGCCATGGTTGCCAGCAGCGGCCATAGCGGAAAGGCCGTCGGAACGGCGTCCTGCGCGGTAATACGATCGGCCATCAGTGGCGAAATTCCGAGGCGACTTGCGCCAACACTCCACTTGTTCCTCCCCCCTTGTGGGGGAGGTTAGGAGGGGGGGATTGCAGAACGATCGCAGTAGGGATTCCCCCCACCCCTAACCCCTCCCCACAAGGGGGAGGGGGACTTAAGGCGGCTGGGGAAATTTGGAGCGACATGCGATGGTCAGATGCGCTCATGCCGCGGCGTAACAGCCATCGACGTTGAAGGCCGCACCGCTCACATAGCTTGCGCGATCCGAGCAGAGCCACACGACCATCTCGGCAATATCCTCCGGCGTGCCGAGACGGCCGAAAGGAATGCGGGCCATGATCTGCTCGCCCTTGCGCTCCATGGGCTCGCGCGTCATCTCGGTGACGATGTAACCGGGGCAAACGGCATTCACGCGAATGCCCTTCTTCGCGTACTCGAGCGCCGCCGTCTTGGTCAGGCCGACGACGCCGTGCTTGGCCGCGACATACGCAGATGAGGTCTCCAGACCCACAAGGCCGGCAATGGATGCCGTATTGACGATCGCGCCGCCCTTGCCGTCGGCCAGCATGGCGTTGATCTCGTCGCGCATGCAGAGCCACACGCTCTTGAGATTGATCTCGATCATGCGGTCGAACGCCTGCTCGGGCCAGTCGGCCGTGAGCTTGCCTTGCGCGCCAACCGCATGGCCAGCGATGCCGGCGTTGTTGAAGGCGCAGTCGATCCGGCCATAGGTTGTCATCACCATATCGACCCAGGCTTTGACCAGCTCGGGCTTGGTCACATCGCCGCTGACGGACACGGCCTGCCCGCCGCCGGCGTTGATCATCGCGACGGTCTCCTGAGCACCCTCGGCCTGCAGGTCCGAAACGACGAGGCGTGCGCCCTCGCGCGCGAACGCCAGTGCCGCCGCCCGGCCGATGCCGCGCGCGCCACCAGTGATCAATGCCGCTTTGCCTTCGAGCAATCCAGCCATGGCTTCCTCCGCGCTTTTTCTACGTTTCGACGACGATCACCCCAGCCTACGCCGGAATTCCTCGTAGCCGAAAGACTTGATCACGCGGTAGGTCCCATCCTCGTCCAGCATGGCGATGTCCGGCAGCGGTGTGCCGTTGAAAGTCGTGTTCTTCACGAATGAGTACTGCATCATATCCGTGAAGACGAGCCGGTCCCCGGGTTGCAGCGGCCGGTCGAAGGAATAGTCGCCGATCACATCGCCGGTCATGCAGGTCTTGCCGCCGAGGATGTAGTCGTGCTCCAGCTCGCCCGGCTCACCCGAGTCGATGATGTTCGGCCGATAGGGAACTTCCAGCACGTCCGGCATATGCGTTGAGGCCGAGGTGTCGAGGATGGCGATGTCCTTGTCGTTGTGGTGGATATCGAGCACGGTTGCCACGAGCCAGCCGGCGTCGACGACCAGGCCCGCGCCCGGCTCCAGAATGACGTCGACGCCGAACTCGGCGCGGAAAGCCTTGAGCGCCACGATCAGGCGATCGACATCGTAACCGGGCTTGTTGATGAAGTGTCCGCCGCCGAAGTTCACGGCCTTCACCTTGCGCACGTAGTCGCCGAGTGTCTGCCCGACGTGCTCGATCAGACCGACGGAGCCGTCGTCGAGGGACTCACAGAGCGCGTGCGTGTGCAGGATGTCGATGTGCTCCCAGGGCAGCTCGTCGATCTCCTCGATCGTTGTGCCGAAGCGCGAGCCCGGCGCGCACGGGTCGTAGAGCGCCCCGCCGAGCGTCGCATTCGAGTAGCCGGGATTGATGCGGATGCCGACCTTGCGTCCCGCCGCCTGGACCGTGCCGAGATGGCGCGCGATCTGGCTCGGCGAGTTGAAATAGATGTGGTCAGCAATGCCGACGAGGCGCTCGACCTCGCCGGGGCCATAGGCCGGCGCGTACACGTGCACTTCTTTGCCGAACTCCTCGCGGCCGAGCCGCGCTTCCTGCTCGCCGCTCGCGGTGGTGCCGTCGAGCGTATCGCGCATGAGCGGGAAGGCCGCCGGCATGGCCCAGGCCTTGGTCGCGAGCAGGATCCTGACGCCCGCCTCGCGCTTGATGCGGGCCGCCGTCGCGAGGTTCTGCTTGAGCTTCGCCACGTCGAGGACGTAGGCGGGCGTGCGCATGTCAGCAGGAAGACGGGGCGCCATGGCAGGTTCCTTGGGACTTGAGGGCAGATCGGCCGCCTGAGCCTATAGAGCATCCGCGCCCGGCGTGCGACAGTACCCGTGGGCGGGGCAGAACGGCATCATGTGGGGGCCGCCGCCACCCACTGCAAGCCCGCACAGAATCAGGCTATCTCGCGCCGCAGGCCGGAACACGGAGAGCCGATGGCCAAGGCAGCAAAGACGAGCTTCGTCTGTCAGGCGTGCGGCGCGGTCTCCTCCCGATGGGCAGGAAAGTGCGCTGCCTGCGGCGAGTGGAACACGATCGTCGAGGAGGAGGGCGTTGCGGCGGTCGCTGCCACGCCCGGCAGCGGCCTCACGCGCTCGGCCAAAGGCAAGCCGGCGCCGCTCGAGACGCTCGCCGGCAGCACGGCCGAGGCGCCGCGCATCGCGACCGGCTTGCCCGAACTCGATCGCGTGACAGGCGGCGGCATCGTGCCAGGCTCGGCCCTGCTGATCGGCGGCGAGCCGGGGATCGGCAAATCGACGCTGCTCCTGCAAGTCGCTGCGCGCTTTGCCGAGGCCGGACGGCGCGCCATCTACTTCTCCGGCGAGGAAGCGGCGGCGCAGGTGCGGCTCCGCGCCGAACGGCTCGGTCTTGCGGCAGCACCTGTGGCCCTCGGCGCCGAGACGAACCTCGCGAATATTCTGGCCACGCTCGAGCAGGAGCGCCGGCCCGATCTCGTGATCATCGATTCCATCCAGACGTTGTGGGCTGACGGCCTCGATGCTGCGCCCGGCACCGTCTCGCAGGTGCGCGCGGCCTCGCAATCGCTCATTCGCTTCGCCAAGCAGTCCGGCGCCGCCATGCTGCTCGTCGGGCACGTCACCAAGGACGGCCAAATTGCCGGTCCCAAGGTCATCGAGCACATGGTCGACACCGTGCTCTACTTCGAGGGCGATCGCGGCCACACGTATCGCATCCTGCGAGCGGTGAAGAACCGCTTCGGACCCGCCGACGAGATCGGCGTGTTCGAAATGGTCGGCAGCGGCCTGCGCGAAGTCGCCAACCCTTCAGAGCTTTTCCTCGGCGATCGCGACAACAGCGCGCCCGGTACGGCGGTCTTTGCGGGCATCGAGGGGAGCCGGCCGCTGCTCGTCGAGTTCCAGGCGCTGGTGGCGCCGTCGTCACTCGGCACGCCGCGCCGCGCGACCGTGGGCTGGGATGCGAACCGCCTCTCCATGCTGCTCGCTGTGCTCGACGCGCGCTGCGGCGTGAGCTTTTCGCAGGCAGATGTCTACCTGAACGTCGCCGGCGGCCTGCGCATCACGGAGCCAGCAGCCGATCTCGCCGCCGCTGCCGCGCTGGTCTCCTCGCTCCTCGCGACGCCGCTGCCACCGGAGGACGTTTATTTCGGCGAGATCAGCTTGTCCGGCGCCGTGCGGCCGGTTTCACATATGACCACGCGACTGCGCGAAGCCCACAAGCTCGGCTTCAAGCGCGCGGTCGTCCCCGCGAGCGGCGACATCGACAAGGGCGCCGACCGGCCGAAGGTGCAGCGCCTCACGCACTTGCGTGAAATCATCGATATTGTCGGTGGGGCTAAAACCAGGAGTGGCAATACGCCATCGTCGCGGGCGCGTGGAGAGGACTAGGGTGAAGTGCGGCGGCGAACCTGTGGTCAACCCCTCTGGCCGTCCCCCACCCTGGCCCTCTCGCAAGAGATAACAACGGGCAGCGCCCGAAGAAGTTCCCCGCTGCGCGCAATGAATCACGCGTCCGCCGTCTTCTCCAGATGTGTGTGGATGTGCGGGAAGACGTCGCTCGCGGCGTTCTTGCCGAAGATGCAATCGATGTGGCCATAACCCTCGATCACGTGGCGTGTGTAGAGGCCCGGATCGTTTCTCGCCGCAAGCCGCGCGACCGTGCGCTCGGTGCTTTCCGGCAGGAAGCAGCGGTTGAGCGCGCCGTGGATGAAGGTGATGGGAATGGCAAGACGCTCGAGATGCGGCAGGTACGTGTCGCTGCCCGCAGCGTCGACGATCGTCTGCCGGCGCGCAATCAGGGCAAGCTGCTTGAAGGCGTCGATGTTGGCTTCGCCGAACATTTCCGGCAGCGCCATCTCGAAGGTGAGGTTGTTGAGCTGCGCCGTCTCGTAGAGCTGGCCGTAGAGCGCGGTGATCCGGTTCGAGGTCGCACTGTGCGTACGCTCCTCTCGGCGGAAGGGCACGAACACGCGGATCATCGCATCGGCTAGGCGCCCTGCGATCTTGTCGTCCGTCGTCGCGCGCGCATTGACGTGATCGAGGCCCATGGCCGTGAAGAGCGAGGGCGCCCGGAGCTGCGCGAGCAGCCGCTGCGGGAAGTACGGCACGATCACGTCCGTCGAGATCTGCGATATGACGGCCGAGCGCACCCCCGTGAGCCAGCCGCCCAGCATGGCCATGGTGAAGGTCGTGGCGCCGAAGCAGTGCGCGATCACCTGCACGCTTTTCGCGCCGGTCGTCTTGAGGATCAGATCGACGGCCGGCTGGTAATCCTCGCGCGCGCAATCGTCGGCAGTCCAGAGATCGCGCGCATAAGGCAGATCGATCGAGGCGCGGTAGTCGAGCAGCCAGCAGTCGTAGCCGGCCGCCACGAGATACTCGACGAGGTTCGTATCGATCGTGTCGATCGTGAAGATGAGGCTCGACACGCCGAGCCCGTGTGTGAAAAGCACCGGCCCTTTCTTGCCGCCGACATAGCGGATGAGGCGCAGGCTCTTGCCATCCTTGGTCGTGAAGCTGTGCACCTCCGGCTCGCCGACGCGCAGGTCGCGCTTCTTGCGCGCGCGCGTGGCGTCGAAGCGCTTGAGCGGCGCAAAGATGCCGCCGTAGATATCGTAGAGCTGGCTCGCGAAGAGCGATCCAAACTTGGCGACGGCGGCGACGCGCTCCGCTGCGCTGCCGCCACCGACACCCCGCAGTGTCCGTATCTGCTTGGTGAAGTCGCTGAAGGCGATCTTCAGGATGCCGAACCGCTGACGTCCTCCGGGACGACTGTCGTCTCCGTCGGTGAGCGTGATGTAGAGCGTAGTCGTATCGCGGACGAGATCACCGGGCAGGCGATCGTTGTGCACGACCTTGTGGCCGGAAAAGCGGAAGTGGCGACCGTCGCGCGCCGTGAGCAGCATGTCGTACTCGAAACGCCGCGTCTCGACATTGTTCTGATCGCGGCGCATGAGCGCGAACCGGCCCTCCGAAATATCGAGCGGTTCCGGCGAGAGGTGTTTGGCATCTACCGTGCCGGTCAGCGTACCAGCGTGCGCGGGATCTGTCAGAAAAGCGTCGACGTCGTCGATGTGGACGGTAACAGTGAAGGCAAAGTGCTGGTCGATCAGCTCGCCGGCCTTGGCTGCGGCGTCATAGTCGCCCTTGTCGTTGTCGGCGAAATATCCGTGCATTCTCTCGGTGAACGTAATGCCGACGGGCCGGCGATCGTCCGGCGTCGGCATGAGCGAGATGACCGAGGCATCGGGGATCGGCGCATCGGTGAGCGCACGGCCGAGATCACGTGCGAGGTGGATCATGGCGCGCTCGGAGAGCGCCGTAATCGTCAACAGCGGGTTCACGCCGAGCGGGCGCGGGATGATCGAGCCATCACAGACGTAGAGGCCTCTGTGCACGGCCTGGGGATCTGGTGAAGCCGCATCGAACACGCGCGCAGTATCGTCGACCACACCCTGCGTGCGATCCAAGCCGATAACGCAGCCGCCGAGCGGATGCACGGTGATGAGGTTCTTGCCGAGGAACGTGTTTTGGATCGGATTGCGGATGTAGGTCGCGCCGCTCGCGCCCGCGGCCTTGATCAGATTGGCCTCGATATCCTTGAACACGCGCTGTCCCGCGACGCCCGGCCAGTCGACCTGGATATCGTCGCCGTTCATGACGATGCGGCCCTTGCCGTCGTCGTGGGCCATGACCAGGAATGTCTGCGTGTTGTGCATGGCGCCGCGCCACGCGCCGAGCAGCACGCTGTCGAGGCGTCGCGCCTGCTCCTGCACGGTATCGATAAGGCCAGTATCCGTATCCTTGCCGAAGAGGCGCGAGGCGACCGAGAACGTCGCCGGGAGAATCTCGGCGAGACCCGAGGGCAGCACGCCCTCCTCGATGATCATGCCCTCCTCGAGCCGACGCGACGCTCGGAGATCGATGGCGCCGGTAATACACGGGCCTGGCGGCGCGGCGCCCGAACGCGGCGGGTGGCCGACACCGACTGCATTGACCGGCTCATCGCCGTTGTAGGCAAAGGCGAGCACGTCGCCGTTGCCGGTGAAGCCGTCGCCGAGGCGATCGGAGACGGCGAGTCCTTCCTGGCGCGAGCGCAGCAGGATCTCCGTCGAACCGAGCGCACCCGCGCCGAGCACGACGATGCTCGCAGCCACCGAACGCTCCGGTTGCCCGAACCGGTCACGGCGATTGCGCGTCGGCGTGAAGAAGACGCGCCAGCCTTCGCCTTCCTTGCGCACGTAGCTGACGGTCGCCTCGGTGAAGATCTGGGCGCCATGACGCACGGCATCCGGCAGATAGGTCATCTGCACGGTATTCTTGGCGCCGACATTGCAGCCCGAGCAGCAGTCGCCGCAAAGCGTGCAGGCGGGCTGCTCGATGCCGGCCGTATTCACGCTCTGCGCGAACGTGACGTTGATCGGCACCGTGGACATCTGGGTGCCGAAGGCGTCCGCCGCGGATTGCAGGCGCGCGCGCTTGTCGAGTGGCACGGTGTCCGGATAGGGCACGGGCCGCAGCATGCGCGTCGCGCGACGGAAACCTTCCTCGAGCGTGTCCTCGGCCAGCATCGCCGGCGGCCAGCGAGGATCCTCCCATACGCGCGGATCGGGCGGCAGTGAGACGTTGGCATTGATCAGCGAGGTGCCGCCGAGCCCGCAGCCCGTCAGCACATGCATGTCGCGCCCGAGATGGAGATCATAGAGTCCGAGCCGGCGCCCGATGCGGCGATCGCCGAGCGTGTACTGCAGCTCGGCCGTCGCTTCCTCCATCGTGTCGGGAAATGTGCCGAGCGCAAACTCGCGCCCGCGCTCGAGGACGGCGACCTTGAGGCCAATGCGCGCGAGGCGCGATGCCGCGACGCCGCCCCCATAGCCCGAGCCGACGACGATCGCATCGTACTCCGGCTTCAGCTCATCGAGGCTGGAAGAAAGACGCATCGGGCTTCCTCAGGCGGGCGCAGCGCGGCCGAACAGGCGGCCGAAGCGGGATCGGGCTCCGCCGTTGGGAGGCGCCTCGGCACGGAAGACGCGCGTCGGCGCATCGCCGCGCGGCGAGGGATCGAGGGCAAGGCCGTGCTCGCGCGCGAAGAGCATCATGGCGCGCTCGGCCACGGCCGTGATGGTGAAGAGCGGGTGCACGCCGAGCGGGCGCGGGATGATCGAGCCGTCGCAGATATAGAGCCCATCGTGGACGGCATCGGCTCGCTTGCTCGGATCGGCGTCGAACACGCGGCCCTTATGGTCGACGACGCCGCTGTCGCGATCGCGGCCCATGGCACAGCCACCAAGCGGATGGACCGTCATGATGTCGCCGCCGAGCCATTTACTGCTCACGGGATTGGGCACATACGTGCCGCCGTTTGCGGCAACGCCCTTCCTCAGCATGGCGGAGATATGCGTAAAGATCGGCTCATCGCCGGCATTGGGCCAGTGCACGGCCACGGTGTCGTCCTCGAAAAGGATGCGCCCGGCCGCGCCATCATGTCCGACCGCGAGGAAGGCGTGACTGTGATGCACGGGGCCCTGATAGGCGCCGGCAAAGAAGCTCTCGGCATTGCGCCGCGTGTCGGCGAGCAGACCCGCGAGGCCGGCGCTCGCTTCCTCAGGCGCGAGCGTCGCGCCCGTTGCGAGCAGCATCGGCATGAGCTGCGCCATGGCGCTCGGAACCGTCGCCTCGACAAGCGCGAGACGGTCGAGCGGGTCGCGGCGGCGGCGCAGATCGATGAGGCCGACGACCGCCGGTCCGGGCGGCGGCACTTTGGCCTTCGAGCCATGCGGGAGGCCAACCGAGTTGACCGGGTCCTTGTAGTTGTAGCCGAAGGACATGACGTCGGCGTTCGTCGAGAAGCGCCAGCCGAGGCGATCGGAGACACGCAGGCCGTTCTCCCGCGAGCGCATCATGATCTCGGCTGTCCCGAGCGTGCCGGCGGCGAGCACGACCATGGCCGCAGTGATCGTGCCGACCGGAACGTGACTGCCCTTGTCGCCGACCTTGCGGAAGACGACGCGCCACAGGTCGCCGCCGACGCGCTCGACAAGCCGCACGTTCGCGCCCGTGAAAAGCTCGGCGCCGTGATTGACCGCGTCGGTGAGATAGGTCGAATGCACCGTCGTCTTGGCGCCGCTGTTGCAGCCGCCCATGCAGTTGCCGCACATCGTGCACGGCGGCTGCACGACGCCGGCCGCATTCGTTTTCTCGGCGAAGGTTATATGGAGCGGCACGCGCTCGACATGGTGCCCGATGGCCGCGCCGGCCTTCTCGAGCGAGGCCAGCTTCATCGGCGTCACCGACATCGGCAGCGTCTCCGGCGCCAGCATCTGGCGCGCGCGGTGATAGCCGACGTTCAGACGATGATCGATACGGATCTCCTCGGGCCAGGCCTCGTCCTCGAGCACCATGACGTCGGGCGTCAGGCAGACGGCGGCATTGATCAGCGAGGTGCCGCCGAGGCCGCAGCCGACGAGCGCGTGCACATCCTTCCCGACGCGGAGGTCGAACAGCGCATCAGGCGGGCCGATCTGGCGGCCCTTTCCGTTGATCTGCATGGCCGTGCTGGCGGCAAGCATCGTCTCGGCGAACTCGCCCGGCAGGTACTCGCGCCCGCGCTCCAGGACCGCGACCTTGAGGCCGATCCTCGAGAGGCGCGACGCCGCAACGCCGCCGCCATAGCCCGAGCCTATGACGATGACGTCATAGGTCGGCTTCGCTTGCGCGACCGGGCGCGCCAGACGCGACATCCTCTTGAACTCCCACCCGTAATGCGAGACCCGCCAACTCCCTGGCGGAAATATCTAACGGGCCATGATGGCATTTGCGAGAGCGCCACGCGCCCTCCCACAGCCGTTGCGCAAGCAAGCCGTGGCGGATGGGCAACAGGGGCTCGTGTGGGTACGATCCGACGACGCCGAAAAGCCCTGCTCATAGGATAAGCTTGCTGCATTGATCGGTCGGTCGGAGACCACAATGCCCCTCATCAGGTTCTTTTCTGCCTCGCTCGAACTGTTCCTGGAGATTCTGGCAGGCCTCTTCACCCGGCTGGTCGCAATCGGGATCGTGGCCGTGATCCTGTTCTATCTGCTGGAGCTTTGGATCGGGAACGTGCCTCCGCTCATTGCAGGCTTACCAAGCACACTGCTTCGACCACCTCATCCGAATCCAGTGCAGGTCCTCAACGAGCGGGTCCAGGCTGCGTTTCGCTCTGGCATGCCGGAAGCAGACGTTGAGCGCGAACTGACGCGTCAAGGCTTCGAGATCGCCGTGTCAGCGACAACCGGTCGGGTCTTCAGGTGGGCCCGATACTACACGACGGATCCGATTTGCCGCACCTCTTGGGGCATCGGCTGGCGCGCCGACGAAACGGGTAAGATTGTCGAAGTTCGAGGCTCACGGCATGAAGCGTGTCTCTGATCAGACTTGATCCCCGGGTCGGGCATGCGCTCAGAATGCCGCCTCACCCTTTCCGGATCGACTTTATCGATTGCCCCGTCTTCTTCTCGAGGCGGGCGAGCAGTCGGTCCAGCTCGGCCATATCGGTCGCGTCGAGCTTAGGGCCGGGCGCGCGGATCGCCGCCGAGCGGATGGCACCGCGCCGCTTCAGGATCTCCTTGCGTATGGGTAGGCCGACGCCGGGCTGCAACTCGTGGCGCATAAGCGGCAGATAGAGATCGTAAAGGTCCTCGCCTTCCTCGGGCTTGCCGGCGGCGAAGAGCGCGTGCATGGCCACCATCATGTCGGAAAACGCAAAGCCGGTCATGGCGCCGTCGGCCCCGCGCAGATATTCCTGCGGCAGGTGGATGCCGCCATTGCCGCACAGGATCGGAATGTAGCGCCGCGCCTTGCCGTCGCACGCCTTACGGATGACGGAGAGCTTGGAGAGGCCCGGCATGTCCTCATGCTTGAACATGGCGATCTGCGGGAAGGCATCGACGAGACGAATGAAGCAGTCGGCGCTGAAATAGACGTCGGTGAGCTTGGGATAATCCTGGATGCAGACCGGAATCGACGGCCCGAGCGCCGTCAGGATCGAGCGCAGGTAGTTCTCGACGGAGGGCTCCGTGGTCAGGCCGCGAATGGGCATGGCCATGACGCCGGCGGCGCCCATCTCCATGACCGCGCGTGCCGTCTTCACGAGCTGGAACGTGCCGGGGTTCGAGACGCCGACGATGATCGGCACACGGCCCGCCGTCCGCTTGAGGAAACGCTGGGAGACTTCGAGCGTCTCACTTTCGGAGAGCTTCTGGAACTCGCCCATCACGCCAAGGATAGTCATGCCCTGCACGCCGCAGGCGAGGTAGAAGTCCACGAGGCTGTCGATGCTCTCGAGATCGATGCGGCCATCGTCGTGGAAGGGCGTCGCGGCAATGACGTAGAGGCCCTTGGCATCGGCGGTGAGCTTGGCGGTCATGGCGTTCCCTCTTGAGGGCGGAGCGAGGAATGATCAAAATCAAGGAACTGTAGCACGTCGCAGTGCGATGCTGTCGAGATGAGGAAAGTTGAGCCATGTCCGATCCGTACGCGCCCGTAGCCGCCATGGTCTATGGCTCCGGCCAGGGACCGGAGATGGACCGCATTCTCGAGACACTCGCGCATGGCCTCTCCGCCGAGGGCCTGCAGCTCGCGGGGGCCGTCCAGCACACGGCACGCGTGCCAAGCTCGCCGCGCTGCGACATGGTGCTCGAAGACCTCGGCACGGGCGGCATTCACCCCATCTCGGTCGATCCGAGCGCCGACGTGCAGGGCTGCCGCATGGAGCCGAACAAGATCGAGACGCTGGCCATGCTCGCGGGGGATGCAATCGGTCGCGGCGCGGAAATTCTCCTGCTCAATCGCTTCGGCAAGAACGAGATCGCGGGCCGCGGCTATCGCGAGGTCATTTCCGAGGCCGTGAGCCGGGGCGTTCCTGTGCTGGTCGGCGTCAGCGCCGCCAACGTCGCGACGTGGGATGCCTTTGCGAGTTCAGGCTACGAGCGCCTCGATATCGATGGCGCAGCGGCGCGCACATGGTGCATGAAGGCCGTCGAGGCCCGGCGCCGCCAGAAAGGGCAGTCATGTTTGATGAAGACCTGATCGCCAAGGCCGAAACACTGCTCGCCACCCTCCGCGCCCGCAAGCTCATGCTGGCGACGGCGGAGAGCTGCACCGGCGGACTGATCGCCGGCGTGCTGACCGAGATTGCGGGCTCGTCGGATGTGGTCGAGCGCGGTTTCGTCACCTACTCCAATGAAGCCAAGACCGAGCTGATCGGCGTGCCGGCCGAGATGATCGCGACGCATGGTGCCGTGAGCAAGGAAGTGGCGCTGGCCATGGCCGCAGGAGCGCTTGCCCATTCGCGCGCCGATATCGCGGTTGCGGTGACGGGCGTCGCGGGGCCGGGCGGCGGCAGCGCGGCAAAGCCCGTGGGCCTCGTGCATCTGGCAGCAGAGCGGCGTGGCAGGCCACCGATCCATCGCGAATGCCGCTTCGGCGAGATTGGCCGGCACGGCATCCGCATGGCGACGATCGCGGTGGCGCTGGAAATGGTCGATGGGCTGGCGCGCGTGTAACGCTCAGGCGGAGTGGGTGCGGCGGCCGTAGGTCGCGTGGGCGCGCTCTTCAAAGGCCTCGGCGAAGCGCTTGAACGCCTGCTCGAAGACGCTGCCGACCAGCATCTGCAGGATCATCGACTTGAACTCGTAGTCAATGAAGAAGGTAACCTCGCACCCGCCGGGCGTCTCGGCGAAGTCCCACTTGTTGACGAGCCTATTGAACGGCCCCTGCACGAGATCCGTGCGGACGCTCGGGATTGTGCGGTCGAGCACCACGCGGCTCGTGAAGGTCTCGCGGATGCCCTTGTAGCCGACGTCCATGGCAGCGACGAGCGTGCTTTGGTCACCCTCGTCATTTCGCGAGAGCACACGTAGCCCTTCGCAGAGCGGCAGGAATTCGGGATAGCGCTCGACGTCGGCGACGAGGTCGAACATCTCACGCGGCGTGAACGGCACCTGGCGGCGGGTTTCGAAGGAGGGCATGGCTAGTGCGCCCCTTCACGATGAAACGCCTCGTTCCCCTTCCCCCTTGTGGGGGCGGGCAAGGGAGGGGGGGATCGCAGAACATCTGCAGTAGAGCTTATCGCGGCCGTCGGGCTTCCCCCCACCCCGAACCCCTCTCCACAAGGGGGAGGGGGATTGAGGGCCGCGACTGGTGAACAGCAGAGTGCTCGACCGAACATGACGTCAGCCAACCTGCGCGGCGCGGGCCGCCTGGAGGCGTGCGAAGTCGGCGTCGGCATGATAGCTCGAGCGCGTAAGCGGGCTCGACGACACGAGCAGGAAGCCCTTGGCCTGCGCCGTGCGCTTGTAGCTCTCGAATTCATCCGGCGTGACGAAGCGCTTGACCTCGGCGTGCTTGCGCGTCGGCTGGAGGTACTGGCCGATGGTGAGGAAGTCGACGTCAGCCGTTCTCAGGTCGTCCATGAGCTGAAGGACGGCCTCGCGCTCCTCGCCGAGCCCGACCATGATCCCCGACTTCGTGAAGATCGTCGGGTCGAGCTCCTTCGCGCGCTGGAGAATGCGCAGCGAATGGAAGTAGCGCGCACCGGGCCGGATGCTCGGATAGAGGCCGGGAACTGTTTCGAGATTGTGATTGAAGACATCGGGACGCGCTTCGATGACGACTTCCAGCGCGCCATCCTTGCGCAGGAAGTCCGGCGTCAGCACCTCGATGGTCGTTGCAGGGGCGAGCTTGCGGATCCAGCCGATGACCTCGGCGAAATGCTGCGCGCCGCCATCCGGCAGGTCGTCGCGATCGACCGACGTGATGACGACGTGGTTCAGACCGAGCTTGGCCACGGCCTCGCCGACATTGCGCGGCTCTTGAGGATCGAGCGGATTGGGCTTTCCTGTCGCGACATTGCAGAAGGAGCAGGCGCGCGTACAGGTATCGCCCATGATCATCATGGTGGCGTGGCGCTGGCTCCAGCACTCGCCGATGTTCGGGCAGCCCGCTTCCTCGCAGACTGTGTGGAGGCCGTGCTGGCGGACGATGTTACGCGTCTCGGCATAGACCGGCGAGCCCGGCGCCTTGACGCGGATCCAATCGGGCTTGCGCTGCACGGGCGTGTCTGGCCGCGCCGCCTTCTCCGGATGGCGCGCCGCGCCGATCCGCTTTCCATCCGTCGTATCGAGAACTGTGACCATCGGCCTTTACTTGCGCTCTTTGCACCCGCTCAACAAGAGGGGCGGGCCCGCCACCGGCGCCCGCCCTTGGATTTACACGATCTGCCAGGGCCTTGCCCAGGCCGCCAGCGGCAACCTGCTATGAGATGAGCCGCGCGATCAGGATGACCACGATGGCGCCGATAGCAGCCGTAACGATCTGGTTTACGATGGGACTGCCCAGATTGAGATTGATTTTGGCCACGTTGAGCAGCCATCCGCCGACGACGCCGCCGATGATGCCGGCGACGATGTACCCGAGCAAACCCCAGGGGCCGCCAACGACGAGACTGGCGAGCCAGCCCGCGATGGCACCGACGATAAGCATGACGATGATTGCAGCAGCGTCCATATGCTCGATCCTTCCCGTTATGCGCCGCCCGGCGCGCGGGCGGACCGTCCGAACGATCTCACGCCAACCTGCATTGCTGATTCTGGACTGAGTCGGCGGCACTGTCGATGGGACGCACGTCCCGGCAAGGCCTTGATGCGACGCACAATTAAATTGAACGACGGGCGCTAATGATCCGTCCTCGGCCGGTACGCGGTGACGGCAACGGCGACAATCACGGTCACCACCACCATGCCGAGCGACCACGGCAGCAGCGCGCCTTGAAAAAGGGGCAGCGTGAGAAACACCAGCAGGCTCGAGGCGAGTTGCGAGACGAAACCGACCGTCGAGGACGCGACGCCGGCGATCTCGCGATGAGGATCGATCACGAGGCTCACGGCATTCGACATCACCACCAGGAAGGACGCGTTGTAGATCAGCATGAGCCCGGCGAAGAGGAACAAGGTGATGAGGCCGAGATGGCTCAGCAGCGCGATCACGATCGCCGTTGAGCACAGCAGGAGGGCCGCGGAGCGCGTGGCTGCCATGACGCCGAGGCGGCCGATGAGCCGCGCATTCACGTACTGTCCCGCGACGATGCCCGCGCCGGTCGCGGCAAACATGGCGGTGAAGGCGAGGCCCTCCACATCGAAGGCATTCTTGTACAGACGCGGCGCGTTCGTGACGTAGGAAAGGATCGCGAACGAGTTGATCCCGGACAGCAGTACGAAATAGCGCGACTGGCGATGGGCGAAGACGCGGGCGATGGCGGCGCTGAGACGCGCCGGCGCAATTGCCGAGCGATCTGGTGATGCATTTGTCTCCTTGAGGCGCACCAGCACCATCGTCGCGAGACCAGCACCGTAGATCGCCATGCCGATGAAGACGCCGCGCCATTCGCCGACAACGACGAGCCCGTAGCCGACCAGCGGCGCGATGATCGGCCCGAGCGCGATCACCGAGCTCGCGAAGGCCATGGTGCGGGCAAGCTCGGGGCCGGAATGGACATCGCGCAGGAGCGCGCGCGCGATCACCGCACCGCAGGCACTGCCGAAGCCCTGCAGCGCCCTCCCCCAGAGCGCGACGGTCAGTGTGCCGGCAGCGGCGGCGATCAGCGCGCCTATAATGTAAAGCGCGACGCCGGTCAGGATGACCGGCTTGCGCCCGAAAGCGTCCGACGCCGGCCCAAACACGAGCTGGCCGATCGCCGAGCAGAACAGAAAGACAGGGATGACAGCCTGGACGTGCTCGATCGGTGCGCCGAGGCTTCGCTCCATGGACCAGAAGGCCGGCAGCGTGATGTCGCAGGAGAAGGCATTCAGGGCGAGCAGCAGCCCCGTGAACATGACCAGAAATGGTCGCGACATACGGCCCCCCGGGCTCTCGTCAGATTCTCGTCAATCGCCGGGAGCGTGTACGGACGGCCACCCTGAAGGCGCTTATAAGCGGGCGTCCGAAGGGGGGCCACGGGGCGTTTTCGCGCAGGTCATGCGCATTTCTGACGGAGCCATGACAACGCTTCGGGCGACACGGGCTCGAGCGGGCTGCTATATTGCTTCCCCTGTTTCCCCGGACCAGGACATGAGGCGAGGTACGTGATGGCGAAGGCGATTCCCGCCGGGACCGTGAAGAAGATGCTCTCCGATGGCGAGGAGATCGCCCTCCTCGACGTGCGCGAGACGGGCCAGTACGCGGATGGGCATCCGTTCTTTGCTGTGCCGCTCGCCTACAGCCGCTTCGAAATCGATCTGGAACGCCTGGTGCCGCGGCGGAGCGTGCGCATTGTGCTGATGGACGACGGTGACGACGTTGCCGAACGGGCGGCGAAACGCGCCGAAGGCCTCGGCTATACGAACGTCGCGATCATGGAAGGCGGGGCGCCGGCTTGGAAAGCTGCGGGATACACGCTCTTCGATGGCGTCAACCTGCCGTCCAAGACGTTCGGCGAACTCGTCGAGATCGAGCGCCACACGCCGCGCATCAGCGCCGATGAACTCGTGGCCATGCAGAAGCGCGGCGATAATCTCGTCATCGTCGATGGCCGCACGTTCGCCGAGTACCAGAAGTTCAACATTCCGGGCGGGATAAGCTGTCCAAATGGCGAGCTCGCACTGCGCATCGACGCGATCGCGCCGGATCCCAAGACGCGGATCGTCGTCAACTGCGCCGGCCGCACGCGCTCCATCATCGGCGCGCAGACGCTGATCGATCTCGGCGTGCCGAACGAGGTGGTGGCGCTCGAGAACGGCACGCAGGGCTGGTTTCTCGCGGGATACGAGGTCGGGCGCGGGGCCGACAAGAAGTATCCGCAGCCGGCACTGAGCGCGGAAAAGCTCGCCGAGCGCCGCAATCGCGCCGCAGCGCATGCAGCCTCGTGCGGCGTGCGTGCCGTGACGACGGCGGACGTGGGCGCCTGGCTCGCCGATCCGCGCCGCACGACCTACCTCCTCGATGTGCGTACGGCCGAGGAAATCGCGGCAGCGCCGCTCTCGGGCTTCGTGCACGCGCCGGGCGGACAGCTTCAGCAGGCAACGGATCAGTGGGTCGGCGTCAAAGGCGCACGCATCGTGCTCGCCGATGGCGAAGGCATCCGCGCAC
>Ga0180218_1001094_pt1 | contig 17691 bp, 17 predicted proteins | sample eDN3rd37CKraftBY_FD_151334 | JGI IMG/M metagenome (GOLD analysis project Ga0180218, IMG submission 151334) | Enriched backyard soil microbial communities from Emeryville, California, USA - eDNA 3rd pass 37_C Kraft BY (version 2) (version 2) | ecosystem: Environmental > Terrestrial > Soil >...
CTCGGTGTCGAACAGCTTCTGATTCGACGGGCTGAAGCCCTGCGGGCGGTCGCCGATGTTCTGCACGCTGAGCGTGACGATGACGAACTGGCCCTGCGCCTTCTGGTTCAGGAACGGGTTGTCCCCGGCCTCCGACAGGCCCGGTTCCACCGACCGCACCACGAACTCGAACTTCCCGTCGCGCACGGGGGTGTTGATTGTTGCGGTGGTTTCCGGCACCTCTTTCGTAGGGGCCGCGGCTGGCGCCTGGGCGACGGTCGCGGTGCTCTCCGCTTTGGTGTCCTTCTTGTCGTCGTTGAAGATCGACCCCACGATCATCAACGCGATCACACCGCCAACGATCGCCGGCCATTTGCGCTTCTTCTTCGCGGGCGGCTGCGGCGGGTACGGAACCCCCTGCGGGGCAGGTTGACTCGACATGCCGGGATACGGCTGAGGGGTAGTCATCGTGATCGTTCCTTCATGTCCTGCGCCGGGCCCCATGCCAGGCGAACAGGCGAACGTACAACTCGGGACCGACAACCTCACGTGTGTTCTTGGTCCGGTGGTGCCGTTACCGCGACTTGTCGGTGGGCCATGCGAAGCTGTGCGGCTCACTCAAATCGGGAGGTAGTGATGAAGACAGTCGTTGGTGTGGCCGTGCTGGTGGCAGGGTTCGGGCTCGTGGCGAGCCCGACGGCGTCGGCGGAGCCGTCGTGGACGATGCCGAACTTGATCGGCATGGACCTGCAGGGCGCCCAGGACGCGATTCAGTCTCTGACCCGCGGGGCGGTGTGGTTCAGCAGCTCCACCGACCTCACCGGACGCGGACGTGCCCAGCTCAGCGACCGCAACTGGCAGGTCTGCTCCTCGACCCCGCCGCCGGGTGCGCGGTTCACCGTCGACACCGATATCGATTTCGGAGTGGTGCGGGTGTCGGAGGTGTGTCCGTAGAGGGGGTTGTACGTTCTCGCCTCGGGTCGGGTTGATCTCGCACGCAGGTCCGCGAGCTGGTTCGGGGTGCGCATCGCCTTGATGGTGCTTTAACGCGTGTTGTAACAAGTGGGGCGCGAGGTGAACATTTGGGCTCCGTCAGCCTCGCACCGCTAACCTGACAGCTTCAGCGACGGCCGCGGGGGGCTCATGCTCCCAGAACCTGAGCACAGTCCATCCGGCGTTCAGTAACGCCTCGTCAGTGGCGGCATCACGCGCTCTGTTGCGCGCCATCTTGGAGCTCCAATAATCGGCGTTTGCGCGTGGCTGGCGATGATGTTCCGGACATCCATGCCAGTAGCATCCATCGATGAAGACTGCCACACGCTGTTTATAGAAGACCAGGTCGGCCGTGCGGCGTAACGTGGCGATCGGCCGTGCGTTGACGCGGTATCGCAAACCCATCGCATGTACTAGCCGCCGCACGGCAAGCTCTGGGCCAGTATCAGTGCTGCGGTTCGCTTGCATGGAACGGCGCGCATGATCGCTCGTCGCCCAAGATGCCATCACACTCAATGTTACTAGCGCACAGCGTGCTGGCGCGGCGTCCCGAGAGTTGTCCCTCCTTGGCGATAATGTGGCGCACGTGGGGAATGTGACGCCGATCCGCCGGACCAATGCTAAGCCCAAAGCGATCGAATTTTTCGCTGGTATCGGCCTTGCTCGCATGGGTCTGGAGAAGGCGGGGTTCCAGGTGACGTGGGCAAACGATTACGAGCCGGATAAGAAGGCGATGTATGTTGCCCAGTTCGGCACGGAGGACCACACCTTCGTGCTCGGAGACATCGCTACCGTTGACGCCGCCCTGCTGCCCACTGACGCGGCCTTAGCATGGGCGTCGTCTCCGTGCACGGACCTGTCGCTTGCTGGCGCACGCGCCGGACTGGGCGGTGCCGAGTCGGGTGTGTTCTGGCACTTCATCGAGCTACTGCGCCAACTAGATGGCCGCCGACCACCTGTTGTAGTGCTGGAAAACGTAACCGGTCTGGCCACCTCCCACGGGGGTGACGACCTCGCCGCGGCCATTTCCGCATTTAACGAGCTTGGTTACTCGGTTGACGTATTGACCCTGGATGCGCGGCGATTCTTGCCGCAGTCTCGACCGCGTTTGTTCGTGATCGGAGCGATTGACTCGCCAGTGGACAGTGCAGACCCTCAGAGTGAGCTCCGACCTGATTACCTGCAGTGGGTCTTTAGTGATACCAATCTCCGTACACACCGAGCCCGCTTGCCGGCTCCTCCACCACCGCTCGTCAAGGGCTTCTCTGCACTCGTCGAGGACATATCCGATAGTGATGAACGATGGTGGGATGCGGAGCGCACGGCAGCATTCGTGGATTCTCTCTCTCCGATGCAACGTGACCGCGTAGCGCAACTCGAACAAGGCAGCGGCGTTAAGTACCGTACCGCCTACCGACGAACGCGAGCAGGCGTGCCGGTTTGGGAAGTCCGTCCGGACGACATTTCTGGTTGCTTGCGTACGGCGCGAGGCGGCTCCTCCAAGCAGGCGGTTGTGCGGCTGGGTGATGGACGCCTTCGAGTGCGGTGGATGACCCCTCTCGAGTACGCGCGGTTGATGGGTGCGGGCAACTTTAACCTGGAGGACGCGCGCACAAACCAGGCTTTATTCGGGTTCGGCGACGCCGTCGCGGTGCCAGTCGTGCGGTGGCTAGGCGTGAATTACCTCATGCCGTTGTTGCGGGGCGAGCTGTCCGAACCGTTGGTGGAGTTGGAGACCGTGGCGAATGTCAAGTAAGGGGACGGCTTCTCCAAGCCCAGCGCCAGCGAAACCTCGCAGAAGCGACCTGCCAGCTGACGATGTTCAGCGGTTTCGTGCAGAGCTGAGGAAGTTCGTCAACGCTAAGGACGCTCAGGGTCGTAAATGGGCAAGTGCGCAATGGGGTGTGTATGCCTTCTATGACTACGACGGCGAGCCAATCTACGTCGGTCAAACTAATGAACGCCTTAGTAGCCGAATCGGCCGCCACCTGACGAACCAGCGAACCGATGTTGTGGCGATGCGAATTCTCGACCCGTTCGAGGTTGCCGCGGTCGAAATATGGCCGCTGTGGGACCTCGAGGGAGTGAACAGTAAGAGCGTCAATTACGCTGACGCCAAAAGGCACCTAGACGCATGCGAGTACACCGCGTACCTCAATGCCATCGCGTCGTCCCGATTCAAAGCCATCCTGAACGAAAAGATCCCGCCGTTATCCGCCACAGTGCCGTTGCCGCCATCGTTGCCGTGGCAGATCATTGATGACGAAGTTCGCAAAGAACGGGGTCACCCGGACATCCGCATCGCTCGTCGAGCGGAGACTGTTTCACGCTTGGCGGCCGTAGCTCGCGAGCGCGGCGAGGTATCCGACGGGTTACGCCGAGTGCTCGTCATTCAGGCAGTTCGGTTGGCGTTCATCTCGGCTGAGCGTCTCGCGTTTGTTGAGGGGCGCCCTGAGCCTGACCCTTCGGCCATTGCGGTCGAACGACTGGTGGGTTCAGTGCTATATGAATTCTCCGATCCGTACGGAGAAGATGACTTTGGTGAGGAAGACAGTTCCGAGGGTTAGGTGTCAGGAGAAAATCGCGTCGGATAGTGCTGAATGGCCAATAAGCGCCCGGAATGAGTCTTTCCGCGATGAACCGGGCGACGTGACCCATCAATCGTCACATCAGGAGATCATTTCGGCTAAGAGCTTCCTCACCGTGGGTGTCTGTTCACCGGAGACTCGGGCGGCTGGGACTCAGATCCGATACTTCAGCACCAAACCCCAAGCTGAAGCCTGGTTCGTTTAGCATAAAACTGAATTGGCGTGCCCGGGCCGGTGTGATCGGGTCTGCTGCACGAATAGGTGACAAACTGACCTGACCTACCGTTTGGGTTCCAGATTCGGTGACTAAGTGACGGCCTGTACGGAAGGCTGACCGTCATGCCCCGCCCCTATCCGGCCGAGTTCCGTGCCCGCGCGATCGCGCTCGTGCGCGCCGGCAAGCCCCAGAAGAAGACCGCCGACGATCTCGGTATCCATCCGGTCACGTTGTCGAATTGGATCAAACAGGATGACATCGACCGCGGTGTGCGTCCCGGTGTCCCGACGAGCGAATCAACCGAGCTGCGCGCTGCCCGGCGAAGGATCCGCGAGCTGGAAACTGAGCTGGCCATCGTGCGCCAAGCCGCCACGTTCCTCGGGGAGGACAAGCTGCGCCCAAAAGGATCTATCCGGTGATCGACCGACTGGTCGATGCCGGGGCGCATGTGGACCGCTGCTGCGTCATTCTTGGTGTGACACGGCAGAACTACTACAAACACAAGCGAAAACCAACCACAGCCACCCAGCTGCGCCGCCAGTGGTTGACCGGACTGATCCGCGAGATCCACGTCGCCTCACGCGGTACCTACGGCTATCGCCGCGTTCACGCTGAACTCACCCTCGGCATGGGAATCACCGTCTGCCCGCGCACCGAGTCGGTTCTGATGACCCTGGCCGGCATCTATGGCCTGCCCGGACCGGTGCGGGTGAAGCGACTGCGTGGTGTTGCCACCGCCGACGATCTGGTCAATCGCAAGTTCCACCGACTGGCGCCAAATGAGCTGTGGGTGACTGATATCACGCAACACAGGACCCGGGAAGGATGGCTGTACTGCTGTGCTGTCCTGGATGCGTTCAGCCGCCGGATCGTTGGCTGGTCGATGGACTCCAAGGCTGACGCCACGTTGGTGGTCAATGCGTTGGATATGGCCATCCGCAACCGCAGGCCCACCTCTGGCGGCATCGTCCACGCCGATCACGGAACTCAGTTCACCTCATGGGTTTTCGGGGAAAAGATTCGATCCGCAGGACTGGTTCCGTCGTTCGGATCCATCGGCGACGGCCTGGACAACGCCATGATGGAAATCTTCTGGTCCTCCATGCAGATCGAGCTACTCGACCGCCAGAGGTCGAAGACCCGCGTCGAGCTGGCCAACGCGATCTTCGACTACATCGAGATCTTCCACAACCGCCAACGCCGCCACTCGGCGCTGAACTACCGCACCCCGATCGAGTACGAACTATCCTTCACCAACGACACCCTCACCGCCGTCAGTTAGCCACCACGACTGGAACCCAAACGGTAGGGCAGGTCAAACTGTCACCTGATCGTGCAGCAGACCCTGCCGTTAGGTCAGTCTGCGCACGATGGGGGCTGCTTGCAACAGGCACCTGAACCCGTCATACGTTCGACACACGATCGCCCCAAAGTCGTCCCTCCTCACTGCTAGCCTGCCGGCAGGATTTCGGTAGACAGCGGGGAAGAGTGACACAACAAGCATCTGATCAGCCTTCAGCAGCGACCGCGGGTGCGGAGCGATGACTGCTGCACCTGCACCAAAACGTCTGCTGACACCATCGAAGGTGACAGCGTGGTTGGACTGCCCGCACTACTTGGCCTTGTGCGCCCAGGTCGACGACGGAATCCTGCCCAAGCCGGACACGGTCTTCGGATCCTTCGCCCAACTGCTCGCCGACAAGGGCCTCGCCCATGAGCAGGAGTGTCTGGCCCACTACCGCGACCAGGGCATGGCGATCCTGGAGGTGCCCGGCAAGTCCGAGGGACAGAACTTCTCGCAATGGGTCCACTCAGTGGGAAACCCCTTGACCGGCGACCACGACGTGATCTACCAGATGCCGTTCATCCACGACGGCATCCGTGGCGTCGCCGACTTCGTGGTGCGCGTACAAGATTCGGTCACCGGGGACGTGACGTACGAGCCCGTCGACGCCAAGCTCACTCGCGTCGAGGCCAAGCCGGGTCACGTCCTTCAGTTGTGCTTCTACGCCGACGCCATCGAAGCGCTGACCGGGCGCCGCCCCGAACACATACACATCTGGCTCGGCTCGGGGCAGATCGAGACCTTGCGGGTGGTTGATTTCCAGCCGTACTGGCGTCGCCTCAAAGGACAGCTCACGAAAGCCCTCGCGGGCGGGCCCGCCCCCGACACGGTGGCGGAGAAGTGCGCGCACTGCGAGTTCTGCGAGTTCCAGCCGACGTGCGACGAGCAATGGCGTAACGCCGATTCGTTGATCTACGTGGCAAATATTCGCAAGCCCGACATCGCAGCACTGGCCGACGCCGACATCGCCACCCTGACCGCACTGGCCACCCAGGACCAACCGGTCGAGACCCTGACCCGGGACCGTTTCGCACGCCTGCGCGGGCAAGCCGCGCTGCAGCTGTCAGCACGCCAACAAGCCACAGACCGGCCGCCGTTCGAACTGATCGAACCGGGAGACGAACCGTGGGGACACGGGTTCGACATGCTGCCCGCACCCGACGAGGGTGACGTCTTCCTCGATTTCGAAGGTCATCCCTTCTGGCGGGCGGACACCGGCCTGTTCTTTCTGTTCGGCTTCATCGAACAAGATGACCGGGGGCAGTGGACCTACCGCTGCTGGTGGGCGCACAACCCGACGGAGGAGGCCACGGCCGTCGGGCAGCTCGTCGGCTACCTCGCCGACCGGCGCGCACAGTTCCCCGGCATGCACGTCTACCACTACAACCACACCGAGCGATCCGCGCTGCAGCGGCTCGCGGAGACACACGGCGTCGCGGAACTTGCCCTGGCCGGACTCATCGACACCAGCGCGTTCGTCGATCTGCTGCTGGTGGCGCGCAACAGCATTCAGGTGGGCACCGAGTCGTATGGCTTGAAACACCTCGAGCGGTTGACCGACTTCGAGCGCAGCCACGAGATCGACAAGGGCGCCGGTGCTGTGGTCCAGTACGAGCGCTACATGGCCGAACACGACCAGGCCGATCTCGCCGCCATCGCCGCCTACAACGAGGACGACGTCCGGGCCACCCGCGCCCTGCGCGACTGGCTAATTGCTCATCGACTACCGCGGTTGCCCTGGCGCGCAGCGGTCCTCGAGCCGGATCCGGACCTTCCCGAGCTCGATGAGACCGTCGCCCGGCTCCACGAATTCCCCGTCGGGTCCGACCAGCACAACCTGGGCGATCTCCTCTGCTACTGGCGCGACGAGTGGTTCGCCTACCTCGCCCCGAAGAAAATGAAGTTGGCGACGGATCCGCTGGACCTCTACGACGACCCGGAGACGATCACCGATCTCAGCCCGGTGGGGTTGGTCGAACGCACAGGAAAGACAGGTAAGGCCATCACACCGGCCATGCGGTTCCAGTTCCCGTCGCAGGACATCGACCGGTTTCCCCACGAGGGCGGCAGCGTCATGATCGCCACCCCCACCGGGGATCGTCTGTACCCGAGCATCGTTGGCCTGGATCGTGCTGCGCTGACATTGGATCTGCTGTGGGGAGAGAAACTCCGGGAAGCCGGCTGCCTGCCGCGTATCGCGGTCCTGCACGACTGGGTCGACGCCACCTCGAAGTTCGAGGCACTCAACGCTTTCGCCGTCGATCTGCTCGACGGTCGGAATCCCAACCCGGTGACGTTGGCGCTGCTGCAGCGGGCTCTGCCGCGGTTCACCGACGCCATTCCGCGCAGTGAGTTCATCGACGACCTCGCTGCGATGGCCGACTGGGCCACCAAGCTCGACCACAGCGTGATGGCGATTCAGGGGCCACCCGGGACCGGAAAAACCTACCGCGCAGCACGATTGATCCGCGCCCTGGCAAAAGAGGGGCGGCGTGTCGGCATCACCGCCGTCAGCCACCACGCCATCGCCAACCTTCTCGAAGCCCTGGTGCGGGCCTGCGCCGAATCCGGTGACAGTGACGTCCTCCGCGCGGTCTGCAAGGACGGTGGGTCACGCAAACCGCTGGCCGGCGTGACCTATGCCAGCGACAGCGCCAAGTGCGCCCGTGAAGAATTCAACGTGGTGGCTGGCACCACTTGGCTGTTCTCCAGTGCGCCGATGCGCGATGCGCCGGTCGATGTGCTGGTGATCGATGAGGCCGGGCAGCTCGCACTGGCGGACGCGCTGGCCGCATCAGGCGCGGCGCAGAACCTGCTGCTGCTCGGCGATCCGCTCCAGCTCCCCCAGGTCGCACAAGCCAGCCATCCTGGCATCGCCGGGCGCAGCGTCCTCGACCACATCGTGGGGGAGGACACCCTGCTGCCCGCCAACCGCGGCGTGTTCCTGGAACAGACGCGACGGATGCATCCCGACGTTTGCGCCTTTATCTCACAGCAGATCTACGACGGACGGCTGCACAGCTCCCCGGACTGTGAGCAGCAGATGACCGTCGCGGGAACCGGATTGCGTTGGCTGCGCGTCGATCATGAAGGCAACCGCACGGCCTCAACGGAGGAGGCGGGCGCCATTGTCGCCGAACTGAGCCGACTGATCGACACCCCGTGGACCGATCACACCGGCCAGACCAAACCGCTGCAACCGCACGATTTCATGGTCGTCGCACCTTTCAATGACCAGGTCAACACCATCCGGGCCCGGCTCGGACAACACCCGAAGCTCGCCGACGTGCCGGTGGGCACCGTCGACAAGTTTCAGGGTCGCGAAGCCGCGGTCGTGTTCTTCAGCATGGCCACTTCGAGCGGCGAGGATATCACCCGCGGTGTGGATTTCTTGTTCTCTCGCAACCGCCTCAACGTCGCCGTGAGCCGCGCTCGCTGTCTCGCCTATCTGGTGTGCACCGACAGACTGCTTGACACCCGAGCCCGCACCGTTGACGACATGCGGCTCGTCGCGACACTCAACGCGTTCGTTGAGACCGCTGGGGCGGAGGGACTGAGCTCGGCGTCGGCTGGGTTCGTGACGAACTGAACGATTGTGCTGTAGATGGGCCTATTTCGCCCAGTCTTTCTATTTCCTTTGCACTCCATGGTGTTTCGATCAATTTTTGAGACGTGCGATGATCAAGGTAGAGCAGCGGCACTTTCGGGGCAGAACGAGCGGCCGCGCCTGAGCGCGAACTGCGCGAGGATGGGCGAACTCGACGGCGCCATCAGCGGCAGCGTAGGCGTGGCGGTCAAGTCGACTGACAGATCGGTGTGGCCGTAGCCGAAGGACACGAGGTGGCTCCGCAAAGGGAAGAAACTGTCGGTCTGCCTTGTTAGCCTGATTGAGCTTCACGAGATGCCGTCGCCAAGCTCCGACTGGACGGCACGCCAACCCCACGCTCGTGGGTGGCTCGGATGACGAAGCGATCGCCTTCAACCGGAGGCGGTAAGAGCGCCTCGATGAGAGGCGAGCGGTCGCCGCCGCGCATCGAGAGGTATACACATGCAGAGCCACAAATGGATCCGCACCGGTCCCGGCAAGCTCGAGCTGACCACATGGGTCGACGGCTCACGCGTCATCTACTCTGCGGTTAGGCATATCTCGGGGTGGAGCCTCACCCGGCGTGTTGTTGGTGCTGCCATACCGCTGGCAATGACGCAAGGAGAGAGAAGCTTGGCTGCGGTCGAGGCACTCATTGATGGTGACATGAAGCTCGGTCTCTGAGATGAACCGGGGAAGAGCGGGCACGCGCGACGCGTGCAAGGGGCGGACGCCCGAGCCTGGCGCTGCCAAAAGCGGTGACCGATGACGGACCAAGAATTGAGTCCAGCCGATGCAGCCCTGCGCGAGCGGATCACCGAGCTGTCGGTGCACATCCCATGTGGGGGCATCCGTGGACCGCTTCAGCAGCCAAGCGCCGCTTACCCGCACCTTCCTGTGAAGTGGCAGTCGTGCCGTCACGAGGACTCCGCCCAACGCTGGGCCGGACATGACATCTCCCGCGAGTATGACCTCTGCATCATCTGCTGCAAGGCGACGGCCGGAGGATCAACGCGCTGGTCGTGGCTTGCGTGTGAGAACTGCCGCACACTCAACCATGAACTTGGCGAAACCGGAATCGGCGTGCTTCCGCTCGGGCGACACAGCCTCATGAACGGGCACGCCATCAGTGGTGGTGCAAACATCGAGGAGCAAGCCGCGCGGATGGCGCAGTTCGTGGAACGGCAGCGCAGGTTGCATACGTGGCGTGATCGAGAATACGGGCGGCTGGCTTCTGACTTCGAAGCTGATGTAGACGTTCCGCTCCGACTATGGCAGGCGCACTGGCCCCCGAGCCTGGACGCATCGAGGGACGCATTCGCTCGGCTGCTGCGGTGGCTGTCATCAACGCAGGACACCCAAGACTGACTGGCACCGAAGTGACGCGGATGTCGCTGGGGCGTAGTTCAATCGTCCTGTGGGAGACATCGAGGATGATGGCGCAGAGGCCGAGCAGTCAGTCCAGGAGGCCATCCTGGAGTTGCTGGATGCCGACAACGAATTGGACGACGCCGCTCGCGAGCTGGTGTTGAGTGCTCTTGCCGAAGTGACCGATCAGGATGACGGTGACGCGGAGACCGACTGGTCGCCGACGTACCTGACAAACATCACGGTGTCCGGCTTCCGCGGCATAGGCTCTACCGCGAAACTCGATCTGCCGCCCGGCCCAGGGCTGACCGTGGTCAGCGGTCGCAACGGCTCCGGGAAGTCGAGCTTCGCCGAAGCCGTCGAACTGGCACTGACCGGGTCGAGCTACCGGTGGCGAGGAAAACAAGCGCTGTGGTCTGAGTCGTGGCGGAACCTGCACAAACCCAACCCCTGCGTGCTGCGTGTGCGATTCACCCGCGAAGGTGGCCGGCCGGTCACCGTCGGCGTCGACTGGGCCCCAGATGCCGAGTTGACGGACTGCTCCTTGTGGAATCAATGCGAGGGTGAAGACCGCGCTGAAGGAATTGAAGATCTCGGCTGGACACGTCCGCTGGAACGGTGCCGACCGGTGCTCTCGTATGACGAACTTGGCCGGCTGTTCGACGGCGGACCTTCGGCACTGTACGACGCCTTGGCCAAACTTCTTGGACTTGAGGTGCTTTCGGCTGTCGAGAAGAAGTTGGCCACGGACCTCAAAGAAGCCAAACTCGTGAAGGATACCGCCGACACCCTCCGCAAGGAGGCTATCGCTGCTCTGTCATCGTCGGATGATGAGCGAGCCGCAGGCTTGGTCAAACTGATGAAAAAACATGTGCGGCCCGTCGATGACATCCTCGCTGTGGTCACCGGATCAAACCAGCCCGAAACGGGCGTCCTGACCGCACTTCGTGGCATCAGTGAAATGGCGGTGCCATCCGTCGACGACCTGGAATCCTGCATGGCACGTCTGCAAGCAGCATGGGACAACCTCCGCCGGACAGAACTTGAGATGGCGGCCCTGGCGGCCGAGCGGATGGGTCTGCTCCACAGCGCCCTTGAATACCATGATCGCGCGGGCGATTCCGAATGTCCTGTGTGCGGTGAAGGCCGGTTGGACGCCGACTGGGCCACTCATGCACGCACGGCAGTCGCTGAAGGCGAAGCATCCGTCGCCGAGTACCGTTCCGCTGCCGACGTTCTCAACAGCGCGCATACAGAAGTTCGAGCGTTGACGACACGGCTACGGCCGGTTCCGGCAGTCCCAGGGACGGAAATCCATGCTCTCGGTCTGTACAACCCTGCAGCAGAACGCGCTTCTGCGATACCCGTCGATGACATCACACGTTTGGGCGAGTTGAAGGCGGCACTGACCGGCGCCGTCGTGGCAGCGGAACTGCTCAAAACCGAAGCAGGCGAATTGCTCGCCACCCGCGAAGATGCCTGGGGCCCCTTGGCAGCACAGGTGGCGGCATGGATCCCAGCGGAGCGTCGGGCCCAGCAGCTCGATGCCCGGTACAAGGCGGCCACGGCCGCCAAGAACTGGGCCAACAAGCAAGGCGCGGCGTTCCGAAATCTCAGGCTGAAACCCATTGCTGCTCAGGCGCGGCAGATCTGGAGTGAGCTACGGCAAGAGAGCAATGTCGACCTCGGCGAGATCACTCTGACAGGAACCGCAACCAGGCGGAAGGCAGTGCTGAGCGGTTCGGTAGACGGAGAGCCGACGCATGCTCTCTCCGTCATGAGCCAGGGAGAGCAGAACGCAGTGGCCCTGGCACTTTTTCTTCCCCGCGCCACTTCGGTCAGAAGTCCGTTCCGGTTCGTGGTCCTCGACGACCCTATTCAGGCGATGGACCCAGCCAAGATCGACGGGTTCGTTCGTGTGCTCACCAACATCGCGCGCACCCACCAGATCATCGTCTTCTCCCATGATGACCGTTTGGCCTCCGTCATCAGAGACACAGGCGTCGACGCGCGGCTCATCGACGTCGTTCGAAATTCCGGCTCAAAAGTTACGAGCCGCCTGAACACGGATCCCGCACGGCGCCTGGTCGATGATGCCCTGGCGATGGTCCAGGACAAGAACCTTCCCGCCGACGTCAAAGGTCGCGTGGCTCCGAATCTGTTTCGTATGGCGTTGGAATCGGCTGCCAAGCAGGCGCACTACGCACGACAGATATCGGCGGGCCGATCGCGTGCGGCCGTTGAAGCGCAATAGCAAGCGGCGAAGAAGACTCGACAGCGCCTGGCGCTCGCCATCCACGGCGACGAGAAAGAAGATGTCACGGATTGGCTCAAGGCCCTACGCGGCCGAAAGAACGTGTTGGACATCGGAAACGCTGGTGCCCACGGCCGCGTCGACAATCTGGTGAAAGAGGACGTTCGCGACCTGGAACGCGCCGTCGACGATCTGTTGGGGCCGCGATGAGCGCGACCGACCTGTTGAAGCACGCACAGCGCGTCGTTAAAGAACCGAGGGCCGACGGTCTTTCGTCGCGAATCGCGGCGTTTCTGGCTCGTCAGGCGCTGGAAGAAATAATCGAGCTTCGGTGTGCGGACCTCGGTGCGCCTGCGCCATGGGCCAACACCCGAAGCAAGCTGGTAATCCTGCGCTCGTTGGACACCGAAGAAGCGGCCGACAGAGCCGCGATCGCGTGGAATCGGCTGAGTGTGGCGTGCCACGTCCATGCGTTCGAGCTGCAACCGTCGGCTGCCGAGATTGAATACCTGTGTGGCTGGTGGAATCTTTGCTGCCAGGGTATGCCCCGGTCTAGGGGATTTCGTATGTTCCTTCCGCCAGTGCGGCTTTGAGCCACTCACCGAAGTCGGGCAGCGTGCCATCGGCGCCGACGTTGGCCAGGTATAAGCGGAACATGTCGTTGAATTCGAACCATTGGTCGTCAGCGCAGCGGCGATACTCGTAGGCGAACTCGTCGCAGGGCTCGATCCCGGAATTGAGCAATTCTTCCGTGAGGCCGACGAGTGATGTGGCGAGCCGCACCCACTGCTGCGGGTCCTTCGCGCCGTTCGGATCGCCGACGCTAGGCGCTGCGTTACCGAACTCGTCGTATCCTTGTCCGCCGTCGCCACCTGTGTAGGCCACGATCACGTGCTTTCCGTCAGGCCAGCTGGCGAGGCCGCTGAACGAGACCTCCGACATCACCGAGAGCCCGGCACCGCTCAGCACCGACCATTCGACGGTATGCTGTCCATCCCACGTGAATGACACTTCATGCTCGAGATGCTCGTCGTTCCATGGAACCGACGACCATAGGCGCAAGCCGAAACTCCCGGCCTCGATCGACTTCGGAAGTTGCTCGACGGGATCCTTCTGCCAGGGCTCCAGTTCGACCTCGTATCCGGTATCCGTCCGGGTGATCTGCCAAAGTTCGATCTCCCGTTCGCGGAGGTCGGCTGCCTCCTCGGGGGGAACGTTCTTATCGATGTACCCGACTGCGTCGTCGGGTTCGAAGCCGACGTCTGTCCACTTCTGTGCAACGGCCAAGGGGACGCCCGCGTCGATGAACGTCTGGGCGTCGACAGTGGAGAATCCTGCGCGCAACCATTCGGTCGTGCCGGTTTCAGGTGAATCCGCGGTCATGTGGTCCTTCTGTGCCTGAGGGATAACGGGCCGTCGTCGGATCTTGGCAGGGCCGCATCAGAATTGTCCGGCGAATGCCGATGATCCGCTGTCGGATTGTGGACCTAACTGCCGCTCAACCCGCGTTTGACGGTGCTACATGTCGTTCTGATCAGCTCGCCCGTCGAGGGCGTATGGATCTGACAGACGGGAGTCGCGATGACAGAGCAACTGACGCCAACGCGAACACGTTCTACCGGACGGCCTGCTCGATCGCTAGTTATCCGCAGTTATTGCGGAGCCCGCAGTTTGTGCGTTATGGTGGGCCATGTCAGATTCCTACGAGAAGATTCGCCGCCATCTTGCGGATGCGGAAACCGCCGACTCCGCGGCGCGGACTCTCCAACACCTGCGGGTTGTCCTGACGGAGGTTGGCAAGCTACTCGACGAGGAACTTGCCCGTGCCGTCGTCGACGACGAAATGTCGCTCGCGGCGGCCGGAAAGAGTGCGGGCCTCACCGAAAACGCTGTCGGGCCACGTCTTGCCGCCACGGCGAGGCTGGCGCCTTATGCCACCAGAGGGGATCGCGTCACCGCCGAAGGCGTCAAACGCGCCCGACATGACAAGTACGCGAATGCGCCGCTGCCTCCAGCCGCGGAGCCGGAGTCGATGCGGTTCAAACCGCGCCGGAAAACCAAGAACTCCTAGACCTACCGAAAGGGCTGTCATGGTCAACCCGAATCTCACCCATCTCGTGTTCCTGCTCGACCGGTCAGGGTCGATGCAGTCGATCAAGTCCGACGTCATCGGGGGGTTCGAGGCTTTCCTCACCGAACAGCGGGCCGCTGATGGACAATGCGTCGTGACCCTGGCGCAGTTCGACCATGAGTACGAAGTCGTCTACCGGGCGATCCCGCTGGTCGAGGTGACTTCGTTGGAGCTGTCGCCGCGCGGACGTACCGCGCTGCTCGATTCGATGGGCAAGCTCATCACCGACACTGCCGCCGAAATTGATGCGACGCCTGAGGGCGAGAAGCCCGGGACAGTGGTTGTGGCCATCATGACCGATGGTCTCGAGAACGCGAGCATCGAGTGGCAACGACCTGCCATCAAGGCCCTTGTCGAGCAACAGACCAACGATCACGGGTGGGAATTCCTCTACATGGGTGCTGATCAAGACGCCGTCGAGGTCGGTCGGGAGCTCGGCGTCAGGGCGGAGCAGTCCGTCACATACGCGCGAGGAAAATCTCGCGAGGCATGGGCTGCGGCAGCTGGCAATGTGCGTCGATACCGGGGCGACAAACTTCTGGACCCCGCGGCCGCCATGCCTGCGTTCACCGACGAGCAACGTTTCGAGTTGTCTGACGACTGACCGAGCCGATGACGGCCGGCGTCGAGCGACGTCGGTCGCGAGACTCAGGGTAAGCGATAACGTCAGGAGTGAAGCATGCCCCAAGATATTGATGGTGGATTTGTGTCCATGCAGGACGCGCTCGACGCCTGGGAACCGTTTGCGATCGCGCTCCTGATGGAAACGGCGAAGAGGTACAACGGTTTCGTCACCTACACTGAGCTGTCACATGCCGTGCAAACCCGGTCGGGCATCACGCATAAAGGCTTGTTGACGAACTGGATCGGCGGCCTGCTGCAGCGCGTCATCTACCACTGTCGCGACAATGACTTGCCGCATCTCAGCTCGCTGTGTGTTACTGCCGATGGCACGGTGGGAACCGGCTACAGCAACGTTCCGCTTCTTCTCGGTGACGTCGAGTCGACGAGCCTTGACCAACTCGACGACCACGCGGCAAGGATGCGACTCGAGTGCTACCGATACTTCGGCGCCGAGTTGCCGCCAGGAGGGGGCGAGCCAACGCTCACACCCAAGGCGAAGGCTGCGCGAGAGTGGAAGTTCGCGCAGGCCAAGATGGCGCGGCCGCCAGAGATTTGTCCCGTTCACTTCATCACGCTGCCTGCTACCGGTCGATGTGACGAGTGTGATTAGAGGCTGAACTCCCGGAAGCGTCCGGGTTGTCAGTGCCCTCTGTCATTCTGTGTGGCTCGCATGCGCGGGCTACGGAATGACGGAAGGAGCACCTGGTGATCACCACCTACCCCGCACATTTGCGTGCACTAGCCGGAGCACTCGGTGTCGCTGTCGCGGCAGCCGCGACCGCCACGGCGCTCGCCGCCCCAGCGCGTGCCGACCAGTTCGACTTCGTGTCGATGTTGGACAACGAAGGCGTGTATTACTCGTCGATCACTGACGTGATCGATCAGGGCAAGATGGCGTGCCGCCTGCTGCGCAGTGGTGCGGGCATGCCAGCCGCGTTGGATTACGTTGCCGGTGGCGGTTATGCCCCGTACGAGACGGCGGTGGTGGTCGCCTCAGCCGCGTTGAATATGTGCCCAGACGTGATGCCGATCGTCCGGGCGTTCCTCGGTGGGAACCCCACCGCTGGTGCATAGCGCATCTCCTGGGCAAACGAGGTAACCGATGTTGCAACACAATCCGTCTTCCGTAAAAACTAGCAAAGACTGCCTAAGCATGTTTTCATTGCTGTCAATTGAGTCGGACTTCCTTCCCACCAGCTCGCGCTGCGTCAGGCGGGTAGCGGCCGTCCGCACGAGGTCACACGAGGGGGAGCTCTAGTGATGGACACTGGCGATCATCATGCTCTGGTCGGTCAGGCACTGACCGTGCTGGCCCGCGGCCTGTCCCCGTTCGTCAACCATGTTCTGGCCAAGGCGTTACCGCCGGGAACGGAATGGCCGGAGCTGCTCCGTCGCAAAGACGCCGCCAACGGCCGCGGCGGCGGTGAATACCGCAGCACCGACGTGGCGATGATGTTGCGCGCCATGACCGAACGGCTCGGCGATGTCGGCTATCCGTTCAACCGCAGCATGCCGCGGCAGGCCGAGATCTACGCCAAGGAGCTGCGCGAAGTCCGCAACAAGTGGGCGCACACCGGCGCGTTCACGGCACCGGAGGCCTACCGCGCCATCGACTCCGCGGAGCTGCTGCTGCGCGCCATCGGCGCGTCCGAACCGGCCGTGGCGCTGGCCCAGCTCAAATCCGCAGTCTCACCGCTCAAAGCGGATACGGCGGCCAACTCCGATACACCGGTGTCGACGAACACTGCCACCAAAACCGCACCCCGCGTGCCCACCCCACCGCGACCTCCGCAGCCCGGCGCACCACGCATCGACATCGCCGCGATCCCGGACCTCAGCTACGCGATGGCGCACTGCCGCATCCCGGTGATCGACCACATCACCATCGACAACACCTTCGGAGACCTGCTCGGCGCCACCATCGAGATCGACGTCGTCAGTGCCGAAGGCTCCCACGGCGGTCCGCGTGAAGTCCACGCCGACCTGTCGCCCGGCAGGCCGACCACACTGCGCGACGTCGACCTCAAACTCGACCCGGCCTCCATGCTCACCGTCGATGAGCAGCGCCCCGCCGACATCCGCGTCGTCGTCCGCGACCCCGCCGGCACAGCACTGGCCGAGGCCGCGCACCCGGTCAACGTCCTGGCCGCCAACCAGTGGAAAGCGTCGCCGACACAGCTCGCGCTGGAGATGCTCGCCGCCTACGCGCAGCCGAACAGCACAGCAGTTGCTTCGCTCATGCCCAAGGTGTCCGACCGGCTGCTCGCGGCCACCGGGAATTCGGCGATCGACGGCTACCAGAGCGAGAATCGCGACCGGGTCGACGCCATCGCCCGCGCGGTGTTCGAGGCGATGCGCGCCTGCGATATCCGCTACGCCGAGCCGCCGGCCAGCTGGGGCGACGACGGCCAGAAGGTGCGCACGCCAGCCGAAGTCCTCGAAGGCAGGCTCGGCACCTGCCTGGACACCACCCTGACCATGGCCGCCGTGCTGGAGCAGGCCGGCATCAACACCACCATCTGGGTGCTGCGCGGGCACGCCTTCCTCGGCTACTGGCGCACCGACTCCGCCCTGAGCACCGTGTCGACGACCGAGGCGGTCGAGGT
>Ga0180218_1001095_pt1 | contig 17680 bp, 18 predicted proteins | sample eDN3rd37CKraftBY_FD_151334 | JGI IMG/M metagenome (GOLD analysis project Ga0180218, IMG submission 151334) | Enriched backyard soil microbial communities from Emeryville, California, USA - eDNA 3rd pass 37_C Kraft BY (version 2) (version 2) | ecosystem: Environmental > Terrestrial > Soil >...
ACGAGCAGAAACGGCAGCCAGCCGTGGAACAGCGACAGTCCGCGCAGGAAAGGTGAGCGCTCCTTGTCGAACATGTAGTCGGTCAGGCCGGTGGTCTTCTTTCCGAACAGATTGAAAATGTAGTCGATCACCCACAGCGTCTGCGGCAGCAGAAGCCCAACCGCGCACATCGAGATCAGAAGTGGGCTGTCCAGCCAGAGCCCGGCCAGTGTGAACAGCAGCGCGATATCGCAGAAATACAGAAAGTTCGTCGGCCCGTAGCGATACAGATAAACCGGGATCAGCACCGCCATGAAGGCGGTGTAGGACAGCGTGACGACAAGCGGGATCTGCAACGCGGTCACGTCGCCGCGTAAGGATCTTTCCAGCGCCCCGCCTTGCGACCCGCAAGCAACCAGTAGACGAAGCCGCCGATGATGCCCGCCGCCGCAACCAGTTGCAGGCCATAGGTGACCGGCGACAGATCGGTGGTGTTTTCAAGCTGCAGCGAAATATCGGACATGTACCAGGCGATGGCGCCGATCAGCGCGCCGCCGATCGCGTAGTAGAGGATCGAGCGAAGATCGAAGGTCTCCGCAATCGCGATCAGGATGACCGAGGGGATAAAGGCGGTGGCGCCCACGAAGCTGGTCGAAAAGAATGCGATCGCGAAGAACGCAAACTTCTCGATCGGGTCGGAGCTCATGGTCACGAGTTCCGGTGCCATGATGCCAATGGCCAGCGCGATGCCGGCGGCCAGAAGTGCAAAGATGAGCGAAAACAGGATGACGAAAAAGCGGGTGATGAACATTGGCGGCGCGGCCCCCACGAATCTTCGTTCTGTTTAGAGCAAGATCGCGCCCAAATGAACCGTCACCCCCGGGCATGGCCGTTAGGCAACAGACATGGATGCCCGGCACAAGGCCGGGCATAACGGTGCCGCGGAACTGAGCGGGGACTAGTCCGTCATCGACATGGCGCGCAGGGCCATGCGCTCGCGGGCCGAGAGCTTCTCGGTCTCGCTCTTGAGCTGGCCGCAGGCGGCCAGAATGTCACGACCGCGCGGGGTGCGCACCGGCGAGGCATAGCCCGCATTGAACACCACCTCGGAAAACTTCTCGATCTGCTCCCAGTCGGAGCATTCGTATTGCGAACCCGGCCAGGGATTGAACGGGATAAGGTTGATCTTGGCCGGAATGCCCTTGAGCAGCCGCACCAGTTCCTTCGCCTCGGCGAGCGAGTCATTGACGCCCTTCAGCATCACATATTCGAAGGTGATGCGGCGCGCGTTCGAGGCGCCGGGATAGTCGCGGCAGGCCTGGAGCACGTCCTTGATCGGATATTTGCGGTTCAGCGGCACGAGTTCATTGCGCAGATCATCGCGTACGGCATGCAGCGAGATCGCGAGCGAACAGCCGATCTCGGCGCCGGTGCGCGCGATGTTCGGCACAACGCCGGACGTCGACAGCGTGATGCGCCGCTTCGACAGCGACAGCCCGTCGCCATCCATGGTCACGAGCAGCGCGTCCCGCACATTCTCGAAATTGTAGAGCGGCTCGCCCATTCCCATCATGACGATGTTCGAGACGCAGCGCTCGCCTTCGGTCGGCAGGCCGGGGCCGGTGGCCCGCGCCTGCCCAAGGAAATCGCCCAGCCGGTCGCGCGCGACCATGATCTGGCCGACGATCTCGCCGGCCGTGAGATTGCGAACCAGACGCTGCGTGCCGGTATGACAGAACGAGCAGTTCAGCGTGCAGCCGACCTGGCTCGACACGCACAGGGTGCCGCGATCGCTCTCCGGGATATAGACGGTCTCGATCATGTGCGGCCGCTCGCCGGGCGTCTCGCTCGCGAGTTTCAGCAGCCATTTGCGCGTGCCGTCGGCGGATACCTGTTCGGTCACGACCTCCGGACGATCGAGCGTGAAATGCTGGTCGAGCGCGCCGCGCACCTCTTTCGAGATGCTGGTCATCGTAGAGAAATCCTGCGCGCCCCGGACGTAAAGCCAGTGCCAGATCTGCTGCGCGCGCATCTTGCGCTCGCGCTCGGGCACGCCGATCCCGCCCAGCATGTCCGCGAGTTGCGCACGCGAAGCGCCGACCAGCGAGGGCTTGTCGGGCGCGACATAAACCTCAAGCGGCGTCTTCTCGAGCGGGGCAATGGCGGGGACAGCGGTCATTACTGGGTCATGCCCGGGCTTGACCCGGGCATCCATCCTTTTCGTCACGATGCGATTTCGTCATACAGGTCTCGCCAGTCGGGATTCGAGGCTAAAATCAGATCGATCTTCCATTCCCGCGACCGGTGCTTGATGTTCTTTTCGCGCTGAATCGCGGTGGCCGGGTCATCGTATTGCTCGAAATAGACCAGCCGCCTGACGCCATATCGTCGCGTGAAGCCGGCGGCCAGTCCGTTCCTGTGCTCGCAGGCCCTGCGAATCAGGTCACTGGTGACGCCGACATACAACGTCCCGCCGGGCTTGCTCGCCAGCATATAAACCCAAAAGGCCATTTCTCAATGATGGATTGCCGGGTCAAGCCCGGCAATGACCTCGTGGGGAGACTGCGATCAGATCAGGGCAGCGTAGGAACGCCTACCGGCACTCCTGTGCGGCGCGGTCCAGCGCCTGCGCGACGCCCTTGAGCGAGAACTTGTCGATGGTCTTGGTGCCGCGGCCCGATTCGCCGCGCACGGTCACTTCCGCCCCCTTACGCATGGCATCTACCAGCCGCGCCTCTTCCGCGGCGTTTTTCACCCAGGCGCCGTCATTCTGGGTGTACATCGCGAAATTGGTCGAACCGATCTCGATCGTGGCGTCGGTATTGGCCTTGAGCGGATACCCAAAGATGATCGACACCTCCTCCCTCACCTTCTCGGAGGGACGGGTCGAGACGAACAGCCAGGCCGGGTCGCGCGGGCGATTCGGCGGCACGGTCTCCGAAGACGAAGGCTTGGCGAGCGCGAAACACACTTTCTTGCCGCCGGGAGCCGCCGTATAGGCGCCCCAGCCGCCGAATTCGCCGAGCAGCTGGGCCGCAGACTGCGCCCGCGCCGAATCGATGGCAGCACCGGCAGACAGCAGGGCCGCCGCACCAAGCAGGCTGGACAGAACGGACAGACGTGTGAGCGCGCGCATCTTCGAAACCCGATAGATTCGGAATGGCCGACAACAGGTTAGCACAGAGAGTCGATTGCAATAATAAGTGAAAATCGGCGATGTGATGGCGCGGCGCCTTCATCTATGCCCGTTGTGCACATTCGCCGCAGGTCGCGCTGGAGAAGGTCTGGACATGAAAGCCATCATCTGCCGCCGCTATGGCACCGCTGACGATCTGGAACTTTGCGATCTGCCGGAGCCGGAAGCCGGCGAAGGCGAAGTCGTCGTCAAGGTTGCCGCTGCCGCGCTCAATTTTTTCGACACGCTGCTGATCGCCGGAAAGTATCAGGTCAAGCCGGACTTTCCGTTTTCACCGGCTGCAGAATTTGCAGGAACGGTTCATGAGGTGGGTCCCGGAGTCACAGGCTTCGAGATCGGCGATCGGGTGATGAGCTATGCGGCCTACGGCGCCGCGCGCGAATATTACGTGCAGAAGGCATCGCGTCTCGTGAAGGTGCCGGATAGTCTCGACCTTGACCGCGCGGCCGGGCTCTCGGTCACCTACGGCACAACGATCCACGCATTGAAGGACCGTGCGAAGCTGAAAGCGGGCGAAACGCTCGCGGTGCTCGGTGCTGCCGGCGGCACCGGCCTTGCGGCAGTGGAGATCGGCAAGCTGATGGGCGCGCGCGTCATCGCCTGCGCGTCATCGGACGAGAAATGCGCGTTCGCGAAAAAGCACGGCGCCGACGAAACCATCAATTACGCCGCGAATGATCTGCGCGCCGAGCTGAAGCGCCTCGGCGGACGCCATGGCATCGACGTGATCTACGATCCGGTCGGCGACAGGTACGCCGAACCGGCCTTGCGCTCGATGGCGTGGGCCGGTCGCTATCTCGTCATCGGATTCGCCGCGGGCGAAATTCCGAAAATACCGCTCAACCTCGTGCTGCTGAAAAGCTGCGATATCGTCGGCGTGCATTGGGGCGCGTTCGTCGCGCGCGATCCGGAAGCCGAGGCGGCCAACATGAACGAGATCGTGCGCTGGTGTGCAGACGGCAAATTGTCTGCGCATGTGCATGCGGTCTACCCGCTGAGCGAAACTGCGCAGGCGCTGAAAGACATCGCCGCACGCAAGATCATGGGCAAGGCGATTCTGAAACCGTGACGACCACGCCCGAAAAAGCAAAACCCGGCCTCCTTTCGGAGACCGGGTTGGCTGCCTGAAACGGCGCCGGGGTCACACAGGTGAACCCGAAGAGCGATTAGTAGCCGTAACCGTAGGACTTGTAGCCGTACGAGCGATAGCCGTAGCCGTAGGAATTGTAGCCGTAGCTGTAGGACGGGGTGTAGTAATTGTAGGACGGGGCGTAATACGACTTGTAGCCATACCCACCGTAATAGTGAGCGGAAGCGGCCGTCGGGGCCATAGCGGCGGTTACGAGAGCGGCGCCAGCAGCGAGGCCGAGGATGGTCTTGCGGAACATTGGGTTTCTCCTGTGTGAGGGATACGGTCATCGCATCCTGCACATCAGTCGTGCCGGCCCGCCGGAAGGTTCAAAGCCTCCGCCCCCTCCTCGCACTTCACAGCTTCGTGTGGATTTCTGGCCACCGTGCCGCCTGGCCTCGCAAGGGCCTGGACGCGGCTAAGCCGCCAGCGTCCGCCGCGCAGCCTCGCGGTGCTCCGGCCGGATCGCGTCGGTGACGGCCTTCAGCGCCCCGGCCAGCAGCGCGGCATCGTCCGCAAAGCCCAGTATTGGCAGCATGTCGGGAACCACGTCGATCGGCATGACGAAATAGGCCAGCGCACCGAGCAGGATCACCCGCACATGGTTCGGCGTCTGCCGGTCGAAGGCACAGTAATAAGCCGCCAGCAGGTCTTCGGCGAATGGCAGCCGCGCCGCGACCCTCGTCACCTTCGGCCAGAAGCCGGCGCGCACCGTCTGCTCGTCGGCAGCGGCCTTGTCGTTGAATGATGCCTCATCGGCAGTAGCGGCTTTGGCACGGACCATCGATGGCTCCCCAAGCGACAGACTGCAACAGCCACAAGATGGCCACGACACGCCCGCCTCGCAAGCAGACCGCCTCCAGTCGATCAGGCAGCCGCCCCCGCACGAACTGTCCCGGTCGGAGCGGCCTCGTCCTTGCCGATCAGCAGCACGAGACCCGCTGCGATCATGCACAGGGCTCCGGCAATGAAGAAAGCCGGCAGGTAGCTGTCGAGCAGCGTCCGGCTCAGACCACCGCCGAAGGCTGCCGCCGCGGCGCCGAGTTGATGACCCGCGAAAACCCAGCCGAACACGATGTTGGTCCGCTCGCGACCGAACCGTTCCGCAGTCAGGCGCACGGTCGGCGGAACGGTGGCGAGCCAGTCGAGACCGTAAAAGATCGCGAAAAGCGACAGGGCGTAGAACGAGAATGACGTGAACGGCAGAACCAGCAGCGACAGACCGCGCAAGCCGTAATACCAGAACAGCAGCCAGCGATTGTCGTAGCGGTCGGACAGCCAGCCCGAACCGACGGTGCCGAGAAAATCGAATGCGCCCATCGCGGCAAGCACGGCTGCGGCGCCTACGGGGAGGATTCCAACATCGCCGCACATCGCGATGAAGTGCGTCTGGATCAGGCCCGCGGTCGATGCACCGCAGATGAAGAAGGTTCCAAACAGGATCCAGAACACCGGCACCCGTGCGGCGTCCGCCAGCACCGTGAACGGCTCTATCAGGGCAAGCCACAGGCTGGGCTTCTCCGCCACCGGCGGCTGCACCTTGCTGTCGCCAAAGGCCGGCAAGCCGAGATCGGAAGGCCGGTCGCTCAGGAACAGCACGACGACGGCAGCGGTGACCACCAGCGCCAGAGCGACGATTGCCAGTGTCACCCGCCAGCCATGGCTGTCGGTGATGCTTGCAAGGAGCGGCAGAAACAGCAACTGGCCGGATGCCGAACTCGCCGAGAGAATGCCGACAGCCAATCCGCGTCGCTGCGAAAACCACCGCATCGCGATCGTCGCGCCGAGCACCATCGCCGTGACCCCGGTCGCCATGCCGAGCATCACGCCCCAGAGCAGCACGAGCTGCCAGAGTTGTGTCATACCAAGCGAAAGCAGGAGGGCCAGCGCGATCGTCGCCAGCGCTCCTGTCGCCATCCGTCGCACACCGAAATGATTCAGCAATGCCGCGGCGAAGGGTGCGAGCGCGCCGAACAACATGAAGCGGATCGCGAGGGCCGACGAAATCTGCGATGCGTCCCAGCCGAATTCCTTCTGCAGCGGCACCATCAGCACGCCCGGCGTGCCGAGCGCACCCGCAGTCACCAGCATCGTGACGAAGGTCGCGGCGACCACGATCCAGCCGTAATAGATATTCCAGCGGCCAAAGATCGGTGCAAACAACGATGCCAGCATGACGCAATTCCCCATCTAATGGCGCGATCACGCCGCTTTAAATGACGGTCATCATCTATTTGCGTATTTATGTTGACCATCATATAAATGTCAAGCCAGCCGGGGACAGGACCCATGAAAGTCAGCCGCGAGGAAGCCGACGCCAATCATCAACGCATTATCGACGTTGCGAGCCGCCTGTTCCGGGAAAAGGGCTTCGACGGCGTGAGCGTGTCCGAACTGATGACCGCTGCCGGGCTGACCCATGGCGGCTTCTACGGGCACTTCAAATCGAAGGATGACCTTGTCGCTCAGGCCGCGGACCGCGCCTTTGACCGTTCCGGCGAGGCATGGGCGACGATCGCAAGCGAATCCGGCAAACCTTTCACGACACTGGTCGACCGCTATCTGGATGAGGCGAAGCTGTCCAAGGCCGGCACTGCCTGCATGTTTGCAGCCCTCGCGCCGGAAGCGGCTCGTCGCGGCCGCAATGTGCGCCGTGTCTTTGCGGAAGGCTTTCGTTCGCTCGTCGGACAGATTGCAAAGCTGTTGCCTTCGGAGACCCGGAGCAAAACCCGGACAACGTCGATTGCGGTCTTTTCCGAAATGGTCGGCGCGCTGGTGCTGGCGCGGTCGGTCGACGATCCCGAGCTTGCGCGCGAAATCCTGAACGCCGCGAAATCAGACCTGAAAAGCCGGTTTCCGGAAGCAGGCGTCTAAGTCTCGGATCGCGCGCCCGGCCAAACCGCTCAAGCGTTGAAGTCTTCCGCCCGCGCGATGACAAAATCGAGGAAACTGCGCGCCCGCGCAGACATCCAGTGCGTCTCCGGATAGACCGCGTGCAGCGGCATGGTGGACACTGTGTAATCAGGCAGCAACGCCTTCATTTCCCCGCGGCGGATGCTGTCCGTCACGCACCAGGCCGGCACGATCGCGACGCCGAGATGCTGCAGCACCGCTTCCCTCATCGCATCCGCATCGTCCACCATCACCGGACCGGAAATGCTGACAACATGGCGTCCGTCATCGGACTCGAAGGTCCATTGGTTGGCCGGCGCCAGCCGCGCGTAGGAAATGCATTGATGGTCCTTCAGATCGTCCGGCGTGCGCGGCGTACCGTGTTCGCGCAGATAGACCGGCGTCGCGACCAGATGGCGCCTCACCGTTCCGATCCGGCGCGCCATCAGCGAACTCGACTCAAGCTGTCCGATGCGCAGCGCAAGCTCGATCCCCTCCTCGACGAGGTTGATGGTGCGCTCATCGAAACGCAGATCGAGCTTCACGTCCGGATACTCGCGCGCGTAATCGCGCACGATCGGCATGAGATAATGCCGGCCGAAGGATGACGGAACGCTGACGCGCAAAGTTCCGGACGGACGCGCTGGCGCCTCACGGATGCTGGCGCGCGCCGCCTCGAAGGTGCCGAGCACCTGACGCGCGAGATCGTAAACGCGATGCGCTTCGCGCGTCGGCGTCAGCTTGCGCGTCGTGCGCATGAAAAGCTGCGAACCGAACTCCTCTTCCAGCAGCGCGATCCGCTTGCTCACGGCCGGCTGGCCGAGCCCAAGTTCCTTGGCCGCCGCGGAGAAGCTTCCGCCCTCCATGGCCCGCACGAACGCCAGCAGACAGTCGATCCGGTCCATCCGACTAATTCCCAGCCGGAATAAATCTTATTCTGTTCATTCCGTATACGCCAGCCCGGACCGTGCCCTAAGCTTCGCGCCAACAAGCAAGAAATCTGAAAATCGGGAGGATCCTTTGAAGCGTTCGATCGGAATTGTCGGCGCCGGTGTCGGCGGCCTGCATCTCGCTCTCTATCTGCAAAAGCATGGTGTCGACGCGACGATCATCACCGATCGCGCTGCGGACGAGTATCGCAACTCACGTCTGCTCAACACCGTCGCACATCATGCCGTGACGATCGCGCGCGAGAATTACCTCGGCCTCGATCACTGGAACGATCCGAAGCTGTTCTATTACTACCACGACCACGTCTTCAATTTTCCGCAGCCGCTGCAATTCCGCGGCGACTTCAAGAAGCCGAGCCGCGCGGTCGATTACCGCATCTATCTGCCGACGCTGATGAACGACTTCGCGCGCCGCGGCGGCAAGATCGAAATCCGCAAGATCGAGGAAGGTGACATCCCGGCTCTGGTGGACCGCTTCGATCTGCTGGTAGTGTCCACCGGCAAGGGCGCACTCGGCGATCTGTTCTCGTATCGGCCCGAACATTCGCCTTACACGCAGCCGCAGCGCCGGCTCTGCGTCGGCCTCTACAAGGGCGTGCGCCAGCCCAACCCGATGAATGTCACGCTCTCGGTTTCTCCCGGCCACGGCGAGATGATCGTGATCCCGACATTGACTTTCGACGGCATCGCCAACGCGCTGCTGATGGAGAATGTGCCGGGCGGCGATCTGGAAGAACTCGCCACGCTCAATTACGAACAGGACCGCAAGCGCTTCCTGCAGGTGCTGCTCGGCAAGCTCGAAAAGCATCATCCGACCACTTACGACCGCATCGACACCGCGAGCTTCGATCTCGCGCAGCCGCAGGACCTGCTGCAGGGCGGGGTCGTGCCCACCGTCCGCAACTCCACCGTACAGTTTGACGGCGGCAAATGCGCGATCGCGTTGGGCGACCTTCATTCCGTCGTCGATCCCATGATGGGCCAGGGTGCGAATATGGCCTCCTATGCCGCCTTCGTGCTTGGCGAGGAGATCGTCAATGCCGACGCGCTGGATGCGCGCTTCTGCGAAAAGGTCGACATGCGCCGGCAGGATCGCGTGCTCGCGGCATCGCGCTGGACCAACCTGATGCTGGCGCCGCCCTCCGAAGCGATGGGCGCGCTGATTGGGACGATGAGCCAGAACAAGACGCTGGCGGACGAGTTCACCGAGAACTTCAATTATCCCGAGCAGCAATGGGATCGCATCGCGACGCCACAGCGCATTCACGCGTGGCTCAATCGTGTATCATCGCCGCAAGCCGCAACCGCGGCCGCGTAGCCGGTCGATAGCCATCAGCACCGTTCGTCCCCGCGAAAGCGGGGACCCAGAGAGACGACATCTGGATTCCCGCTTTCGCGGGAATGGGCGGCCATGAGCAAAGCTCCTCGATCGCGTCACGCCCGAGAACAAACCAGGGAAACGCACCCGATGCACTGTCTTACTGTCATTTATCCGCGCCCCGATGACGAGGCCCACTTCAAGAAATACTACAAGGAGACGCACATCCCCCTTGCCAAGCAGCTCCCCGGGCTGAAATCCTGCCACTATTCCTATCCGGCGGCCGTTGGGCCCGCCGACAACGTTCCGTTCTGCATCTTCCAGGCCTTCTTCGACTCTCCGCAGGCCATGGGTGCAGCGATGCAGTCGGACATGGGACAGAAGGTTGCGGCAGACGTGCCGAACTATTCGCCCAAGGGCGCGACCATCTTCCACTTCGCGCCGGAACAGTAACGCAAGGACAATAGCAGTGCAGGAAACGACCCGTTACAATCTCACCATCGGCGGCAAGTCCGTCCCGACCAAGGATCACTTCGAGGTTCGCAATCCGTCGACCGGCGCGGTCGTTGGACTCGCACCCAAGGCAAGTGCGGCGGATCTCGATCTCGCCGTCGAATCCGCACGGACCGCATTCGCGAGCTGGTCGAAGCTGTCGCATGCCGAGCGCCAGAAATTCTGTCATGCGGCGGCGCAGAAGCTTACCGACAATGCCGAGGAGATCGCACGCCTGATCACGCTGGAGCAGGGCAAGCCGCTGAACGGGCTTGGCTCTCGCTTCGAGATGGGCGGCGCCGGCGCCTGGGCGAACTACACCGCTTCGCTCGATATCCCGGTGAAGGTGCTCCAGGACAACAACGAAGGCCGCATCGAGTTGCATCGCCGTCCGATCGGCGTCGTCGGTTCGATCACGCCATGGAACTGGCCGGTGCTGATCGCGATCTGGCACATCTTCCCGGCGCTCCGCGCGGGCAACACGGTGGTCAACAAGCCGTCGCCGTTCACGCCGCTGTCCACCTTGCGCGCGATCGAACTGATGAACGAGGTGCTGCCGGCCGGCGTCCTCAACGGCATCGCGGGCGAAGACACCATCGGCGCCGCCATGTCCTCGCATGAGGGCATCGGAAAGATCGTGTTCACCGGGTCGGCTGCAACCGGCAAGAAGGTGATGTCGAGCGCGGCGAACACCCTGAAGCGTCTCACGCTCGAACTCGGCGGCAATGATGCCGGAATCGTGCTGCCGGATGTCGATCCGAAGCAGATCGCGCCGGGGCTGTTCTGGGGCGGCTTTATCAATAACGGCCAGACCTGCGCTGCGCTCAAGCGGCTCTACGTGCATGACAGCGTCTATGACGATGTCTGCAAGGAGCTGGTCGCATTTGCGAAGACCATCCCGATGGGCGATGGCCTGAAGGACGACACGCAGCTCGGCCCGGTGCAGAACCGCATGCAGTACGAGAAGGTCACGCGCCTCGTCGAAGCGGCGAAGAAGGGCGGCGGCCAGGTGCTGATGGGCGGCGATCCGGAAAAGGGCAGCCTGTTCTATCCGATCACGCTGATCGGCGGGCTCGACAACGGCAATCCGCTGGTTGACGAGGAGCAGTTCGGACCGGCGCTGCCCATTATCCGCTATTCCGATGTCGATGAAGTCATCGTGCGCGCCAACGACAACCCGAACGGCCTCGGCGGCTCGGTGTGGTCGAAGAATATCGAGAAGGCGAAGGAATACGGCGCGCAGCTCGAATGCGGCACGGTGTGGATCAACAAGCACGGACCGATCCAGCCCAACGTGCCGTTCGGTGGCGTGAAGGGCTCCGGCATTGGTGTCGAATTCGGCGAGGAAGGCCTGTTCGAGAACACCAACGTGCAGGTGATGTACAGCTGATCCTTCTTCTTTACCTCCCCTGGAAGGGGGAGGTCGGCGAGCGAAGCTCGTCGGGTGGGGGTCCATCTTCGAGGCCACTTGACCTCCTCCCCAACCCTCCCCCTTTCAGGGGGAGGGAGCGCACTGAGTTCGCGGCTACGACAATGATCATCCCGCCAGCTTGTCCATCGCCCTTGCCAGGGCGATGTCCTTTTCCGTCAAACCTCCGGCGTCGTGGGTCGAGAGCGTCACCTCCACCGTCTTGTAGACATTCAGCCATTCCGGATGATGGTCGCGCTTCTCCGCGATCAAGGCCGCGCGCGTCATGAAGCCGAAGGCTTCGTTGAAATCCCTGAACACGAATTTGCGGAAGATCGCGTCGCGCTCCATCAGCTCGGTCCATTCAGGGATCGTGGCAAGTGCGGCCTTGCGGGCCTCTCCGGTGAGTTTCTCAGCCATGAACCAAACTCCAGGTGTCCGCTCGTCCCCGCGACGGCGGGGACACAGCGCATAAAGTCTGATCTCCCGCTCCGGCAGGAATGAGCAGGCCGAACGCCCTACAATCAGGCTGGTTTCGATATTAGCTTTCTAGTCTCAACGCTTCGAGAACCTAAAGGTCTCACCGCGAGGGCTTCATGGGCTGGTCAGTCACCGTCGGATCGATTGCGGGCACGGCGGTCCGCATTCACATCACCTTCCTCCTGTTCCTCGTCTGGATCTTCGGTGCGGCCTATGCATCCGGCGGCGCCAGCGCCGGGTGGACCAGCCTGATCTTCATCATCCTCGTCTTCCTGTGCGTGCTCGCGCATGAATTCGGCCACATCTTCACCGCCCGCGCATTCGGTGTGATCACGCCGGACGTGGTGTTGCTGCCGATCGGCGGCGTGGCGCGGCTCGAACGCATTCCTGAAAAGCCGATCGAGGAATTCCTGATCGCGATCGCAGGTCCGCTGGTGAATGTCGTCATCGCCGGTGCCTTGCTGCTTTTCGCCGGCGCCGACGTCACCTCGAATGCCGCCTTCGCCGCACTCGACAACACGAAAATTCCGATGGTCGACAAGCTGGCCGCGGTGAACCTGTTTCTCGCACTGTTCAATCTGATCCCGGCTTTTCCGATGGACGGCGGCCGCGTGCTGCGCGCGGCATTGAGTGCGCGCCTCGGCTTCGTGCGCGCCACCGAAATCGCGGCCGCGATCGGACAGGGCGCGGCCTTCCTCCTCGGCTTCATCGGCCTGTTCTACAACCCGATCCTCATCTTCATTGCGATTTTCGTTTATCTCGCGGCCTCGTCCGAGGCGCACATGGTCGCGCTCCGCGCCGTCTCTCGCGGCGTACCTGTCGTCACCGCCACCATGACCAAGATCGCGACGCTGTCGCCCGATGCGCCGATCGAGAATGCGGTCGAGGTCCTGCTTCAGACCAGCCAGAGCGAATTCCCGGTGGTGGATGGCGACCACAGGCCGGTCGGTCTGCTCACGCGCAGCGACATCATTCGCGGCCTGAAGGATTTCGGGCCGCAGGCGCGCGTCAGCGAAGCCATGACAACCGATGTGGTATCACTCGACCGCAGGCGTCCGCTGGAAGAAGCGGTCAAGCTGCTGCAGGAACGCTCGGTTCCGGCGGTCGCCGTCATCGAGCCGGACGGCCGTCTCGTCGGCCTCATCACCACCGAAACACTGGGCGAGCTGATGATGGTCAGCCAGGCGATGCCGGAAGGCTTCAGCCTTGGCGGTAAGGCGGGACCGTGGGGCCGGACCGCGGGCGCCGGCTAGCGCCCCGAGAGCGACCTCAAGGAAAAATGACTATTCGTTCAGAATAGCATGATAAAGTCATAATCATCGGAGCAAGTGGCAGCGATCCGGTGACAAGAGGGCCCCGCGCCCATTCATGAACGTTCACAACCCATCGTTCACGCCGGCTGAGCCCGCGCCTGAAAAGCGGCCGCTCGGCGGCAGCGCGCGTCTGCGCCGCATCTCGCGCAATCCCCTGATGATCCTGCTCGGGATCGTCCTCGCCGGCGCGGGCATCGCGGTTGTGGTGTCCTACATCCAGTCGAAGCCCGTAACGCTCAACATCGCGGTCGGTCCGCGGCAAAGCGAGGATCTGCGGCTGGTCCATAATCTGGCGCAGTATTTCGCGCGCGAGCGAGGGCCGCTCCGACTGAAGGTCGTTCAGCAGGACAACGCGCAGCAGAGCGCCGAGGCGCTGGACACCGGAGCGGTCGATCTTGCCGTGGTTCGCCGCGATGTCGCCATGCCGAAGATGGGGCAGGTCGTCGCGATCCATCGCCGCAACGTCGCCGTGCTGATTGTTCCGGCAACGGATGCTCCCGCGGCCTCTGCTTCGGCCAAGACGGCGAGCAAGAGTGCGGCGAAGAAAAAGGGCAGCGCGGCCAAATCAGCCAAGGCGCCGACGCCGCCGACTGGCGCGAAGCCGGTCGAGAAGATCGAAGACCTGAGCGGCCGGACCGTTGCGATCGTCGGCCAGTCGAGCGCCAATGTCGCGATGCTCCACACGATCCTCGGACAATACGGCGTGCCGCCCGAAAAGGTCGCGACCATTCAGTTCAGCACCGAGGATCTGACCACGAAACTGAGGGCCGCGAAGTTCGACGCGCTTCTCGCCGTCGGTCCGATCGGCAGCAAGATCACGGCGGAAGCGGTGACGGCGCTGGCACGCGGCAAGGAGCAACCGACATTCCTCGAGATCGGCTCGTCCGAAGCGATCGAGCAGCAGAACCCGGTCTACGAATCGACCGAGATACCCGCCGGCTCTTTCGGCGGCTCGCGGCCCGCCGAAGCGATCGAGACCATCGGCGTATCGCATTACATCGTTGCGCGCCGTTCGCTTGACGATACGGTCGCCGGCAATTTCACCAAGTGGCTGTTCGACGCAAAGCAGGCGCAAGGCAGCGAGTTCCCGGCCTTCACCAAGATTGAAAGCCCGGACACCGCCAAGGCGGCAACGCTCGCGGTGCATCCCGGTACTCTCGCCTATCTCGAAGGCGAGCAAAAAAGCTTCTTCGAGCGTTACAGCGAGGCGCTGTATTGGGGTTTGATGCTGATTTCGTTCTGCGGCTCGGGTGCCGCGTGGCTTGCCAGCCGCACCAGCCCCGCCGCCAATGACCGCCACGACCTCGAAAACCTGATCATGATCGTCAAGCGCGCGCGCTCCGCAGCCGCCGAAGAACTCGAACTGATCAGCCTCGAGATCGACGACATCATCGAGCGCGCGATCCGCCTGATCGAAGCAGGCGACATCGACCAGAACCTCCTGTCCGCCCTCACCCTCGCCGCCGAACAGGCCCGCCGCGCGGTCGCCGAACGGCGCGCAGCCCTCGCGCCGGCTCCCGCTGCCCGCAAGCGCCGGGACTCGAAGGCCCCTCTGACGATCTAGGCTGCAAGGTCGTCGGACGCCCTGGGCAGCGGAACCATCGCGCGCGACAACTCAGTCACTTCGTCCTCGACAACCGCATCGTGATTGCCCCTCGGCAACTTTAGGAATATATGTCCAGGGACACTCCCTGAAGGGCGACCGGCAGAGCTTGGTTGCTTCTCGGTCCGTCCTGACTATATTGCGCCGCAATAGAGCGGGCCCCGGGAACCAAAACATCCCTCCTTCGGCCCGCGTTTTTGATTCTGGACCCCATCGTATGAAACTTCGCAATGTCGCGATCATCGCGCACGTCGACCATGGCAAGACCACACTGGTCGATCGCCTGCTGCAGCAATCCGGCACTTTCCGCGAGAACCAGCGCGTCGCCGAGCGTGCGATGGATTCCAACGATCTGGAAAAGGAACGCGGGATCACGATCCTGGCCAAGGCGACCTCGATCGTCTGGAACGATGTGCGCATCAACATCGTGGACACGCCGGGCCACGCCGATTTCGGCGGCGAGGTCGAGCGCATCCTGAACATGGTCGATGGTGCGATCGTTCTCGTCGATGCCGCCGAAGGCCCATTGCCGCAGACCAAGTTCGTGGTCGGCAAGGCGCTGAAGATGGGCCTCAAGCCGATTGTCGCGATCAATAAGGTCGACCGGCCGGACGCCCGCGCGTCGGAGGTGTTGAACGAAGTCTTCGATCTTTTCGCAGCGCTCGACGCCACCGACGAACAGCTCGATTTTCCGATCCTCTACGGCTCGGCGAAGGAAGGCTGGATGAACTTCGCGGAAGACGGCCCGAAGGACGAGGGCATGAAGCCGCTGTTCGAACTCGTGCTCCGCCATGTTCCCGAGCCGACCATCGAGGAAGGTCCCTTCCGGATGCTCGGAACAATCATGGAGTCGAATTCCTATCTCGGCCGCATCATCACCGGCCGCATCACCTCCGGTACCGTGAAGCCGAACCAGATGGCCAAGGTGCTCGATCGCGACGGCAAGGTGATCGAGGAAGGCCGCATCTCAAAGGTCCTTGCGTTCCGCGGTCTCGAACGCACGCCGCTCGAGGAAGCCGAAGCCGGCGACATCGTCTCGATCGCGGGCCTGCCGGATGCCACCGTCGCGCATACGATCTGCGCGCCGGAAGTGACGACGCCCCTCCCCGCCCAGCCGATAGATCCGCCGACCCTCGCGATGACCTTCCGCGTCAACGATTCCCCGCTCGCCGGCACCGAAGGATCGAAGGTCACGAGTCGCATGATCCGCGATCGCCTGCTGCGCGAAGCCGAAGGCAATGTCGCGCTGCGCGTTTCCGAATCCGACGAGAAGGATTCGATGGAGGTCGCGGGCCGTGGCGAATTGCAACTCGGCATCCTGATCGAGACGATGCGCCGCGAAGGCTTCGAGCTTTCGGTGTCGCGACCGAAGGTGCTGCTGAAGCGCGATGAGAACGGCACGCTCACCGAGCCGATCGAGGAAGTCGTGATCGACGTCGACGAGGAGCATTCCGGCGTCGTGGTGCAGAAAATGGCCGAACGCAAGGCCGATCTTCTTGAGATGAGACCGTCCGGCGGCGGCCGACTGCGGCTAGTATTCCACGCACCGACGCGCGGACTGATCGGTTATCAGGGCGAACTTCTCACCGACACGCGCGGCACCGCGGTGATGAACCGGCTCTTCCACGAATACGCGCCGTACAAGGGCGAAGTGCAGGGCCGGCGCAATGGCGTGCTGATCTCCAGCGAACAGGGCGAAGCGGTCGCCTACGCGATGTGGAAGCTTGAGGATCGCGGCCCGATGATGATCGAGCCCGGCTGGAAAGTGTATCGCGGCATGATCGTCGGCGAACACACGCGCGACAACGATCTCGAAATCAACGTGCTCAAGGGCAAGCAGCTTACCAACATCCGCACGACATCGAAGGACGAGGCCGTGCGGCTGACGCCGCCGATCCGCATGACCCTGGAAAAGGCGCTCGCCTATATCCAGGACGACGAACTGGTCGAGGTCACACCGAAATCGATCCGGTTGCGCAAGAAGCTGCTCGATCCTAACGATCGCAAGCGCGAAGAGCGCCGCAAGGAAGCGGAAGCGGTGTAAAACTCCGCCTCCGCGGCGTGTCCTGTGATGGGACACGCCGGACAAGGCTCACGAAAAAGCCTGCAAAATCAGGCCATTCCGAAGAATTGTGTTTCGGAACATGGCAGGCCGCACCATCCAACCGGTGCAAAAAATCCACACTTTAACCGTTCATTAATTATGGGGCTTGAACGCCGAGTCGGCCCTTGCTCATATGGCGTCATGAGCACGACCCTAATCGAGATTCGACGAGCAAAGCCTTCAGACGCCGGCGACGTAGCCCTCGCTCACGACGAGGCATGGCGCTCGGCCTATCAGGGAATCATCCCGGGCACCGAACTCGAAAAGCTGATCAATCGCCGTGGTCCCGACTGGTGGCACTCCGCCATTCGCAAGGGCAGCCGCATTGCGCTGATGCAATTCGGCGATACGATTGCAGGCTACGCCAATTATGGGCGCAACCGCGCGCGCAGCCTGTATTACGATGGCGAGGTCTACGAGCTTTATCTTAAGCCGGAATTCCAGGGCCTCGGCTTTGGCCGCCGGCTGTTCACGTCCGCACGCCGCGATCTCGCGCAGAGCGGGTTGAAGAGCCTCGTGATCTGGGCGCTGTCCGACAACGAACCGGCGGTGGAATTCTATCGTGCGCTCGGCGGCCGTGCGGTGGCGCGCTCATCGGAACGCTTCGGCACCAAGGTGCTGGATAAGGTGGCTTTCGCCTGGCAGTCCTGAGCAGCGCTCAGAAATAGAAATTGAGTGAAGGGCGCGAGCGAGACTCGCGCCCTTCGTCGTTTCAGAGCAATCCGTTTTCCTGCGCCAGCGCCTTCAGCGACACCGCCGGCCGCGCACCGATATGCTGGATCACTTCCGCCGCCGCGAGCGCGGCCAGCTTTCCAC
>Ga0180218_1001096_pt1 | contig 17670 bp, 17 predicted proteins | sample eDN3rd37CKraftBY_FD_151334 | JGI IMG/M metagenome (GOLD analysis project Ga0180218, IMG submission 151334) | Enriched backyard soil microbial communities from Emeryville, California, USA - eDNA 3rd pass 37_C Kraft BY (version 2) (version 2) | ecosystem: Environmental > Terrestrial > Soil >...
CTCCGATGATTGATGGCTCGTCGGGCGGACGCCCGGTATAGGTCGAGAGGTAGATCGGCGCGCGCCGCATCGTGATCGCGGTAACACGCACGAGGGGAAAGCGCTCGACCGCGTTATAGTAACCGGTATGGTCGCCATAGGGCCCTTCCGGCGCTGTTTCATTCGGCGATACTGCGCCTTCGATGATGATCTCGGCATCGGCGGGCACGAGTAGTGGCTGCGTGATGCAGCGGGCGACCCGCGGGCGCTCTCCTCGCAGGACTCCTGAAAATCGCAGCTCCGACATCCCCTCCGGCAGCGGCAGCACGGCGGACAACATGGTCGCCGGATCGGCGCCGATCGCGACGGCAACCGGCATCTCCCGGCCTTCAGCAGCCCACAGGCGATGATGTGCGGCGCCACCGCGGTGCGCAAGCCATCGAACGATGGCACGATCGCGCTCAACGACTTGCATACGGTAGACGCCGGCATTGTAGTCCGCGAGAGCTTCCGACGCGGGCGGCCGGGTGATGACGAGCGGCCATGTGATCAACGGCGCCGGCTCCCCGGGCCAGCATGTCTGAATCGGCAGGCGCGTGAGATCTACGTCCTTCTCCAGGCGAAGCTCCTCCTGGACGACGGGGCGGGATACGGTCGTCGGCATGGCCGTGAGCGCGGCCCTGATGAGTGGCCAACTCTCGCGCAAACCTTTGAAGTCTTCGATCGGTTCGGGCTGGCGCAGCCGTGCCAGCAGTTCTCCGAGTGCTGTAATGCGCTCCCGCGTCACCCCCAGACCCCAAGCCACGCGTTCGATCGATCCGAAAAGATTGACCAGCACGGGCATTCGCGCGGTTTCACCGCTCGCGAGGCTCGCGTTCTCGAAAAGCAGCGCGGGGCCTCGCCGCTCGAGCACACGCCGATGGATCTCCGTCATCTCGTGCGTGGTGGAGACGGGTGCCGTCACTCTCCGCACTCGATCGGAGCCATCCAGGAAGTCCAGGAATGCGCGTAGATCCCGGAATTTCGGCAGATCGCGAATAGACAAGATCGCTCCCTCCTGAGCCGCGATGGCATCTCGGGGCGCGAGCATCAGAGCGCCTTGACTTTGGTTAAGTGGTCATGTCGCGCGAGCGGCTATTGAGAGGTGCCTCACTCAGGGCAGTGGGCGCATGGGGATGCCATGTTCACCTTGTCACTCAGGCCTGATTTCCGCGTGCCGGATCTCGTCTCCTCAGTGTTGCGCCCGCTGCCCCTGCTGCCGCTCGAAATCTTCCTGCAGCAGCTCACGAGCAGCATTGTGAGGCGCCATCCGGGTATCCTGGAACGCATCGGCCGCTCGGGTCTGCTGCGTTTCGGAATCGATCCGATCGACGTCCCATTCGCCATGGAGATCGCATTGCGCGACAACTCCTCGAGCGTGCGCCTGATGCGCTCACTCGATGAGCGGCATCTCCACGCGCGGATCGCGGGGACGCTCGCGGCGCTCATCGGGCTCGTCGACGGAGAGAGCGATGGTGATGCGCTGTTCTTCTCGCGCGATATCGCCGTGACGGGCGATATCGCCGCGGTTCTGGCTTTGCGGAACGCGGTCGATGCCGCGGAGATCAAGCTCATCCAGGAGGCCGTCGCACTTGTCGGATTGTGGGTCAGCCAGCCTGGGCGGTTGCTGAGGGGCTTGCTTACTGATGAGCCTTGCCCGGACGGTGCGGCGGAACGGGGGGCGCTGCGGCAATGACGCCGACGGACGCGAGCGATCTGGAGCTGATCTGCCCTGCAGGCACGCCACCGGCACTGAGAGTCGCCGTGGATGCCGGAGCTCATGCCGTCTACTGCGGCTTTCAGGACGAGACCAATGCCCGCAACTTTCCCGGCCTGAACTTCAGCCGGGCGGACATGGCAACGGCCATCGCCTATGCCCACCAGCGGGACTGCAAGGTCTTCATCGCCGTCAACACGTTTCCGCGCGCAGGCGATGCCGAGCTATGGAAGCGCGCCGTCGACGATGCTGCCGCGCTCGAGGCCGATGCGGTGATCCTCGCCGATATGGGCCTCTTGTCCTACGCGTCGGCCCGCCATCCCAGCCTGCGCCTGCATCTTTCCGTCCAGGCCGCGGCCGCCAGCCCCGAGGCGATCCGCTTCTATACGGAAACTTTCGGTGTGAAGCGTGTCGTGCTGCCTCGCGTGCTGAGCGTTGCCGAGATTGCGGAGATCAACAAGGCAATCTCCTGCGAAACGGAGGTGTTCGTCTTTGGCGGCTTGTGCGTGATGGCGGAAGGGCGATGCTCGCTTTCCTCCTATGCCACCGGAGAGTCACCCAATATGCACGGCGTCTGCTCGCCGGCCGGCCACGTCAGCTATCATGAGGCCAACGGGGACTTCGTGTCGCGCCTCGGGAGCTTCACGATCAATCGCATCCCCGCGGGGCAACCGGCGGCCTATCCCACACTGTGCAAGGGGGCTTTCCGGGCGAAAGGTACAATCGGCCAGGTGTTCGAGGATGCCGTCAGCCTCGATGCGAGCGCGCTCCTTCCCGCTCTCTGCCGCGCCGGCGTCAAAGCACTCAAGATCGAAGGTCGGCAGCGTAGCCGCGCCTACACGAAGGCTGTCGTCGCGTCGTTTCGCGCCGCTCTGGATGCGATGGCGCGCGGCACGGAGATCCCTTTGGGGAGTCTCAGGCCGTTGAGCGAGGGGCAGAGCGCGACATGCGGCGCGTACATAAAGACATGGCGCTGAAATGCGACGAAGGAGGGCAAGCTATGCGGAGCACGACTCTGACCCTCGGTCCGGTGCTGTTCAACTGGCCGGCAGATCGCTGGCGCGACTTCTACTTCCGCATCGCGGATGAAGCCCAGATCGATCACGTATGCATCGGCGAGGTCGTATGCTCCAAGCGACAGCCATTCTTCGCCGATGTCCTGCCGAACGTTATCGAGCGCCTGGAGCGCGCGGGGAAGGAGGTTCTGCTGAGCTCTCTCGTTCTGCCGACGCTCAGGCGCGAGGTGCACCACGACGCAGAGCTGATCAATGGACGCCATATGATAGAGGTCAACGACGCGTCGATGCTGCCGTTGGTGGCCGGGCGGCCTCATGCCATCGGTCCGTTCGTCAACGTATACAACGAAGGCACGCTGGGCTTCCTAGTCAGCCGAGGGGCTCGTCTTGTCGCGTTGCCGCCGGAGCTTCCGAGATCCTCGATCGAGGCGATCGCGTCGGCGATTCCGGACGTCACGATCGAGGTTTGGGCATTCGGACGCACGCCACTCGCCATGTCCGCACGCTGCTATCACGCGCGTTTGCACGGCCATTCGAAGGACTCATGCCAATTCGTCTGCGATCAGGATACGGACGGCGCCATCGTCGAGACTCTCGACGACGAGCCGTTCCTTGTCGTCAACGGCGTCCAGACGCTCTCGCATACGTTCTGCAACTTGCTGAAGGACGCGAGCGACCTGGTGAGCATCGGTGTCTCGTCGCTGCGCCTATCACCGCACACGTGTGACATGGTGGTCATATCACAGCTCTTCCGTGACGTGCTCGATGGCCGCCTCGATGCCGACGACGCGTTCCTGCGCAGCCGCGATTTATGCTCGTCGGCGACGTTCTCGAACGGGTTCATTCACGGAGCCGCCGGCGCGCTCTACCTGTGACGCGACGGCCGTTCCCCGGCCATTGAGGACACCGCAGTATCGATCGTCGCGAAGCTCGTGATCGGAAGCAGAGGTTCCTTGCATCTCGTCTTGTTCAGCAGGGTCTGCGGCTCGAGACAGAAAGGCAGGGCATCCTTACATCCGAGACGATGCAGCCTGCCGGCCCGCCGGCAACGATCTTCTTCATGGCGTGGCGCTGCTGGAGTGACGGATGGTGAAATGAACCTCGGCTCCCTGCAGGCCATTGGCAAGCCAAATGCGACCGCCATGGGCTTCGACGGTCGACCGGCAGAGGTTCAGTCCGATGCCGAGCCCACCACGCTTCGTTGTGTGGAATGGCGTAAATGGGCTCGCAATCTGCTCCATGTCGAAGCCCGGGCCGGTATCGCCGACCATGATCTCGAGCTCGCCGTCCGCTAGGCGAGCGGCTTTCAGCACAATGACGCCCGATGTCTGACCCGAACCTTCTATCGCTTCGCAGCCGTTACGGATCAGGTTGACCAGCACCTGCTCGATCTGGAGGACATCCACCGCGACTGCCGGAAGGTCCGCTTGCACCTGCGTCTCGATCGATATGCCAGCCCGATGCAACTCGGGCTCGACGACTTCCACCGCGCGGTTGAGGAGCTGGCTCACTTCAGCAAGGCCTAACTCGGCGTGCCCCGTCTGAATAAGGTCACGCAGGCGTCGGACCACGGCAGCTGCTCTCTGCACCTGAGCATTGGCTTTGGTCGCGCTCTCGCGGGCCTGCGGCATCGAGAAATCCGGCTCTCCGAGTTCTTCGGCAAGGAGGCGCGTATAGGTCGCCGCGGCAGAAAGAGGCTGATTGATCTCATGAGCGACGGCGGCCGATAGCTCGTTGACGCTGCCAAGGCGTGTCAGCCGCGCGTGCGCGTCTTGCTGGAGGCGCAAGCGATACTCGGCCTGCTGGCGCTCCATCACGACACCGCCCGCCGCTAGCCCCGTGAAGGTGAGGACGAGCATCATCTCCTGATAGATCGTGACGTCGACACGTCCCGGTAGGGCCAGCTCGATGACCAGCATGAGGGCGATTTGCGTGACGACGAGGCCCGTGCAGGCGCCCGGCAACCCGGAACGCAATGAGATCCAGATGATGGGAAGGAACAGCAGGTAGAAGCGATAGAGCTGAGGCGTCGAAGGACCGATGAAGATGATCCAGAGAGCGGCGCACATAGCAGCGAATTGGGCCAGGGCTTCCCAGGTCAGCGGAAACCGCCTGCGTGTGGCCATGAGGAGTACGAAGGGTGTGACCACCGAAATGCCGATGATGTCACCAACCCATAGTCGGAGTGCAGCCTCCGTGAAGTCGGACCAGGAGATGAGGCCTGCCGCCGCGAGAATAGTCACGTAGAGGCTGGCGACGACGGCGGTGCTGAGGGCGGCGGCTAGCACCAGAATCCACACATCATAGAGTCGTACGAGCGCGATCTGGAACCGAGGCCTGAGAGACAGGAGCACCAGAGTCGCGGCCGAGTAGCCCGCACCGACGACAATACCGAGCAACACGATCACGGGCAGCGGCGCCGGCTGATGGCGAACGATCAGGTCCGACAGAATAGGTGCCGCGAACAGCAGGGGTAGATACCGCTTACCGCAAAGAAGGATGAGCGCAAAACTCAATCCGGTGTGCGGGTTCCAGGGCGTTATCGCGAACTGCCCGAAGGGCTGCACATAGCTCACCCAGTCGAGCGCAACATAGCTGGCCAAGTACGCAATCCCGACGGCCCAGCGCCACGTCGCATGACCCGCGGTATCGAAGTCCGTTCTCATCGAGTGTTGTCGGATGGCATGGGCGCCCGCTGAACTGCCACCGACTCCGTGGGCAGCAGCTCAAGCTAATCGCATCTTGGCCGCGATGTCGATCGCGCCAGAAGCGCAGGCCGGCACGCACGGCAGGGTAAACCACCAACCCGAATGTCCCAAGCCCGCAGGCGCTGTTCGTCGCGATCGCAGGGCCACGTCGTCACCTCAGCAAGAAGTGCCGATGTTCACGAGCGCCTTCCTGTAGATGGCCCTCCACTGAGGGCTGAAGGACGAGCAATGCAAATCAAGGTTGCCTCCGATAGGGAAATCGTCTCGGGATGGTCGCGGCGGCTAGCCGATCTTTATCTTCAGCCCTGACTTGATCGTTCGCAGTACGACTAGGCTCGTGTAGCGGCGCACGATCGGGTTTTCCGCCATCAGCACTTCGATGAACTGATTGTATTCATCGAGATCGCGAACGGTGACGAGAAGCACGTAATCCGAGGACCCGGTGACGTACCAGCCCGACTGCACTTCATCGGCCCCTTGTAGCCATCGCTGGAACTGATCGAGCCCGTGACGATGCTCGGTCTGGATTTCGATCTCGACCAGGATCGTGAGCGTTCGCCCGACCGCTTTCGGATCGACCAGCGCGACGGTTCGCGAAATGACACCATCCTTCTTCAAGCGTGCGAGGCGGCGCTGCACGGCCGACGGCGAGAGATTGACCAGCGCCGAAAGCGCCTCGCTCGTGAGGTCGGCATCGTCTTGGACAATATCGAGAATTCGGCAGTCGAGCTGATCCACGCTGATTTTCCCAAGCTTACCATTTAAGGGCGCGGTCTATTTGCGCTATATGCGGCCCAATTGCGCAATTTCCGCGTCACTCATGTCTAGCATGACGGGATGGCAGCGCAATTCCCCCTCTCAGCTACTCGGATCGACGAGGCACGGCGCCGTATCGATCCGGTGTTTCTCAACATGCCCTTGCTGCGCGATCCGGCGCTCGACGGCGATCTCGGCGTCGAACTGCATCTCAAGTTCGAGCTGGATAACCCGATCCGAAGCTTCAAAGGGCGCGGCACGAGCCTCTTTGTTACGACGCAGCTCAGCGAGGGGGCGCCTATCGTCGCTGCCTCGGCCGGAAATTTCGGCCAGGGGCTCGCCTACAACGGGCGACGGCGCGGTCATGAGGTGACGGTCTTCGCGGCCCGCGGCGCCAACACGGCAAAGATCGACGCCATGCGCCGGCTGGGCGCGGAAGTCATCGTGGACGGTGCGGACTTCGACGAGGCCAAGGCGTTGGCACAGCGCCACGCCAAGCGCCTTGGGCACATCTTTGTCGAGGACGGCGCTCACGCCTCCATTGCGGAGGGCGCCGGCACGATCGCCGCGGAGGTGACCGAAGCCGTTAGCGGCATCGACGCTTTCTTCGTGCCGCTTGGCAATGGCGCTCTGGCAACGGGTGTCGGCTGCTGGCTGAAGGCAGTCTCACCCTCGACGAAAGTGATCGCTGTCGTCGCGAAAGGCGCGCCATGCATGGCGCTGTCGTGGCACAGCGGCCGAGCGATTACGACCGAGCGCGCCGACACGATCGGCGACGGCATTGCCGTCCGAGTGCCGGTGCCGTTTGCGCTCGAATGTATGAAGGGAACGATCGACGATGTCCTTGAAGTATCGGACCAGGACCTTCTTGCCGCTATGTTGCTCGTCGACGCGCGGCTCGGCCGCCGCGTCGAGCCGGCAGGCGTGGCTGGCCTCGCGGGCTTAGTGCGCAACCGTCAGTCTTTTGCTGGTCAGCGCGTGGCCACTGTCATGTGCGGCGGCAATCTGACCGATGAACAGATTGCCACTTGGTTCGACTGAAGAGCGCCGAACCTCCTTCATAGCAGTCAGGAGAAACGACAGTATGGCGACGACCGTCAACATCAATGCCGATATGGGTGAGAGCTTCGGGCGCTATACCCTCGGCGACGACGCCAATCTGCTGAAGATCATCAAGTCCGCGAATATCGCGTGCGGTATGCACGCCGGCGATCCGACGGTCATGCGCCGAACGGTGGAGCTTGCCAAGACAAATGGCGTCAGCGTCGGCGCGCATCCCGGCTTCAACGATATTTGGGGTTTCGGTCGGCGCGAGATGCAGATGCGCGCTCACGATCTCGAAAATCTCGTCGCGTATCAGATCGCGGCGCTCGTTGGGATCAGCGGAATGGTCGGCGTGCCGGTGACGCACGTCAAGCCGCATGGGGCCCTGCACAACATGGCGAGCCGCGATCCGGACATGGCGCGCGCGGTGGTCAGAGGCATCAAGGCCATCGATCCGAACCTCGTGCTCGTCTGCCTCGCAACGCTGGAGCTCGAGAAGGCCGGTCTTGCCATCGGTTTGCCCGTTGCGCGGGAAGCTTACATCGACCGGGTGTACGAGGATGATGGCTCGCTCAGATCGCGGATGAACGATGATGCCATGATCCACGATCCGGAGGCGGCCGCGGCCCACGTTGTGCGCATGATCGTCGATAAGACGATCGTCTCCCGCTCCGGCAAGCGGATCCCGTGCAAAATCGACTCCCTTTGCGTCCACGGGGACGAGCCGACGACGCTGGCCACGGCTGCGGCAGCGCGCAAGGCGCTCGAGCAGGCGGGGGTCCGCATTGCCACACTCCCAGAGATGGGGATTGCCAAGCAGGGAGCCAGTGGCTGAGTATGCGGTATTCGGGGAGGAACACAGAGAGCCCTGTTTCAGGGGCCGTCCCGGAGAAATTGGCGGTTGCGCTCAGAGGGGCGCAACTGCGCAGAAATCCAGCCGTCAGGGGACATGCATGTCACGGGCATTGATCTATCGCACAGCCGCGGCGCTGGCCGCGTTCGCTTTGGCCTTTCCTGCCGCCGAGGCGGCGTGGCCTGAAAAGCCGATCACGATTACCGTTGGCTTCGGCGCTGGTGGCACGACTGACGTGGCCGCCCGTGCCGTCGGGGAGATCCTGTCGAAGAAGCTCGGCCAGCCGATCGTGATCGAGAACCGGCCCGGAGCCGGCGGCGCCGTCGCTTCTACGGCGCTCACCAAGGCAGCCCCCGACGGGTACAATCTGGTTGCCGTCACATCGACCACCATTGCGCTCGATCCGCAGATGACGTCGCTCGGCTACTCGATCGACGACTTTACATACATCGCAGCCATCGGTGATTTCCCCGAAGCGTTCATCGCGCTCCCCAAGCACGGCTGGAAGACGCTCGCAGATGCTTTTGCCGCGAACAAGTCCAAAGGCACGGTGAACTACGCGTCCACGACCTCGCTCGACCGCATGATGACCAAAGTGCTGGGCAAGAAGGCCGGGATCAATCTCGTCCCTGTGCCGACCAAGGGCGGTGCGGAGGCGGTAACGCAGGTGCTAGGTGGACACGTTGATCTCGCCTACAGCTCGGGCGCCTACTATCCGCAGGCGAAGGCTGGCGCGCTTTCGGTGCTTGCGGTGCTTTCAGATCGTCGCGTTGCCGGCCTCCCGGATGTTCCGACGCTCAAGGAGCTCGGCTACGGCGTGTCGAGCGTCAATCTGATCCTCTACATCGCCCCGAAGGGCGTGCCAGCCGATATCAAGACAAAGCTCGCGACAGCTTTTGCTGAAGCCGGGGCCGATCCGGCGATCGTCGCTCTGATGGAAAAGCGAAGCCTCAATAATATCGTTGAGACCGGCGATACACTCGAGAAGACCATCCGCGCTCACGCCGCGTCCTACAAGCAGATGATCGAGGCGGCGAAGTGAGTGGCGACAGCCGTCCACCCGAGCTGCGTTCGCGCAGCTCGGTGCTTGCTGAACTCCTCTGCCTCACAGGCCTCGCCCTCGTTGCATTCGTCTGGATCATTCCCCTTCAGGTTTCTGGGGGTGGTCTGGGATTGGATCCAGGCTTTCTGCCCCGCCTCTGTGCTGGCGCTATCGGTCTACTCGTGCTGGCCGATGGCCTGCAGCGGCTGCTGCGCGGTCAGCCTGTCGAGGTCTACCCGGCGGGCTGGTCGGCCCTCGCGAGGGTAGGAGGCCTCGCGGTGCTCGGCGCCGTCGTTCTCGAGTTTGCCGGGATTGCGGCGGCAGCACTGGTGACGATCCCCGTCGGCATGCTCATCCTCGGCGAGCGGCGTCCCATCTTGATTGCTGCAACGACAGCGCTCGTCGCGGGCCTGCTGTTCCTGTTCCAGCGCTGAGGGCCGGCAATGAGCGAGGCACTGCTCGGCTTCGGTGATGCGTTGCATCCTCTCAATGTCGCATTCATCGTACTCGGCGTTCTGATGGGCTACGTCATCGGCGTGCTCCCGGGCCTCAATCGCCCGGCTGCGCTCGCGATTGCGGTGCCGCTCAGCTACTATATGACGCCGCTTTCCGCTGTAGCCTTTCTGATTGGTATCGCCAAGGCCAGCGGCGCGGGTGGCGCGACCACGGCTATTCTGATCAATACCCCGGGCGAGCCGAACGCGACCGTGACCTGTCTCGACGGCTATCCCATGGCCAAGGCCGGCAAGGCCGTGAAGGCGCTCAAGGTCGCGCTCTACGGCTCGGTCATCGGCGACGTCGTCGGTACCCTCGCGTTGATCATGATCGCCAAGCCGCTCGCCGACTTCGCGCTGCGTATCGGGCCGATCGAGATGACCGCGATCATGCTGTTCGCGCTGACGCTCATTGCAGCGTTGGCCGGTAACTCGTTGCAGCGCGGGCTCGCCGCCGGCATCTTCGGCATTCTCCTCGCGACAGTCGGCCTCGACATCGAAAGCGGCACGCCGCGCCTCACGTTCGGTCAGGTCGAACTCCTCGACGGCATTCCCCTCCTCGCTGTCACGGTCGGCATGCTTGCGCTCTCGGAGATGATCATCCAGGCCGAGGACGTTCTGGCGCATCGCGGTGATCAGATCGCGAGCGTTCCCAAGGAGGGCGACAGCAGCTTCAACTGGCGCGAGTTTCTCCACGTCCTGCCGACCTTCGTTCGCTCGAGCCTGATCGGGACGGGCATCGGCATTCTGCCCGGCCTCGGCCCGACAGTGGCGTCCTTCGCATCCTATGCAGCCGCCAAACGCCTCGCGAGGCCGGGTGAGGAATTCGGCAAAGGCGAGATCAAGGGCGTGGCGGCGGCGGAGACAGCAGACAATGCTGTCGTGCCGGCAAGTTTCATTCCTCTTTTCGCGCTGGGCCTGCCGGGCAGCGTCTCAGCCGCGATCCTGATTGCGGCGCTCATGATCCACGGCGTTGTGCCGGGCCCCCGCATGTTCGCCGAGCACGAGCGGCTCGTTTCCGGCATCTATGGCACCATGCTCATCACCGCCGCAGTCATGCTCGTCGTCGGGCGGGTCGGCCTCGTCGGATTCGCACAGCTCACACGTGTTCCCGCGACGGTGATCATTCCCGTCGTTACGGTCCTTTGCCTGGTCGGTGCCTATCTCGAGAGTCATTCGTTCTTTGCCGTGGAGCTGACGATCGGTTTCGCCGTCCTTGGTTACCTGATGCACCGCTTCGACTACTCGCGTGTCACGTTTCTGATCGGCTTCGTCATCGGACCCCAGTTCGAACTGTCCTTACGGCAATCGATCATCATCAGCGGCGGGGACTTCACGGTTCTCGGCAAGCATCCGATCGCACTGGCGATCGTTGCCATCGCGCTTGGCGCCGGGCTGTATTTCCTACGGAGCGGGCGAGAACGAGCTTCATAGCTCGCGCCTTGCCGCCCGATGCCGCGAGGGCGAAAGCATGTATACCGCGATGTCGAGAGCGGACATGAACTCCGGCTGCCACAAGCAGACGGACTCCCGCTCGAACAGTCATGAGCGCCTATACGCGTTCGAAGCGGATATAGCGCCACGCCGCCGCGATAATGATCATGACGACGAGCGCCACGATGAACGACATGGCTGCCCCAAGCCCAAGCTGGAAGGCCTGCATCAAGTTGGCCACTAGTGGCGCGATCATCGCACTCGAGGGATTGCCGACAAGCAAGGGCACGAAGAACATACCCATCAGCGGCACAAATGTGAGAATGGCGGCAGAGATCACACCGGGCAAAGTCTGCGGCAGCGTGATGAACCAGAAGGTCTTCGTCGGATTGCTCCCGAGATCGGCCGCCGCATCGACCAGTGTCCAGTCCATCTTTTCAAGCGACGCGAATATCGTGATCGCTGCAAACGGTAGTGAAAAATAGGTCATTACAAGGATGACCGGGAAGGGATTATAAAGCAGGAACGAGAGCGGCTCATCGATCAGACCGACCTGCATCAGGCTCTTGTTGATGATGCCGCCATGGCCCAGAAGCGCCATCCAGGCGTACGCGCGCAACAAGCCACTTGTCCAGAACGACAGCACTACGGCGCCGAGCAGGATCTTCTGCCAACGCTGCGTATATCGCGCGATCCAGTACGCGAATGGATAGGCAAAGCAAAGCGTCGCGACCGTGATGACTGCCGACATCCAAAGCGTGCGAAAGAGGACGCTCGGATAGGTCCAGCTTTCGAAGAACACCAGATAGTTCGCGAGCGTCCACTCGCGTATCACCTGATAGTTCTGCGTCGTCCAGAAGCTGTACACGAACATGATGGCGATCGGCACGACGAACAGTGCGATCTGCACCACGACCATAGGAAACAGACCCCAGAGCGAGGTCTGCCCCTTCGCGTGAACTTCAATGTCGGCGCGCCTGGCCGTCATGTCGCCGCCATCACCTCGTTCCATGCCGCCGCATAGTCTTCGGGATTGGCTGGCGCTTCGATGAGACGCATCTTCAGCGCGATCCCCGGCTGATCCATCAAGTTGGCGGTGACCAGTTCGCTGTCGCCTTGAGACTTCAACAGCTCCGCCCCGGCGCGATTGGCGGTGCCCCGCTGCAGGCGCTTGAAGTTCCTCGCCACGTATTCCGGTGTGTGGATGTAGTCGATCCACTTGAGCGCAGCTTCCTTGTTGGCTGCGCCCTTCACCAGAATGTCGCCGTCAATCCAACCGTAGTAGCCTTCCTTCGGCGTTTCCGTACCCATCGGCGGGCCGCCTGACGTCTGAATAGTGAGCGCCCGGCCCGGCGACGACATGCCGATCCACACCGTCTCCTCGACATAGAGCCTGAGCTGCTCGTTCCAGCCCTTGGTGATCGTCGGCGCGTTGCGTTTGATCCTGATCAGAATATCCTTCGCGCGGTTGAGCTGCTCCTTGTTCATCTTGAACGGATTGTCGATGCCGAGCAGCATGGCCGCCACCGGCCACATGAATTCATGCTGGTCGCTGAATCCGACGCGTCCCTTGTATTTCGGATCGAGCAGTGCCTCGTACGAGGTGGGGGGCGTAGTGACTTTCTTTTTGTTGTAAACGAGGAGCGTCGGGTTCCATCCCCACGGAACCATCAGCATCTTGCCGCCTTCCACCTGAAGCGCAGGGATCTTCTTGAACTCCGGGTGCATGTTCTTGGCGACATTCGGGAGGCTCTCGAGATCGATCGGCTCGATGAAGCCTTCCTGATGGTAGCGTAGCGGCCAAAGACCATCGGCCTCAAACAGATCGTACTGAGACGTGCCGGAGAGCTTGAGCTTGGCGAACGTCTCCGCGTTACCGCCCATGCCGATGTGATTCACGCGGATGCCGGTCTTGTCGAAGAAGTCCTTGATGCCGGCCGGCTCGACGTGCCCGCCCCAAGCGAGCCAGTTCACTGTGCCGGCTGCGTGCGCACGCCGCGGCAATCCAGAAATTCCCGCGCCAGCAACCATACCGGCGGCGGCTGCGCCTCCAATGAACCCTCTACGTGTCGGAAGTTTCGCCATGTCGGTCTCCTTACGGTCCAGCCTGCCCATATCAAAAGTATGCCGCTCAGCTCTCGTCATCTGCCGGGAATATGCGTGCTTCCTCCTCCTTCCATGAGAGAACCACGCGTCGCCCCTCCTCAAGCGCCCCCGCATCCCCCTCGACGCTACCGGCGAGGCGATAGCACAACACATCCTGTCCACCATCGAGACGCACGGTATAGTGCGTGACGAAACCGAGGCGGGACACGTGGGAGATGGCGCCCTCGATCTCTCCGTTTCCGGGTGGACGGCTATCGAACACGAGCCGCATCTTCTCCGGCCGCACGAGCAGCGAGACACGTGTTCGCTCCTCGATGTTTCCTGTGGTCACACCGCGCAACTGCCCGATACCGTCCACATCGACTGTGCCGATGCCGTTGGACTGACGATCGAGACGCCCTTCGAAGCTGTTCGCTGCACCAATGAACTCCATCACGAAGCGATGCGTCGGCCGATCGTAGATCTCACTCGGTGTGCCGACCTGGAGGAGGCGCCCGCGGTTCATCACGCCAATGCGATCCGACATCGCCATGGCTTCTTCCTGATCGTGCGTGACATAGACGAAGGTGATGCCAACCTGCCGCTGGAGGCGCATGAGCTCGATCTGCATCTGTTTGCGGAGCTTGAGATCGAGCGCCCCGAGGGGCTCATCGAGCAGGAGAACCGAGGGATGATTGACGAGCGCCCGCGCGAGTGCGACGCGCTGGCGCTGTCCGCCACTGAGCTGGGCGGGCCGGCGTGCCTCGTACCCCGTTAGGGAAATCATGCGCAGCATTTCGGAGGCGGCCGCCTGCCGCTCCGCGCGTGCAACGCCCTTCATCCGGAGCCCGAACTCGACATTCTCCGCCACGCTCATGTGCGGAAAGAGCGCGTAGCTCTGGAACACCGTGTTTACCGGCCGCTCATAAGGAGGTGTCGCGGCCATGGAGCGGCCTTCGATCCGCACGTCGCCGCTCGACGGCGCCTCGAAGCCTCCGATGAGATTGAGCGTCGTGCTCTTGCCGCAGCCGCTCGGGCCGAGCAGCGAGAAAAACTCACCACGCTCGATATCGAGCGAGACATCATCGAGCGCGACGCTCTCGCCGAACACTTTCCGCGCGCGGCGAAGCTCGATTGCGGGATCTGTCGCAGCATCAGACGATCGCGCTATGGCGCGAAGGGCTTCGTTCACCGACGGGTCTCCACGGCAGAGGTTCTGGAGGAAAGCCAATTGCCGATCAGCAGCAGAACGAACGACGCCAGGAGCAGAACGCTGGCCAGTGCGTTCACCCGTGGCGCGATACCGTCCTTGAGCAGGCTCCAGATATACATCGTGATCGTGCCCTTTTGACCGGACACGAAGTAGGTGATCAGAAATTCATCCATGGAGAGCGCAAACACCAGGAGCGCCGCGCCGGCAATGCCAGGCATGATGATCGGAAGGACAATGTGGAAGAACGTCCGCCGTGGATTGGCACCGAGATCTGCTGCGGCAAGCTCGAGCGTACGATCGAAGCCATGCAGTCGCGTCGAGACGACCATGATCGCGAATGGCATCGTGAACACGACGTGTCCAAGAATAATCGTCATGCGCGAGAGGGGGACGCCGACGAAGCTGAAAAAGATGAGCAGCGCGACGCCCATGAGGAAGTGCGGGATGATCATCGGCAGCAGAACGAGAAGCTGGCTGGCTCCCTTGAGGCGATAGCTGCGCCGTACGAGAGGAAATGCCGCAAGCGTACCGAGTGTTGTCGAGATCAGTGTCGTCCAGAACGCGATGAACAGACTGTTGTAGAGTGCATCGTGCATCACGAAGTCATAACTGAGCTCGCGATACCATTGCAGCGTGAAGCCACGGAACGGCAGCGAAGGAATGATATGGTCGTTGAACGAGAAGAGGACGAGGAAGAAGATCGGGATATAGAGGAACGCGAATCCCAGAACGCCGCACAGCGGTATCAATAACCGCCCGAGGCGTCGCCTTGCCCTTGTCAGGACGGCTGCGCTCATATCGGTGGCACTCGCGAGAGCGCTTGAAGCAGCGCCTGCATATCACAGTGCATTATCGCTCCCCTATTCGGCTGCGCCGGCCAGCGGCGCGGTGTCCGCGGCACGTCCAAGATCGCGCTCGATGTCGCGCGCCGTCCGCTTGAGTGCGGGCACCACACGCGAAACCCAGTCCCGGGTGGTTCGGAACGCCGGTGCCGCTACACAAAGCGCGGCGATAGCGTGATTGTCGGGCCCAAGGATCGGCACAGACACGCCGCCCACCTCGGCGCGCCATGAACCCCGGCAGAAAGCGTAACCGCGCGTGCGTACCTTCGCGATCTCGTTGATCACGGCCTCCACCGTCTTTGGCGTTGCCTCCGTGAAGACCTTCAGTTTCGCGGGCAACAGGCGTCTGATGGCATCGTCGTCCAGCGCTGCGAGCATCACGAGACCTGCCGAGACACTATGCGCCGGTGTCCGGTCGCCCACATGCGAATGCACGCGCACAGCCCGCGGACTTTCGACGAGCTGAATGCAGACCGTTTCGGCGCCATCGAGCACGCCGACCGACACGCCGTCGGATAGCTCACGCACGAGATGCGCGACATGCGGGCCGGTCGTGCGCGCGAGCCCCATCGATTCCGCGACGCAGCCAATTTCCCAAGCCTTGATGCCGATGCAGTAGCGCTGGTCGTGCAGCCGGCGAACGAAGCCGCGCTGCTGGAGCGTTGCGAGCAACTGATGGATGCTCGACTTGGACATGCCGACGTTAGTCGCGATCGCCGTCAGCGTCATGGGATGGCGCACTGTCGCCAGGCACTCGAGCACGTCGAGGCCACTGTTGAGACCGGATCGCGTTCGGTTCGGTTTTGACGAACAGTCATTTCTCATTGACGAATGATAGGAGACGATGAAAATCGCTGTCAAGGCAGGCTGAGCGCGGAGAACGCCTGGCGCGCCGGATGCAAATGAGGAGTGGGAGGAACAGATGAAGGTGCGGTTTCCCGAGCGCGGCCGCTCGCCCGAGGCAGTGATCGATGATCTCAGGAGCTTCAAGAGCGGCGATTGCGACTGGCAGCACGGGCGGGCGCCGCTGTTCGTCTTCAAGGCAACGGATCAGGTCTACGAACTCGGCCGAGCCGCCTTCTTCGAGTACTTCTCGGAGAACGCACTCGGTGGAAAGCGCGCCTTTCCCAGCGTCAAGCGCATGGAAGACGAGGTGATCGCCATGGCGCTCGACCTGTTCCATGCGCCCGCAGATGCCGTTGGCTTCATGACGACGGGTGGCACCGAAAGCATTGTCCAAGCCGTCCAGACATGTCGCAACTGGACGCGCGCGCGACGCAAATCTCCGAGCTTCCGCGGTAACATTGTCGCGCCGCACTCAGTGCATCCGGCCTTCGAGAAGGGCGCGAAGCTCATGGATCTCGAGGTGCGGCGGGTCCCGGTCGGCAAGGATTTCCGCGCTGACATCAACGCAATGTCTGACGCCATTGATCAAGACACGATGATGCTCGTCGGTTCGGCGCCGTGCTTCCCCTACGGCGTCATCGACCCGATCGAGGAACTCGCAGCCCTCGCACGCAAGCGCGATCTCTGGCTTCATGTCGATGCGTGCGTCGGCGGCTACATCGCGCCCTTTGTGCGCATGACGGGACGCGACGTCCCGCATTTTGACCTTCGGATCGAAGGCGTTTCCTCGCTCTCGGCCGATCTGCACAAATTCGGCTTCTGTCCCAAGCCGGCCTCGACCGTGTTCTACAGCTCCGAGGACAGGGCTCAACACCACAACTTCGATTTCGACGGATGGCCGAACGGCCGCTTCGTGACCGGCACCATCGTTGGCACGCGACCTTCGGGCGGCGTCGCCGCAGCCTGGGCCGTGTTCAACCACTTGGGGATAGAAGGCTATAGGAAGATCGCCGACGACCTGATGTCGTTCATCGAGGCTTACAAGGCCGGCGTAGAGGCGATTGACGGTCTGCACATTCTCGGCAAGCCCCATCTCTCCATCGTCGCTTTCGGCTCCGAGGAACTCGATGTCTTCCGTGTCGCGGAGGTGATGTCGGAGAAAGGATGGCTCCCCGGCCTCGTTCAGCAGCCGCGAGCGATCCATCGCATGATGTCGATGATCCACGCAGACTCGAAGGACGAATACCTGGCTGACCTCCGAGCGGCCGTTGGCGTTGTCCGCCAGGCTCAGTCCCAGAGCGCGACGATCAAGGCCAGCTATTGATGAGGCATGTTGACGGACCACGGGCAGCCGCAATTCTGCGGTAGGTCAGACACGTCAACAGTAACCAACATCAAGGAAGAAATGATCCGAATCCGATCGTTGCTCCGGTCCAATAGCCCGGCGCCGGTGCACGGTCATTTGTCTCTCTAGCAAGGAGACAGACCATGGAATACGAGGGAGATCACCGCGCGCTCCCTTTCGCGCGCCTGCGGTGTCGCGACGGTCTTTCCGCCCAGGAGGCCGAACCGCAGAGCTTCCGTACATGGAGTTCGTGTTGA
>Ga0180218_1001097_pt1 | contig 17648 bp, 17 predicted proteins | sample eDN3rd37CKraftBY_FD_151334 | JGI IMG/M metagenome (GOLD analysis project Ga0180218, IMG submission 151334) | Enriched backyard soil microbial communities from Emeryville, California, USA - eDNA 3rd pass 37_C Kraft BY (version 2) (version 2) | ecosystem: Environmental > Terrestrial > Soil >...
ATAGCCATAGGTGACGGCTACGGCCGCAGCCGTCAGCAACAGCACTCCACCCAAGCGCGGCATGGCGCATACTCCACGAACTCAAGGCGCTTCAGGTCCATCTGACTGGAGGATGCCAGGCGCTGACGCATGCAGTCTGGAATGTAGCATCCGCTACAACTTGGTAAACGGCAAAGGTGCGCTTTTAGATCCCGCTTGCCGGTGGATGCCCTGAAATGCGGGGAAACTCGGGCGAAAGTGCCCGGCAGACACACTCAACTCTGACACAATTGCGCCGTGCATAACTCATCAGTCAGCGGTGCAAAACCTCGGGATAACTGGGGTTTTTCAACTGCCCACGGACGAGTGAGCAAAAGCGGCCAAAGGGGCGCGTCGTAAGGACCACGCCATACTACAAATCTGATTCTCCAACGAATTCGGATTCACACCCGAACACGACTCAGTTAGGCCTAAAGGCGAGGGGAGTTTAATTCGCGTAGTTTTCCACCCTCGCGCCGGCCTTGAGGGAAAAAGTTATCAACCTTCGATTTCTTGCGGCGAAATCGTGGCGATACTTTGAGGCGGCGCCGGGAGTGATAGCTCTTGGCTTGCTTGGTTGCGCGGGTGTCCGCGACGCTCGTCTGCCGGTGTCATGGGGATGACACCGGAGCTCACAGCCGATCGAAACAGACACCATGTCAGCCACGCCCGTTCCGCGTTCCGGAGCCTGATCGGCGTCTCCCTCGGGCGCACCGATCACAACGAAATGGCCGGTGTTGTCTCGCGTAACGGAACCGGCCCTCACAGGAGAGGGCACACGATGAGACACGTTTTAGGCGTGTTGGGCATTCTAGCAGCAGGCGTATTGCTCGCCGTATCAGCTGCTATGAACTGGCGTTTTGGCTTCAGTCTCGGAAGAACCGAGCTCGACGGTGAAATCTACGGCGCAGCTTCCGCGGCCGCAGACTGCTTGAAAGCACTGGTACCATTTTATTTCTTTGCCGCAGTTCGCAATAGGGTGTGGTCGCAGGCATCTGCGTCGGCGCTCGTCTGGGTGGTCGTGACGGCCTACTCCATGACGTCTGCGCTCGGCCACGCGGCGCTGAACCGGTTCGATACGGCCGGCCAGCGCGCTCAAGAGGCTCAGTCCTACCAGGATCTGAGAGCTGAACTGAAGCGGGCGGAAGAGCAGGCTGGCTGGATCCCTCAGCATCGTCCCTATGACGCGGTGCAGAGCCAGATCGACGGTCTGAAGATGCAGAAGGCTTGGCAGTGGTCCGACGGCTGTAAGAAGGTGAGCTCGAAAACCGAGCGGACGTTCTGCCAGCAGCTGACGGGTCTCGAGTCTGAACTCGCCTCCGCCAGCTCGGCCAAGGTGGCCGAAGCCCGTATCTCTGAGCTCAGAGCAAAGATCGAAGCAACTGCAGGTTCGCCTGCTCTCTCCGAAGCCGATCCGCAAGCGAAGGTTCTGACCGAGCTTGCGAACACGTTCTTCCCGGGCGTTAAGATGGAAGACGTGCAGATGGCGTTGACGATCTTCGTCGCGCTGCTGCTGGAAATCGGCTCTGGCTTTGGCATGTACATCGCCTTCAGCCAATGGCGGCTCTATGATCGCCAGCCCATGCCCGTCTCGCCGAGAATGGCGCGGACGGAGGAAAGCACCGCTGCGGCAGCGGTGGCGGTTCCGGTGCTCACACCGGTGGCCGTTGAAACTCAAAAGCCGCGTTCAGGCGCCAACGACAACCGGTCGATCGAGATCCCTCTCGAAGCACCCGTTGCCCCGGCGCGAGCAATCGAAGCTCAGCCCGCAGAAGTGCATCAGGCTGAGACGAAGGTTGCTGAAACCCGCAGCACGATGCCGGTCCGGCGTCTTGCCCCCGAGACCAATACCGAACGCTTCTACAAGGAGAACATCGAGGTCCGCGACGGATCGAGCCTCACGGCTACTGAACTCTACGAGGACTATTGTTCATGGTGTGAATCTAAGAACAAGGAGCCCGCAGCACTTCCGAGCTTTGCACGTGAATTTGCCGAGCTTGGCGTGAAGAAGGAAAAGGTAGCCGGCCGGGTGCGCTACATCGGTATCGCACTCAAGTCCGACACGGTTCTCGAGGAGGCTACGAAATCGCCTCTCTTTGGCACGGTCGCAGCCTAGCGCTGCTTCCAAACGTCAGGCCCGCTTCGGCGGGCCTATTTTCTTGCAAGTTTTAAGCTTCAGGCCCGCCTCGTGCGGGCTTTTTTTATGGGCCCCGGGCCATTCACATTTTCGAGTTTTGCCCAATTGTGATGGTGGGCCGCGAGATCCCTCCTGGCGCGAGTGTTGCCAGTGTGGAAATAATGGCAGCACACGCCGCATTTGAACTTGCGACGCGCCCTCTAACACGTGAGAGGTCTGCCATGGCCAAGGGCCAACAGCATTCAAACAAGGAAATCCGCAAGCCGAAGAAGGTCGCCGCCGCTGCCAAGCCGCAGCAGGCCCCAATGAGCGCAGCGGCTGCTCCGACATCTTCAAAGCCGGAAAAGTCCGGCGGTAAACGCTGACGCATCAAATGTCCCCTCATGAAAAGGGCTCGCGGTTCGCGGGCCCTTTTTTGCGTGAAAGAAAGCCCGGAGGGCCGGCGCCTCGGCCCTCCGGGCGCCCGCCAGCGCACTGGGGAAGCGATCTCATTCCACCGAAAAATTCAATCTGCCCAGGCAGTTGCTGCAATCTGCATGGCATTGCGCGCGAAGAGAGGATATCGAGCCACGAGCACGGTTGATGGCAGCCGAGGCAACGGCGGCGTTCGTCGATCGGCATAGTCAGGCAGTGGAGCAAAAAGGCAGCATGCGTGTTCACTCTCCCGAATTGACCGCAAAAGACGGTCTCGTAACATTGAGTGCACGCGTCAGCCTGGATCACGGCGGCCAGCAAGTTCCCGAGAGGCTGTGGTTCACGATCCCGCAGCGCTTCGAACATCTCTTTACGCAAAGCTTTGAGCCGTTCGTCGTCGCGCTGAGTGCGCTCGCCTCCGCCAGGAACGAGGCCGTGCACGTCGAAGGGCCATTCTCCGACCGTCTGAGCCTCGGGCTCGGTGAGTACTGGAAACTCATGACCCTATGGAAGCCAGCGGAGTTCACACACTTTCGCCTGATGGCGGCTCAGCTGATGCCAGAGACCGTCACACCGGGCCTTCCGGCAGCGGCAGCCTTTTCGGGCGGCGTCGATTCATTCTTCACGCAATTCCTGAATAAGGAGCGCCCCGAAAGCTTCCGCACGAAGTACGCAATGTTCGTTCACGGGCTCGATATTCCGCTGCAGGACGAGAAAATTTTTGAAGACGCGGCCGCGCAATACGAGCCGCTGCTGGCCGAAATGGGCGTCGAACTCATCAGGCTCACGAGCAATGTCCGCGCCTTCGTGTCCAAAGGAAAGTGGGAGATGGCCCACGGCAGCGTCTTGATCGGTACTGGGCTCGCGTTGTCGGCGGGCGTCAGTCGCTTCTATGTGCCGTCCTCAGCGAACTATGTCACGCTCAGGCAATGGGGGTCGAACCCTCTGCTCGATGTCCTTCTCTCGACGGACCGCATGCAGATCATCCACGATGGCGCGGCCTATTCCCGCTTCGAGAAACTGCAGGCGATGAAGGACTGGCAGCCTCTGCAGGCGGTGGCGAGAATTTGCTACGAGCACCCGGATGCGTTTCTAAATTGCGGCCATTGCAAGAGCTGCCGCAAGACGATGATGCTGCTGGCGTCGCTCGGCGTTCTGGAGAATTTCCCGACGTTTCCCAAGGTGCGCTCACCGCACCACTTCTTCGCCTGCAATTGGCAGAGCCCGCACCAGCTCTATTGCGCGGCCCAGGCGATCGCCGCGGCTGAGGAGCGCGGAGACAAAGCCCTGGCCTGGGCCGGAAGGGTCTCGCTGCAGACGAGCCGCGTACACAAATCCTTCAAGCGCCTGCGCATGCGCTCCCGGTCGCTCCGGAAGAAATACCTCCGCAACGACCAGCAGCCAGCAGTCTAAACTGGACCCAGAAATTCCTTGATGCGCTCGGTGATCTTCTCAAGTTCCCGTGTTTCACAATCCCAAAGAATGAGCACGCTCCAGCCCATGCTTCCAAGATTCGCCGCGTGGTCCTGATCGCGCTCAACATTGCGTTGCAGCTTTGGGTTCCAATACGCCTGGTTCGATTTAGGACGGCGCGCGTCAAGGCATTTTGACGATGGGTGCAGGTGCCAAAAACAGCCGTGAACAAAGATCACCTTTCGTCGGCGCCGGAACACAAGATCGGGCTTGCCAGGTAAATCTTTGCAATGAAGGCGGTAGCGGTATCCCAATCGATGGACTAGTCGCCGAACGATTAGCTCCGGCTGCGTGTGCGCCGACTTGATGGCAGCCATGTTAGCACTGCGGCGCGAACGCGAAAGCTTATCGGACATCCAGATCAGTAATGTTCAGGGTCAGTAATGTTCAGGTAAGGCAATCCATTCATCTGCGGAAAGTTTGCTGAAACCTTCCTTGGCACGAACGTCAGCCCAGGCGCCGCACCACAGCATGATACCATGTTCAGCCAACAACTCGCGCGCGCCCTTGTAACGGCCGTCGCCGCGCAATCGTCTCATATAATCCAACTGGTCGTGTAGTAGTGCTTGGAGAACTGAGCGATGCACAACGCGATTAAGATTCTCTTGGAAGAATAGTGCTGCCCGCTTATTACCACCGTTCAACCCGCGCAATTCTCTGAAGCGCACCATATCGATCCCCTCCCACCTGCTTTTGGGATAAGGCACACCCTTTACGAGCCACATAATGTGGCGCCTACCTTCTTCACTTACGGATCGCTTACCGTCGCGATTAGGTCGATTGAGGTAAGCGTCTCGCGCGACAAGCAATCCCAACCAACATCGTCCATCGAACTTTGCGGTAGCGATCAAGAGGCAAGGTTCCTCAGCCCGGTAAGTTTCGGGCGGGATCATCCAAGTTGATCCTATCGTGTTCTTGATATCGACTTCTATGCCGTCGATCATCATATCGCGGCGAAGACCGCGAGGTGCGCCGAGCAGGTCTCGAAGATAGTGCTCGATCTTCAACCCGATGAAAGTTTTTTCGACCCGATCGAGATCAGCGAGCTGCGTTCGGCCTGTTCTTACAGGATCGAGCACGAAATCAACTGCGTCTTTGATCAGGCCTGGAAGGGCCACGCCAAGATCTTGTCTGCCCGCAAGCCTGGAGATCACACCATGGCGAATTTGGCTCAGGATGCGATAATCGGGATGGCTTTCGGTTATTCTCGATCCATCAGAGCGCATTCATATTCCCGGTGAAGCTACACTATTAAATCATCGCGGGTTGCCACGACTTCGAACTCCTCCTTACCGCTGGCTTACTGGCGATAGCCTTCGATATTGCTGTTGCTACAGCAGATGCGACAGGTGGCGGAAAAGCGTTGCCGACCTGCCGATAAGACGCTGTCTTTTTACCCCAAAAACCCCAGGTGTCAGGAAAGCCTTGTACCCGGGCGACCATACGAACAGTGAGTCTGGGCATACCAACGAAGTCCTCGCCGGGGGGATGATCGGCGATGCCCAGTCCATCCACTCCGAGTGATGCCCATGCCTTCCGGGCCCGAGTAGGTCCGAGATCAGGCCCGCCGTGTTTCTTAGACCCGCCCACGACAGTCGGTGCGATGCCGTTTGCTCTCTTGCGCCACTCCTGGACTCCGCTCCACCCGCGAGAACCCATGAGATCGGCCAGTAAACGTCCAACGGTCGGAACTCTTCCTTCAGGACGTGGCCACTCAAACTCTGAAGCGTACTGCCGTTTTAGAGCTACAATGATGACTCTTGGCCGAAGTTGGGAAACTCCGTAATCGGCAGCATTCAGGAGCTTCCATTGTGTTATGTAACCCATTTTTGACAAGCGCTCGTCGATATGGGCGCGATAGCTTTCAAACGCAGGGGACAGAATACCCCGGACGTTTTCGATCATCACGGCTCTGGGCCGAATCTCGTCGACTATCCGCAGACCAGCGGGAAATAGATCGCGCTCATCATCAGGACCGAGCTGTTTGCCTGCGATGGAAAAAGGCGGGCATGGGAATCCGCCCGCCAAGAGATCGACACCCCTGTAGAGCCGTCCATCGAAGTGATTGAGGTCTTCTTCGTGAATGGTCCAGCTGGGCCTGTTTAGACGCAAGGTGTTGCACGCATGAGGATCGATCTCCACCAATCCCGCGTGTTCAAATCCCGCGCGTTCTAGGCCCAAGGCCTGCCCGCCAGCTCCTGCGCAGAGCTCGAGTGAATATCCAACCATGGCAGAGATTTCCCCCGATTCGCCGAATTCTCCCAGTGGTATGCGGAGTTTATACACGGCAGAACAAAAAGGGAACTAACTTTTTTGCCCGTCGGCCACCGTGATCGCGAAGGCGTAGTTGAAGGCGGTGTCCTTGAGGCCGTCGAAGCGGCCGGACGCGCCGCCGTGACCTGCGCCCATGTTGGTCTTGAGCAGCACCAGGTTATCGCTCGTGTTGAGCTTCCGGACCTTGGCAATCCACTTCGCCGGCTCCCAGTAGGTCACGCGCGGATCGGTGAGGCCGGCGAGCGCCAGGATGTGCGGGTAATTCTTCGCCTCGACGTTGTCGTAGGGTGAATAGCTGCGGATGTAGTCGAAGTCCTCTTTGCTCGCGAGAGGATTGCCCCACTCGGGCCATTCGGGCGGCGTCAACGGCAAATCCTTGTCGAGCATCGTGTTCAGCACATCGACGAACGGCACGTCCGCGATGATGCCTAGGAAGAGATCGGGCGCCATGTTGGCGATCGCGCCCATGAGCATTCCGCCCGCGGAGCCGCCGTTGGCGACGATGCGGCCGCGCTGCGTGAAGCCTTCCGTAATCAGATGCTCACCCGCGGCGATGAAATCGGTGAAGGTGTTTTTCTTCTTCTTCATCCGGCCGTCGGTGTACCAGCGATAGCCCTTGTCCTTACCGCCGCGAACGTGCGCGATCGCAAAGATGAAGCCGCGATCGACGAGCGACAATCGCCCGGTCGAGAACGACGCCGGCATTGCGATGCCATAGGCGCCGTAGCCGTAGAGAAAGAGCGGCGCCGAACCATTGAGCGGCGTCGTTTTTTTGTAGAGCAGGGTGACGGGCACGAGTTCGCCATCGGGAGCGGGCGCAAAGAGCCGCCGCGTGACGTAGTCGGATGGATTATGCCCGCTCGGGATCTCCTGCCGCTTGCGCAGCATGCGCTCGCGCGTCGCCATATCGTAGTCATAGGTCTCCGCCGGCGTCGTCATCGACGAATAGGTGAAGCGGATGCGGCTCGTGTCGAACTCGTAGCCGGAGCTGAGGCCGAGCGCATACGCCTCTTCGTCGAAGGCGATCGAATGCTCGCCCGCGAAATCGAGGAATTCATCGTCCTCAGGTTTCAGCGGCGTGACGACGATGCGCGGCAGGCTCTCTTCGCGCTCGAGCCGCGCCATGAAGTTCTGGAAGATGCTGACATCGAGGATGAGGCGGCCCGGCTTGTGCGAAATGATTTCGCGCCAGTTCTCCTCGCTAGGGTTTTCGACAGGCGCGGTGACGACGCGGAAATCTTCCGCACCTTGCGAGTTCGTCGCGATGACGAGGCGGTCGCCGTGATGCTCGACGCTGTACTGATGGCCGACGCGGCGCGGCGCGACGAGGCGGGGACCCGCTTCGGTGTTGTCCGCATCAATGAGACGGACTTCGCTCGTCTCGTGATCGTGAATGTCGATGAGGATGAACTTACGCGATTGCGTCGACGACAGGCCGACGAAGAAGCCGCTATCGGGCTCGGCATAGACGAGCTTGTCTTCCGAGACCGGCGTGCCGAGCACGTGGCTGTAGACGAACAGCGGCCGCTGATGTTCATCGACTTTGATGTAGAACAGAGTCCGGTTGTCGCTCGACCATTCGAGACCGCCGTGCGTATCGGGAATTTCGTCGGCAAGCTCGGTGCCGGTCGCCAGATCGCGGATGCGCACCGTGTAAAGCTCTGAGCCCTTGTCGTCCGTCGCATAGGCGAGCAGCTTGTGGTCGCCCGAGTGTGCAGTCGCGCCGAGGTCCCAGTAAGCTTTGCCTTCGGCCTCCTTGTTGCCGTCGAGAAGAACCTCAGCCTCGTCCACCGAGCCGCCGAGCGGGATGCGGCAGAGCTGAGCATACTGGCCGCCTTTGACGTAGCGTGGGAAGTATTCGAAGGGGCCGTGCGGCTGCGGAACTTGCCGGTCGTCTTCCTTGAGGCGGGCCTTCATCTCTGCAAAGAGTTTTTCCTGCAGCTCTTCCGTGCCGGCGAGCATTGCCTTCGTGTAGGCGTTCTCGGCTTCGAGATGGCTGCGGATGTTGGCAGCCAGCGTGTCGGGCTTGCGCATGACCTCCTGCCAGTTCTCAGCGCGCAGCCAGCCATAGTCATCGCGGATTTCTTCGCCGTGATAGACCGCGGCCGCCGGACGCGCCTCTGCCACGGGCGGCTGCGGCCGATCCGCAGCTTCTTTTGCAATCGCAGACGTCTTCGTTTGGCCGGACATGCAGATGCGGAGCCTTCCTGGATGGAGCAAATTCTGGGCTGTTCTCGGCCGCCACGGCGCTGACGTCAACGCGCCACCATGACCGAGTAATGACCAAATGAAGAAGAGGGAGCGCTAAGCATTAGCGATGTCGTAATCTAAACAGGAGGCGAGATTGACAAGGAAGTCGCCTTGTAGTCAAAGCTTTCGCAAGTGAAGTCGAGTTGATCTCCTTGTCTATTACGCAGGTTTTGGGATCCGCGACGAGCCTTGTCGGCAGACTATGCAAGGGCGGGATGTAGATATGGATGTGCGATCGGCGGCGGGCGCGCGCCCGCAAGAGGATGGGGAAGACCGGCGGATGGACACGGCAGCTGCTCCCGAGCTCGTGACGATCACGGCCACGATTGTCGCGGCCTACGTCAGCAACAACTCGATCTCCTCGACCGAACTGCCGGGCTTGATCGCTGACACCCACGCCGCGCTGAGCCGCGCCGCGGGCCGCACCGCGCCGGTGGAGCGGGAGGAGTCGAAGCCCAAGGTCGCGGTGAAGAAATCCGTTATGCCGGATTTCATCATCTGCCTGGAAGACGGCAAGAAGTTCAAGTCGCTGAAGCGCCACTTGCGGACGCACTACAACCTGTCGCCCGAAGAGTATCGCGAGAAGTGGGGTCTGCCGCCGGACTATCCGATGGTCGCGCCGAACTACGCCAACGCGCGCTCGCAGCTGGCGAAGAAAATGGGCCTTGGCACCCGCCGCGAAAAAGAGTGATCGCGGCCGCGCGTTTCACTGAGAAGGTGAGCAGATCTTAACGCGGCCTCCGGCCAGTCCGGCCGAGCGATGCCTTCCGAACAGGGAAAGCTCGAACGCCGTGAGCGACTGCCGTTCCTCTTTCAACAAACGAACGAGCTTGGCGTGCCGCACCAGATCGTAGGCCGCGTGGCCTGCGATGCCGCGCCGCCGCTCCTTTCGAAGCTCCCGCTCGATGATGGCGAGGAGCTTTTTCCTGCCCTCCAAAGTTCGATCGCCAAGTTCGCGGGGCCACAGCGGTAAGAGGTCCAGGCCAGTGCGCGAAGAACTGGCCCCTGAATTGCGACCCGTTCCGCGCCACTCATTCGTGGGCGCTCGGGTGTCTCGTATCGAAACGCGTTTTTGCATGCCGCCGAGACTGCGGCCCGCGTGAGAGACGGGGATATCTTTCGCGCAATCGCACTGCCGTTAGGGTGAATGACACCCGTTCAAAAAAACTTATCCCCGGGGTCTTGAGCGCCCGTATCCTTCATCGGCATGTCACAGAGCCAGTCGTCAGCTTTGACCGAGAATGCCGCTAGCGAAGCCGGCGCCGTCCGTCCGCGCTGCAAGCCAGACCTTCGCCTCGTGGCACGGAGTGAGGCCTCTCCATTAGAGATGCGCCGCCGCAGCGGCCAGCGTTCCGCCGCGCGCGAAGGAATGCACCACTGCCGGGCGCGGCTCGCCATCGACATCGCAATCTCGAATGTGTTCGGCATCGGCTCCGAAGGCCTCTGGCATGGCAAGCGCGGCGTCAGAGACGTGGCGGAAGCCCGGCAGGTGGCGATGTATCTCGCGCACGTGTGCTGCCGCATGACGCTGACGGATGTGGGCCTGATGTTCGGCCGCGACCGCACCACGGTCGCGCACGCCTGCCTCAAAGTCGAATACCGCCGCGACGACCCATCCTTCGATCGCGCGCTCGACGTCTTGGGCTGGGCGCTGCCGACGCTGGTGATGCGCGAGCGGGGCCCGGCCGGCGAGCCAACGTCATCCAACGACACCGGCAATCAGTAACGCATACGGGGATCAGCAATGACAGGAAGACCAGCTCGTACTGCACGGCGCGTGGATGTCGGGGATAGGAACGTGCCGCAGCGCAATCTCGCCGAAAGCCCGCTCGCCTGGCTGGCACGGCGTAAAGACAAGGACGGCCGCCCCATGCTGAGCGAGGAGGAATTCGAAGCCGGCGAAAAGCTGCGCGCCGACTTCTGGTTCGCGCAGATGACGCCGCGCGTCACCGCCAACTGGTCGCTGCTGCTGAGCGGAGGTGGCGGCAGCAGAGGCGCGCCCGACATCGGGCCGGACGTCCGCGACTCCGTCATAGCCGCCCACGAGCGCGTGAAGCGGGCACTCGCAGCGGTCGGTCCCGATCTCGCAGGCGTCCTGATCGACGTGTGCTGCCATCTGAAGGGTCTGGAAGCGAGCGAGAAGGCGTGTGGCTGGCCGCAACGCTCCGGCAAGATCATTCTGCAAATCGCGCTGCGTCAGCTGGCCCGCCATTACGGAATGCTGCCGCAACCCGCGCAGGCCAATGACGCGCGGCCGGTGCGGGTCAGGCATTGGGGCGCGAGCGATTATCGCCCGCACATCGATGCCGGTCAGGTCTGAGAATATTCGGTGAGGATTACGCCGTGAGCATCTCGGCGGCGTCCGAGCGGATGCGCTTCACCATGGAGGCGAGGCCGTTCGAGCGCTGGGGCGTCAGATGCTCTTTGAGACCGAGGCTCGCAAAGATCCCTTCGGCATCCGTCTTCAGGATTTCGTCGAGCGACTTGCCCTCGTAGACGATGAACAGCAACGCGATGAGACCCTGCACGATGTGGGCATCGCTCATGCCCAGCATCTCGAGTCTGTCGCCAGGGCCGGGCGCGCTCGCCGAACTGACCCGTTTCGTTGCCAGCCAAACCTGGCTCGCGCAGCCGCGAACCTTGTTGGCGTCCGTGCGAAGCTGTTCCGGGAAGGGGGGAAGCGCGCGGCCGAGCTCAATCACATAGCGATAGCGGTCCTCCCAATCGTCGAGGAGCTCGAAGTCGGCGCGGATGTCGTCGAGCGTCATGTGAAGGTCCAGCCTCAGGCCCGTTAAATGGAAGTAACCACACCACACACATAGGTGCGAGGGCGGGCCAAGGGCAAGGGCGGAGGCGGCCGTGGGGCCGCCAGTCGCGCAAATGTGCGATCAGATGCCGTTTTTGTCGTGATGTTTGCCGCGCCAGTCAGGCTCTTTGTCGAGCGGCGTCAGAGTGCCGCTCTCGCGTTCGAGGAGCGCAGGCGCAACTTTGCCTTTGCTCTCCTCCACCTTCAGGCTGGACGTCGCGAGGTTCGATCCTTCGTGCTCGCGCATCAGATCATAGGCGAGCTTGGCACCGAACTCGGCCTTGGCGAGAAATTGCGACCACAACTCGGAGCCCTTGGTGCACGTGTAGGCGTTCCGGTCGCAGAAGGTGATGACCCATTCGGCCGTCGCCCCGGCACGCTCATAGAGACGCTGCTGCTGCTCGCGGTCAGACGGAAGCAGCGCGACGGCCACTGCGGCAAACGTAGCAATACGCAACAAACCCATAGTTCAAACCTTGGTCATGCGGCGAGATCCAAAGATCAGCCGTGGAAACGAAGTGGTGCGAGGCATTTCCCTCAAGCAACGGATAACAGCTCCGCTTCAAAGTCACGCTACGTTGTGCAGCGCAATTCGAAGCTCTTTTGTTTCAAGTTTTAGATAAATTGCGCGGAAGTTTTGGGACCGCGCCAGGGGGCAGTAAGCCGACAGTTAAGCAGTGATTAACGGCTGACTCGCCATAGTCCGCATTTGGGGAGCCGAGCAACGGGCGAGAGTATGACCGAGAGGGATATAAAGCTCGCAGCGGTGATTTCACTGCTGGCCACGACGAGCGTGGGGTTGAACATGTTCCTGTTCCAGAACAGGACCGCGGGCAGCGCCATCGAAACCGGCGGCATCGTCACCGATCGGACATCGTGGGTCGATGGTCCGGGCATTACGCTGGGACCCGCGTCGCCCGGCCCGGCAGCCGAAGCCACGGCAGCAGAGGAGGGCGTGTTGCCGCCCGCGCCGCTCAGCCAGATCGATGATGCGACCCGCGCGGAACTCACGAAGGGCATACAACGCGAACTCGCCAACAATAATTACGACCCGGGCCAGGCCGACGGCGTGTTGGGAATGGTCACGCGCGCCTCGATCTTCGCCTACGAGTACGACAACGGCCTGATCTTGACGGGCCAGCCGAGCGAGCAGCTTCTGAGCCAGCTGATCCTGGGCTCGTCCTCCATGACGCCGGCGGCAGCGCGTCCGGGCAAGACGATGACGGCCGATGGCGAAAGCCTCGTGCGCACCGTCAAGCAGCAGCTCGCAGCACTCGGCTATCAGACGGGCGTGCCGGGATCAGCCATGACGCCCGAATTCGCACGCGCCATCCGCGAGTTTGAAACCGACCAGAAGCTGAAGATCTCCGGCCGCATCTCGGGCCCGTTGATGAGCCGGCTCATTCGTCTGCAGGGCGAACCCAAGGCGCGGCGCGAAGCGATTGCCAAAGCAGCCAAGCACTAGCAATTCGCGATTGGCTCGCAGATAACGACGCGGATGCGCCTCAAATCTGAAATCTGGGTCAAAGCATATCTGCGCCGCTGTCAGGTCAACGGCGCATCAGGCGTCGTCGTGCGTCACGGCGACGACGATGCCGGCGCCATCTTCATCAAGATCATTCGCGCCGATCGGATGGCGGCGGTTTTCTCGCCGGCGCCCGCAGGACTCGATGATGCCGATATCGACCGGCGCTGGGTGAGCCGCTTCAAGCAGGGCTTTGTGCCGGAAGCTGACGCCGAAACGCTTTTGAAACGCGAGGCCGAGTTCGACAGCGACATCTGGGTGGTCGAGATCGAAGATCGCGAGGGGCGAAATTTTCTCGGCGACGAATTGATGGATTAGAAACGGAACCGCCGACTCCCGATTTTCGTTTTACTTGCCGTTAAGCACTCCCGGACACTACTTCATCGATTGCGATGATTCTGGCGGCCGCAGCGCATTCACGCCACATAGTCAGTCAGCGTCCCAGTATCGTGGCGGGAGCCTCTAGAGGCGGGAGTGCCGCATGAAGTGGCGGGCAAGTGCCTGCACTTTCGGGGGACCACGCATGGCGAATATCATCGCATTCAAGGCGGCGCCGAAGCCAACGCAGGCGTCCGTGCTCGCATCCTACGGCTCAAAGCCATCGGCTGAGATCGTGTTTTTTCCGGGCGTGCGCTATGAGCGGCAGGCGGACGATCCGCCCGACATGAAGCCGAAAAAACCGCGCCACCGCCGCGACCGGATCGATATCGACGGCAAGAAGACGCGCTAAGTCGTCAGCTGCCCGAGCCGCAGGACGCTTTGGCGAGGACTGCTTTTTCATCGCCGCGATAGGGCTCGCCCTTGTCGGGAGCACGCACGACGACAAGCCCCTTCTGAGCCGCAATCGAGTTCTGATGATCGATCGGCGGCAGCGTGGAGCCCGGGAGCGCAACGGCCTGCGGAAGGCCAAGAAACCGGTCGTCGGCGGGCACAATCGAGAGATCGATGGTTGTCTCGCGCTCGGCGGAAGCGGCGGCGAAATAAAGATTCTGCCCATCGGGCGCGTAGATGCCAATGGTCCAGCCCAGATCAGGAAGCAGCGCCCGCACGCGTATGGGCGTGTCGGTCGTATCGAAAAGGCAGAACGCAAAGCGCGCATCGGGAGCGAGGAATGGCAGCGGCTGGTGATTGGGAGCGATCGGGTCCGTGATCACCATCGTGTTCTGCGGCAAGGAGTGGGCGAGACGCGCGTAAGCCGAGGCCCGCGTATCGTTGACCGTGAGGAACGTTGCGCCAATATGCACAATTCCCGCAACCAGCAGGAAAATCGCGAGCAGCCGGAAGTCGAAGCGCTGCAAGAGCTTCATGAGCATCCCTCGCGCTTGATGATGGGCAGATGTTTGTTGCGTTCGGCGCGCTCTTCGCTGGAAAGCCCTGTCGCCGGATCGAGCACCGTCAGCACGAGCACAAGGCGTCCCGCGCCGCCCGTCGGCAGCCAGTTGCCCGGACGGGCATCGCGTCCGAGGGTGACGACGAAGGACCCGTTGGGGTTGGGAGCAATCGTGTCGGCCGTGAATTCATACCGGTCGGCATCGTTGGAAATGAGCTTGCCGCGCGAGTCGAAGACGGCAAGGCTCCACCACAGGCCGCGCATGTTTGCGCCTTCGACGACGTAATTGCACGACGAGTGCAGCCGCGCGCCCTGGGAGTCGGTGCGGGCTTCGAAGATGCCCGCGCTGGCCGATGAGATCCGCAGCTTGCCCGTCGTGGACACATGCGCCTTCGTGTAAGGATCAGCGCTATCGCGGCCGACGTCGCGCCAGTGCTGCCAGGGCCCGTACATGTCGGTCGACAGCGGCGAGCCGCGCGAAATCATGTAGCGGCTCGACCAGACCCCGACCGTGACCGCGAGCGCGATCGTCAGCAGCAGGCTCAACATGCGAATGAGGCTGCCGAAGATCTCGCGCAAGAGACGGCCGCGCGACGACGGCGGCGTAGCGGGTGATAAGGCGGGCTCGAGTTCGACCGATGCCAAGTGCGAGGCTTCCTGTTTCAACGCGAAAGTTTAAGGCCGCGCCGGGGTGTGTGGGGACGGCACGCCGGGCGCTGCGCCACGCGCAGCGGTCGCCGGCATCGAGAGATCGTCGTGCGACGTGTCGAAGAGCGTTGCGCGCCGGTCGGCCTTCGCCGGCTCCGGCCGGATCGCCGGCTCGGGCGCGGCTTTCGGATCGGCCGGCGACGGAGGCGAAGACGGGCCTGCAGGCGCGGCGGCGGGTGCGGCTTCCGCGTGGCCGTTCGCCTTACGCAGCGCCGAGACGAGAACCTTCAAAGCCTCGCGCGTTTTCGCCGGCATCATGGCGAGTGACTTCGCAGACTCCGTTGCGGGCACGGGTACGAGTCCGGCCGCCACTTGCTGTGCTTTGATCTCGGCGAGACGCAGCTGCTCCATCTTCTGGCGCGGATGCGGCGCAAGGCCCGGAATGGTCGGAATGTTCATGTCGGTATGCGCAACCGTCATCAGATCGCGCCAGATCGGCGCCGCCTGATGGCCGCCGGTGACGCCGGCGCGCATCGGCCGGTTGTCGTCGTTGCCGAGCCAGACGCCGGCGACATACTTGCCGGTGAAGCCCATGAACCACGCGTCCTTGGGGCCCGTCGATGTGCCCGTTTTGCCCGCAGCGTTCGTGAAGTCGAGGTTGGCCATGTTGCCAGTGCCCTCGGTCACGACGCGGTTGAGCATGACGTTCATCTCTTCGGCGACCTTCCGCGAGACGACCTGTGGCGCCGGCGGCTCGTCGCGCTCGCGCGAATAGAGCAGATCGCCCTTCGATGTCGTGATGTCGAGAATGCCGTAGGGCCGGGCGAGCTTGCCGCCGTTGGCAAATGTCGCGACGCCGCCGGTATGCTCCAAGACCGTCATGCCGCCGTCGCCGAGCGCCATCGAGCAGGTCTTCTTGACCCCCTCGATGCCGAGCCGCTTCGTCATCGCGATGACCTTCTCGCGGCCGACGGCGAACGACAGTTCCGCAGCGACCGTGTTCAGCGATTTCGCGAGCGCCAGCCACAGCGGGATGCGCGCACCCGAGCCGCCGCCGCCGCCATAGTTCGACGGCGACCAGTTTCCGCACGAGCGCGAGGCATCGCGTACGCTTGTCTGCGGTGTGTAGCCGTTTTCAAGCGCCGTCGCGTAGACGTAGATCTTGAACGACGAGCCCGGCTGGCGCCGCGCGTGCGTCGCACGATTGAACTGGCTCTCGCCGTAATCGGGGCCGCCGACGATGGCGCGGACTTTGCCGTCGGTCTCCGTGAGGACGATGGCGCCGGAGGTGAAATGCAGGCCGCGGCCTTCCTTGCGCAGGGCGGCGTTGAGAGCTTCCTCCGCCTGCCGCTGCAACGTGAGATCGACCGTCGTCCGCGCCGTCAGCACGTATTGGTTCCGCCCTTCGGCGAGCCGCTGAACTTCTTCAAAGGCCCAGTCGAGGAACCAGTCGGGGCTCGTCGTCGACCGCGCCTCGACGATCTTGGCCGGGTTCATGCGCGCCGCGTGGACTTGGCCCGCGGTGTAGTAGCCGGCCTCGACGAGGTTATCGAGAACCTGATTGGTGCGCGCGCGCGAAGCGGCAAGATCGACGAGCGGCGAATACTTGGACGGCGCCTTGAAGAGACCGGCGAGGAGCGCCGCTTCCGGCATCGTGATGTCGCGAACGGATTTGCCGAAGTAGTATTGCGACGAGGCTTCCACGCCGAACGTGCCGCCGCCCATGTAGGCGCGGTCGAAGTAGAGCTTCAGGATATCGCGCTTCGAGTAGCGGCTCTCGAGAAGGAACGCGAGAAACAGCTCCTTGATCTTTCGCTGCAGCGAGCGCTCGGACGACAGGAACAGGTTCTTGGCGAGCTGCTGCGTCAGCGTCGAGCCGCCCTGCACGACTTCGTTCGCCTGCACGTTGGTGACGAGCGCGCGCATCGTGCCGAGAACGTCGATGCCGTAATGATCGAAGAAGCGGCGGTCTTCCGTCGCAAGCGTCGCCTTGATGAGGACGTCGGGTATTTCCTCGAGCGGCACGGCGTCATTGTGCAGAATGCCGCGGCGGCCGATCTCATTGCCGTTGACGTCGAGGAAGCGGACGGCGTACCGGCCGGTCAGGAACTTGCTCTCGTCGAACTCTTCGAAGGCGGGAAGGGCAAGCCCATAGAGCACGACGAAGCCGCCGAGCAGCATCGTCAGGCCTTCGGAGGCGAATTCATTGAGAAGCCGGCGCCAGCCCACGAGCTGGAAGCGGGCAAAGTAGCTGGAACCGGCGTTCCAGTAGTCTTTGACGCGCGACCAAGCTTCACCTATCGCGGAATTGATCTGCGAATCGAGCCTCAGCCAGTCGATGAAGCGGTCGCGGCCGCCCTGTCTGTGAAACCAGTCGTTCAAGAAACCGCCATCCTAGCGACGTCGCACTTGTCACGCGTGAGACGGGAGCTTAAGCCCTCACCAGCGAGAGTCTCTCTTGCAACACGAATTGCGACGCCTTCCCATGGGACGCGCCGCTTGAACAGATTAGCCGACGTTACACGGCGCAAGTCGACGAAATTGTGGTTATCGTGACTGACCCGGCAATGGAAGAGCAAGCATTGATGTTGGACGGCAACGATCCACCATTCTGGCAGACCAAAACGCTGGAAGAGATGAGCCGCGAGGAGTGGGAGGCGCTCTGCGACGGCTGCGGCCGCTGCTGCCTCGTCAAGCTCGAGGACGAGGACACGGCGCAGATCTACACGACGCGGCTGTCCTGCGGCATGCTCGACACGCGGACCTGCCGCTG
>Ga0180218_1001099_pt1 | contig 17615 bp, 13 predicted proteins | sample eDN3rd37CKraftBY_FD_151334 | JGI IMG/M metagenome (GOLD analysis project Ga0180218, IMG submission 151334) | Enriched backyard soil microbial communities from Emeryville, California, USA - eDNA 3rd pass 37_C Kraft BY (version 2) (version 2) | ecosystem: Environmental > Terrestrial > Soil >...
AAAGAGCTGGGCTATGCCTCTGACCTCGACCTGGTCTTCCTGTATGACGACCCCCGCGAAGACGCCGCCGAGCTCTATGCCAAGCTGGGGCGCCGCATGGCCTCGTGGCTGTCCACCATGACCTCGTCCGGGCGGCTTTACGACATCGACCTGCGCCTGCGACCGGACGGCGACGCCGGCGTGCTGGCCGTGTCGCTCGAGGCGTTCTCGCAATACCAGCTTGGCCACGCCTGGCCCTGGGAACACCAGGCCATCACACGCGCCCGCTTTGCCGCCGGCGACCGCAAGGTGGGCGAGCGCTTCGAGGCCGTGCGCCGAGAGATCCTGCTCGCCCCGCGCGACTCCCAGAAGCTCAAGCAGGATGTGCGCGCCATGCGCGAGAAAATCAGCGCGGGCCATCCAAACCATTCGCTGGACTTCGACCTCAAGCACGATCGCGGCGGCATGGTGGACGTCGAGTTCGTGACCCAGTACCTGGTGCTGGCGCATTCCCGCCAGCATCCCGTCCTGATCGACAACCTGGGCAACATCACGCTACTGAAGCTGGCCGGCGAGCATGGCCTGATACCCCAGCAACTGGCCACCGAGGTTTCCGATGCCTATCGGGTGTTTCGCCGCATGCAGCATGCGCTGCGCCTGCAAGGCGCCGAGAAGGCCCGGGTATCGCCCAGCCTGCTGGCCTCTGAACGCGCCTGCGTGCGCTTGCTCTGGAACACCGTCATCGGCGAATGATGCCGCTGCGCCGCGCGGGGCGCTTACTCGCGGGCAAAGCCAGCAGCGATTGTGCAAGGCATTACAATCGGCCAGTACCTGATTCCAGTAACACAACGACAGGCAAGACGTGACCCAACACTACGACTACATCGCCATCGGCGGCGGCAGCGGCGGCATCGCGTCCGCCAACCGCGCCGCCATGCACGGAAAGAAATGCGCGCTGATCGAGGCCAAAGAGCTTGGCGGCACCTGCGTCAATGTGGGCTGCGTGCCCAAGAAAGTCATGTGGCACGCGGCGCAGGTCGCCGAAGCCATTCATCACTACGGGCCCGACTACGGCTTCGACGCCACGCTGAACCGCTTCGACTGGGACAGGCTGGTCAAGAATCGCAGCGCCTACATTGACCGCATCCACGCCTCGTACGATACCGTGCTGGGCAAGAACCAGGTCGACGTCATCCGGGGCTGGGCCCACTTCGTCGATGCGCACACCATCGAAGTCGACGGCCAGCGTTACACCGCCGACCATATCCTGATCGCCACGGGCGGGCGTCCCGTGCGCCCCGACATACCCGGCGCCGAGCACGGCATCGACTCCGACGGCTTCTTCGCCCTGCCCGCCTTGCCCGCGCGCACGGCCGTGGTCGGGGCCGGCTACATTGCCGTGGAACTAGCGGGCGTGATGAATGCCCTGGGTTCAGAAACCCATCTCTTCGTGCGGCAGCATGCGCCCTTGCGAAATTTCGACCCGCTGCTCAGCGAAACCCTGGTCGAAGTGATGCAGGCCGAAGGCCCCACGCTGCACACCCACTCCGTACCCAAATCGGTATTGAAGAACGCCGACGGCAGCCTGACCCTGCAGCTGGAAAACGGCGAAAGCCACACCGTCGACTGTCTCGTCTGGGCCGTCGGCCGCGAGCCTTTTACAGACCACCTCAACCTCGAGGCCGCGGGGGTGCGGTCGAATCCCGGCGGCTACATCGAGGTCGACAAGTACCAGAACACCAATGTGCCCGGCATCTACGCCGTGGGCGACATCACGGGCCAGATCGAGCTCACTCCGGTGGCCGTGGCCGCCGGGCGCCGCTTGTCGGAACGGCTGTTCAACAACAAGCCCGACGAGCACCTGGACTACAGCAATGTTCCCACAGTGGTATTCAGCCACCCGCCCATCGGCACGGTGGGCCTGAGCGAGCCCGAGGCGCGGGCCAAGTTCGGCGATGAGGCGGTGAAGGTGTATCGCTCTTCGTTCACGGCGATGTACACCGCGGTTACGCAACGCCGCCAGCCGGCGCGCATGAAGCTGGTCTGCGTGGGGCCCGACGAGAAGATCGTGGGCATACACGGCATCGGCTTCGGCATGGACGAAATGCTGCAGGGCTTTGCGGTGGCCTTGAAAATGGGCGCCACCAAGAAGGATTTCGACGATACGGTAGCCATACATCCCACGGCGGCGGAAGAATTCGTGACGATGCGCTAGCGCATTTTTGGTCTGCGCTGTCTCGTGACTGTGGGGCGTTTTGTTCTTGCCCCGTTCCCCCGCTGCGGGGATCCCCCAAATTAAGATGCTATGAGGCGCGATGCGGGGAAGTATTTTGGGCGACGTTGAGCAAGCCGAGCGGCCTGTTGTTTTTGGGGAGACAAGCGAGCGCATGTTTGAGCGGGCAAGCTTGGCGGAGCACTGCTCCGCCGCCCGCGAGTTCGCGAGCGCCCCAAAAACAATAGGATGCGAGGGAAGCCGGCAAAGCCGGCCGCCGCTCTCCGGCGCCCAAAATACTTCCCCGCAGCACGCTGGCTCAAGAACTCAAAGAACGGCCTACTTGCCCCGCAGCGCGCCGACTGAAGAACTCAGAATGGCCAACGTCCCGGAGTACCGGCTCAAGAGCTCAAAATAGCCAACCTCCCGGAGCACGCCGGCGCCTAGACTCAACGACAGCGCATGGGCACAAGACACAAACACCGACTTCCGTCAGAGAAAACCATCAAGGTTGCCTCCAAGCGTGTTTCATACTCCAGACGTACGTTTGAAGCTCCGGCTTGGGAATCCGCCGCCAACAGACTAAAATCTGTCTCATACGCCCTGAATAGCATCGCCAGGCTCCCGGCGGGCCCACACCGCACGTGCGGCCCCCTCCACCCGCCTCGAACACCATGACCGAATTCCAACGCCCCATCCTAGAACTGCCCGACTCCCGCAAGAAGGTGCTGCTGCACTCGTGCTGCGCGCCGTGCTCGGGTGAAGTCATGGAAGCCATGACAGCATCGGGCATCGATTATTCCATCTACTTCTACAACCCCAACATCCACCCCGACCGCGAATACGAAATCCGCAAGAACGAGAACATCCGCTTTGCCGAAGAGCACGGCATCGAATTCATCGACGCCGACTACGACCGCGACAATTGGTTCGAGCGCGTCAAGGGGCTCGAGAACGAGCCCGAGCGCGGCGCCCGCTGCACCGCCTGTTTCGACATGCGCTTCGAGCGCACCGCGCTTTACGCACACGAGCACGGCTTCGACACCATCACCAGCTCGCTGGGCATCTCGCGCTGGAAGGACATGAAGCAGATCAACGGCTGCGGCGAACGCGCCGCAGCCCGCTATCCCGAGCTGGCCTACTGGACATATAACTGGCGCAAGGGCGGCGGCTCGGCGCGCATGATCGAGATCAGCAAGCGCGAAGAGTTCTACCAGCAAGAATATTGCGGCTGCATCTATTCCCTGCGCGACACCAATCGTCACCGACGGGCCCAGGGACGCGAGGCCATCGAGATCGGCGTAAAGTTCTACGGCAAAGACGACTGAACCGCCGGCGCATTGCCCACCGCCTTGTTGATCATCACATAGCGCGTCGCCAGGCGCCCTTCACTAACCGCCAGGTCGCGGCGCGCTTGCAGATAAGCGCGCTGGCTGTCCAGCACCCCGATGAAATCGATCATGCCGCCATCGTAGCGCGCCCGGGCCAGCTCATACGCCTCGCGGGCGCTGCGCTCACGCAGCGTCAACTCGCGCATCCGCTGCTGCTCGGCCGTATAGGCGCTGAGCGCGTCGTCAATTTCCTGCCACGCCTTCAGCACCGTCTGCTGGTAATTCACCGCCGCCTCCTGCTGCTCGAGTTCGCGCAAGTGCACGACGCTTCGGCGCCGGCCCTGGTCGAAAAGCGGCAGGCTGAAGCTGGGGCCGACCGACCAGCTGCGACTGCCCCAGTCCGCGAACTCTCCGCTCAGGTAGGACTCATAACCGAAGCGCGCTCCCAGGCGTATGCTGGGATAAAGCTCTGCCTGCGCTACGCCGATGCTTGCCGTGGCCTGGTGCAAACGCGCTTCCGCCGCACGAATGTCCGGCCGGCGCAGCGCGACCTCTGAAGGCAGGCCCAGAGAGAGGTCGGGCAATGGCGATTCGGGCGGCCGGCCCTCCTTCGGTTTCGGCGCAAGCAGTTCACGCAGCGCGCCGGGGGGTTCACCCAGCAGGAGCGCGATCTGGTTGATGCCGGCGCCTTCCTTGGCCAGCAGATCGGGAAGCTGCGCCTTGCTGGCCGCCACTTCGGTGCGCTGGCGCTCCAGGTCAAGATGGTCGACGACGCCGCCCCGCACCCTGGCTTCCAGTATTTGCAGACGCCCCTCCAGAGCGGCCACGTCTTCGCGCAGCAATCGGATCTGGCGCTGCGTGGTGCGCAATTCAATATAGCTGCGCGCCAGCTCGCTGGCCAGGCTCAGGCGGGCCAGGTCGTACAGTGCCGCTTGTTGGGCCACGCCGGCGTCGGCAGCCTCGACGGAACGGCGCACGCGCCCCCACAGGTCGGGTTCCCACGAGGCGTCAAAACCTGCCTGGTAGAGCGTGAACGGTTCGCTCAGGAAATCCACCAGGGCCGAACGGTCGCCGCCGATGGCATCGATCATGCGCACGCCGGCGCCATACTCGCTTTGGCGCTGGCGGCTGACGCTGCCGCTTGCGCCAATGTCGGGGCCGTGCTGCGCGGCGACCGTGCTGCGCTGTACGCGCGCCTGGGCAAAATGCAGCGCGGCGGTCTGCAGGTCGGGGCTCGCCCGGAAGGCCTGTTCCTGCAACTGGTCGAGCACGGGGTCGCCGAATGCCCGCCACCATTCCGCCGGAAGCTTTCCTTCGCTGTCGACGCGCGCCCGAAGCGATTCATCCGCGCTGCTCCAGCTCGTCCAGTCGTCCGGAGCCTCGGGGCTCGGCCTGGCGAAATCGGGCCCCACCGTGCATCCGGCCAGGGCCAGGACCAGCGCGCAGCCGGCCAGGCAGGTATGCGAAAGTATTGTGCGGCAAGAATGCAAACCAGGCATGGCAAATACCCCGAGATTCAGGAAAGACGATTGCGAAACAGCCAGGCCGCCGTGGGCAGCGTGACGCAGGCCAGCACCAGCAAAGGAATGAAATCGCGCCATACATCCCCCAGGGTGGCCCCCTCGAGATAGACGCGGCGCACGATGTTCATGCCAAAGCGCAAGGGGTTGGCATAGGTGGCGATCTGCAGCGCCTCGGGCATGTTGCGCACCGGGGTCAGCAGGCCCGACAAGAGCATCAGCGGCATGATCAGCAAGAAGGTATAGAGCATGGCCTGCTGCATGGTGAGGGAAAGCGCCGAAATCGACAGCCCCATGCCCACGGCCGCGACAGTGAACGTTAAAAGCCCCAGGTACATCAGCCATACAGAGCCCGCCATGGGTACCGCGAACCAGAACCTGATCACGAGGAAAATAATGGTCGACTGGATCAGGCCGATGAATATGGCCGGCAAGGCCTTGCCGACCAGTATCTGCATGGGGGTCAGCGGCGTGACCAGCAACTGGTCGAAAGTACCCTGCTCCCGTTCACGGGCGACGGACAACGCGGCCAGCAACAATGTCTGCAGCATGCTCAGGGCCGCAATCAGGCCGGTCATCAGGTTCCAGCGCGACTCCAGGTTGGGGTTGAACCACACGCGCCGGTCCATGGCAATGCCCGCAGCGTCCGTGCCCATCGAAGCGCCGTAGTCGGCCACAATGGCGCCCACATAGCCCGAGGCGACGCCCGCGGTCGTGGAATTGCGCCCGTCAAGAATGACTTGCAACGAAGCCCGCTGCCCGGCCGCCAGCCGCTGTTCGAAATCCGGGGGAATGGCCAGCACCAGCAGGGCTCTCTGCTCGTCGATGACCCGGGCGATCTGCCGCGACGAAGTCAGCGTGGCCTCTCGCACGAACACCCCGGTTCCGTCCAGCCGCGCCAGCAGCTCGGTCGATGCCGCCCCGCGGCTCTGGTCCAGCACTGCGTAGGGAACATGCCTGAGATCGTAGGTGGCGCCATAGCCGAACAGCAGCGCCTGCACCAGCACGGGCATCAACAGGATCGCCCGGCTGGCGGGTTCCTTGATCAAGGCGAGCAGCTCCTTGCGGATCAGGGAAGCTATCTGTGCAAGCGGTGCAAGCAAGGCGTCCATCGGCATCAATTCCGTCCACACTAAGAAGGAAGTTTCTTGCGCAGCGTGCGCCGCGTACCCCAGGCCAGCACCAGGGCGTAGACCGCCAGAATCGCCGTGCCGCGCAAGATGTCTGGCCAATAGTCGCCCGCCAGCAGCAGCGTCTTGATCAGGTTCATGAAATGCGTCGCGGGCAGCAACTGGCTGATAGCCTGTATTACCCAGGGCACGTTGCGCAGGTCGAACACGAAGCCCGACAGCATCATGGCCGGCATGAAGCTGACCAGCAGCGCCACCTGGCTGGCCTGGAACTGGCTGCGCATCGTGCCTGAAACGAACAGGCCCAGCAGCAGCGAAACGGTCAGGTACAGCATCGAAACCAGGAAGATGATCAGCAGCGAGCCGCGCATCGGCACGTCAAACAGGAACCGGGCGGCCAGCAGGCACATTGCCAGGTCGATCGCCCCGATGACGAGATACGGCGCCACTTTGGAAAGCACCAGCTCCATGGGCCGCAGCGGCGTGACGAAAAGCGCCTCAAGGGTGCCGCGCTCCCACTCGCGCGCGATCAGCAGCGAGGTCAGGAAAGCCCCGATCAGCGTCAGCACGAGCACGATCAGCCCCGGCACCAGGTACCAGGTGCTGTCGCCCGCTTCGTTGAACCAGGTGCGCTCGAGCACGTCGATGCCGGCGCCGGAGGGCGCCTTGCCGCCCTCTTTTTCATGGTGCCGCTGCGCCCACAGGCCGATGGCGCCTCGCACATAGCCCTCCACGATCGACGCGGTCGTGGAGTTGATGCCATTGAGCACCAGCTGGATGTGCGCCTGGCCCGAGGCCAGCTGCCGCGAGAAATCGGGTGGCAGGCGCACGATTCCGTCCACTTCCCCCGCGCGCATGCGCTCCTCGGCCTCGGCCATGCTGGCCGTCCACACGGGCGAAATATAGGGCGAACCCTGCAGGCCGCGGACGACTTCGCGCGCGGTGGGCGAGCTGTCTTCCAGTACCACCGCTATGGGCGCATCGTCGACGTCGAAAGACAGGCCGTAGCCGAACAGGAGGATCAAGGCGACGGGCAGAAGCAGGCCCACGGCCAGATTGCTTTTGTCGCGCAGCAGCTGCCGCACTTCCTTGCGCAGCAAGGCGGTGAACCGGCGCGCGAACCCGGATGCCTTCATGCGCCCGCCTCGGCCGGTGCCGGCCGGGCACGGGCCCGCCCCTGCTCGACGATGGCGATGAAGGCGCTGTCCATGTCGATGCCGCCATCGCCCGCCAGCTCGCGCACCTCGCGCGGCGTGCCCAGCGCCAAAACGCGCCCGGCATCCTGGATGGCGATGCGGTCGCAGTATTCTGCCTCTTCCATGAAGTGGGTCGTGATGATGATGGTGACGCCCGTTTGCGCCAGCGCGGTGATGGTGCGCCAGAAGGAGCGGCGGGCCACGGGGTCGATGCCGCTGGTGGGTTCGTCCAGGAACAGGATCTCCGGCTCGTGCAGCAGGCCGGCGGCCATCGCCAGGCGCTGCTTGTAGCCGCTGGGCAGCAATCCGCTGGCGGCGGCGGGGTCCAGCTGGAACTGTTCGATCATCGCGTCCACACGCCGGCGAAGCGCATGGCGGCGCAGCCCGTAGGCGCCGCCGAAGAATTCCAGGTTCTCGCGCACCGTCAGCTCGCCGTACAGCGCGAACTTCTGCGATACATAGCCGATGCGGCCGCGCGCCCGGGCGCGCGCCGTCCGCAGGTTCAGGCCGGCCACCTCGAGATGGCCGCTGGTGGCCGGAAGCAGCCCGCACAGCATGCGGAAGGTCGTCGTCTTGCCCGCTCCGTTGGGCCCCAGCAGGCCGAAGATCTCGCCCCGCGCCACTTCGAACGAGGTGCTGGCCACCGCGGTGAAGTCGCCGAACTTGCGCACCAGATCCCGCACCACGATGGCCGGCTGGTCCTCCCGCCCGTTCGCTTCGCCCGCCACGGCAGGCCGAAGAGGCGGCGCCGCGTCGGCATCGTCCACGGCCTGCTGCCCGCGCAGCAGCATCATGAAGGCGTCTTCCAGCTCTTCGGGCCTAGGCTCGTAGTCGATGCCACCGAGCATGGCCGGCAGCTGCTCGGGCGCTGCTTGCGGTTGAAGAATGAACCACACTGCGCCCCCCTTGGGCACCGCATCGACGACCTGCTCCCGGGCATCGAGCAGGCGGGCCTGCAGGTCGCGCGCAGGCGTGCCCGGGGGCGGAGCCGCGGCAAAGGTCAGGCCTCTTGCGCGTTCACGCAGCTGCTCCGGGCCGCCCTGGTCCAGCACCCGGCCTTCGTGCAGCACGAACACCTGGGCGCACTGCGCGGCCTCATCCATGTAGGCCGTGCTGACGATGACGCTGAGGTTCTCGTCGTCCACCAGTTGCCGCACGATCTTCCAGAGATCGCGCCGCGACAGCGGATCGACGCCCACGCTGGGTTCGTCGAGCAGCAGCAGGTCGGGCGAACGCACCAGCGTGCAGGCCAGGCCCAGCTTCTGCTTCATGCCGCCCGAGAGCTTGCCGGCCGGCCTGTCGGTGAAGCGCGCCATGTCGGTCATGTCGAGCATGCGTTTGAACCGTTGGCGGCGCTGGTCGAGCGGAACGCCGTGCAGGTCGGCATAGAGATCCAGGTTCTCTTGCACGCTCAGGTCTTCGTAAAGACCGAAACGCTGCGGCATGTAGCTGATGCGATCCTGCACGGCCTGAGGATCGCGGCCCACGTCGATGCCCAATACGCGCAAGCTTCCGGCATCGGGTTCGAGCAGACCGGCCATCATGCGCAGCAGCGTCGTCTTGCCCGCGCCGTCCGGGCCCACCAGCGCCGTGAGTTCACCCGCACGCGCTGTCAATGACACGTCGTTCACGGCGTGCAGCACGCCGCCCCCCGGCGCGCCGAAGGTCTTGCGCAGGCCTTCGGCGACGACCGTGGCCCCATCGGCGTTCATTGCGCCTCGCCGGCTATCAGGTGGACCGTGGCCGGCTGTCCCAGCCGCAGTACATTGTCCGCATCCTCGACAACCACCCGTGCCTCGTAGACCAGGCTGGTGCGCTGCTGTTCCGTCTGGACCGTCTTGGGCGTGAACTCCGCCACCGACGAGATATAGCCCACCCTGCCCGCGATCGCCTCGCCAGGGCGCCCATCGGTAAAGACGCGTGCCTCCGTGCCCGGCCGTATCCGGCCAAGGTCCGGTTCGGCGACATACACGCGTATCCATTTGGGCTGAATGAGGGCCAGGGCAAAGACGGGACGTTGCGGCGTGGCCATGTCGCCCGGCTCGAGCAGGCGCGAGCGCACCACCGCGTCGGCCGGCGCCTTCAGTTCGCCTTGCGCAATCTGATGCCGCAACAACGCCAGCTGGGCCCGCGCCGCTTCCGCCTGGGCCTGGGCGCCCGCCACTTCTTCGGCACGCGGCCCCAGCTCCATGAGATGCAGGGCTTCGCCTTGCTCGGCCACTCGCGCCTGGGCCACGCGCTGCGCGCTTCGGGCCCGGTCGAGGTCTTGCGCGCTGACGCCGCGGCCCTGCGTCTGGGCCGATATGCCCTGCAAGCGCTTGAGATCCTGTTCGGCCTGCAAGGCTTCGGCCTGGGCCGCGGCCAGCCGGCTGCGGGCCTGCGCGAGCTCTTGCGGCCGCGCGCCGTTGCGCAGGCTCAGCAGGGCCTGCTCCCGGGCCTCGAGCTGGGCCTGCGCCTGCTCGGCCTGCAATGCCAGCGTGCGGGTGTCCAGCACCGCCAGCACGCTGCCGGCCCGGACGGCGTCGCCCTCTTCCGCACGTACTTCGGTCACGCGGCCATTACCGTCGAAAGCCAGAGATATCTGCCTGATGTCCACATTGCCGTACAGCACCAATGCGCCCTCGTCCTCGTGCCGGTTCGAATGCCACCAGGCCCATGCCGCAAGCATCACGGCCAGAGCAACGACAACGAAAACAAGAGGCTTCTTCATGATCGGTATTCCAGGTGCAAGGAGGGTTGATCAGAGCGCGTGCCGAACCGGGTGCGGAACCGCGGGGCGGGTCTACCGGCGCAAAAGCCAGCTTATCGTAATTTTGAATCGAAGCGGAACCTGGTTTTTTCCAGCGGGCGAACTTTGTAAAGGAAGACAACAAAAAAAGCCGGCCTCCACAAAAAGAGGCCGGCCTTCGCCATGGCTGGCAGCGGCGATTACTGCAATGTGCGTTCGAACACGAACTTGTCGTCGCGCCAGTCGACCGGCACCACGTCCTTGGGCCCGAACTTGCCCTCGAGCAGAAGCCTGGCCACCGGGTTCTCGATGTGCTGCTGTATGGCCCGCTTGAGCGGACGCGCCCCGAACACCGGATCGAAGCCCGCGCGGGCCAACTGGGCCAGCGCCGCGTCGGAAACCTCCAGGCGCATGTCCTGCTGAGCCAGGCGCTCGGCCAGACGCTGGATCTGGATGCGGGCGATGGACTCGATGTGCTTGGACTCCAGACCGTGGAACACCACGACCTCGTCGATGCGGTTCAGGAACTCGGGCCGGAAGGCCGTCTTCAGCTCGTCCCAGATCACTTCCTTCACCACCTCGTAGGGCTGGCCGGCCATGCTTTGTATATGCTGCGAGCCCAGGTTGGACGTCATGACGATGACAGTGTTGCGGAAATCGACGGTGCGGCCCTGGCCGTCGGTAAGGCGGCCGTCGTCCAGCACCTGCAGCAAGACGTTGAAGACGTCGGGGTGGGCCTTCTCGACCTCGTCAAGCAAGATGACGCTGTACGGATTGCGCCGCACGGCTTCGGTCAGGTAGCCGCCCTCTTCGTAGCCCACATAGCCCGGAGGCGCACCGATGAGGCGGGCGACCGAATGCTTTTCCATGAACTCGCTCATGTCGATGCGGATCATGTGGTCGTCGGAATCGAACAGGAAGTTGGCCAGGGCCTTGGTAAGCTCGGTCTTGCCCACGCCGGTAGGCCCCAGGAACAGGAAGGAGCCATAGGGACGCGAAGGGTCGGACAGGCCCGCGCGCGAGCGCCGGATGGCGTCGGACACCAGCGTAACCGCTTCATCCTGGCCCACCACCCGCTTGTGCAGGAACTCTTCCATGCCCAGCAGCTTCTCACGTTCACCCTGCATCATCTTGGACACCGGAATGCCGGTGGCGCGCGACACGACCTCGGCGATTTCTTCGGCGCCGACTTCGGTGCGCAGCAGGCGCGGCTCATCGGACTTGTGTTCTTCCTTGCCGGCTTCGGCGGCCGCCAGGCGACCCTCGAGCTCGGGCAGCTTGCCATACTGAAGCTCGGCCAGCTTGTCGAACTGGCCCTTGCGCTGCAGCTCGGCCATTTCGGCCCGCACGCGCTCGATCTCTTCCTTGATCGACTGCGAACCCTGAACCGAGGCCTTCTCGGCCTTCCAGATTTCTTCGTAGTCGTTGTACTCGCGCTGCAGCTTCTCGAGCTCGGCGTCGATGGCCTGCAGCCGGCGCACCGAGGCTTCGTCGCTGTCTTTCTTGACCGCCTCGCGCTCGATCTTGAGCTGGATGATACGGCGATCGAGCTTGTCCATGACCTCTGGCTTGGAGTCGATCTCCATGCGGATGCGGGCACCGGCCTCGTCGATCAGGTCGATGGCCTTGTCGGGCAGGAAGCGGTCGGTGATGTAGCGGTTGGACAGTTCGGCCGCCGCCACGATGGCCGGGTCGGTAATGGCCACGCCGTGGTGAAGCTCGTAGCGTTCTTGCAGGCCGCGCAGGATGGCGATGGTGGACTCGACGTCGGGCTCGTTGACCAGCACTTTCTGGAAGCGGCGCTCGAGCGCGGCGTCTTTCTCGATGTACTTGCGGTATTCATCGAGCGTGGTGGCGCCGATGCAGTGGAGTTCGCCGCGCGATAGCGCCGGCTTGAGCATATTGCCGGCGTCCATGGCGCCTTCGGCCTTGCCCGCGCCCACCATGGTGTGCAGCTCGTCGATGAACACGATGATGCCGCCTTCGTCTTGCGCCAGCTCTTTCAGCACGGCCTTGAGGCGCTCTTCGAACTCGCCCCGGTACTTGGCGCCGGCCAGCAAGGCCGCCAGGTCGAGCGACAGCACCCGCTTGCCCTTGAGGGTTTCAGGCACCTCGTTGTTGACGATGCGCTGGGCCAGGCCTTCGACGATCGCCGTCTTGCCCACGCCCGGCTCGCCGATGAGCACGGGGTTGTTCTTCGTGCGGCGCTGCAGTATCTGGATGGTGCGGCGGATTTCGTCGTCGCGGCCAATGACCGGGTCGAGCTTGCCGCGGCGCGCGCGCTCGGTCAGGTCGGTGGTGTACTTGGCCAGCGCCTCGCGGTTGGCCTCGCCCTCGGCGTCCGACACCGACTCGCCCCCGCGCATGGCGTCGATGGCGACCTCGAGCGGCTTGCGCTGCAGGCCGGCCTCGCGCAGGATGCGTCCGGCCTCGCCCTTGTCGTCGACCAGGGCCAGCAGGAACAGTTCGCTGGCAATATAGGTGTCGCCCCGGTTCGAGGCCTCTTTGTCGGTGCGCGTCAGCACCGACTGCAGCTCGCGGCTGACCTGTATGTTGCCGTCGGAACCCTGCACCTGCGGCAAGGCCCCGATGGCCGTGTTGATGTCGGAAACGACGCGGTTGACCGCCACCCCGGCGCGCGCCAGCAGGCTGCCCGCACCGCTGTCGTTGTCGGAAAGCAAGGCGGCCAGCACGTGCACCGGCTCGATGTAGGGGTTGTCGTTACGGACGGCCAGGCTCTGCGCATCGGCGATGGCCTGCTGGAATTTAGTCGTTAATTTGTCGAATCGCATAATCGCTCAGCTCGTAGAAAGTAGTTGGGCCTGGGCCCACGATGATGACTAGATGCGGTCTTTGACGAAAATTTCAAGATGCGAAATGCCGGCGCGGGGGGCGCGGCCCCGACCCGGACCCGGCGTTGGCGGCATGAAACGTGCCCGCTCCAGGGCCGCCGGCGCCTCATCCATACTTTACACTCAGAATTCCGTTTCCACCTTTATCAGGACGAAGCACTCTCAATGGGCAAATTCAGGCAGTTGGAAAGCTTTGTTTCCGTCGCCACCCTGGGCAGCCTTTCGGCGGCCGCCAGGGCCGAGGGCGTCGCGCCGGCCATGATGGCGCGCAGGATGAACGCCCTGGAGGCCCGGCTGGGCATCAAGCTGATGGTGCGTTCCACACGACGGCTTTCACTGACGGCCGAGGGCATGCTGCTGTTCAACGAGGCCCAGCGTATCCTGCGCGAACTGGCCGACGCCGAAAACCGCGTGGCCCAGGGCAGCGAACAGCCCAGCGGCCACCTGCGCATCAGTGCGCCCGCCGGCTTTGGCCGGCGCCACGTGGCGCCCCTGCTGCCCGAGTTCCTGAAGAACCATCCCAAGGTCACCGTCACCCTCGACCTGACCGACCGCCTCGTCAACCTGATCGAAGAGCGCTATGACTTCGCCATCCGCATCGGCGACCTGGACGACTCCAGCATCATCGGCGTTCGCCTGGCGGACAACCGCCGGGTGGTGGTGGCCGCCCCCTCGTATCTGGCCCTGCACGGCGCGCCACGCACGCCCGACGACCTGGCCCGCCACAATTGCCTGGCCTTCGGCGACCAGGGCAACAACCAGTCCAGGGGCTGGCTGCTGCGCCATGCCGACGGCCAGGTCAAGCCCGTGCGCGTAAAGGGCAATATGTCCTGCAGCGACGGCTCCGTGCTGCACGACTGGACCCTCCAGGGCCATGGGCTGGCCTGGCGTTCGCTCTGGGAGGTGCGCGAAGACCTAGCCACCGGCCGGCTGGTCAGCGTGCTGGACGAGCACGCCGCGCCCGCCAACGGCATTTTTGCCATGCTGCCCGAGCGCAAGCACCTTCCCTTGAGGGTGCGCGCCATGGTCGATCTGCTGCGCGCGACCTATGCTCAGGAAACCTATTGGGCCACCCACTAGAGGGCCGAATGACCCCCGCAAATCTAGTACAATGGGGGTCCGGGCCGTAACAAGAAAAACACGACTCATTCGGCGGCAACCAGGAGGCGTATGCACAAAAGAATTTCGCTCTCTCCCGAGTCGACCCGCTGTTCGACCTGCATGCTGAATAGCCTGTGCCTGCCTCTGGGCATCAACAGCAACGACATATCCAAGTTCGACGAAGTCGTCAGCGAACGCATCCGCATTCCCAAGGGCGAAACGCTGTTTCACCAGGGCGACCGCTCGGTCGCCATCTACGGCATTCGCTCGGGCTCCATCAAGACCCAGCTCGAAGACGCCACCGGCCAGGTCCAGGTCACGGGCTTCCTGCTGCCGGGTGAAGTCGTCGGCATAGACGGCTTTCTCAACACCACCCAGCTGTCCAACGCCATTGCGCTCGAAGACACCGAGGTCTGTGTGGCGCGCATCGACGACATGGACCGCGTGGCCGCGCACGTGCCGGCCGTGCAGCACCAGCTTCGCCGCCTCAGCAGCGAAGAGATCAAGCGCTCGCAGCAACTGGTGGTGGCCCTGGGGGTGCTGCGCTCCGAGCAGCGCCTGGCGGCCTTTCTGTTGAATCTGTCGCAGCGGCTGGCGGCGCTGGGCTATTCACCCAGCGAATTCGTCCTGCGCATGAGCCGCGAAGAAATCGGCAACTACCTGGGGCTTACGCTTGAAACCGTCAGCCGGCTGTTCTCGCGCTTTGCGCGCGAGAACCTCATCCGCATCCATCAGCGAGAAGTGCAGTTGCTCGACCTGCCCATGCTGCGGCAGCTTTCGGGCGTCGACTGCGGCTGACCAGGCCGGCCGCCGCGCCCGCAAGGGGCCGCGGCCCACGCGGCACGGCTGGCCGCATGGGCAAACGCCTAGAATGAATCCAGGGGGTCGGCCTCGGGCGCGCTGGGCGCCATGAACAGGCTCAGTGCGCTTGAAAGCGCGGCCATCAGCCAGAACAGGAAGAAGCCGCCGGCATACATCTGCTGCCGGCTAAGCTGTATGGTGCCGAAAATGGCGATGTCCAGCGGGTCGACCAGGGCGAAGACGGTGGCGCTGGTGGCCGCGGCGATAAGAAACGACGGCCACAGTATCCACATCAGAGAGCGCCACTTCATGATGCGTCTCCGGCCCGGTCACCGGCTGCCGCCGCGGCGGGCGCATCGCGCTCGATGACCAGCCCGCGCTTGCTGCCGCCATCGGTGATGGGCTGGTCGGCGAAGTTCTGCACCGCCAGGGCGATGGTCACCACGCAGCCGGCGACCGCCGCCGCCGGACCGGCCATCAGTATCCACGGCCAGGGTTCACGCCACCAGGGTTTGCCGCCTTCTGTCTTGGTCATGGTTCTTGCCTCGTATCGTTCTTCAATTGCATTGTCGCTGCCCGGCCTTTGCCGGCCAGCGCGGCTGTATTTAGTGTTGACAGGCCCTAGCGGGGAACATAGAAACTGGTCGCCTCGGTGACCACGGTTTCACGGCCCTTGTCAGAGCTTGCGGTGACCCGGAGCTGAATATCATACAGTCCCGGCTGCGAGCCCGCCGCGGGCGCCTGCACCACCACGGGCACCAGGCGATTGGCCGAACCTTCGACCACGACGGGTTGGTCGGGATGGTCGGCCGGCGCGATCGCGATGCCGGGCACACCCGAAGCGTCGAGCTTGAGTGTAAGGGGGGTTTCGGAAGTGTTGATGACCTGCAGCCGATAGACGTTTTCGACGAGGCCGCCCGCCACTTCGCGCCCCAGCGCGCCGCGGTCGCGAATGACGTCGACCCGCAAGGTGCTGCGCGTGGCCACCGACACGACCAGGCCTATGCCGATGACCAGCAGCAGCAAGGTGTAGGCGATGACCCGGGGACGGAACAGCCTGCGCCGCACCTGGCTTTGCGTCAGGCCCTCGGTGATGGCGCTTCCCGAGGTATAGCGGATGAGCCCCTTGGGGTAATCCATTTTGTCCATGACCTGGTCGCAGACGTCGACACAGGCGCCGCAGCCTATGCACATGTATTGCAGGCCGTCGCGGATGTCGATGCCGGTGGGACAGACCTGCACGCACAGCGTGCAGTCGACACAGTCGCCCAGGCCGGCTTCTTTGTGATCGACACGGCGCGAGCGCCCCCCGCGCGGCTCGCCGCGCTTGTAGTCGTAGGTGACGACGAAGGTGTCGTCGTCGACCATGACGCTTTGGAAGCGCGCATAGGGGCACATGTACTTGCAGACGGCCTCACGCATGAAGCCCGCGTTTCCCCAGGTGGCAAAGGCGTAGAACAGCATCCAGAACCACTGCCAGGGGCCCAGCGAGAACGCCAGCAGGCCGGCGCCCAGTTCGCGTATGGGCGCAAAATAGCCGATGAAGGTAAAGCCCGTCCAGAAGGCGATCAGCACCCAGACTGTGTGCTTTGCGGCCTTGAGCCCCAGTTTGTGCGCGCTCCAGGGCTGCTCGTCGAGCCGTATGCGCGCCAGGCGGTCGCCCTCGATCTTGCGCTCGACCCACATGAAGATCTCGGTGTACACCGTCTGGGGACAGGCATAGCCGCAAAACAGCCGCCCCGCCATGGCCGTGAACAGGAACAGCGCAAAGGCCGAAAGCACCAGCAGCACGGCCAGGTAGACGACGTCTTGCGGCCACAGCACCATGCCGAAGATGTAGAACTTGCGCGCCCCTAGATCGAACAGCACCGCCTGCCGGCCATGCCACTGCAGCCAGGGCAGGCCGTAGAAGATGATCTGGGTGACGAACACCATGATGATGCGCCAGCGCGCATAGATGCCCGACACCGAGCGCGGGTAGACCTTGTTGCGCACGTCGGCCAGGGCCTTCTCGACATAGGGAGAGGTGCCCTTTTGCGGCCGCGCCACGGCTTGCGGACGCCAGGCGGGAGAGCCGCCTGGGGAGCCGGCGCCCTGCGTGGAAGAAGGCTTGCTGCTGTCGGTGTTCATGGCGGTTCTCTTCAGTCGGCGGTTTCACCCTCGTTGGACAGGCCCCATACCCAGGCGGTCAGCATGCGGATCTGCTGCGCCGTCAGGATGCGCTCTTGCGCCGGCATGTGATTTTCACGGCCATTGAGGATGATGTCGACGATGGTGGTTTCGGAGCTTCCGTGCAGCCACACGTTGTCGGTAAGGTTGGGCGCGCCCACTGCCTGGTTGCCCTTGCCCTCGACGCCGTGGCAGGCCACGCAGTAGGTGTCGTAGCCGCGCTTGCCCGGCACAACGCGCAGCGAATCGGCCGCCAGGCCCGAAAGCGAACGCACATATTGCGCGATGTCGGACGCTTCGGCGGGCTTGATGGTGCCCCGCCAGGGCGGCATGACGCCGTGGCGGCCCTTGGTGATGGTCTGCTCGATCTGCTCGGGCGAACCGCCGTACAGCCAGTCGCCGTCGGTCAGGTTGGGAAAGCTCGGGCCGCCGCGGGCGTCGGAGCCGTGGCATTGCGCACAGTTGTTCAGGAACAGGCGCTGGCCGATCTGCTGGGCCTCGTGGTCGCCCGCGATCTGCGGAATGCTCAGGCTTTCGTAGCGCGCATACACGGGCTGTATCTGCTCGGCCTGCGCCCGCTGCGCCGCGCGCACCGC
>Ga0180218_1001100_pt1 | contig 17610 bp, 18 predicted proteins | sample eDN3rd37CKraftBY_FD_151334 | JGI IMG/M metagenome (GOLD analysis project Ga0180218, IMG submission 151334) | Enriched backyard soil microbial communities from Emeryville, California, USA - eDNA 3rd pass 37_C Kraft BY (version 2) (version 2) | ecosystem: Environmental > Terrestrial > Soil >...
GATCGTTCTTTTTTCATGGCCGGACCGTGGAAGTCAAGGGGCATCTTTAAGGCTAACGCGTGCGTGATGGGGGCGAGGGAAGGGGCCACGCGCGATGGCGCGGAAGGCAGGCGAGGCGTGGTCTCGTCTCATGGAGGAAATACGGGGCGGAGGGCCGTGGAGCGCTACCTGGCGGAAGCGACGGAGCTTGCCTCCGCAACTCGGCTGGGCGCTCGTGCCGCCGGCCGGCTCGCGTGCGGAGGCGCGGTCCGGGTGACTTTCAGGTGGGCAAGGCGTGAGGGCGGAATTGACGTGCCCCACGGAGGTTGCCAGATGGAGGCGGCTCGGGTCTTGCAGCGCGCTCGCGAGAATGCACCGAAGTCGTATCAGGGAAGCACGTCATGGCCGCACCCCTCCTCACCATTGTGCTGGCAGCCGGTCAAGGAACGCGCATGCGCTCCACCGTGCCCAAGGTGCTGCACAAGATCGCCGGGCGCTCGATGCTCGGTCACGTGCTGGAGGTGGTGAGGGCCCTCACGCCGGAGCGGCTGGCGCTCGTCATTGGTCCGGGGATGGAGGACGTCGCCGCCGAAGGGCGGGTGGCCGCGCCGGCCATCGAGACGTTCATTCAGGCCGAACGTCGCGGGACGGCGGATGCGGTGCTCGCCGCAGCACCGGCGATCGAGGGGCACAAGGGCGATGTGCTCGTCCTCTATGGCGACACGCCGCTGCTGACGGCGACGACGCTCGAGCGAATGCGGGGCGCACTCGATCAGGGCGCGGGAGTCGCCGTGCTGGGTTTCGAGGCGGCCGACCCGACGGGCTATGGCCGGCTGCTCACCGATGCAAGCGGAGCCCTGGTCGCCATCCGGGAGCACGCGGACGCCAGCGAAGCGGAGCGCCAGTTGCGCCTGTGCAATGCCGGGGTGATGGCCTTCCGGGTACCGGACCTCGTGGGACTTCTGCGACGGATCGTTGCCGCCAACGCAAGTGGGGAACTCTATCTGACGGATGCCATCGAGCTGGCGCTCGGCGAAGGCTATGGCGCGCGCGTCGTCACGTGCGACGAAGACGAGGTGCTGGGGATCAACGACCGGGCGCAACTCGCAGCGGCCGAGGCAATCTGGCAGCGCCGGCGGCGGCAACAGGTCATGCTCGGCGGCGCAACGCTTGTGGCGCCCGAGACGGTCTGGCTGAGCTACGACACGGTGATCGGCCGCGATGTGGTGATCGAGCCGAACGTCGTCATCGGGCCCGGTGTGACCATAGAAGACGGCGTGACGCTGCACGCGAACTGCTACATGGCCGGACATGACGACAAGAGGCGCGATACCGTCGTCATTCGCAAGGGCGCGATCGTCGGGCCCTATGCGCGCATGAGGCCCGGCGCCGATATTGGCCCGGATGTGCACATCGGCAATTTCGTCGAGGTAAAGAACGCGACGATCGAAGCCGGCGCGAAGGCGAACCACTTTGCCTACCTGGGCGACGCACGGGTTGGAACCGGCGCGAACATCGGCGCGGGCACGATCTTCTGCAATTACGACGGCTTCGAGAAACATCGAACCGATGTAGGCGCGGGCGTCTTCATCGGCTCGAACTCGGCGCTGGTGGCGCCGGTCAAGATTGGCGATGGCGCCTATGTTGCGGCCGGCAGCACGATCACGAAGGATGTGCCGGCCGATGCGCTCGCGCTCGGCCGGGCACAGCAGGAGACGCGCGAGGGCTGGGCCGCGAAGTATCGCGCACGCCGCCAGCGCCGCAAGTGAGCGCGTGACCGCCGCATCAGTTGCTCGCGCGGGATGAGCGGGCCTGCAGCAATGCAGTGGCGCGGGCGCGGCCGAAGAGCGCCATGAGCGTGCCGATGAGGCCACCGAGAGCCTGAACGACCACGACGACATTCTGGCCGATCTCCTCGGCAAGCTCGGGCGTGATGCTGATGCCGAGCGTGACGCCGACGAGCGGAAGCACGGTCGTGATCGCGGTCAGCAGTGTTCCCCAGATGGTCATCGATTGCCACCAGCCCTTGGTATCGATCGTAGCATCGGGCTTGGTGGTCGGGGCGTCGTTGGGGCCGGTCATGTAGGGGTTCTCCTCGGTTGAAGGGGAGGTGCTGGCGGGTGGGATGAGTGGGGTTGCGGCTGCGAGGGTGGCTTCGACGCGACGAAGCCAGCCGCGGCCGAATCTCCAGAAGTGCGGCAGTGCGCGGTAGCGTTGACGGCGGATGGCGGCGTAGCGCGCGAGCGTCTGACGGGGCTCGACAATGCCAGCGGCGCGGAGCGTGATCGGACCGATCTCGCCGTCTATCTCGACGCCGAGCGCTTCCTGAAGAAAGCGTGCTGCGGCACCGACGCCGTGATTGACACTGGCGTCGAAGTGCATGAGCGCGAGAGATGGCCTGAGTGCCGGACAGCGCGCGGGTTGCCAGTAGCGCGTCTCGTAGATGCTGCGGACGAGACTGTCGGGGATCGAACGAAGATCCGATTTCAGCTCGGCGAGATTGGCCGAGGTGATCTCAATGCCGCGCTCTCGCGCATAGACGGCAAGCGTGATGCCCTTGTTGGTCGGGCCGCCGGGATCGTGCGGATCGTCCGTCCAGCCGCCTTCCATTGCGAGCACGTGGTCGAGTGCAAGATCGAACTTCTGATTGCCTGGTTGCGCGGCTTGCTGCGGCTCGGGGACACGGAAGCCGAGAACGAGCTCGCGGTCGAACGTTGCGACCGTAGCGGCATTCGACTGATTGCCGCCGAGGAGCATGACGGAGGTGTCCGTCATGCCGACGAGGAAGCCGACATGACCGAGAGCAGGGTCGCTACCGCGTTCGAGCACGACGACGGCGCCGACAGCGGGATCGTCCGCGGGAACGCCCCATTCGAGGTAGGTGCGGGCGCGGAGAGAGCGCGTGCTCGAGATACCGGCTCGCTCGAGGCAGGCACCCACGAAGGCGGCGCACCAAGCCGTCTCATCACTTTGGTCCGGATAACCGAGCTCGTCGAACATGGCGACGATGCGCGGATTGTGGGCGCTTCCGGGAACCTCGGACTGGCCGAGCTCGCGCCAGGCCTCGGCCATCCAGGATGGCTGCTGCATGTAAAGCTCCGTTGGGCGGATTAGAGGACGGCAGTGACGGCGTTGCCGCGGCCATGGCTCTCGCTGAGCTGGCAGATGCGGATGGTGATCGCGACCGGCGGCATGCCGAAGTCGGCGGCCTGATCCGCGGCGGTGTAGAGCGTCGATGGATCTGAGGCAGTGAGGGTGCGGACGACGGCGTCGCCGTCGAGGACATCGATCTCGTAGCGTTCGCTTGCTTCGCCGAGCGGAACCTCGGCGCCGTCCCAACTGTCGCCGCCAATGCGCGTGCGGCGGATCCAACTGATGTGAAGGCCGTCCTCGTCCCGGTGGCTGCGGACGTGCGTCGGTGCAAACGGGCGATGCCCGATACCGGCAAAGGCGTGGACGGCCATGTCGTAGGACGGTGCGCCGATATCGCGATTCGAAGGGCCGAAGCGCCAGTTGAGCGGCAGGCCGATCTCGGCCGGCGCGAGGTCGAGTCTCATGAGCGCGGAATCGAGGAGAACGAAACGCGCGCCGGCGGGCAGCGGCATATCGCTCAAGCCTTCAGTGCCCTGCTGTCCGCGTATGAGCGTGGAGAGGGCGTAGGTTGCGGGCGCGACGAGCGTTGCGTCGCGGAACTGGATGATCTCCCAGCGGCCGGGCGCGTGCTCGATGGCGGCGGCGTTGGCGCCGGAGAAGAGCGCGAGATCGCTGACGGATAAGAGAGCGCCAAAATCGAGCTGAACGCGGGGGGTCGCAGCCTTGTCGAAGCGACTCGGCGGACCCGGAGGCAAGGCGTCGAGGGTCACGCCCATAGTGGCGGGCTCGGGGGCGAGGGCGCGCAGCGTGAAGCCCGAGGTATCGGGCGAGCTGTAGAGCGCGACGGCGCCGGGCCAGGGCCGCATCAGTGCGGCGAAGTAGCCGGCATCGGGCGGTTCATTGCCGAGCAGCAGCGGCAGATCGAGGAAGGCGGCTGTTGGTTGGCCAGCAAGGCTGACGAGCGGCGGATCTGCATCGCGCGGCGCCGCCGCAACCGGCGCATAGACCTCAGGCTCGATTCGGATCGCCTCGATCTCTCGTGCGCCGTGGTCGCCGATTTCGGTGATGCGGAAGAGACGGTCATCTCCTGGCCCATCGAGCGCGACGATATCGCCGGGCTCGAGGACGATGCTGCTCGGCGGCAGCGCGAACTGTGCCCGCTCACGTGCGGCCCAGGTTTCGAAGAGCCAGCTCTCCGCAATCTGCGCGGCCTGATCGGCCTCCATGACTATTGCAAGCTCGGCGAGCGAGACGCGGCCGCTGGCACCGACGAGGCGGCGGGCTTCGGCAACGGCGCGGCGATAGTCGCGCTCGGACGAAGCATAGGAGATGCGGGCGGAAGCCGGCAGGTCCGTCTCTTGGGCGCGCACGAGAGTGATGAGCTCCGCGCCGGGTTTGAGCTCGGCGGTCGTGTCGGGGCTCAGCGCAAGTGCGGGCGGGTCGATGCCGCGATGGCGGAAGACGATGCGGCCGCCGCTCTCGATCGAGTCGAAGAAATAGGCGAGCTCGAGGGGCTGCAGAGCCTCGCGCGCCGACATGATCTGGTCGATGACGTAGCCCGGAACCACGCCGACGAGAGCGTCGGCGTCGATGCGCGCGAAGCCGTGGGCGCTGAGAATGTCACCGACCGCGGCATCGAGTGGCTGACTGGCAATGCGGCCATTGAGCCAATGGCCATGCCGCCAGTTCTCGCCATCGCCCCAGGCGAGCCGGTTGTTGGGGAAGGCGGGATAGGGCCGCGCGTCCCAGGCGTAGACATAGATGTTGTCGAGGTCGATCATCGGCGCGCCATAGAGCGCCGAAGTCGGATTGGCATTTTCGATATAGCCGGCGTGCGAGGGATCGAGGCCCTCGATCCATGCGCGCAAATAGAGGCGCTGAATGAGGTCGTCGCGGGTGCCGGTCGAGTAGTAGGGGCGCGCGCTCTCGCCGCTCTTTGGATCGACGAAGACGTTCGGCTGGTTCGCGCCTTTGTCGATGGCGGGGCAGCCGATCTCCGTGAGCCAGAAGGGCTTGGATTGGGGAATCCAGGCGGTCGGCGTGGCGCTCTCAATGCCGCCGGGGCGATCGAAGTGCGCGCTGTCCCACCATGAGCGAATGTCCTTGAAGCGGAAGACCCAGGGCTTGCCGGCGTGCGCGTCGGTAATCGGCGTACGCACCTGGAGATCGCGATCGGCATCGCTGGCGTAGTACCAGTCATAGCCCTCGCCGCCGTGGATGTTGGATTTGAGGTAGCGCAGATCGTGCTGCATGCGCCGACCCGCGATCCAGTCCGCGTGGTCACGACCATCGCGCCAATCGGCAAGCGGCCAGTAGGCGTCGATGCCGATGGCATCGATGTCGGAGGATGCCCACAGCGGATCGAGATGGAAGAAGACGTCGCCGCTGCCGTCGTTCGGATGATGGCCGAAGTACTCCGACCAGTCGGCGCCGTAGGTGATCTTCGTCTCGGAGCCGAGGATGGCGCGGACATCGGCGGCGAGTGCCGCGAGCGCCGCGACGAACGGATATGTGGAAGCGGAGTCGCGCGATTGCGTGAGGCCGCGAAGCTCCGAGCAGAGAATGAATCCGTCGACGCCGCCGGCTGCCGCCGCGAGATGCGCGTAGTGCAGGATCATCCGGCGGAAGGACCACTCGGCGGGGCCGGTGTAGTTGACCTGCTGGCCGCTGGTAGAGAAGTGATGCGGTTCCGTCGCGCCGACGAATGCGGCGATCTGGCTGGCGGCGGCGGTGGTTTTGTCCGGCGAGCCCTCGACCGCCGGTGCAGGATGAACCGTGATGCGGCCGCGCCAAGGATAGGCGGGCTGCAGGCGGTCGGGATCATAGGGATCGGGACGCGTATTGTCGGCGGGCACGTCCATGAGGATGAACGGGTTGAGCGTCACCTTGTGTCCGCGCGCCTTGAGGTCCTGGATGGCGGCGATGACGGTCTGATCGGACGGCGTGCCGCCGTAGGCGGGTCGGCCGTCGTGGCGGCTGATCAACGGTGCGGTACTGCGCGTGAGGCCGGCGACGCGCCATGAAAGCGGGCTCGTGCTCTTGTCGTCGTTGTCGACGGCGGGGCGAATTTCGCAGTGCTCTGCGCGAAGGTCCGTGCCGAACCAGCTCACGACGAGCGAGACGGCGCCGACGTTTGGCAGCGTGGCGGCAAGCTGATCGAGCGAGACGCTCCAGTCGGAATCGCCCTGGAGGGTATGCGCGTTCTCCGTCTCGGTCTGACCGGGGCCGACACGGCGCGTGACGGGGGTCGTTGCGTAGACGAATTCGCCCGAGCCCGGGATCATCACGACGGCGCGAACGCTCTGTTCGAAAGGATCGACGGCGCGGAAGACTTCGAAGGAGAGCTGCGGCAGGCGATTGCCATAGGGCTCGAGCAAAAGGCGCTCGAAGACGACGTAGGCAATGCCGCGATAGGCGGGTGCGTTGGCGGCGCCGAGGTGCGCGACGATGAGATCGTCCGGTGGCTGGTCCTCCGTGCCGGTGTGAAGGCGCCAGGTGATCTGCGTGAGGTCCAGCTCCTTGCTGTCCGCCCACACGCGACCGATGGACGTGATTGTGCCCTCGCTGAGCGCAACGGCGAAGTTGGCGTAGTAGCGATAGCTGCGCGTGCTCGCGCTGCCGCCGGAGGCACCCTTGCCACCACCGCTGCTGTTCTTGATGACTTCCTCCTCGAGCGAGGAGGCCCAGATGACCTGGCCGCCGAGGCGCGCGCGGCCGATGACGCGAGGGACAGCCGCGCCTTCGGTCGAAGCCGTGACGCGGAGATCGTCGAGGCGGGGGCCGCCGCGTGCGCGAGACTGCCCCGAGCCGCCGAGAAGTGCCTGATCGACGTAACTCCCGGCGAGGGCGCCTACCTGGCCGCCGATCATGGCGCCGGTAAACGTCGCGCCGAGCACGGTGATGCCGGTCGGCAGCAAGGCCGAACCGACGGCCGCACCAGCAACTGCGAGAGCAAGCGTGGCCATCAGGAGTCGATCCCGGGAAAAGAGAAGGCGGCAGCGAGGTGGCGGCGCCACCACTGACCAAACGGCACTTCGGCGACCGCGCGGCCCTCGATGGCGTGGATCATCGACGCAGGGCCGGAGAGAATGCCGACGTGCTTGGCGACGGCGTGGGTGCGGTAGCGGAAGATGAGCACGTCGCCAGCGGCGATAAAGTCGCGCTCGCACTCGATCAGATGGCGACGGGCGGCGGCGAGCATGGTCTCGGCGCCTGTTGCCTCGGCCCAGTCGCGCGAGTAGGCGGGAACGGTCTCGGATTCGACGCCATGCAGCGCGCGCCATATGCCGCGCACGAGGCCGAGGCAGTCGGTGCCGATGCCGCAGACGCTCGCCTGATGATGATAGGGCGTGCCGAGCCAGCGCCGCGCCTCGGCGACGATGTCTTCGCGCGAATAGCCCACGAGATCAGCCTCCGATTTCGGCAGCGCTGCCTGCGGGGCGCGGCGTGCTGCCGGGCTGAGCCACGGCAGTGATGAAGTCGTTGCCGGGCATGTGCGGGAAGCCGCGGTAGTTGATCGCGTTAGCGAAACGCGCAACGCAGGTGTCGAGGCGCTTGTCGCACCCGACGGTCGCGGTGAATGCATCGCCGACGGCGATCGGCTCGCCCATGGGTTGCCAGAGCTCGATCTCGACCAGGCCGCCGCGGTGCGTGTGGCTCTTGATCTCCATGGCGCGGCCAGCGTTGGCGCCCGATGTGAAGGCGAGGATGCCGCGCGTGAACCAGCCGGAGTCGTAGTCATCGAGGCCATGAGCCACGAGGCGACGTGTGCCGGTGATCGCGAGGACGGTGGCGTCGGCGCGGTAAGCCGGCGACGTCAGGTCGACGCTGCAGTGGGTGTCGCCGAGGTCGGCGTCGCATGTGTACTGGAAGAGCCGACCCTTCGGCTGCTGGAGGTAGTGCGCAAGGCCGCGAACCTCGGCGCTGAACGCCGTGCCCGTGCGGCGCACCTCGCCGAGCGAGCCCGAGCGCATGAGGACACGCTGGCTGGTGTCCTGCCAGTTGACGCGGAAGATCTCGATGGCGGCATCGTCGAAGTCGCCGGCAGCCAGCGCGATCTCGGAGAGCCGGTCGGAGATGAGAGCACCGGTCACCTCGAGGTTGTCGACGCTCAAGCCAACCTGATCACGGATCTCGCTGGCGGTGAAGCCGCTGGCGGCCTCGAAGATCGTGTCGTCGAACGCGAGATCGCGGTCGTGATCGGTGAAGCCGAGCTTTGTCCCATCGCGCCGGGTGAGGCGCCAGCACCAGCAGAGCGTCGTGGCGCCGGACTGGAGATGCGCGGCAAGCGCGTCGTCGAGCTGTTTCATAGACGGATCTCCACGATCGGGATCGACGGAATGGCGCCGTGAGAGAAGCCTTGAAGGCTCACCTCGAGCTTGTCCGTATCGAAGCGGACGGGAACGTCGAACTCGAAGCCGGCGGTGATGACGGCGCCCTCACTGGGAACGTGCTCGGGCGCGAAGGTGAGAAGACCAGTGGCGGTATCGACTGCGACGGCCGTGCCGACGGGGAGGGGTGTTCCATCAACAGCGACGAGGAGGGTACCGGCAACGGGCTTGGTGATACGGCGCGACCAGGGCGCGTGCGCGGCGCCGTAGCGCTTGGCAAGCTGAAAGGCGGCGGTCTCACCGTCGCCGACGCCGAGCGTCTGGTCGAGTGCGGTCGGCGTTCCGGAGGGCGGACAGGAGCGGAAGTCGGCGTGATCCTTCCAGCGAAAGCCATAGAGGCGACCACGCCGTTCCTCGAAGAAGGCAATGACAGCGTGAAGATCGTCGAGCGTCTTGATGCCGTAGCCGGCATTGTAGCTGCGCCGCGAGTCCGCCCAGCGGCTGTTGCGCTCCTCGTGGCCTGAGCCGAGAACGACGACGTCCGTGCGTCGCTCAGGGCCTCCGGAGGCGCCACGCGAGATGGCGGTCGGGAAGCGGATCTCGTGGAAGCTCATGGAGCGCGCCTGGCGTTAGAGATTGCGTTCGGCGCGACCGAGCGCGCGGGCGACGAGGGCGGCGATCTGGGTTTCCGAGCGCGCGAAGCTCTCGACGTCGGGCGTCGCGATGTTGATGGTGATGCTCGATGCGGCACTTCCGGCGGTGGCGACGCCGAGGCGGCCGTCTGCAGTACGGGTGAGCGGCATGATGGCTTCGGGGCCGCGCTCGCCGGCAAGGCCAGTGCGGCCACCGGCCAGAGGAAAGGCAACCGGCGAGGCAATGACGCCGCCTTTGGCGAATGGGATCGGCGTTCCCTGTTGCAGGACGCCGCCCTTGGCGAAACCGAGGCCCATGCCGCTGCCGAAGATGTTGCCGAGAAGGCTTCCGACCGTTTTGTCGAGCGGCTTCAGCGCGGTGCTCAGCACCATGCGCGAAAGACTGAGGCCGAGGTTGCGGACAACATCGCCGAGTGAGCGTCCCTGCACGGCGATGCCTTCGAAGGCGGAGATCATCGAGCGGCTGAACTGGCGGCCGATGGTGGACGTGCGCTGCAGCTCATTGCGGAGGCTGCTGGTATCCGCAGCGATAGTGATCTGCCAGTCGGCGATGTTGTCGGGCATCCCGTGTTCCTTATCGAGAGGCGAAATCCACACCAGACGCTGGCGGGAATCCCCCGGCCCCTAACCCCTCCCCACAAGGGGAGGGGAACCCGCTCACGTGTCCGGATAGCGGGCCATCAGGCCGGCGAGCGACGCGCGGTCGAGTGCGTCGTGACCTGGCGGCGGACCAAGAGCGCCCTCGAGTGCGGCGGCGAACTCGCGCGGTGTCATCGACCAGAGAACGGCTGGCGCGAGACGCAGTACGCCGAGGCCGATGCGCATTACGTCGCGCCAGGGAAAGGGCCGTTGGTATTCCCGGCGTCGGTGGGCGGCGATGCCGGCGCCTCGACGGCCTTGGCCATAGGCGCGTCCTCGGCAGCGCCGAAGGTGGCGTTGAGGAGGCGCGAGACGATATCGACGAAACCGGCGGCGCCGCCCTCTGCGCGCATGCGCGCAACGGCGTCGTCGGTGAACTGGTGACCGGCGCCGCGCAGGCCTGCGCCGATGATGCGCACGGCATCACGGGCACTGAGCCGGCCGCGACCGAAGCGCTCGGCGAGAGCGAGCATGTCCTCATCGCCGAAGGTCGACTCGAGCTCGGCGAGCGCACCGAGTGTCAGGCAGAGACGTAGCGGCTGCCCGTCGAGGACGGCATCGATCTCGCCGCGGTGTAGGTTGGCCATCGGGCGGTCCTCTTATGGCGCAGTGAAGGTGAGCATACCGGCGGACTCGAGCGCGATCTCGAAGGCGACCTCGGCGTCGTGGCGGCCGGACAGCTCGAACGAGGTGATCTGGAAGAGGCCTTCGATCGTGCCGAAGTCGGGAATGACGATTTGCCATTCGCGGATGGTGCCGTCGAAGACATAGGCGCGGATGGTGGCGTCAGACGTCTCGTCTTTGAAGATGCCGGCGCCGGCGATGCGGGCGCTCTTGACGCCGGCGCCGGCGAGCAGCTCGCGCCATTCGCCGGCGGATTCGGCGTGCGTGATGTCCACGGTCTCGGCGTTGAAGGAGATGGAGCGGGAGCGCAGGCCAGCGACGGTCGAGAACGAGCCAGTGCCGGTGGTGTCGATCTTGAGGAGTAGGTCCTTGCCTTTTTGAGCAGCCATCGCGTGGGGTCCTTGGGGTTAGGCCGAGGGTTCGAGCACGGCGCGGAAGCGGGCGGAGATGCGGTAGGTGTCGCGGTCGCGCTGCCGTTGTGTTTCGGATGACTCGTGGCGGAGGTTCACGAGGTGATGGTCGGTGAGCGAGAGTGGCGCGTCGTGGAGCGCGGCGCGGACGGCCTCGGCGAGATGGAGCGCCTCCTTGTGACCGGCAGCGCGCGACCAGACGTTGATCGTGAAGATGATCTCGGTGCCAGGCTCGGTGCCGGTAGCCCAGTCGCGGACGGTGAATCCGGCGAGCGCGAGATAAGGGAAGGCAGCGCCTTGCGGAACGTGATCGTAGACGCGCGCGCTGCCAAGTAGAGCAAGCACGCCGCTATCGGCGGCGAGAGCTGCGTGAACGGCCTGCTGCAGATCCCAGGCGGCGCTGGACATGAATTAGCTCCTGAGATCCGGGGGCTGCTGCTGCGTCGATGGCGGTGGCGCGTCCTGCTCGGACTGCGGTGGCGCGGTGGCGATACGCGCGCGGACGAGCTGTTCGACGCGGTCGGCGAGGCGGCGCTGATCCTGTCCCGTGACGGAGACCGTGATTTTCATAGATCGCGTTCCATGCAGAGGCACTTGAGCCAGCGTCGGCGCTCGTCGATGTCGATCGCGGCGATGATCTCGAAACGGCGACTGCCGGAGATGAAGCGCATGGCAGGCGTCACGCCGGCTCGGTGGCGGATCGTGATCTCGTGCGAGAGGCGGCCGCCGATGCCGTCGGCATCAGCGATCTCGGTGCCGCCGGTCGGCACGATGCGGCCCCATACTTGAGCAACAGCGGTCCAGGTCTCGACGGCACCGCCGCCACCATCGGGCGTGCGGCTCGCGGTCTCGAGCGTGAGGCGATGGCGCAATCGGCCGATGGCGGGTCGCATCAGAGACGCCTCCGGCGATAGGGCGAGAGGAGCTCCGAGACGGTGGCGGGAATGATCGTCGCGGACGCGCCGATTTCGACGGGCTCGCGGTTCTCATACCAGTGCGCCGTGAGCAGGAGCAGTGCCTGGCGGATCGGCTGCGGTACGTCGGCGGGCGCGTCGCCATAGCCGGCCACGAAATCAATCTCGATTCCGTTCGCGGCGCGCGTCGGTTGCAGGAGGCTTGCACGGCCGCTCAGGATGAGACGGGCGGGGTGGGCCGTGCCGTCGAGGATGAAAGTCGAGGTATCGAGCGCCTCATCGTCGTCGGCATCGTCGAAGACCCTTACCGCAGTTAAGCTCTGAACAGGGCGAAGCGGGAGATTGAGAGAACGCGAGCGCGGCCAGCGATCGAACTGAACTCGCCAGGTCTGCGTGATGAGCGCAAGATCGAGCGCAGCCTCGATGTGGAGGCGCGAGGCCATGATGAGGCTTTGGATGAGGGTGTCCTCGGCGCTCGAGTCGACGCGCAGATGCGCCTTCGCTTCGGAGAGCGTGACCGGCTCGACAGTCGGTCCAATGAGGAGCGTCGTGGTCATGGCGACCTCACGAAGGAAGCAAGTTGATTGCGAAATTGCGCGGGCGGCACCGGCTGCGGGGATGGGCCGGTGCCGCCCGCCAACGTCTCGGATGGCCGACGGTCGATGTGCGTGCGACGCCGGGAGGAGGCGTGCGCCGACGCGACCAACGAGGCGACGACAAGCCGGGGCGTGCGAGATCGCCGGCAGTCGCTGAATGCCTGGTCGGATTCGACGGTCATGTGCGGCCGGCTCCGCAGGGGAGCACGGAAGCGGCCACATGGCTCAACCGAGACGGAGCGGAGGCGGGATCAGTCGCCGAACTGCAGGAGCTTGATCGCGTCGAAGTCCTGGACGCCGCCGCCGACGCGCTTGGTCGTGTAGAAGAGCACGTACGGCTTCGACGAGTAGGGGTCGCGCAGGACACGAATGCCGATGCGATCCACGATCAGATAGCCGCGGCGGAAGTCGCCGAAGGCGATCGCGTAGGCATCGGCAGCGACGTCCGGCATGTCCTCGGATTCGGTGACGGGGAAGCCCATGAGCGAGGGCGACTCGCCGGGGCTGATGGCCGGATGCCAGAGGTAATGGCCATCGCCGTCCTTGAGCTTGCGGACGATGGCCTGGGTCGCGCGGTTCATGACGAAGCGTGCGTTGGCGCGATAGCCGGCCTTGAGCGTGTAGACGAAGTCGATCAGCTTGTCGCCGGGATTGCTGGCCGGGAACGCCGCGTCGTTGCCGGTCTTGATGGCGCCGATCTTGCCCCACTCCCAGCTCGCTTCCGCGATCTTGTCGTAGTGCATGAAGCCGGTCGGCTTGCTGCTGCCGTCGCCCGTGACGAAGGCCGTGCCCTCCTGCTCGGCGAAGGCGGAGCGAACCTCCTCGGCAATCCACTGGTCGATGTCGACGGCGGAGTCATCCAGCAGTGCCGGAGTCGCGGCCGGCATCGCGTAGAGCTCCATGGTCGGGAAGGAGAGCTCGGCGAGCGTCGGCGAGGTCGTGGTCGAGCGTGTGCCCGTTTCCGCGACCCATCCGGCACCGGCGCCAGCGATGGAGAACGGCTTCTTGAAGACCGAGCCCGAGACCTGGCGGACACTGGCGATCGGGCGGATCGGCGAGATCTCCTTGAGGGCCATGTTCACGGTCGTCTCGGTCTCGGCGGGAACGAGATAGCCGCCGTCGGGACCCGAGCCGACCGAAAGTGCCTTGCTCTCGATATCGAGGAGGCCGCTCGTTTCGCCCTTGCGGATGTAGCCGTCGAAGGCGGTGCGATGCTCGCGGGCGAGATGCGCGCTCGGGGCGGCGGACGAGAGCTGAGGACGAGCGGACTTCAGCGAAATATCGTCGAGGCGGCGCTTGTGATCATCGAGCGCACGGTCGAGGCGATCGAGCTTGTCGGTGGTGAGCGGATCGGCGGCACCGCGCGTCTCGATGTCGGCGAGGCGGCGTTCGTTCTCTTCCTTGTAGGTCTCGAAGGCGCGGAGGAGGTCGTCGAGCGCGTGATGGAGGTCGGAGCTGCTCTTGGTTTCGAGGCTCGGGGTCGAGGCGGTCATGTGGGAGGAGTCCTTCAGATGAGAGGCGTCGAGCGGAGGTAGGCAGCAACGGCGGCGCATCGGTTAGCGAGCCGCGCCGTATCGGATGGAGTGGCCGCGGCATCCCGCAACGCGGCCAATCCTTTGAAGCCCGAGCGGAGGACGGCGCGGGCCTCGGTGCGCGTGAGCCCAGCGTCCTGCGTGAGCCAGCGTTCGAATTCACGTTCCGAGGGCGGCGTGCCCGCGAATGGCCGTGCCTTGGTGGTGGCGATGCGGGCCTCGGGCAGCAGCGGGAACGTGACGATGGAGATTTCCCATAGATCGACCTTCTCGATGCGGCGCACGCCGCGCGAACGATCGCGATGGGCTTTGACGGTGCGGAAGCCGATCGAGAGACCGTCGATCGCGCCGGCACGCATGAGCGAGAGCACCTCTCGGGCGCGGGCGACAGTCGGCATGAGGCGTCCGCGCGCGAAGAGCCCTTTGGCATCCTCGGCCAGCGTCTCCCAGATGCCGATCGGTTCGGCCGGATTGTGCTGGAAGAGCATCCTGACGCCGCTCGGTCCGCGCGCGGCAAGCGTGTCGTGGAAGGCGCCCGGCATGACGACGTCGCGGCCGAGATCCTGGCGGCCGAAGATCGAGGCATAGCCTTCGAAGGCACCGTCGTCGGCAACGCTCTTCATGTCGAGAGCCGTGAACTTCGCTTCGTGCGGAAGCGCGCGTCGAGGGGTCGCGGATCGGGATTCGATCACGATGGAACGCTCCGAATTGATGTGAGGTTGCGAAGGGTGGGCGTGCGGGGCAATGGGCGGCGGGATGCCCCCCACCCCTAACCCCTCCCCACAAGGGGGAGGGGAAATCATCTCGGCGGACTTGGATAGTGGCGAATTCTAAAGAGCGTCGCTCTCGGCGAGCGGGCTGTAACCGGCGGCGGCGCGCTTCTCGTTGAGCGTGAGGAAGGAGGCCTTGTCGAGACGGGCCCACAGGGCTTCACGCTCTGGCGAGAGCGCCTCGACGGCGTCGAGATCAGGGCGCAGCTCGAGATCGGGATCCCAGGCAGGCGCGAGCCAGCGCGAGAGTGACTTCGCGGTGCGGCCGACAAGCGGGATGACGGTCTGGCGCCAGAAGCCGCGCGTGGCCTCGGCCATGTTCGCATACGTGTTGTCGCCGGGAATTCCGAGCAGCATGGGCGGTACGCCGAGGGCGAGCGCGATCTCGCGGGCAGCGGCGTTCTTGGCTTCGAGAAAGTCCATGTCCTTGGGCGAGAGCGACATGGATTTCCAGTCGAGGCCGCCTTCGAGGAGGAGCGGCCGGCCGGCATTGGCGGCGCCCTGGAAACCCCGCTCCAGCTCAGCTTTCAGGCGCTCGTATTGCTCGGTCGTGAGATTGCCGTCGCGCGCGGTGTAGACGAGGGCGCCGGACGGACGAGCGGAATTGTCGAGGAGGGCCTTGTTCCAGCGCGTCGCGGTGTTGTGCAGGTCGATGGCTGTCGCGGCAGCTTCGAGCGGGCTCATGCCGTAGTGATCGTGCGCCGCGTGAAAGAGCTTCATGTGCAGGATGCGGCGTACGCCTGGTGCGCAATCGCCGGAGAGGCGCACGGAGCGGCCGCCGACGGTGTACTCGTAGGCCTCGGGCCAGCCGTCCGAACCGGGCACGACCTTCATGCGATCGGGGCGCAGGACGTGCAGCTCGCGGATCTCGTCGTCGATGGCAACCGCCTCGATGTAGCTGTTGCCGGCGACGAGCAGGTGGCCGACGAGCGCCTCAAGGAACTCCGGTCCCACCTGCGCCTGGTTGGGGCGGCTGATGAGTTCGGAAAGCGCGTGCGCTTCGATCTCCTCCTCGCCGCGGTAGAGGAGCAGCGGCACTGAAGCGGCGGTCTCCGCGATCATACGCACACAGCGATAGACGATCGCGTTGCCCATGAAGCCTTCGCGCGCAAAGGCGGCGTAGTCGCGCGGTGTCCAGGCCGGCTGGCGGAGGGTGTCGAGCGCGATCAGCGGGCCGACGGCGCTGGCCTTGGTTTCCGCGCGTGGCATGGCTCTCCGCCCCCAACCGCCGATGAGGGCGCGGAGGGAGGTCGCAATGGATGTCGAGATCATTCAGAGCGTCCGTATGGTTGGGCTGCGCGGGTTCGTCAGCATGAGATCGGTGAGCGCCCACACAAGCGCATCGAGACGGTCCGGGCTTTTGCCTTGGGCGAGACCGTCGGCACCGAAGGCACACATCTGACTCTCGAGCTCCGGCCACTCGCCGACGTGGATCACGCGACCTTCGGCGTAGAGCGCGGAGACCGGCTCGGCGCGTACCCATTTGCCGCGTGTGGCGCGTACGGCGCGGATCGGCACCGAAGCATCGACCTGGCGCATGACGCCGACGACGAGATCACCGCCCTGGTTGACCTCGGCGACGATGCGGTCGGCGGCGAAGTCACGGTAGGCGGCGATGGCCGCGCGCGCCCAGACGGTCGGCTCGCGGCCGCGGATGGTGCGATCGGCGAGGACGTAGGCGCGACCGTCCTCGCCGAGGCCGGCGACGATGATGCCGCAAGCGTCGGAGTTGGTGTTCGATGTGACGGGCGGGTCGACGGCAACGACGATGCGCGCGAGCTCGGGCGGCGCGGCAACGCGGTGCTGATCAAGCCAGCTCTTGCGCCAGAGGCCGCCGCCGCGATCCTCGACGATCTCACCGTCGATCTCCTGGCGACCGAGGGCCGTGCCGCCGTAGCGCTTGAGAACGCTGGAGAGAAAGGAGGGAGCGAGGTTGGCGGCGTTGTCGGTGGTCTTGGCGCGGGATGTGACGGTCACTTCGTCGGCCATCAGCTTCTTGAGGAGCGGGATCGGGCGCGGAGTGGTCGTAACGACGCATTGCGGCTGATGGCCGAGACGAAGCGCGAACTGAAGCATGTCCCAAGCGTGCTGGGCGCGGCGCCACTTGGCGAGCTCGTCGCACCAGGCGGCGTCGAACTGCGGGCCGCGCAGGTTGTCGGGATCGTCGGCAGCGTACATCTGGGCGATGGCTCCGTTCGGCCACTGGATCTGATTGCGCGAAACGTCGTAGTGCGGTCGCTCGTGCGGCGCATGGACGGCGAGCAGGCCGGAAACGCCCTCGATCATGACGCTGCGGACCTGAGCGATCGTGAGCCCGACGAGCGCGATGCGGCGCGCCGGCTCGCACTCGTTGGCATGGAGACCGAGGGCGCGGGCGCGGACCCATTCAGCGCCGGCGCGGGTCTTGCCGGAGCCGCGGCCGCCGAGAATGAGCCAGGTCTGCCAGGGCCGGTTATCGGTCGCCGTGACAGGAGCGAGCTGATCCTCACGGGCCCAGACCTGCCAGTCGTGGGCGAGGCTGATGATCTCGGGCGCGGAGAGCGTGGCGAGAGCGGCCTCGCGCTCGGCTTCAGGCCGGGCGGACAAGTCGAGCAAGACGCTCCGCAACATCTCGGCGGAAGCGCTCCGCCTCGTCGGCGAGTTGGCGTTCAGCGTGCTGGGCGCCTTGGCTGGAGGCGGGGCTTTCGGATCCGGGGTGGCGCTCGAGGTCAGCTTCGATCTCCGTTACGCGGCTGAGATTGGCGATGAGGGCGCCGATGGCGCGGGTGTCGCGCTCGTGGTCTGCGGCCGTGGTGTCGGAGGAACTTTCCTTCGTGGCCATGTCGTGTGCCATGCGCCTTTCCATCTGCTTGAGCTTGGTATCGATCGCTTTGTAGAGGCGGCGGACGAGAGCCCGCCGGGCTTTCAAAGAAGTCGCGGTTGCTTTGGCGTCTTGTGTTTCCGGCGGCTTCGCGTCGCCGGCCGATCGCTTGGGAGGAGCGGTCTCTGTCGAAGGCGGCTTCGAGGGTTTTCGAGGTGGTCCGTCGCGCGCGCCGGGCGTGCGCCGCGAGCGAGGGGGCCAGCCCTCGTT
>Ga0180218_1001101_pt1 | contig 17578 bp, 16 predicted proteins | sample eDN3rd37CKraftBY_FD_151334 | JGI IMG/M metagenome (GOLD analysis project Ga0180218, IMG submission 151334) | Enriched backyard soil microbial communities from Emeryville, California, USA - eDNA 3rd pass 37_C Kraft BY (version 2) (version 2) | ecosystem: Environmental > Terrestrial > Soil >...
TTGCGTACATCGAGGCTGCGCTGGCGTGCCGCGGCAAGACGCCGGCGCAAGCAACGCTCGCCGAAATGGATGCGCTGTGGGATGAGGCCAAGACGGCCGAGCGCGACGGAAGCGCTCAAGGCAGCGCGATGGCTCCCGCAAAGCGCGTCCGCACCTGAGCGGCCTTGGCCGGATCGGCGCGCACCGTGACCGCGACCTTGCCGTCATCCCGCGTGGCGCGCGCGATCACTTCGGTGTTGCGGTGGAGCCAGGACAGCCCGGCCCCGTCCGTGCCGTCCAGCACGAGGTCGATCACGATCCGGGTCTCGGCGAGCCGATCCTCGATCGCCGTCAGCAAGATGTCGACGCCCTCGCCCGTCAGCGCTGAAACCGTGATCGGCTGATTGTCCGGCGCAACGCGCGCGGCCATGTTCTCGACGCGCGCTCGCGCGTCCGCGTCCAGGGCATCAATCTTGTTCCAGACCTCGATCACGCGGCCGCGCCTTGCTTCGTCGATCCCAAGGGCCCTCAGCACGTCCTGCACATCCTGCATCTGCGCTTCGGAATCCTCGTGCGAGATGTCCCGCACATGCAGGATGACGTCGGCTTCGGTGACCTCTTCGAGCGTCGCGCGGAACGCGGCGACCAGCATGGTCGGCAGCTCCGAGATGAAGCCGACCGTATCCGACAGAATCACCTTGGTGCCGTGCGGCAGCTCGATCGACCGCAGCGTCGGATCGAGCGTGGCAAACAGCATGTCCGCTTCCAGCACCTTGGCGCGGGTCATGCGGTTGAACAGGGTCGACTTGCCGGCATTGGTATAACCGACCAGCGCGGCGATCGGATAAGGCACCCGCGCCCTGCTCGCGCGATGCAATTTGCGGCGCTTCTTGACCTTTTCCAGTTCGGCTTCGATGCGCGCGATGCGTTCCTCGATCACCCGGCGGTCGGCCTCGATCTGGGTTTCGCCCGGGCCACCCAGGAAGCCGAAGCCGCCCCGCTGGCGCTCAAGATGGGTCCAGGACCGCACCAGGCGGCTCTTCTGATAGGTCAGGTGGGCAAGTTCGACCTGCAGCACGCCCTCCTTGGTCTGCGCCCGCTTGCCGAAGATTTCGAGAATGAGGCCGGTCCGGTCCAGCACCTTGGCGGACCATTCCTTTTCGAGATTGCGCTGCTGGACCGGCGACAGCGCGCAATCCATCACCACAAGGCCGATGTCCTGCGCTTTGACGAGACCGGCAATCTCCTCGACCTTGCCCTTGCCGATATAGGTCGCCGGCCTGATCTCGTTCAGCATGACGATGCCGGTGTCGACGACCTCGAGGTCGATCGCGAGCGCGAGGCCGACCGCCTCCTCAAGGCGCGCCTGCGGTCCACGCGTCGCGTTGCCCGCACCGTCTTTATGCGTGCGAAGGTAGGGCCCGATCACCAGCGCACGGCCGGTCGCCCGGCCCGGGACATCGGTGCCCTGCCGCTCCGGCCGATGATCGCGACGGCGTGGCTCCAACTAACCCTTGTCCCCTGCGCCCTCCTCCGCACCCTCGAACAGCTGGATCGGGTGCCCGGGCATGATGGTCGAGATCGCGTGCTTGTAGACAAGTTGCGAATGCCCGTCGCGACGCAGCAAGACGCAGAAATTGTCAAACCAAGTGACCACGCCCTGCAGCTTGACGCCGTTCACCAGGAAGATGGTGAGCGGGATCTTGGCCTTGCGGACGTGATTGAGGAAGGTGTCCTGGAGGTTTTGCGTTCGTTCGGCGGCCATGGCCGTTCGTTCCATTTTCTTGCCCGCGGACCCCGTTCAGCCGCAGGACGTTATTGCCAAGTCTCATCGTCCCTCGTTCGTGTCGCCCACGAGGACTTGGGGCGCCATATTAGATGGCACGCTTGGACCCCGCGCAAGTCCAACATCGCTCCGGACGGACCGGATCGAGGGACAAATCGTCACGATTTTTCGGTGTAGCGGGAAAAATCGGCGCGCAGCGCGGTCGAGATCAGGCCGGGCGCTCCATTCCCCACCGGTTTGCCGTCGATTCGGACCACGGGCATGACCGTCTGACTGGCCGAGGTGATGAAGGCTTCGCGTGCGGCAATCGCTTCGGCGACGGTGAAGGGGCGCTCGACCAGCTTGAGGTCGTGCGCCTTCAGGACATCGAGCAGGACCGTCCGGGTGATTCCCTTCAGGATGGCATGGTCGGCCTTGCGGGTGAGCACCTCATTCCCGCTGGTGACGATCCACGCATTGGACGAGGACCCTTCGGTCACGGTCCCATCGGCTCCGACGAACCAGGCCTCGCGGGCGCCCTGCTCCCGCGCGACCTGCTTGGCCAGCACGTTGGGCAGCAAGGAAATCGATTTGATGTCGACGCGCTCCCAGCGGTTGTCCGGCAGGGTGACGACCGCGATCCCTTCCGCTGCGTAACGTTCGGTCTTGGCTGGATCGATCCGGCTTGCGGTCACCACGATGGCCGGGCGCGTTCCCGGCGGCGGAAAGGCGTGGTCGCGCCTGGCGACGCCGCGCGTGACTTGCAGATACACGATGCCGTCGCGGACACCGTTGCGCCGGACCACCTCGTGCAGCACGATCGACAGCGCAGGCAGCGACATCGGCCTCGCGATCCGCAATTCCGACAGCGAGCGCAGGAGGCGTTCCATATGCCGGCGTTCATCGATGAGCCGGCCATTCCTCACTTCGCAGACTTCATAGACGCCGTCGGCGAATTGATAGCCGCGGTCCTCGACATGAACCGCCGCTTCGCGATGCGGCACATAGCGTCCGTTCACATAGGCGATGCGCGACACTGGAAACCGCTCTGCCCTAGCCGATCCCAAGTGCCTTGAGCTTGCGATGCAGCGCTGAGCGCTCCATTCCGACAAACTCGGCCGTGCGTGAAATGTTGCCACCGAACCGGCTGATCTGCGCGACCAGATATTCGCGCTCGAACATTTCGCGCGCCTCGCGCAGCGGCAGACTCATCAACTGTTCCCCGCCATTTCCGTTCGGCATCGAAGGCACCATAGAGCCGACATCCTGCGGCAGCATGCTGGCGTTGATCACAGCGTTTGGATCGCCGCCGGCGAGAATCATCAGCCGCTCGACGTTATTTCGAAGCTGGCGCACGTTGCCCGGCCAGTCGTGCGATTGCAGCACCGCCATCGCGTCTTCGCCGATGGTGCGCTTCGGCAGGCCGGTCGCAGCGGAAATCTGCTCCATGAAGTAATCGACCAGCAGCGGAATATCCTCGCGGCGTTCGGCGAGCGGTGGCACCCGGATCGGCACCACGGACAGCCGATGATAGAGATCCTCCCGGAACTGCCCGGCCGCGATCTCCGCTTCCAGATTGCGCGCGGTCGAGGAAATGATGCGCACATCGACCGCGACCTTGGTGTTGCCGCCGACGCGGTGAAAGGTCTGGTCGACGAGAACGCGGAGGATCTTGTTCTGCGTCTCGCGCGGCATGTCCGCAATCTCGTCGATGAAAAGCGTGCCGCCATGCGCCTCCTCGAGCGCGCCGGCCTTGCGGTTTTGGCTGCCGTTGGATTGCTCGATGCCGAACAGCTCCATCTCCATCGATTCCGGGGTGATGGCGGCTGCGTTGATCACGACGAAGGGCCCGGTGGCGCGGCTCGAATGATTGTGAATCGTGCGCGCGCACAATTCCTTGCCGGAGCCGGACGTGCCGATGATCATGATGCGGCTATTGGTCGGAGCGACCTTTTCGACGGTCTGACGCAGCTGATTGATCGCCGGTGACTTGCCGATCAGCGCCGATGGCATCGGCGCAATGGCCTTGAGCTCCTTGACCTCGCGTTTCAGCCTGGAGTTTTCAAGCGCGCGGTCGGCAACCAGCACCAGCCGATCCGCCTTGAACGGCTTTTCGATGAAGTCGTAGGCGCCACGCTTGATCGCAGCGACCGCGGTCTCGATGTTGCCATGGCCCGAAATCATCACGACCGGCAGGTCGGGATATTGCTCCTTCGCCGCATCGAGAATCTGAAGCCCGTCGAGCTTCGATCCCTGCAACCAGATGTCGAGAAACAAGAGGTTGGGACGGCGCGCTTTAATTGCCGAAATCGCGTCGTCGGCATCGCGCGCGGTCCGCGTCGCATAACCTTCGTCCTGCAGAATGCCGGCGACCAGCTCGCAAATGTCGGGCTCGTCATCGACGATAAGGATTTCGGCAGTCATGATTCTCCAATGCTCGCCCGCTTGGATTTGTCTTTATTCGAACTCGTGCTGATCGGTTGCGGCGGATTGACGGCAAAGCGCAGCCTTATCCACGCGCCCTTGCGTCCCGCCTCTTTCTCCGAAGCGTCATGCAATTCAATGCCGCCGCCGTGCTCCTCCAAAATCTTGCCGACGATCGCAAGACCAAGGCCGGTGCCCTTCTCGCGCGTGGTGACATAGGGCTCGAGCAGACGCGAGCGGTGCTCCTTCGGCAATCCGACACCGTTATCGATGACGTCGACATGGATCTGGTCGTCTTCGCGGCTCGCGATCACTTCGATCCGGCCCTTCTCGGCGGGATCCGATACCGCGGAGATGGCTTCGGTCCCGTTCTTGATGATGTTGGTGAGCGCCTGCGAGACCAGCCGCCGGTCGAATCTCGCCAGCATCGGATCTTCGGAAATCGTGAGGTCGATATCGATATCGGGATGACCAACGCGCATGAGGAACACGGCCTGACGCACGGTATCGGCCACATCCTCCTGTTGCATGACCGGCTTTGGCATGCGCGCGAAGCGCGAGAACTCGTCGACCATACGACGGATGTCATCGACCTGCCGGACGATAGTGTCGGTGCATTGCTCGAAGACCGCGCGATCTTCGGTGATGACCTTACCGTATTTGCGCCGCAACCGTTCGGCCGAGAGCTGAATCGGGGTCAGCGGATTCTTGATCTCGTGGGCGATGCGCCGCGCGACATCCGCCCAGGCGGAGGTGCGCTGCGCGGTCACGAGTTCGGTGATGTCGTCGAGCGTCACGACATAGCCATGGTCGGAATCGGCGGATTGCTCGAAGGCGACCCGGACCGACAGATTGCGCTCCCGACCCTTGCGGCTCAGCGTCACCTGACCGTGCGCCAGCCGCTGGCCATTCGCGATCGCTTCATGCACGAGCTCGGAAAGCTCGGGCACCATGTCGAGCAGCGCCTTGCCCATCACCTCGGATGCGGGAGCGCCGATCAACTGTTCCGCCGAGCGGTTCAGGATGCTGATCTTGCCGTCCTGCCCGACGCCGATGATGCCAGCACTGGCGCCGGCCAGAACCGCTTCGCTGAATCGGCGCCGGCTGTCGATGAGATCGCGCGCGCGCACCAGGTCGTCGCGCTGCGTGCGCAGATCGTGCGTCATCCGGTTGAAGGTTTCACCGAGCTGGCTGAGATCGCCCTCGGCGCGACTGACCGGCACCTGGACGTGAAGATTGCCGGTCGCCACGACATTTGCCGCACCGATCAAGCGGCGAATCGGCGCGACCAGACGGTTCGCAAAATTGAGGCCGATGAGCACCGCGGACAGCAGGACGATCAGTGCAATCACCGTGTACATCAATCCGAAGGCGACGGTCACACCCGCCCGCCGCGCTTCCATCAACGCATAATCGGAGACGCTGGCGCGCGTTTCGCGCAAGTGAGAGACGATACGCGGATCGAGCGGCCGAACCACATAGAGGTAGAGCGTGTCGTAGTTTCGCAGCTTGATGATGCCGGCGACATAATTGGCATCGGGAATGATTGCGATCTGCGGCGCGGTTTCGTTGACCGATTTAAGCACTTCCTTGTTCGGGATGGCGAAATCCTGCGTGGTGCGCAGGCTGGTTCGTTCGACCACCTGGAGATCACCGTCGACGATGACCGCGACCTGAAGGCCGCGGATGGTGGCCTGCGCGGTGAGGAATTGCTGAAACCGTTCGCGCTCGGAATCGAATAGCGGCTTGGCGCGCGACACGTCCTGCGCCATCGCCAGGATGTCGCCGCGGATCATCTGCGCGTGCTCACTGAGATACGCCTCCGCCACCTGCAGCGAATTGCCGATGATCGCCTTGGTCCGGGTCGAGAAGAAGCGATCGAGACCGCGATCGAGGGTGATGGTGGCGACGATCGCGACAAGGATCGTCGGCACCGCGGCGATGATCGCGAACAGGCCGACGATGCGCACATGCAATCGCGCACCGGCCCGGCCGTGGCGTCGGGCTTCGAGAATCTGTCTGATCTCGCGGGTGATGACCGCGATCAGGACGAGAGCCGCCACGCCGTTGATGCCGAGCAGGCTGACCACGACGTTGTGCGTCGGCGGCAGCGGCGTCAGGCCGGACAGGACGAGGAAGGTTACGAGGGCCGACAGCAGCGCCGCGGCCACGGCGACGAAACCGATGGCTCGCCAAGGCAGGCGGCCGCCGGACGTCACGGGGACCGATTTGTCGAGCGGCAAGGATTGATCCGCGCTAGCCATCGCCCCCCGGTTGCGATTGTTGATTGAGCAGCCCAATTGGCCACAATGATGTATTTATACAACATTGTTGCGGAATTGCGACTAATCCGGGGCGCGGGCCGCGTCAATTCAACTGCTTGTGCGGATCACCTGAATGTCGAGGTCCCTGATCTTTTTGCGCAGGGTGTTGCGATTGACCCCGAGGAGATCGGCGGCTCGGATCTGATTACCCCGGGTCGCCGCGAGTGCGGCGGTGAGAAGCGGATGCTCCACCTCCCGCAAGATTCGATGATAGAGGCCGGGAGGCGGTAGCCCGTCCGGGAATCCCGCGAAATAGCGTGCGAGATTGCGCTCGACCGCGGCCGACAGATTATCCGCCGCGCCCGTCTCGACATCCTGCGCCACCACGGGCTGCGTCAGTTCCGATTCGACAACGGCGAGAGAAATCACCTCGTGCGGATAAAGCGCCGCCAGCCGGCGTGCGAGATTTTCCAGTTCGCGGACATTGCCGGGCCAGGGATATTTCTTCAGGCGATCGAGCGCCGTCTGGTCGATCTGCTTGCGCGGCAGTCCCTCGCGTTCGGCGAGCGCAAAGAAATGCCGGATCAGGTCGGGGACGTCCTCCGCGCGCTCGCGAAGCGGAGGCAGACGCAGCGGCACAACGTTGAGGCGGAAGAACAGGTCCTCGCGGAACAGACCTTGCTGGATGAGGATCCGCAGATCCTTGTTGGTGGCAGCGATGATACGGACATCGGTCTTGATCGGCGTCCGCCCGCCGACAGTGGTGTATTCGCCCTGCTGCAGCACGCGCAACAACCGGGTCTGCGCCTCCATCGGCATGTCGCCGATCTCGTCGAGGAACAGCGTGCCGCCCTCGGCCTGTTCGAAGCGGCCAGCCGATCGCGTATTCGCGCCGGTGAAGGCGCCCTTCTCATGGCCGAACAACTCGGATTCGATCAGGTCGCGCGGGATCGCAGCCATGTTGATGGCGACGAACGGACCATTTCGCCGCTTGCCGTAATCATGCAAGGCGCGCGCGACCAGTTCCTTGCCGGTGCCGGACTCGCCGGTGATCATCACCGTGAGATCGGTCTGCATCAGGCGCGCCAGCAGCCGGTAGATTTCCTGCATGGCCGGCGAGCGCCCGACCAGCGGGATCGATGAATCGATTTCGTCGGGCTTGCCGGTGCTGCGCGGCTTGTCCTTCGGCTCCGACAGCGCGCGGCCGACAATGCCGATCAGTTCCTTCAGGTCGAAGGGCTTCGGCAGATATTCGTAGGCGCCGCGTTCAGAGGCGCGGATCGCGGTCATGAACGTGTTCTGCGCGCTCATGACGATGATCGGCAGTTCCGGCCGCAGCTTCTTGATGCGGGGGATCAGCTCGAACGCGTTTTCGTCCGGCATCACCACGTCGGTGATGACGAGGTCACCCTCGCCCTGGCTGACCCACCGCCACAACGTCGCTGCATTGCTGGTTGAGCGCACCTCGTAGCCGGCGCGCGACAAAGCCTGATTCAGCACCGTTCGAATTGCAGCGTCGTCGTCTGCGACAAGAATATTTCCGGCAGGCATTGCCATCAGCCTCGGCCACTCATTGTGCTTGCGTCTCCGTCTCTGCTGGCTTCCCCGGCGTACCCGGATCGGAACCGTTTCCGGCATACATCGGCATCAGGACGCGGAAGACCGTGTGCCGGGATTGAGATTCGCATTCGATAATGCCGCCATGGTCGCCAATGATCTTCGCAACCAATGCAAGTCCGAGGCCAGATCCGGTCGCCTTCGTGGTGACGAAGGGGTCGAACAGATGCGGCAAAAGGTCGGCAGGTACCCCCGGCCCGTTGTCCTTGATGCAGAATTCCATGGGCAGCGACACGCGGGACCGGCTGCCCGGCAGCGTCAGGCGCACGCCCGGTCGGAACGCCGTGGTCATGTGGATCTCGCCGTCGATCGCGCTCTCGCCGATCGACTCCGCCGCGTTTTTCACGAGGTTGAGGAATACCTGGATCAGCTGATCCCGGTTGGCGAGGACCGGCGGCAACGAGGGGTCGTAGTCCTCGACAAAACGGATGTGGCGGGCGAAGCCAGACTGGGCGAGCCGCTTCACATGCTCCAGCACCGCGTGGATGTTGACCGGGGCGCGCTCGACCGGCCGCTCGTCCGCAAACACCTCCATGCGGTCGACCAGTTTCACGATGCGATCGGCCTCGTCGCAGATCAGCCGGGTCAGCGTGCGATCTTCGTCGGCGGCGGATTGTTCGAGCAGCTGCGCGGCGCCACGGATGCCGGACAACGGGTTCTTGATTTCGTGAGCGAGCATCGAGGCCAAGGCGCTGACCGAGCGCGCCGCGCCGCGATGTGTCAACTGGCGGTCCATCTTGTCGGCGATGGTGCGCTCCTGAAGCATCACAACGACATGGCCGTCGCGTTCCGGCAACGGTGCGACGTAGAGATCGACGATGTGTTCGCCGGGATTGCGCGGCGTCGACAGGTCAACGCGATATTCATTCACTGCGCCGCCATGTTCGCGGACCTGATCGACCAGCGAAAGCAGCGGACTGCCGAAGGGAATGAGCTCCCGCAGGAAATGCCGCTTGAGCAGCGGCACCGAGACCTCGAAGAAGCTCTCCGCCGCCACATTGGCATCGACGACCTTGCCGTCCGGCGCGATCACCACGACCGGCAGCGGCAAGGCGTTGACCACGGCCTCGGGTGTGCTGGCATTCGTCAGAGTGCGCAGGTTCATGCCGCAGCCCTCAATGCTTTGCGGTCGCCCCGCGTTTGCTGGAGAGCCATGAAAGCGCAATAAGCCATGTCCAGGAGGCGCAGCGTCTCCTGCGGGGTGTCGGCGGTCAGCACCTGCGCCCGCCATGACTTGACGACCTCGGCGGACGCGCCGGCGGTTTCGCCTGCGACGTCGATGGCCGCGGCCAGATGTTTGCGGGCATGGCGACGTCCGATCTCGAAACCGTGATGCGAAACCATCTCCTCGTAGAGCGCATGCGAGAGCGCATGCTGCTCGCCGAGCGGAGGATCGGCAGCGATCGCTCCCTCGTCCAGGTGACGCGCTATCTGGCCCGGCAGCCATGGCCGCCCGAGCGCAGCACGCCCGACCATCACGAGATCGGCGCCCGATTGTGCAAGCGCGGTCGTCGCATCCTCGGTATTGGCGATGTCGCCGTTCACCACGACGGGAATGCGGACCGCATCCTTGACGGCGCGCACCGCGCGCCAGTCCGCCCTGCCCTTGTAGAACTGATTGCGGGTGCGGCCATGCACCGTCACGAGCCGGACGCCAGCGCCCTCGGCGCGACGGGCAAGCTCGGGTGCATTCATGCAGTCGCGATCCCAGCCGAGCCGCATTTTGAGCGTCACGGGCACCGACACCGCCCCGACCGTCGCTTCGATCAGCGTCATGGCGTGATCGAGATCACGCATCAAGGCCGAGCCGGATTGTCCATTGGTGACGTGCTTCGCCGGACAGCCCATGTTGATGTCGATGATCGCAGCGCCGGCGGCTTCGGCCATGCGCGCGCCCTCGGCCATCCAGTGCGCTTCGCAGCCGGCGAGCTGAATGGCGTGAATCGCAACGCCACTGCCGTCGGCGCGCAGTACCGCATCGCGCCGCTGCTCGGCGAGCTTTGACGTTGCCACCATCTCGGATACGACCAGACCCGCGCCGAGGCGTTCGCAGAGCCGCCGGAATGGCGCGTCCGTGACACCGGACATCGGAGCCAGTACGACAGGGTTCGGCAGGTCCTGACGGCCGATCGCGATTTTCACATTGGCGCTCATAACGGCAGGATATGCACAAACTTTAGGCTGCGGGACCAGTGCATAGAGTTTAGCCAAATTCAGGAAACTGACAAGTGCTGCACTGCAAAAATAGGATTACAATATGTGCACGTTCGATCACAATAAGGCAGAGGTAGTTCAGTAGTCCGATGAGCAGTTGTTCTGCCGTAATCGTCGCCGCTGGCCGCGGACACCGCAGCGGTGAAGGAATTCCCAAGCAATACCGTCCCGTCGCAGGCCAATCCGCGCTCAGGCGCAGCCTGTCGTTGTTGTCGGAGACTTGCTCGCCCGCACAGCTCCAGGTGGTCATTCACCCCAACGACCGTTCGCTCTACGACAACGTTGTCGAGGGTCTTGATCTGCCCCCACCCGTGGCCGGTGGCGCGACCCGTCAGGCCTCTGTCCTTGCCGGGCTTGTTGCGCTTGAGCCGAAGAAGCCGAGCCATGTCCTCATCCACGATGCCGCCCGCCCCTTCGCCTCGCCCGCGCTCGTGAGCCGCGCGATCGAAGCCGCGCGCAAGACCGGCGCCGCGGTCCCGGCGCTGCGCGTCGCCGACACGGTCAAGACAGTGGATGCGGATGGCCGCATCACCGGCACCGCGGACCGCGACACCCTGCGGATCGTGCAGACACCGCAGGCCTTTGCCTTCGGCCCGCTCCTCGCCGCCCATCGCAAGGCCGAACAGGCCGGCCGCACCGATTTCACCGACGATGCCGCGCTGATGGAATGGGCCGGTCACACCGTGTCCACCTTCGAAGGCGAAACCGGCAACTTCAAGCTCACCACGGCGGAGGATTTCATGCGCGCCGAAACCATGCTGCACAACCGGTTGACCGATGTCCGCACCGGAATGGGATTCGACGTGCATGCCTTCGGGCCGGGCGATCATGTGACTCTTGGCGGCCTTCGCATCGCGCATGACCGCGGACTATCAGGTCACTCGGACGCCGACGTGGTGTTGCATGCCATCGTTGACGCGATCCTCGGTGCACTCGCGGACGGTGATATCGGCGCACATTTTCCGCCGAGCGATCCGCAATGGAAGGGCGCGACCTCCGATCGCTTTGTGAAATTCGCTGTCGAGCGTTTGGCGAAACGCGGCGGTGTCATTGCGCATCTCGACGTCACGATTGTCAGCGAGGCGCCGAAGATCGGACCGCACCGCGACGCCATGCGTGCACGGATTGCAGAGATCGCGGGTATCGATCCGGGACGGGTCGGTGTGAAGGCCACGACCAACGAGGCGATGGGATTCATCGGCCGGCGCGAAGGCATGGTCGCCTACGCGACGGCAACCATCAGGCTGCCTGCGAGTTGACCGCCATGCTCGATGACGACATTGTCGAAGCGGCCAGGCGGCTTCTCGACATCTGCAGACGCAAGAAGCTCACGGTCGCGACCGTGGAATCCTGCACCGCAGGATTGGTCGCCGGCACGCTGACCGAAGTCCCCGGCACATCGAGCATTCTCGATCGCGGTTACGTCACCTATTCCAATGAAGCCAAGCAGGAGATGGTTGGCGTCTCCGCGGCGACGCTGAAGGCCCATGGCGCCGTCAGCCCGCAGACGGCCGCGGAAATGGTGCGCGGGGCAATGGCGCGCGCTCCCGTCGATCTTGCGGTGTCGGTCACCGGCATAGCCGGACCGGATGGCGGAACGCCGGAAAAGCCTGTGGGGCTTGTCTATTTCGCCGCCGCCTCACGATCCGGCGCACTCATCCAGGACGAGAAGCGTTTCGGCGATATCGGCCGCGCTGACGTCCGCAAGCAATCGGTGCTGCAGGCCTTTCGCATGCTGCACGATCTCGCGGAAGGCGAAGCGCCACGGTCAGAGCACGAGTAGATAACCTCGTCAGGCGGTCTTTCGCCCGTACACGGCGTCGGCGCGCCGCTCGAATGCGGTCGCGAAGCGGCGGAACGCGGTATCGAACATCGCGCCCATCAGCATTCCGAGCATGCGGCTTTTAAATTCATACGAGATGTAGAATTTCACCTCGCAGAGCCAGTCCTGCACCGGGTGGAATTCCCAGCGATTTTCCATGCGGCTGAACGGCCCGTCGAGATATTCGACGAGGATCTGCAGGTTGGCGCGATCGAGGGTCGCGCGGCTGCGGAAGGTTTCGCGGATCAGTTTATAGGCCACCGTCATATCGGCGACGATCACGACCACGCCTTCGGCTTCTTCCTTGCGACTGCGCACCTTCATGCCGGCGCAGAGCGGCAGGAATTCCGGATAACGTTCGACATCGGCGACGAGATCGAACATGTCGGACGCGTTGTGCCGGACACGACGTGTCGTGGTGAACTCGGGCATTTCGATTCAGGCTTTCGCTTCACGCGCCGCCTTGAGCGCCGCGAAATCCTCACCCGCATGATGTGACGAACGCGTCAGTGGCGAGGCCGAGACCATCAGAAAGCCCTTGGCATAGGCCACGGTCTCATAGGACTTGAATTCATCAGGCGTGACGAAGCGCACAACCGGATGGTGCTTGCGCGATGGCTGCAGATATTGGCCGATGGTCAGGAAATCGACGTCGGCGCTGCGCAGGTCGTCCATCAATTGCAGAACCTCGTTCCGCTCTTCGCCCAGTCCAACCATGATGCCGGACTTGGTGAACATCGCCGGATCGAGTTCCTTCACACGCTGCAGCAGCCTGATCGAATGGAAATACCGCGCGCCGGGGCGCACCGTGAGATAGCGCGAGGGCACGGTTTCCAGATTGTGGTTGAACACGTCCGGCTTCGCGGCGACGACCTGCTCGAGCGCGCCGTCCTTTCGCAGGAAATCCGGCGTCAGGATCTCGATTGTGGTCGTCGGACAGGAGCGGCGGATCGCCGCAATCGTGCGGGCGAAATGCGCAGCGCCACCGTCGTCGAGGTCGTCGCGGTCGACCGAGGTAATCACGACATGGGACAGCCCGAGCTTGGCCACCGCCTCGGCGACATGATCGGGTTCATGCGGATTCAGCGGGTCCGGCAGCCCGGTCCGGACGTTGCAGAAGGCGCAGGCGCGGGTGCAGGTGTCCCCCATAATCATGAAGGTGGCGTGCTTCTTCTCCCAGCACTCACCGATATTGGGACAGCCGGCCTCCTCGCAGACCGTGACCAGCCGGTTTTCCCGCACGATCTCCCTGGTCGCGGCATAGCCCTTCGAGACCGGGGCCTTGACCCGGATCCAGTCCGGCTTTTGCAGGATCGGGCTGTCAGGCCGATTTGCCTTTTCCGGGTGTCGCGGCCGCGGCTGCGAAATGGTGTCGATGATGACCGTCAAATGAGGGGCCTCAAAAAGCCTGCCGTCCCGGAACCCTAGCCCTGCTTTCTAATTACGTTTTGCCACCATTCACCGCAAGGTCGGTAATGTCCCGGCCCGGCCCTTGGAACATCCGTAAATGACCCGCGACACCGTGACCCGCGAGCCTTTCACACGGCTTCAGTTCGTACGTTTTTTCATGTGCGGGCCGATGTACGTCACCTTCGTTCTGCTGGTGGTCGAAGCCCTGTTGTCGGCGGCGACGACCTGGCTGGTGATCAAGGCCGGACGCGACGTGGCCGAAGGCGGCGGTCAGCTGGTCTATGACCTGATATGGATTCTGGTGGTCCAGTGCGCTGCCTATGCAGCCGGGGCCGTGAGCTGGATTTATGCCGAACGGGCCGGGATGCGCGCATTCGGCCTCTACGTCACGAAATTCGCGCGGGATAACCGCCACTTTCCGACGCTGCTCGGCGACCGCCATGCCCGCGAACAGGTCGAACCGTTCCTCACCGGCGAGACCTTCCACACCATCTATCGCCTGATGTACGAGGTCGAGGGCCAGCTCAAGATCCTGCTGGCGCTGATCTTCAATTCCATCGTGCTCGGAATGGAGATCGATGGTCTCCTTCCCCTCGCCTATGGCACCGTCTTCACTACGTTGATCCTGCTGCAATACCTCGTGCGCAAGCGGGTCACCGAAATCTATCTCGACAGCCAGCGCTGGAATAATCGCGTCACCGCGCATGGCTATACGTTGTGGGACAATGTTTTCGCGGGAAACCGCTACAATCTGCGGCTCTGGTTCGCCGGCTTCAAGGAGCGCGCGCGCGGCTGCCTGCAAGCCGCCATCCGCGTGATCGTCGCGCGCGAGGGTCTGAGCGCCGCCGGTGCAATCTTCGGCCTCACCATAGTGTTCACGACGCTGGCCTATATCGCTTTCCGTGATGCCGGCAATACCGTGCTGCTGATCGGCATGGCGGCGACCTTGCCGCGGCAGATCGACATGACCAACGAGGTGCATCAACTCGCGATCGACTTCAACGACGTGCTCGCGGCCTGGACGCGGGTCGGCGGCATCGCCGACAACATGCGGCCGGAGCCCGATCCGCATTTCAACCGCCGCATCAAGTTCGATCGACTGGTGCTGCGCGAAGGCGGCGAAGTGAAAGTCGTGGGATCGGTCGACGACGCCCTGCGCCTGCTGCTGGCGTCTCCGACCGGGCGGATCAATGTGCGCGGCGGCAACGGCTCGGGCAAGTCGACCTTGCTCGCGGCGCTGAAGGGGGAGGTCAAGAACCGCGCCTATTACTGGCCGACGACCGACCGACTCGCCTTTCAGTTTGCCACCAAGCAACCCGAGGCCGACGAAGACGAGGATGAAGAAGCCCCCAGGCGCCGCAGGCGCAAACCGGGATTCTCGTCGGGCGAGCGGCAGATCAAGTCGCTTCAGGAGATTGTCGCCCATACCGAGGCGCCGATTTACCTTCTCGACGAGTGGGATGCTAATCTTGATGGTCCGAATCGCGCCGCGGCCAATGCGCTGGTCGAAGAATTAGCCTCCCGCGCGCGCGTCATCGAAATTTCACATCGCGACGTCGGATAACCCGCTTGTTATTGCGGCGCACAATATTATATTGCGCCGCATCATGAAGACTGCTAATCAGGCAGCAAAGGAAAGAAGAAATGAACGACACCAAACGCCCCGCCTGGAACACCAAATACGGTGTGCGGCGAGTCCGTCGGGAGGAGCCGAGCGTCGAGGACGCCATCGCTGCCGCTCAGGGTCTGACGGATGATCGCGACGAGCAGGTCGAGATCGCAGCTTCGCTGATCGGCCTGCCTCAGGAAGAGGTGCGTGCGGCGATGCTGAAGCTTGCGCCCGCCCGCAAGGAGCAGCGCACCGCGTCGGTCACAACCATTGGCCCGGGTTCAAGGCCGCGCGTCGTTGTCGTCGAAACCAAGCGGCCGCGCCGCACCGCCCTCACCCAGCGCTGACAATTGCACACATGGTCGCGCGATGGCGCGACTACATGTTCAGGACGCGTCCGTAAGCGTCGAGCACCGCTTCTTTCATCGTCTCCGACAATGTCGGGTGCGGGAAGATGGTGTGGAACAGCTCTTCCTCGGTGGTCTCGAGATTCATCGCGACCACGAACCCCTGAATGAGCTCGGTCACTTCCGGTCCGACCAGATGCGCGCCCAGCAACTGGCCGGTCTTCTTGTCGAAGATCACCTTGGCGAGGCCCTGATCCTCGCCCAGCGCGACGGCCTTGCCATTGCCGATGAACGGGAAGCGGCCGACCCGGATATCGATCTTCTTGTCCTTGGCGGCCTGTTCGGTGAGGCCCACGGACGCGATCTGCGGGAAGCAATAGGTGCAGCCGGGAATGAGTTGCTTGTCCATCGCGTGCGGGTGCAGGCCCTTGATCGCCTCGACGCAGATCACACCCTCATGCTCGGCCTTGTGCGCGAGCATCGGCGGACCCGCGACGTCGCCGATGGCGTAGATGCCCGGCACGTTGGTGCGGCACATCCCGTCGATGACGATGGTGCCGCGATCGGTCTTCACGCCGAGCTTTTCCAGCCCGAGATTTTCGATATTGCCGACCACGCCGACGGCGGCGATGACGCGCTCGACCTCGATGGTCTGCGTCTTGCCCTTCCCATCGTCGATGGTGGCGACGACGCTGTCCGCCTTCTTGTCGAGCTTTGCCACCTTGGCGCCGGACATGATGGTCATGCCCTGCTTCTCGAATTGCTTGCGGGCCAGCGCGGCAATCTCGGCATCCTCCACCGGAAGGATCTGCGGCAGCACTTCGACCACGGTCACGGCGGCGCCCATGGTGCGATAGAAGGACGCGAATTCGATGCCGATCGCGCCTGAACCCACGACCAGGAGCGACTTTGGCATTCGGTCCGGATTCATCGCCTCGAAATAGGTCCAGACCAGCTTCTTGTCCGGCTCGAGGCCCGGCAGGACGCGCGGCCGCGCGCCGGTCGCGACGATGATGTGCTTGGCCTGATAGGTCCCCGGCCCGAGCGAGCCCTTCGGCGCTTCGACGGACGATGTCTTCACGGTGATCTTGCCGGGCGCATCGATGAAGGCTTCGCCCCAGATCACGCTGATCTTGTTCTTCTTCATCAGGAAGCCGACGCCGGTATTCATGCGTCCGGCCACGCCGCGCGAGCGCTTGATGACCGCTGGCATGTCGAATTTCACGTTGTCGGCCGACAAGCCGTAATCCTTGGCGTGCTGCATGTAATGGTAGATCTCGGCCGAGCGCAGCAGCGCCTTTGTGGGAATGCATCCCCAGTTGGAACAGATGCCGCCAAGGAACGAGCGCTCGACGATCGCGGTCTTGAAACCGAGCTGGGCGGCGCGGATGGCCGTCACATAGCCGCCAGGACCGGAACCGATGATGATGATGTCGAAGGACGTATCCGCCACGCTATTCTCCAGTCCGCTTGGCGCGGTTGCGCAGGATGAGACTTCGTATGCCGCACTCGATCAAAGTCAAGGCGCAGGCGACCGACAGCGCCATGACCACTAATGGGAACGCAATTTTCCGCCCCAACGGGTCCGATGAAATAAACGCGGCGTGGATGAGCGCAAATGCCGGCGGCGTCAGCGCGAGCAAAAGCGTCACAAGGGGGACAATCCAGGGCCACCGCTTGTTCATCTCCGCAAAACCGCATTCTCGGCCGGCAAAAGAGCCGGGCGCCGCGACGAGGGGTGAAATAAACGCCGCGCGCCGGGGTCAATGAAGGTGTCGAAGGACGTGCCAGCCACTCGGTCTCCGGTTCTCTGGCGTCGCCGTGAAAGGGAGATTGTCGCGGCCGGATAGCAGGAATAGCCTGCAAAGAAAACACACGGGAGGACGTCCATGCGCGAGTACCTTGTGCTCAAGTCCCTTGCGGCCGCTTCGCTCGGCCTGTCTGCCTTGTGTAGCGGCGGTGCGTCGGCCGCCGAACTCACGGTGTTCTGCACACAGGCCCTGCGGACCTCGTGCCTGGAGCTCGCGCCGCGCTTTACCGCCGCGACCGGCCACAAGGTGAACCTCGTGGTCGCGCCGTCGGGGCAATTGGTGAAGAAGATCGAGGCCGGCGAAACCGGCGACCTCC
>Ga0180218_1001103_pt1 | contig 17547 bp, 16 predicted proteins | sample eDN3rd37CKraftBY_FD_151334 | JGI IMG/M metagenome (GOLD analysis project Ga0180218, IMG submission 151334) | Enriched backyard soil microbial communities from Emeryville, California, USA - eDNA 3rd pass 37_C Kraft BY (version 2) (version 2) | ecosystem: Environmental > Terrestrial > Soil >...
GAGCAGCGAAATACTGATGGAAATGACGGTAAAGCCGATTTGCTTCGCACCCTCCATGGCCGAGCGCAGCGGCGACTTGCCCCGCTCGAGATTGCGGAAGCAGTTTTCGATCATGACGATGGCATCATCGACGACGAAGCCGACCGACACGGCGAGCGCCATCAGCGACAGATTGTCGATGGAAAAACCCGCGAGCCACATCAGCCCGCAAGTGCCGGCGAGCGACAGCGGCACGGTGACACCGGCCGCGACGGTGCCGGAAACGCGGCGCAGGAAAACGAAGACCACCAGCATCACCAGCACGACGGTACCGAACAGCGTGAGCTGCATCTCCTGCACGCTGGCACGGATGGTCTGCGTGCGATCGGACAGCACGGAGATTTCGACGCTCGCCGGAATCCAGCGCCGCAGATCCGGCAGGAGTTTCTTGATCCCATCGACCGTCTCGATGACGTTGGCGCTTGCCTGTTTGGTGACGATCAGGAGCACCGCGGGCTCGCGATTGAAACGGGCGTCGGAGCGGCTGTTGCGCGTGGAATCGCGAATGGTGGCGATGTCTTTCAGCCGGATGACGTTGCCGTTCACCGTTTTGACGACGAGCGTGTGGTAGTCCTCGGCCTTGCGGAGCTGGCTGTTGGTGGCAAGCGACTCGCCGATCCAGCCGCCGTCGATATTGCCGACGGGCCCAAGCGCGTTGGTGCCGGCAACCGCCGTGCGCACGTCCTCCATCGAAATGCCCATCTGGGCAAGACGCACCGGATCGACGCGCATGCGCACCGCGGGCTGATCGGCGCCCGAAACGGTGACTTCGGCCACGCCATCGACCTGCGACATACGCTGGGCGATGACGGAATCGGCAACGTCATAGATCGCGTTGGCCGTCATGGTTTTCGACGTCAGCGCGAGAATGAGAATTGGCGAAGCGGAAGGGTTGACCTTGCGGAAGACCGGCAGCGTCGGCAAATCGCTCGGCAGATCGGTCGCGGCGGCGTTCAGCGCCGACTGCACGTCACGCGCGGCGCCGTCGATGCTGCGGTTGAGATCGAATTGAACGGTGATACTGGTCGAGCCGAGCGCGCTCGTCGAGGTCATTTCGGTGACCCCTGCGATCTCGCCAAGCCGCCGCTCCAAAGGGGCCGCGACGGTCGCCGCCATCGTTTCGGGGTCGGCGCCGGGACGGCTCGCAGAGATGCGGATCGTCGGAAATTCGACCGAGGGCAGGCTCGAAACCGGCAGAAATTCGTAAGCGACACCGCCTACCAGCATCATGCCGATCGCGAGCAATGTGGTGCCGATCGGCCGGCGGATGAAGGGCGCGGAGAAATTCATCGCCTACTCCGCCGCCTGCGGCGAATTCGGCCGCCGCGTGCCGCCGGGCGGGCGCGTTCGCGGCGGCTTCGGCGTCAGCCAGCTGAAGCGATCCTTGACGCGCTCCATCGCAAGATAAATCACCGGCGTCGTGTAGAGCGTCAGCAACTGGCTGAGAAGAAGGCCGCCGACGATGGTGACGCCGAGCGGGTTGCGAAGCTCTGAGCCGGTACCGCCTTCGAGCGCGAGCGGCAACGCACCGAACAGCGCGGCAAGCGTCGTCATCATGATCGGGCGAAACCGCAACAGACTCGCCTTGACGATGGAATCGCGCGCCGAGAGGCCTTCTTCCCGCTCCGCTTCGAGCGCGAAGTCGATCATCATGATCGCGTTTTTCTTGACGATGCCCATAAGAAGGATGATGCCGATCAGCGCAATGACCGAAAGATCGTAACCGAGCAGCGCGAGCGCCAATAGCGCGCCGACGCCGGCCGAGGGCAGCGTCGAGAGAATCGTCAGCGGATGAATCGCGCTCTCGTAGAGCACGCCGAGCACGATATAGATCGTGACCACCGCGGCCAAAATCAGCCACGGCTCGCCGCGCAAGGATTTGGCGAATTCCGCGGCGTCCCCCGAATAGCTGCCGATCACCGAATTGGGCATGCCGATTTCGGTTTGCGCGCGTGAGATGACCTTGACGGCGTCGGAGAGCGCGTATTCCGGCGCCAGATTGAAACTCAGCGTCACCGAGGGGAACTGCGACTGATGCGCGATGGCAAGCGGCGCGGTCGTGCGCTCGATCGCGGCGATCGCCGTAAGCGGCACCTGCGCATTATTGGCGCCCGGCACGAACAGCCGCGACAGGCTGTTCGCGTTCATCTGGTATTCGGGCAGCGCCTCGAGCACCACGCGGTACTGATTGGCCTGGCTGTAGATCGTCGAAATCTGCCGCTGGGCGAATGCGCTGTTCAGCGTGTCGTTCACGGCCTGCATCGAGACGCCGAGGCGGCCGGCGGTCTCGCGATCGACGATGACATTGGTGCGCAGGCCGCCATCTTGCGATTCGGACGCGACTTCCCGCAGGATGGGCGAGCGGCGCAATTCCGCGAGCAGCTTCTTCGACCACTCGCTGACTTCACCGGCGTCGGTGCTGGCGAGCGTGTATTGATACTGCGCGCGCGACGAACGGGTGCTGATCTGGATATCCTGCACCGGCTGGAAATAAACGACGATGCCGGGAATGTCGGCGACGGCGCGCTTCAGGCGCTCGGCAATCTTCGCGGCGACGAGATCGCGGTCGTTACGGGGCTTGAGCGTAATCGTCAGCTTGCCGGCGTTCGGCGTGGGATTGACCGGGCTCACTCCGACAACCGAGACGACGTTGGTGACGTCGGGATCCTTGCTGATCGCGGCGGTGACCAGACCTTGCAGCCGCTGCATTTCGTTGAAGGAAACCTCCGGCCCCGCCTCGGTGACGGCGGCAATCAGGCCGGTATCTTGCTGCGGCAGAAAACCCTTGGGCATTACCGCATAAAGAAGAACGGTGGCGGCAAGCGTCGCGAAGGTGGTGATGAGCGTCGCGCGCTGATGCTCGAGCACCCACTCCAGGCTCTTGGCATAGAATTCGACGGTGCGGTCGATATAGGCCGAGAATTTCGCCGATAGCGGATTTTCCTTGCCTTCGGGGACATGCCGCAGGAGGCGGCTGCACATCATCGGCGTCAGCGTCAGCGACACGATGGCGGAAACGACGACCGCAATGGTGAGCGTCAGCGCGAATTCGCGGAACATGCGCCCGACAAGCCCGGTCATGAACAAGAGCGGGATGAAGACCGCGATCAGCGACACTGTGAGTGAAATCACCGTAAAGCCGATCTCGCGCGCGCCGGAGAGCGCCGCCTGAAACGGGTTCTCGCCCTCTTCCATGTGGCGGACGATGTTTTCGATCATGACGATCGCGTCATCGACGACGAAGCCCGTGCCGATGGTCAGCGCCATCAGCGATAGATTGTCGAGCGAGAAGCCGCAGAACCACATGACGCCGAAGGTGGCGATCAGCGACAGCGGCAGCGCGACGCCGGCGATGATCGTCGCGCGGATCGTGCGCAGAAAAGCCAGCACCACCAGCACGACGAGAAACACCGAAAGCACGAGCGTGAACTGCACGTCATGAACCGAGGCACGGATCGTCTCGGTACGGTCGGAGACGATGGTGAGCTTGACGCCCGCGGGCATCGCGCGCTGCAGGCGCGGAAATTCGCGCTTGATGCGCTCGACGGTGTCGATGATGTTGGCGCCCGGCTGGCGCTGGATGTCGATGACGACGGCAGGCTTGCCCTGAAACCAGGCCGCGACCTTGTTGTTCTCGAGGCCGTCTACAATGTTGGCGACGTCCCTCAGCAGTAACGGCGAGCCGTTCCGATAAGCGACAACGACATTCTCGTAACCCGCGGCGGAGGCGAGCTGATCGTTGGCGCCGATGGTGTAGCTTTGATGCGTGCCGTCGAGCGAGCCCTTGGGCCCGGCGACATTGGCGCCCTGCACCGCCGTGAGCACGTCGGCAAGCCCGAGGCCGGCCGCCGCAAGGCGCGACAGATCCGCCTGAATACGGATGGCGGGGCGGACGCCGCCCTGCACCGAAACTTTGCCGACACCACTTACTTCCGCAAGCCGCTGCGCGAGAAGCGTATCCGCAAGGTCGCTCAGGGTGCGGATCGGGACATTATCGGAAGTCAGTGCGAATGTGAGCACCGCCGTATCGGCCGGGTTCACCTTCGAATAGGTCGGCGGATAAGGAAGATTGCGCGGCAGTGACGAGCCCGCGGCATTGATCGCCGCCTGCACGTCCTGCGCCGCGCCGTCGATGTCGCGGTCGAGATCGAACTGCAACGTGATCTGCGAAATGCCGAACGAGCTTGACGAGATCATGCCCGAGAGCGCCGGGATCTGGCCGAATTGCCGCTCCAGGGGCGCGGTGACGAGCGAAGCGACGGTATCGGGATTGGCGCCGGGGAGCTGCGTCGTGACCTGAATGGTCGGAAAATCGACCTGCGGCAGCGCCGACACCGACAGCCACGTATAGCCGAGGATGCCGCCGAGCAGCACCGCGACCCCGAGCAGCGAGGTCGCGATCGGCCGCAGGATGAATGGTGCGGAAACGTTCATGCGCTATTGCTTCTCCGAACGCTTGCGCTTGCCTTCCCCCCGTTTCCTCTCCCCTGCGTTGGCATTGTCCTGCGGCGCGCCGCTTGCCGTGCCGATGGTGATGGCGGCGCCGTCGGTGAGCTGCACGAAGCCCGACGTGACGATTTTCTCGCCGGCGTCGATGCCGCTTGCGACCACCGCTTGCGTGTCGTCCTGCTGGGTGATCGTCACGTTCTTCACCGCGACTTTATTGTCGCTCGCGGCGTAAACGAAAGTCCCCTGCGGGCCGCGTTGCACGGCGGCAGTCGGCACGACGATGGCATCTTTCAGCGTATCGATCAGAAGCCGGACATTGACGAACTGCCCCGGCCAGAGCTGCAGATCGGGGTTGGGGAATTCGGCTTTCAGCTTCACCGTGCCGGTCGTCTGATCGACGATATTATCGACGACGCGCAGCATGCCGCGATCGGTGACGGTGACATTATCCGACGCGAGCGTCTCGACGGCGAGCGCGCCCTTGGCGAAAGCGGCGTTGACGCGATTCAAAACCTGCTGCGGCAGCGTGAAGACGACCGAGATCGGCTGCAATTGCGTGAGCACGACGATGCCGGTCGTCGCGGACGCATGCACGATGTTGCCTTCATCGACGAGACGCAGGCCCGTGCGGCCGGCAACCGGCGCCACGATCTTGGTGTAGCCGAGCGTCGTCGCGGCGCTGTCGATCGCCGCCTGATCCTGCTTCACTTGCGCGGTCAGCTGATCGACGAGCGCGCGCTGCGTGTCGCGCTGCTGGGCCGTCACGGCATTGGTCTGCGCGAGGCGCGTATAGCGCTCAAGATCAATTTTGGCGTTGGCAAGCTGGGCTTCGTCCTGCGCCTTTTTCGCCACCGCCTGATCGTAGGCCGCCTGATAGGTTGCGGGATCGATCTCGGCGAGCACGAAGCCTTGCGGCACGTCCTGGCCTTCCCTGAAATGCACCTTGATGAGCTTGCCGTCGACCTGCGGCAGCACCGTCACGGTTTTGAGCGCCTGCGTCGTGCCGACACCGTCGAGATAAACTGGAACGTCGGCGCGCCTGGCTTCGCTGACGAGCACCGGCACCGGGCCGGTCAACCCGCCGCCGCGGCGGCCCTGGCGGGCGGACGAATGGTGCGTGCTATCGCCTCGCATATAGACCGCGCCGGCGATTGCCAGCAGCACGGCGGCGACGGCGCCATAAACGATGTAGCGGCGGGTTTTGTTCATTTGCTCTGCCGTCATTGTTTCGGCGCCGGCACCGGAATGCCGCCCCATACATATCCGTTGGTGGCGGCCTCGATCTCGGCATCGGCCGGCGGCCAGCCGCCGCCCAATGCCTGATAAAGACCGACGATCGCCTGCAACCGCGCAAGGCGCGCCTGCACCAGCGAATCGACCGCCTGATAAAGTGTTTGCTGTGTTTGCAGCACCGTCACAAGATCGACGGTGCCTTCGCGAAGCCTGGTCTCGGCGATCTGGAAGGCGCGGCGCGAGGCTTCGACGACCTGCGCCTGCAGCCGCTCGAATTCGGCCTGCTGTTTGACCGCAATCAGCGCCTGATCGACATCGGCGAAGGCCTGAATCACCGTCTTGCGATAGGTCTGGACAAGCTCTTCCTGCCTGCCCTGCTGCTGTTCGAGATTGCCCAGAAGATTGCCGCCGTCAAAAATCGGCTGGGTGATGCTCGCGGCAAGCGAGAAGAACAGCGACTCGGGGCGGATCAGGCTGCGGAAGATGGCGCTCTGAAAGCCGTCCTGGCCGGTGAGCTGGATGCTCGGCAGAAACGCGGCGCGTGCGGCATTCACATTGGCGTTGGCCGCGGCGAGATTGGCTTCGGCTTCGCGAATATCCGGCCGCTGCACCAAAAGATCCGATGGCAGGCCGGGGGTCACGCGCGGAAGCGCCAGCCGCCGCGTCGAGCCGCCGCGAATGCTCACGCGCTCCGGCGGCCGCGCAATCAAGACGGCAAGCACCGCGATATTCTGCTGCAGCGTTTGCGTATAGGTCGGGATCAATGCGCGCTGCTGCGCGACGAGCGCCTCCTGCTGCGCGACTTCAAGGCCGCTCGTGGTACCGGCGGCAAGCCGCTCGCGGATGAGGTTCAGCACGCGCTGGGCGCTCTTTACGTTCTCGCGCGCGTTGTTCAGGCGATCCTGCGAAGCGAGCACGAGGAAATAAGTGTTGGCGACAGCCGCGGCCGTCGATAGCGCGACAACTTCGCGGTCATAGCGGCTCGCCACCGCGGTGTTGCGCGCGGCCTCCAGCAGCGCGCGGTTCTTGCCCCAAAAATCGATCTCGTAGCTCGCGCTGAGCGATGTCGAATAAAGATTGCCCTCGCGCTGGCCGCTGCCGGCATTGCTGGTGCCGCCGCTCGTCGTCAGCGAGCGGCGCGAATGCGACGCGTTGCCGTTCGCATCGACCACGGGCAGAAGCGCGGCGCCGGCGATGCGCGCTTGCGCGTCGGCCTGCTTGATGCGGGCGGACGCGGCGGCGATATCGAGATTGACGATCTGCGCCTCCTCGATCAGCGCGGTCAATTCTTTCGACTTGAAGCCGCGCCACCAGTCGAGCGGCGGCAGCGCCGCATCAGCCTTGCCGGATGCCGCGCGATAGGCGCCGGGCACATCGAGCGCGGGGTCTAAGCGGTCGGCGTTCGGCAGGCAGCCCGCGAGCATCGTCATCAGCATGAGCGCGCAGGGCAGAAGCGCCCGTCCGGCAAGGGGTAAGGCAAGCCGTTGCGTACGATCTCCCGCCAGATCCCCCACCATGATAATTCCGGTTCCACCCGCCGATTCAGCGATCGGTTTTGATGGTAACACGCGCCGAGGAATATTCGGCGAGCCGCGCGCGGCCTTCGGGCGACATTTTCCCCGCCGCCTGCGCGATCGCATCATGCACCAGCGCGAGAAACCGCATGAATTTCGCGCGTGTATCGGCGGTGGCCGCGCGGGTCGCTTCGATGTCGTAGGGTTCGGCGCGGAAACTCGTCTTGATTCGGGCGACACCGGCATCGACTTCGGCGCGAGCGGCATCGAGGGTCGCGGCATTGCCGCGATAGGCCGCGCGCATGATTTCGGCATCGGCCGGCGGCAGCGTCGCGGCGATGCGCTCGATGCGGGCGCGCGCGCTGCGATCGATCGTGACCGTGGTGATCGAGGGCGGCGCAAAATAGGAGCGCGCGAACATCGTCGCGCCGACGCCGATCAGGAAGAGATTGAGCGCGAGCGAGAGCAGCATGAAACGCTTCGAGCGGCGCTCCTCGCGCATCACTTCGGGTGACGCAGCCGGCGTCATGGCCGCGCTCCGGTCAGCGGCTCGGTATCGAACGCGAGCGCGCTGCCGTCGGCGTCGGCGATGCGAACCGAAGCGAGCGCGCTGCGCTGCATCGTCGGCGCGGCAAGACCGACCACGCAGCCGAACAACGCGATGCAGGCGAGCGCCGCGACCCGCGGCCAGGCCGGCGCGTAATCGCGATTGAGCAGCAGCGACGGCCAGCGGTCGAACAGCGAGTGGCGCTGGCGGGGCAGCGGCGCATTCAGCGACGCGAGAACCTTTGCGGCAACGGCTTCATCGGCTGTCCTGCCGCGCTGCCAATAGCGGGCAATGCGCTCGTCGAGACGATCGTCGTTGCGGTTCATGTCGCGGTCTCCTCAGTCATCATCAGTCAAATCCAGCTTTACGCGCAAAGTGCGGCGGGCTCGCACCAGAAGCGTCTCGAACGCCGAAACGGAAGTGCCGAGCACGCTTGCGGCTTCGGCGTTCGACAATTCGTCATTGTAGGTGAGCGCGATGGCGCTGCGCTGGCGCGCCGGCAGCGCCGCGATGGCGTTGGCGATCCGGCGGTCTTCCTCGGCGCGCAGGAGCGCGGCGTCGGCACGAATCGCGGGATCGGCGGGATCGCCCGCGGCCTCGAGCGGCGCGAAAGGCGCGCGGCGCTTCCGGTTGAGCGCGAGATTGAACACGATGCGATAGAACCAGGTGCGAAACGCGGCTTCAGGCCGCCAGCGCGGCGCATTGATCCAGACACGCAAGAGCGCTTCCTGCACGATGTCTTCGGCGTCGGCCTCGCTGCCGCTAATGTGCCGCGCAAGGCTTGCCGCACGCGCGGCGTAGCGCGGCGCAAGCGCGCGAAAGGCTCGCTCGTCTCCGCGAGCGATGCGGAGCATGAGCGCTTCGTCGCTTTCCCCATCCATGCGGCGTTTCCGCGTGCTTCATGCACGGCGGGCGCGCGGCGCTCAAGGGGGTGCATCATCCTGAAATCTCTTGTCGAATTCTCTGAAGAGCCGAGGGACTCGTTTGTCCCGGCTGCCAAGGTTTCAACACCCGGGAGCGCGAAATCCTGCGTTGCACCAAAACCACCCGGCAAGGCGCGAGGCTAAACAAAACCGGGCGGCCCGCTTTTCAGCGAACCGCCCGGAATCATTGGCTTTTTTGAACTTTAGCGGAACGCCCGCAGACGGCCGCGCTCTACGCCTGCGCGACGAACTTCTTGACGGTATAGGCCTCGAGCCCCTCGACGGAACCCTCATGGCCGTAGCCGCTCTCCTTGATGCCGCCGAACGGCGTCTCGGCCATCGAGATGGCGAAGGTGTTGACGCCGACCATGCCCGATTCGAGCGCGTCGGAAATCGCGTTCGCCGTCTTGGTCGAGTTGGTGAAGGCGTAGGCGGCAAGACCGAACGGCAGCGAGTTCGCGCGCGCCACGACTTCATCGAAGCTCTTGAACGGAATGATCGGAGCGATCGGGCCGAACGGTTCCTGCGTCATCAGGTTCGAGTCGTCCTTGATGTCGGTGACGACGGTCGGCTCGAAGAAGTAGCCCTGGTTGCCGTGGCGCGAGCCGCCGGTCGTGATCTTGGCGCCGCGGCTCTTGGTGTCGGCGATGATCGCGTTCATCGCATCGAGACGGCGGGCATTGGCGAGCGGGCCCATGCGGGTGTCCTTCTCGAGGCCGTCGCCGAGCTTCAGCGACTTCGCCTTCTCGGTGAAGCGCTCGGCGAATTTCTTGTAGGAATTCTCCTGCACGAAAAAGCGCGTCGGCGAAATGCAGACCTGGCCGGCGTTGCGGAACTTGCCGCCCGCGGCGAAGTCCGCGGTCTTCTCGGGGTCGACGTCGTCGAAGACGATGACCGGCGAGTGGCCGCCGAGCTCCATCGTCGCGCGTTTCACGCCGTCGGCGGCGAGCCTCGCGAGATGCTTGCCGACCGGGATCGAGCCGGTGAAGGAAATCTTGCGGATCTCGGGCTTGGCGAGAAGATGTTCGGAAACTTCCGCCGGCACGCCGAAGACGAGGTTGAGCACGCCTTCGGGCAGGCCTGCATCGGCGAAGGCCTTGGCAAGCTCGATCGCGGTGCCCGGCACTTCCTCCGAGGCCTTCAGAATGAGCGAGCAGCCGGCCGCAAGCGCGCCCGCCATTTTGCGGGCCGGCGTGATCGCCGGAAAATTCCACGGCGTGAAGGCGGCGACGATGCCGACCGGCTCCTGCGTCGTGAAGGTGCGCGTGCCGGGAAGACGCGACGGGATCACGCGGCCATAGCTGCGCTTGCCCTCCTCGCCCATCCACTGAATGACGTCGGCGGCCGCGCCGACTTCGGCCTTGGCCTCGGCGAGCGGCTTGCCCTGCTCCTGCGTCAGAACGCGCGCGATGTGCTCGGCGCGCTCACGAATAATGTCGGCGGCTTTCGTCATGACGCGGGCGCGCGCCCAGCTATCGGACTTGCGCCAGACCTCGAAACCTTTCTTCGCCGCTTCCAGCGCCTCGTCGAGATCGGCCTTGCTGGCATGCGGCAGCTCGGCGAGCGTCTTTTCGTTCGCAGGGTTGACGACGGCCTCCGCCTTGCGGCCCTTGCCGTTCGCCCACTTGCCGCCGATGAAAAGTCCAAGCTCCGTGTACATCGTGCTTCCTCACACTCGTTTGTCGGGATTTCGTGTGAGTTTAGGGCATTTTTCGCGCCGCGTCACGGCGGGCGGCACCCGGACGGCGCATGGCTGCTTTCACTTTTTATCCGGCGTCAGCGCGGACCGGCGCAAGATCGCCGAGCGGCTTGCCGGTTTCGAGCAGGCTTTTCAGGCCCGACAGGATTTTCGGCCAGCCGCCGGAGACGGCCTCGATCAATTTCGAGCCGGGCTTGTCGATTTCGTGGGTCACGGTGAGCTTCACCGAGTCCGCGCCCGCCTCCAACTCCATCGTGCAGCGCGACCAGCCCTCGGCTTTGAGTTCGGGCATGAACTCGTTGCGCCATTTGATGACGATGCGTTTCGGTTTCTCGATCTCGAGAATCTCGCCGCTATCCGCGGTGCGGCCGTCGGCGAGCACGATCTTCCACGGCGCACCCTGTTTCCATTCGCTGTGCATGGCGGCACCGAACCAGTAGAGCTTGTTGAATTCCGGATCGAGCAGCGCATCCCAGAGCTTCTCCGGCGTGGTGCGGATATAGGTTACGTACACGAAACGATCAGGCACGGACTGCCTCCCCCGCTTGCTTGGGCGAGCACGCACTCATCCGGTCGGTGACGGGAATTTCGCCGCCTTCCAGCATGGTTTTCAGATTCGAGAGCACCATCGGCCAGCCGCCGGACACGGCGCGGATGACGGCCGAATTCGGCCGGTCGATTTCGTGCGTCACGATGAGCCGTACATTGCCGCCGGCGAGCGCTTGGATGTCGTAGGCGCAAGTCGAATAACCTTCGGCCTGCTGCTCCGGGCTTTTCTCGCCGCGCCATTTCATGACGAGGCGCTTCGGTTTTTCGATCTCGACGATCTCGCCGGAAGCGCTCGGGTTGCCGTCGCGGCCGAGCAGCTTCCAGGATGAACCTTTCTTCCAGCCGGATTCCTGCCAGGAGCCGAACCAGTAGGCGCGGGTGAACTCGGGCTCGCGCAGCGCATCCCACAATTTTTCCGGTGTCGTGCGGATATAGGTGACGTACACGAAACGATCAGTCATCGTCTTTCCTTTCCTGCTTTTCCAGATTCTGCTTGAGGTCGGTGAGCGCGCGCAGCCGCGTGCGCTCGAATTTCTCGATCCAGCGGTCGGCGATCTCGAAAATCGGCACGGGGTTGAGGAAGTGCAGCTTTTCGCGCCCCTCCTTGCGGGCCGCGACGAGATTCGCCTCCTCCAGGATCGCGAGATGTTTCGTCACCGCCTGCCGCGTCATGTCGTGGCCTTCGCAAAGCTCGCCCAGCGTTTGCCCGTTCTTCGCGCGGAGGCGATCGAGCAATTCCCGCCGCACGGGATCGGCGAGCGCCTTGAAAACCGCGTCCATGCTCATGCCGCTAATATGCAACCTTTTGGTTGCCTGTCAAGCGGCCGCTATACTGAGGGAAATCGCCGGCCCAGAAGAACGGACAAGGAGTACCGATATGGACATCTTCCCCGCCGGATCGCGCCCGACCAAGCAGGCGAACGAGGATTACTTCACCGGCACGGTGTGGATGGAGCCGATCGTCGAAACGAAAGAACCGGCGCGGGTGCGCGCGGTGAAGGTTTCGTTCTCGCCCGGCGCGCGCACGGCCTGGCACACGCATCCTTTGGGGCAGACATTATATGTGACCGAGGGCGTCGGCTGGGTGCAGATGCGCGGTCAGCCGAAACGCGAAATCCGCCCCGGCGACACCGTGTGGATTCCGCCGGCCGTCATCCATTGGCATGGCGCAAGCGCGACGAATGCGATGACGCATATTGCGATTCACGAAGCGCTCGGCGGCAGCAATGTCGAATGGATGGAGAAAGTGAGCGAGAGAGAGTATAATAATTGATATATTTTATTCTGAATGGATATGGTCAAAGACCCTAAACCCGACCTTAGTTTGAGCGCTATCCTCAACGCGGTAGCTAATCAGGATGTGCAGGCCTTATTTAGCGAAGCTGCTAAGAAGGCTCCGAAAATTACGCAAGCGTTATCGCATTCGGCTGTTAAGGTTTTTGCTCAACGACGAGATTCAGAAGGAAAAATTACCGCTGAATCTCAAGCAACCGGCTTTTATTGGCGAGCCGATAAATCTTTATATCTCATCACGAATTGGCACGTCGTTACTGGCTGGAATCCTATTACTGATAAAGCCATCTCGGAAACAGGATTTGTCCCAACGCACTTAGCGTCAGAATATTTTTTGAAAGAAAAAATGGGAGATAAACTAGTTAATCGAAAAAAATGTGAAGTCTGTATTCAACTTATAGATAGAGATAGCTCACCGTGCTGGCTTGAACATCCAAAATTCGGACGGAAAATAGATGTGATCGCGGTACGCGTTTGCGATCTAGCTGAAGTCGAGTTGCTCACAGTTCCAATTAATACTTATTCAGATTTTATGGACTTTGAAGTATGCGCAGGCGACGACGCCTTCGTAATAGGATACCCTCTCGGTCTAGGCGGAGGTCCTTTCCCAATCTGGAAACGTGCTTCTGTAGCGAGCGAACCAGACATCGATATCGAAGGCACCCCCAAATTTTATATCGATACAGCAACACGAAAAGGAATGTCTGGCTCTCCTGTTGTCGCAATTAGACGCGGACTTATTAATCCTCGCGGAGCGACAAGTTTAGTCGATGAAAGTGTAATTGGGACCGCAGAAACATTTATTGGAATCTATTCGGGCAGGATTGATGATGACCTACTTGGCGCCCAGATCGGAATCGTTTGGAAAGCTAGTGTGCTTAACGAGATTATTTCAGGAAAAGTAATTGGGAAGAGTCCTTATTAAACCTTCCCCGCCGCGATCTGCGCAATCGTAATCACGATCTCGAAGGCGATCAGGCCGACGATCAGCCATTCCAGCCGCAGCGAGCGCTCGGTGTCGCTCATGTCGGTGAGCGCGCGCGCCGTATCGGAAACGACGGAGAGCTTCCTGTTCAGGCTCTCGACACGCTCCTTCAGCTCGTATTCGTCCTTGAGGCGCGAATAGAGCCGCGACAGATCCGGCCGGTCCCACAGCACGTCCGGGTCTTCGGCGACCGCGACGCGGCCCGAGACGCGGTGCTGCACCAGGAGCGCTTCGCCGATCAGCCTCAGAATCGTACGGCGGCCGCCCGGCGTCTTGCCGCCGATGGCGAGCTTCTGCGCGAAGGGTTCGATAACGTCGAAAACGCGCGCGACTTCCTTTTCGTCTCGCGCCAGCACGACGGAATCGGCGAGCGCATAAGCCACGAGCAGCAGCCGTTCGAGCGCAAGATCGCGCACATAGATCGGGCCGCCCGCGGGGATCTGGTCCTCGCGCTCGGTGGAAATTTCGACCTGCGCGGTTTCTTCTTCGCGCTCGCGCACCTTGAACGGAGTGTTGATCCGGCCCTTCAGTCTCTTGAGAACGTCGTTTTCCTCGGCCTGCGTCAGGCCGACGAACACCACGACGCCGTAGCGGAAGACGACGGCAAGGCCGTTGCCGCCCGCCTTGAAGGCAAGCGGCTGTTTCGAAATGGTTTGCAGTGCTTCGTCGCGCTCGAGCGCGGCGGTGTCGATGCGATCACCGACCAGAAGCGCGCGCGCGGCAACGCTCGCTCCCGCGATGGGAAAATTCGCGGGATCGGCAGCGTTCGGCGCAAGCGGCTCTGCCGGCATCAGGGTTTGTGACGATAGTTCCAACATGGTTTTCTCGAATATCTGCAAATGGCCAAACGGAAGCGCCGGCGCGAAAGCGCCGTTTTGCATCTCGTTTGGGGATGAGCGTTATATAGACGCGCTTTGCGGCTTTCGCGTGAAGGCCGGAAAGCCGTTGAAATTATTGCCGATTCCTGGCCGGTGCAGATTTTATTCCTGCCAACCGCGCGAAGGCCGCATTAACTTCCGATTCGAGCTTTCGCGGGTAGAATTCAGCGATGCGAAAATCCTGCCTCATTCGACATCTTGCCACACTCGCCGCCGCGCTCGTGCTGGCAGGCTGCGGGCTGCCTTACCTGCAGATCCGGCAGCAGCTTTCGCCGCTGCAGGGCCAGCCGCTCTCGGCCGCCGTCGCCAAACTCGGCAATCCGGACGGCGAAAGCCAGATGTTCGGCAAGCGCGTCGTCGAATGGAAACGCCAGCCCGCTGTCGACAAGGACGGCGACGATCAGGAATGCGTCGTGCGCGCCTTCATGAGAGGCGACATCATCGAGGAAATCCGGTTCACCGGCGACGAGGCCCAGTGCTACCGCTACGCCGAGACGCTCGGCAATAGCTAGCGCAGCTTCGGCAGGCCCGGCGCGCCCTCCGGCAGCGGCATGCGGTGCGCGTTCAATTGCATCGCCAGCAGCGCATAGTAACCGTTGGTGCCGATGAGATCGGTGACGCCCTGCGCGCCGAAGCGCTCGATGGCGCGCTGATAGAGTGCATCCGAAATATTCTTCGTCCGGTGCAGTTCCATCGAGACATCGTAAACGAGCGCCTCGTCGCCGGTCATGCCCTCGGGCCGCTTGCCGTCGCGGATCGCATCCGTGATTTCCTGGCGCACGCCCGCCTTCACCGCGATCGGCTGATGCAGGAACCACTCATAATCCTGCGAGCATTCGCGCGCGGTGATCAGCACGGCGAGCTCAGACAGTTTCTGACCGATCGACGAATGATAGCGCAGATATTCGCCGAGGCGCTGGACGTTCTCCATCAGCCGCGGCGAGTGCAGCATCAGGCCGAACGGCCCGAACGGCGGCTCCTTGCGAAGCGCCGTAAAGGCGTCGGCGGCCTGTTTTTGCTCGGCGGTGTATTGTGCCGGATCAGGCGGCGCGAGGCGCGTATAATTCTCGTTCGGCATGGCTTCCTCTGCTCGATCGTTATTCTGCTAACCGTTCTCGATTTCCTCGCGCGCGATCTCGAGCGCGAGCCATTGTTCCTCCGCCGCGGCAAGCTCGTCCTGCGCCTTGCCGAGCGCCATCGTGGTTTCGTCGAAAGTCTTGCGGTCGCGGCTGAACAGATCGGGGTCGTCGAGCCGCAACTGCAATTCGCGCACGCGGTCCTCGAGCGCTTTCATTTTTGCGGGCAATGTCTCCAGCGCGTATTTTTCGTTATAGCTCAGCTTGCGCTTTTGCGGCGCGCGCTCCGGCGCGGCGGCGGCCTTCTTTTTCGGCGCGGCCTTGGGCGCCTCAACCTTGCGAACGACATCCGCGCCGCGCTGGCGGAGCATATCCTCATAACCGCCGGCATATTCGGTCCAGCGGCCGTTACCCCCCGGCACCAGCACGGAATTCACCACGCGGTCGAGGAAATCGCGGTCGTGGCTGATGAGAATGATGGTGCCGTTGTAGCTCGCGAGCATTTCCTCCAGCACATCGAGTGTCTCAAGGTCGAGATCGTTGGTCGGCTCGTCGAGCACCAGCACGTTCGAGGGCTTGGCGAGCGCCCGCGCGAGCGTCAGCCTTCCGCGTTCGCCGCCCGAAAGCGCCGTCACGGGCGTTCTTGCCTGCTCGGGCGAGAACAGAAAGTCGCGCATATAGCCGACGACGTGGCGCTTCTCCTCGCCGATCATCACCGTGTCGCCGCCCCCGCCGGTCAGCGCGTCGGAAAGCGTCCAGTTCGGGTCGAGACTCTCGCGCTTCTGGTCGAGCGCCGCCATCGCAAGATTGCTGCCGAGCTTCACGGTGCCGGTATCGGGCGGGAGTTCGCCGATCAGAATATTCACCAGCGTCGTCTTGCCCGAGCCGTTCGGGCCGACAATGCCAAGCCGGTCGCCGCGCATGATGCGCAGGCTGAAATCGCTGACGATGGCGCGCTCGCCGAAGCTCTTGTTGACCTTGATCGCCTCGATGACGCGCTCGCCCGATTGCGCGGCTTCCGCCGCCGCCATGGCCGCCTTGCCGGAGCCGCTCTTGTATTCGCGCTTTTGCTTGCGCAGCGCATCGAGCTCGGCAACGCGGCGGACATTGCGCTTCCTGCGCGCCGTCACGCCGTAGCGGATCCAGTGTTCCTCGCGTTTGATCTGGCGGCCGAGCTTGTGCTGGTTCAATTCCTCTTCGGCGAGCTGCTCGTCGCGCCAGGTCTCGAAATCCCGAAAACCCATCTCGACGGTGCGCGTTTCTCCGCGATCGAGCCAGATCGTTTTCCTGGTGAGATTTTGCAGGAAGCGGCGGTCGTGGCTGATGAGCACGAGCGCCGAGCGCCGCGCATCGAGTTCGCGCTCGAGCCACTCTATCGTCGGCAGATCGAGATGGTTGGTAGGCTCGTCCAATAGAAGAATATCCGGATCGGGCGCGAGCGCGCAGGCGAGCGCCGCGCGGCGCGCCTCGCCGCCGGAGATTTTCTTCGGATCCTCGCCGCCGGTGAGCGCAAGCGATTGCATCATACGCTCGGCCGTGTGCGGATCGTCGAGCGGCGACAAGCCCGAGCGCACGTAATCGCGAAGCGTCGCGAAGCCAGAAAAATCCGGCTCCTGCGGCATGTAGCGGATCGAGGTGCCCGGCTGCAAAAAGCGTGAGCCTTTATCCGGCTCAATCAGACCGGCGGCGATCCTGAGCAATGTCGATTTGCCCGAGCCGTTGCGGCCGACCAGCGCCGCGCGATCGCCCTCCGCGACGGCGAATTCGGCGCTCTCCAATAGCGGCGTGCCGCCGAACGTAAGCGCGATTTCCTTGAGTTGCAGAAGCGGCGGCGACACGAATTCCTCCGGGCGCGCGATGTGTAGAGGATCGCGCGGCCGGATGGAAGAACGTCACCTTATACTTGCCGCATATGCCGGATCGGCCGCCCCGGCACGATGGCCTCCGCCGCCGCGACGATCGCATCGGCATCGATGCCATAATGCCGGTAGAGATCGGCGATGCTGCCGGTCTGGCCGAAATGCTCCACGCCAAGCGAGCGCGTGCGATGACCGTGCACGGCGCCCAGCCAGCCGAGCGTCGCCGGATGGCCGTCGAGCACGGTGACGATGCCGCAATGGGGCGGCACATCCGCGAGGAGATGCTCGATCAAGGATCGCGCCTGCACGAGGCCGCGCTCGCGCGCGCGCTGCGCCGCCGTCCAGCCGGCGTTCAATCGGTCGGCGGACGTGATCGTGAGGAGGCCAATATCGCGGCGATCCTCCGCCATCATGCCGATGGCCTCGATCGCCTCGGGCGCGACGGCGCCCATGAAGGCGACGACGATCTCGGCATTGGGCCCGGGCTTCCGAAGCCAGTAACC
>Ga0180218_1001105_pt1 | contig 17539 bp, 13 predicted proteins | sample eDN3rd37CKraftBY_FD_151334 | JGI IMG/M metagenome (GOLD analysis project Ga0180218, IMG submission 151334) | Enriched backyard soil microbial communities from Emeryville, California, USA - eDNA 3rd pass 37_C Kraft BY (version 2) (version 2) | ecosystem: Environmental > Terrestrial > Soil >...
CTCGGGGAACTGAAATTTTCCGGCCAGGTGCTGCCGAGCGTGAAGAAGGTGATCTACGGCATCGAGTTGAAGCGCGTGATGCGCTCCAAGCTGGTGCTCGGCGTCGCCGACGGCTGGCTGTCGGCCGACGGCAATGTCATCTATCGGGCGAGCGACCTCAAGGTCGGCCTGTTCAAGCAGGATGAGATGCCGCAACCGAGCGGCGCCTGAACGTCGAAAAAGGGAACCGGATTCGGGGGGCGTCCCGCCGGTTCCTTTCGATGCTAACGTGTGGCCCGGCGTGGGTTCCAAGGCGGAGAGTGAAGGTCAGTGATGAGGCGCGTCGTCGTTACCGGGATGGGCATCGTTTCGTCCATCGGCAACAACACCCAGGAAGTGCTGGCGAGCCTGCGCGAGGGCAAGTCCGGCATCGTGCGCGCCGACAAATATGCCGAGCTCGGCTTTCGCTGCCAGGTGCATGGCGCGCCGACGCTGGCGCCGGAAGAGGCGGTCGACCGCCGCGCGATGCGGTTTCTCGGCGGCGGCGCGGCCTGGAACCACGTCGCGATGGAGCAGGCGATCCGCGACGCCGGGCTCGAGGAGAGCGACGTCTCCAACGAACGCAGCGGCATCATCATGGGCTCGGGCGGGCCTTCGACCCGCGCCATCGTCGAGGCCGCCGACACCGCGCGCACCAAGGGCCCCAAGCGCGTCGGTCCCTTCGCCGTGCCGAAGGCGATGTCCTCGACCGCGTCGGCGACGCTCGCCACCTGGTTCAAGATCAAGGGCGTCAACTATTCGATCTCGTCGGCCTGCGCGACGTCCAATCACTGCATCGGCAATGCCGCGGAGATGATCCAGTACGGCAAGCAGGACGTGATGTTCGCCGGCGGCTGCGAGGAGCTCGACTGGACGCTGTCGGTGCTGTTCGACGCGATGGGCGCGATGTCGTCCGGCTACAATGACACGCCGGAGAAAGCCTCGCGCGCCTATGACGCGAACCGCGACGGCTTCGTGATCGCGGGCGGCGCCGGGGTGCTGGTGCTCGAGGAATACGAGCGCGCCAAGGCACGCGGCGCCAGGATCTATGCCGAAGTCGCCGGCTACGGCGCGACCTCGGATGGCTACGACATGGTGGCGCCGTCGGGCGAGGGCGCCAAGCGCTGCATGCGCATGGCGCTCGCCAACGTCAAGGCGCCGGTCGACTACATCAATCCGCATGCCACCTCGACGCCGGTCGGCGATCTGAAAGAGATCGAGGCGATCCGCGAGGTGTTCGACGCCAAGGTGCCGGCGATCTCGGCGACCAAGTCGCTGACCGGGCATTCGCTCGGCGCCGCCGGCGTGCAGGAGGCGATCTATTCGCTGCTGATGATGAACAATGGGTTCATCTGCGAAAGCGCCAATATCGAAACGATCGATCCCGCCTTCGCCGACATGCCGATCGTCCGCGAGCGGCGCGACAACGTCTCCCTCGGTTGCGTGCTGTCGAACTCGTTCGGCTTCGGCGGCACCAACGCTTCCATCGTCCTCAAGCGAACCGACGCATGAACCATCCTGCAAGCCTGCTTCCGGCGCAGTCGGCCACGGCCGCGTCGTTCCTTTGCCGTCACCCCTCGGGGGTTCGTCATGGCCTCTGAGATCACGCTCGCGACCGGCAACCTGATGCAGGGCAAGCGCGGCCTCATCATGGGAGTCGCCAACGACCATTCGATCGCCTGGGGCATCGCGCAGGCTTTGTTCAACCAGGGCGCCAGGCTCGCCTTCACCTATCAGGGCGAGGCGCTGGGCAAGCGGGTGAAGCCGCTCGCCGCGTCGGTCAATTCCGACTTCATGCTGGAATGCGACGTCGAGAACATTGCCAGCGTCGACGGCGTATTCGCCGAGATCGGCAAGCAGTGGGGCGGGCTCGACTTCCTCGTCCATGCCATCGGCTTCTCCGACAAGAACGAGCTGAAGGGCCGCTACGCCGAGACCACGCGCGAGAACTTCGTGCGCACCATGGTGATTTCCTGCTTCTCCTTCACCGAGGTAGCCAAGCGCGCCGCGGCGATGATGCCGGCCGGCGGCGCCATGCTGACGCTGACCTATAACGGCGGCGACCGCGCGATGCCGAACTACAACGTGATGGGACTCGCCAAGGCGGCGCTGGAATCCTCGGTGCGCTATCTCGCGGTCGATTTCGGCGGCCAGGGTATCCGTGTCAATGCGATCTCGGCCGGGCCGATCCGCACGCTCGCCGGCGCCGGCATCAACGACGCGCGCTACATGTTCGCGTTCCAGCAGAAATATTCGCCGCTGCGCCGCGGCGTCACGCTGGAAGACCTCGGCGGCGCCGGGCTTTATCTGCTGTCGGACCTGTCCGGCGGCGTCACCGGCGAAATCCATTTCGTCGATGCCGGCTACAACATCATCGCCATGCCGCAGCCGGACGCGCTGCGCGAGAACGGCATCGCGTCGGGCTATACGGCGCCCGGCAAGGAGTAATTCTCCCGCGTTTGGTTTCGGTCTGGAACAAAAAAATGGCCGGGACGTGTGTCCCGGCCGTTTCGTTTTGACGGTGCGTATCGCTTACGCCGCCTTCTTCGCCTGCGCGGCGAGGTCGAAGCGGTCGGCGTTCATCACCTTGGTCCAGGCCGCCGCGAAGTCCTTCACGAACTTCTCCTTGGCGTCCGCGGTGGCGTACACCTCGGCGAAGGCGCGAAGCTGCGAGTGCGAGCCGAAGATCAGGTCGACGCGGGTGGCGGTCCACTTCGGTGCCTTGGTCTTGCGATCGCGGCCCTGGTAGACGCCCTCGGCATTCGGCGGCTGCCACTCGGTTGCCATGTCGAGCAGGTTGACGAAGAAGTCGTTGGTCAACTTGCCCGGCGTGTTGGTGAAGACGCCGTGCTTCGAACCGCCGGCATTGGCGCCGAGCACGCGCAGGCCGCCGACCAGCACGGTCAGCTCGGGACCGGTCAGCGTCAGCAGTTGCGCCTTGTCGATCAACGCCTCTTCCGGCTGCATGAACTGACGGCCGCTCAGATAGTTGCGGAAACCGTCGGCTCGCGGCTCGAGCGGGGCGAAGGATTCGACGTCGGTCTGATCCTGCGAGGCGTCCATGCGGCCCGGCGCGAAGGCGACCTTCACGTCGACGCCGGCATCCTTGGCCGCCTTCTCGACGGCCGCGTTGCCGCCGAGCACGATCAGATCGGCCAGCGACACCTTCTTGCCGCCGGTGGCCGCGACGTTGAACGCCTTCTGGATCTCTTCGAGCTTGCCGAGCACCTTGGCGAGCCGCTCGGGCTCGTTGACCTTCCAGTCCTTCTGGGGCGCGAGGCGGATTCGCGCGCCGTTGGCGCCGCCGCGCTTGTCGGAGTTTCGGAAGGTCGAGGCCGAAGCCCAGGCGGTCGAGATCAGTTCGGAGACCGTGAGGCCCGAGGCGAGAATCTTCGCCTTGAGGTCGGCGGCATCCTTGTCGTCGATCAGCTTGTGGTCGACTTCCGGGATCGGATCCTGCCAGATCAGCACTTCCTTCGGCACCAGCGGGCCGAGGTAGCGCGCGCGCGGGCCCATGTCGCGATGGGTCAGCTTGAACCAGGCGCGGGCGAAGGCGTCCGCGAAGGCGTCGTGGTTCTCGTAGAAGCGCCGCGAGATTTTCTCGTAGATCGGATCGAAGCGCAGCGACAGGTCGGTGGTCAGCATGGTCGGCACATGCTTCTTGGACTTGTCGAAGGCATCCGGCGTGATGGCCGGCGCGTTCTTTGCCTTCCACTGCTTGGCGCCGGCGGGGCTCTTCGTCAGCTCCCATTCGTATTCGAACAGGTTCTTAAAAAAGAGATTGGTCCAGCGTGTCGGCTCCTGCGTCCAGGTGACTTCCGGGCCGCCGCCGATCGCGTCGGCGCCCATGCCGGTGCCGTGCGTGCTCTTCCAGCCGAGGCCCTGGTCCTCGAGCTGGGCGGCTTCCGGCGCCGGACCGACCAGCGAGGGATCGCCCGCGCCGTGGGTCTTGCCGAAGGTGTGGCCGCCGGCGATCAGCGCGACGGTTTCCTCGTCGTTCATCGCCATGCGGAAGAACGTCTCGCGGATGTCCTTGGCCGCCGCGATCGGATCGGGATTGCCGTTCGGGCCTTCCGGGTTGACGTAGATGAGCCCCATCTGCACGGCGCCGAGCGGCTCCGCGAGCTGGCGCTCGCCCGAATAACGCTCGTCGCCCAGCCAGGTGCCTTCCGGACCCCAGTAGAGTTCTTCCGGCTCCCACACGTCGGCGCGGCCGCCGGCGAAGCCGAAGGTCTTGAAGCCCATCGACTCCAGCGCCGCATTGCCGGCCAGCACCATCAGGTCCGCCCAGGAGATCTTGCGGCCGTATTTCTGCTTGATCGGCCACAGCAGCCGGCGCGCCTTGTCGAGGTTGACGTTGTCCGGCCACGAGTTGAGCGGAGCGAACCGCTGCTGGCCGGCGCCCGCGCCGCCGCGGCCATCGGTGATGCGATAGGTGCCGGCGGAGTGCCACGCCATGCGGACCATCAGGCCGCCGTAATGGCCGAAGTCGGCCGGCCACCAGTCCTGCGAGTCCGTCATCAGCGCCTTCAGGTCCGCCATGACTGCGTCGAGATCAAGCGACTTGAACTCCTTGGCGTAGTCGAAGTCTTTGCCCATCGGGTCGGACAGCGTGGAGTTCCGATGCAGCACCTGAATGTCCAGATGGTCGGGCCACCAGTCGCGGTTGGTCCGTCCACGGGCGTTGAACGGGCACTGGCCCGTATTCTTGTCGTCGGTCTTTGCGTCCATCTCTCTCTCCCGATTCGTTCGGTCGTGTTCTTCGAGTTATTCCGTATCTAAACCTTATGGCGGTCGCGAACCATGGCCGGCGGAATAGTACCGCTTGCCGTCGCTGCGGCCTGGCTGCGAGCCGTTCTTTTCCGTTGATTGATCCGGATCAGCGATCCTCCTCGCGAAGGGTCGCAAATTCAACTTGCTCCAGATCGACGATAAGGTCTAATCGTATTATCTGGGAGATACGATAAGAATATCTAATTATCATGATTACTTTGCGACAGCTCCGGTATCTGACTGCTCTCGCCCGCCACATGCATTTCGGGCGGGCGGCCGAGGACTGTTCGGTGACGCAGCCGGCTCTCTCGATGCAGATCAAGGAGCTCGAGAACGAGCTCGGCACGGAGCTGGTGGAGCGCCGCGCCGGCGAGATCGCGCTGACCGATGTCGGCATCGAGGTGGTGCGGCGCGCCGAGCGCGTGCTGTCGGAGGCGCGCGACCTGCAGGATTTCGCGCGCCACCGCGGGCAGCTCCTGAGCGGCCGCCTGCAGTTCGGCGTCATTCCCTCGCTCGCGCCTTATGTGCTGCCCAAGGTGCTGCCCGAACTGCAGCGCCGCTTCCCCGATCTGCAGATCGAGCTGCGCGAGACGCAGACGCGCATATTGCTCGACGAGCTGACGCGCGGCGCGCTCGACGTCGTGATGCTGGCGCTGCCGGTGCAGGACGCGGAACTCGAGACCCGCGAGATCTTCCAGGACCCGTTCCTGCTCGCGGTGCCGGCGACCGACTGCCGCCGCGATGGCGCGCGCGTCACCGCGGAGGACATCGACCAGAAGCGGCTGATCCTGCTCGAAGAGGGGCACTGCCTGCGCGATCAGGCGCTGGCACTGTGCGCCAGCGAAAGGCGCGACTCGGCGCTCGGTGCGACCAGCCTCGCGACGGTGATCCAGATGGTGGCGAATGGCTACGGCGTCACGCTGCTGCCGAAGGTGGCGGTCGACGTCGAGCTGCGCGACGACCGCGTCAAGCTGTTGCGCTTCTCCGACCCGGCGCCGGGCCGCACGGTCGGGCTCGCCTGGCGGCGTACCTCGCCGCGCAAGGCGGACTTCGTCGCGCTCGGCGACATCATCGCCGAGACGCTGCAGGTGCAGTGAGCGTATGCGGCTTTGGTCCGAAACCAATCTCCCGTTCATCCCCGCGCAAGCTGGGATCCAGAACTAAAATGCTGGATTTCCCGCTGGAGCCTGTGCTCGGGCCGGCCGAAGGCCGGACCCGAGTGCGGGAATGAGCGGAGGATAAATCGAAGCATCCGTACTTGCGCACCGGAAAACAAAAATGGCCGGGCGTCGGCCCGGCCATTCGATGTCGTGACGAGTTGAACTCTTACTCGGCGCTGGCGGCGGCCTGCTGGTCGTCGCCATCCCGCTTGCCTTCGATGTCCTCGCCGGTCGCCTGATCGACCGCCTTCATCGACAGGCGGACCTTGCCGCGATCGTCGACGCCCAAGAGCTTCACCTTGACCTTGTCGCCTTCCTTGACGACATCGGTGACCTTGTTGACGCGGTTCTTGGCGAGCTGGCTGATGTGGACGAGGCCGTCCTTGGCGCCGAAGAAGTTCACGAAGGCGCCGAAGTCCATCACCTTGACGACCGTGCCCTCATAGATGTGGCCGACTTCCGGATCGGAGGCGATCGACTTGATCCAGTTGATCGCCGCCTTGATCGCCTCGCCGTTGGCGGAAGCGACCTTCACCGAACCGTCGTCCTCGATGTTGATCTTGGCGCCCGTCTTCTCGACGATCTCGCGGATCACCTTGCCGCCGGTGCCGATCACTTCGCGGATCTTGTCGGTCGGGATCTTGAAGGTCTCGATGCGCGGGGCGTGCTCGCCGAGCTCGGCGCGGGCCGAGGTCAGCGCCTTCGACATCTCGCCGAGGATGTGCAGACGGCCGTCCTTCGCTTGGGCGAGCGCGACCTTCATGATCTCCTCGGTGATGCCGGCGATCTTGATGTCCATCTGCAGCGAGGTGATGCCCGCTTCGGTGCCGGCCACCTTGAAGTCCATGTCGCCGAGATGGTCCTCGTCGCCGAGGATGTCCGACAGCACGGCGTAGCGCTTGTCCTCGAGGATGAGGCCCATCGCGATGCCAGCGGTCGGCCGCTTCAGCGGCACGCCGGCGTCCATCAGCGACAGCGAGCCGCCGCACACCGACGCCATCGAGGACGAGCCGTTCGACTCGGTGATCTCCGAGACGACGCGGATGGTGTAGGGAAACTCTTCCTTCGACGGCAGCATGGGGTGGATGGCGCGCCAGGCGAGCTTGCCGTGGCCGATCTCGCGGCGCTTGGTGCCGCCGAGACGGCCGGTCTCGCCGACCGAATAGGGCGGGAAGTTGTAGTGCAGCAGGAACGTCTCTTTATAGGTGCCCTGCAGTGCGTCGATCCACTGCTCGTCCTCGCCGGTGCCGAGCGTGGTGACGACCAGCGCCTGCGTCTCGCCGCGGGTGAACAGCGCGGAGCCGTGGGCGCGCGGCAGCACGCCGACCTGCACGTCGATCGGGCGCACCGTCTTGGTGTCGCGGCCGTCGATGCGCTTGCCGGTGTCGAGAATGTTCCAGCGCACGATCTTGGCTTCGAGCTCCTTCAGCACGCCGGCGACGCGCAGCTTGTCGTATTTCGGCGCCTGACCGGATTCCTGGCCTTCCGGGAAGAAGTGCGCCATCACCTTTTCCTTGGCCGCGGCGACCGCGGCGTAGCGGTCCTGCTTCCTGGAGATCGCATAGGCGGCGCGCAGATCCTTCTCGGCGAGGCCGAGGATTTCCTGCTCCAGCGCCTTGTTGTCCGGCGTCTCGACCTCGCGCGGGTCCTTGGCGGCCTTTTCGGCGAGCTGGATGATCGCGTTGATGACCGGCTGGAAGTGGCGATGACCGAACATCACCGCGCCGAGCATGATGTCTTCGGAGAGTTCCTTGGCTTCCGATTCGACCATCATCACGGCGTCCTGGGTGCCGGCGATGACGAGGTCGAGGTTGCTCTCCTTCATCTCCTCGAGCGTCGGGTTGAGGATGTATTCGTTGTTGGAGAAGCCGACGCGGGCCGCGCCGATCGGGCCCATGAAGGGCGCGCCGGACAGCGTCAGCGCCGCCGACGAGGCGACCATCGCGAGAATGTCCGGGTCGTTCTCCAGATCGTGCGACAGCGTCGTGACGATCACCTGCGTCTCGTTGCGCCAGCCCTCGGCGAACAGCGGACGGATCGGGCGGTCGATCAGGCGGGAGACCAGCGTCTCCTTCTCGGTCGGGCGGCCTTCGCGCTTGAAGTAGCCGCCCGGGATGCGACCCGCGGCGTAGAATTTTTCCTGGTAGTCGACGGTGAGGGGGAGGAAGTCGACGCCTTCACGCGGCGTCTTGGCTGCGACGACGGTGGCGAGAACCGTGGTTTCGCCGTAGGTGGCGAGAACGGCGCCGTCGGCCTGGCGCGCTATCCGTCCCGTCTCGAGAACGAGCTTGCGCCCGCCCCAATCGAGCTCAACACGATGCATATCGAACATAGTTTTCGTCTTTCATGGGTTTCGGCGCGGCCCGAAAGCCATGAGCAAGACGGCGAGACACTGTCGCGCGCGCGGTTCGCGCTGAAAGCGACAGTGTCCGGCGATCCTGCCATGGCTTGTCAAAACCTTGCCTTGGCGGCCGGACGAACCCTTGTCATCCGGTCCAGAATGCCGGCGGCGCGTATCGCCTGCCGGCGAGATACAGCGAACGCAAATGGCATTCGCTTACGGAACGCGCGGGAACATGTGCCCCGCGCGAAACGAGTTAGCGGCGAATGCCGAGCTTTTCGATCAGCGACTTGTAGCTCGCCTCGTTGGTGCGCCGCAGATAGTCGAGCAGCGAACGGCGTTGGCTCACCATCTTGAGCAGGCCACGGCGGGAATGGTTGTCCTTGGCGTGGGTCTTGAAGTGCTCGGTCAGGTTGTTGATGCGTTCCGAGAGGACCGCCACCTGCACCTCCGGCGAACCGGTATCGCCCTGCTTCTGCGCGAACTCTTTGATCACTTCAGCCTTGCGGCTGGCGGTAATCGACATCGGTCATACGTCCTTTGACTGCGACCCGGCTCGTCCCACGAGCCCGGTCAGGTTGAACACGCGCTTGGGGACGATTTCGCCGTGGTCCATTTCGCCGAGTGCGAGCAATTGGCCCGCAACCGTCACATAGACCGTGCCGCGAAAATTGGGCGCGTCCCGTCCGCGCAACAAAACGGCCTGGCCCCTTGCGAGCCTTGCCGCATCTGCCCGGCTGACGGCCAGCGCCGGGATGTCGTCCAGCGCGGTCTCGACGGGCATGAGCGCGTCGGCGAGGCTCGCCTCGCCGGCTGCGGCTCTATGGCACAGAGCCTCCAGTTGTTCCAGCAAAATCATGGTTTTCTCGGCAAACGGCCCGACCGAGACCCGTCGCAGGGCGCAAACATGGCCAAAACAGCCTAAAGCGCGGCCCATATCGCGGGCCAGCGACCGGACATAGGTGCCTTTGCCGCATTCGGCCTCGAAAACCGCATGGTTGGCGTCCGGTAAATCGACCAGCTCCAGCCGGTGGATGTCGACCGGGCGGGCCTCAAGCTCGACCGCCGCGCCGTCGCGGGCGAGGTCGTAGGCCCGCTCGCCGTCCACCTTGATGGCCGAGAATTTCGGTGGCGTCTGTTCGATGCGACCGGTGAAGGCGGGCAACAGCGCCCGGATCGCCGCCGCGTCGGGGCGGGCGGCGCTCGTCTCGACGACGCGGCCCTCGCTGTCGTCGGTGTCGCGTTCCTCGCCCCACAGCACGGTGAAGCGGTACAGCTTGCGGCTGTCCATGACGAAGGGGACGGTCTTGGTCGCTTCGCCCATCGCGATCGGCAGGCAGCCGGAGGCGAGCGGGTCGAGCGTGCCGGCATGGCCGCAGCGCTTCGCCGAGAACAGCCGCTTGATGACCGCGACCGCATGGGTCGAGGTCATGCCGACCGGCTTGTCGAGCACCACCCAGCCGTGGACGTCGCGCTTGTCGCGCTTGAATTGCTGCTTGCGCGGCTTCTTTTCGCTCTCCTCGGCCGAGGGCTGCTCAGTGTCGGACGCGGGCAGTTCCTTGTTCATCGTCACTCGCCGTCCCCGTCGAGATCGCGCGAGACGGCGGGCGACCGCAAGAGTCTGTCGATGCGCTCGGCCTCGTCGAACCGCTCGTCGAGGCGGAAGCGGAGCTCCGGCGCGAATTTCAGATTGACGCGATGGGCGATCTCGCCGCGCAGGAATTTCTTGTTGCGCTCGAGCGCGTCCAGCACCGCCCGGCCGTCCTTGCCGCCGAGCGGCATGACGTAAATGGTGGCGAGCCGCATATCGGCGGTCATCCGCACCTCGGGCACGGTGATCATGTGGCTTTCGATTACTTCGTCGTGGATGTCGCCGCGCGTCAGCAATTCGGCGACGGCATGGCGCACCAGCTCGCCGACGCGCAGCTGGCGTTGCGAGGCCTGATGCGGACCGCTATCGCGGGTTTTCTTTGCTCGGGTCATGAATTTGTGACTCTCAATTCGTCATGCCCCGGCTTGCCTTTGAAGCAAGACGTGGATAGCCGGGACATCAGGGCGTTTACGCCCGTCTTCGACGGGCTATGCCCGGCCATGACGGTCGGATATAGGCGGATGCTTCAAGCCTACGCAGCGAGATTTGGACTCACAGCGAGCGCTGGATCGTCTCCACCCGGTAACATTCGATGACGTCGCCGGCGCGCATGTCCTGATAGTTCTCAAAGGCCATGCCGCATTCCATGCCGGCGGCGACTTCCTTCACGTCGTCCTTGAAGCGCTTGAGCTGCGAGAGCTTGCCTTCGTGGATGACCACGTTGTCGCGGATGAGGCGCACATTGGCGCCGCGCTCCACCGTGCCGTCGGTGACGCGGCAGCCGGCGATCTTGCCGACCTTGGAGATGTTGAACACCTCCAGGATCTGCGCATTGCCGAGCATGGTCTCGCGCAGCGTCGGCGCGAGCAGACCCGACATCGCCTTCTTCACGTCGTCGACGAGGTCGTAGATGATGTTGTAGTAGCGGATTTCGATGCCGCTGCGTTCGGCCGCCTCGCGCGCTTCCTTGTGGGCGCGCACGTTGAAGGCAATGATCGGAACGCCGGAGGCTTCCGCCAGCGTCACGTCGGACTCGGTGATGCCGCCGACGCCGCCATGCAGCACGCGCGCGGCGACCTCGTCGGTGCCCAGCTTTTCCAGGGCGCCGACGATGGCTTCGAGCGAGCCCTGCACGTCGGCCTTCACCACCAGCGGGAATTCCTTGCGGCCGGCGGTCTTGGCCTGCGCCATCATCTGCTCGAGCGAGCCGCGCATGCCGGCGGCGCGCGCGACCTGCTTTTCGCGCTTCTGGCGGGCGCGGTAGTCGGTGACCTCGCGGGCGCGGGCTTCGTTCTCGACGACGGCGAGCCGGTCGCCCGCCTCCGGCGTGCCGGAGAAGCCGAGCACCTCGGCCGGGGTCGAGGGGCCTGCGCTGTCGAGCGCGGTGCCGGTGTCGGAGACGAGGGCGCGCACGCGGCCCCATTCCGCGCCGGCGACGACGATGTCGCCCGGACGCAGCGTGCCGCGCTGCACGAGCACGGTCGCGACCGGGCCGCGGCCGCGGTCGAGCTTCGCCTCGATCACGGTGCCTTCGGCGGGGCGCTTCGGATTGGCCTGAAGATCGAGGATCTCGGCCTGCAGGCCGATCATCTCCAACAGCTTGTCGATGCCGGTCTTCTTCAGCGCGGAAACCTCGACCTCGACGACGTCGCCGCCCATCGATTCCACCTGCACCTCGTGCTGGAGGAGATCGGTGCGCACGCGCGTCGGGTTGGCGTCCGGCTTGTCGATCTTGTTGATGGCGACGATGATCGGAACCTTCGCCGCCTTGGCGTGATGGATCGCCTCGACCGTCTGCGGCATGACGCCGTCGTCGGCCGCGACCACCAGAATGACGATATCGGTGACCTTGGCGCCCCGCGCGCGCATCGCGGTGAAGGCGGCGTGGCCGGGCGTGTCGATGAAGGTGACCTTGCCGCCGGACGGCGCGGTGACCTGATAGGCGCCGATATGCTGGGTGATGCCGCCGGCTTCGCCGGCTGCGACGTCCGCCGAGCGGATCGCGTCGAGCAGCGAGGTTTTGCCGTGGTCGACGTGGCCCATCACGGTGACGACCGGCGGGCGCGGCACCAGCGCGTCCGGATCGTCGGCGGCGTCGAACAGGCCTTCCTCGACGTCGGATTCGGCGACGCGGCGGACGGTGTGGCCCAGTTCCTCGGCGATCAGTTGCGCGGTGTCGGCGTCGATCACGTCGTTGATCGTCGCCATCTGGCCCTGCTTCATCAGCATGCGGATGACGTCGACCGCGCGCTCGGACATGCGGTTGGCGAGCTCCTGGATCGAGATCGCCTCGGGAATCGTGACTTCGCGCACGAGCTTTTCCTTGGGCTCGTCGGAGGCATGGCCCATGCGCCGCTTGACGCGGCGGCGGAACGACGCGACGGAGCGCTCGCGCACCTCGTCCTGGTTGAGCGCGTTGGCAAGCGTCAGGCGGCCGCGCTGCTTCTCGCCGCCGACTTTCGGCGCGAGACGCGGCGGCGGCGCAGGACGCGCAGCGCCACCGGGGCGGCGCGACTTCGGCGTCTCTTCTTCTTCGGCTTCGACGGTGGTGATGCGCGGTGCGGCGCCGGCGGGACGCTCGTCGCCGAAACGCTTCTTGGCGACTTCGTCGGCCTTGCGCTTGGCTTCGTCCTCATGCTTGCGGCGGTCGTCTTCCTCCCGCTTGCGCGCCTCGGCGGCGTCGCGCTCGGCTTTCTCGATCTTCTCGCGGGAGGCGCGGATCTTCGCCTCTTCCTCGGCGATCTTGCGTTCCTCGGCTTCGCGCAGGCGCGAGTCGGCGAGCGCGTGAGCGCGTGCGGCGCGCTCTTCCTCGGTCAGCGTGCGCAGCACGACGCCGGAGGTCTTCGGCTTGTCGGCCGGCGATGGGGTGGACGGCGCGCGGCCGGTCGGGGCGGGCGCGCGCTTGACGGGCGTCTCCACCGGGGCAGGCGCTTCGGCCGGCCCGCCGACCGAGCGGCGCTTGACCTTCTCGACGACGACCGACTTGCTGCGGCCATGGCTGAAGCTCTGGCGCACCACGCCGGTCTCCGTGCGCGGCTTGAGCGTCAGCGTCTTGCCCGACACGCTCAGCTTCTTGTCGCCAGGGGTCTTCGTCTCACTCATGCCGTTCTTTCGTCCTCGGCCGCCGCGACGGGCGACTGTTCCAGGTGATTTCGATCCGTTTCGCCGGGATTCTCGGCGCGATACCGCTCAAATCGCGCCGTGCGGGCGAGAAAGGTCTCGCTGACCGGTCCGTCGAGCAGGGCTGCATGTACCACATTTAAGCGGTTCAATGCCAAATCCAATTGCGCCGAGGTAAAGCAGCCGACAATGGGCACCGTGCCCGCGCGTTCGGTCGCGCTGCGGCGCAACGCGGCGGCGATCTTGCGCTTGCCGTCGGCGGCGCCGTCGGCGGCCGCCAGCACCGCGGCGAGGTCCGGCTGGACGGTCGCATCCTCGACCTTGCCGAAGCCCGCCACCACCCGGCCTGCCTTGGCGGCGATGGCGAGGGCGTCGAGCGCGGCGCGACCGAGCAGCTCGCCGGTCCGGTCAGCCAGCCCAGCGTCGGCGCGCACCGCCCGCCTGAAGCCGCGGGCGAACACGTTGCGCCGGACCGCTTCCCCGACCGCCGCATGCGTCGCCGTGATCCAGAGGCCGCGGCCGGGCAACTTCCGCTTGATATCGGGGACGACCTCGTCCTGCGGCCCGACGACGAAACGGATCATCTCGTCGACCGGCTTCGCGGTGCGGGTGAGCGCGCAGAACCGCTCGTCGCCGGACGCCACTTTCGCCGCGCCGCGATCGAGCTCGTTGTCATGCGCGACTGCCAGCATCGCTCTTTCGGCTCCTTACGCCTGCTGTTCCGCGGTTTCGGCCGCTTCCTCGGCCGGCGGCGGGGCGAGTTCGGCTTCGGTGATCCAGCCGGCCTTGAGACGGGCCTGCATGATGATCGCTTCCGCCTCGTCGCGGTCGACGCCGAGGCCGTCGAGGAAGCCCGGCTCGCGCTTGCTCTCGCCGTCCTTGCGTTCGGTCCAGCCGGTGAGATCGTCGGTGGCGCAGCCGGCAAGATCCTCGACTGTTTTGACGTCGTTCTCGCCGAGCTTGACCATCATCGCGGTGGTGACGCCGGGTACGTCGCGCAGCTCGTCGGCGACGCCGAGCTCCTTGCGCTTGGCATCGAGCTCGGCTTCCTGCGCCTCAAGATATTCCTTGGCGCGGTTCTGCAGCTCCTGCGCGGTCTCCTCGTCGAAGCCCTCGATGCTGGAGAGCTCCTTCATCTCGACATTGGCGAGTTCCTCGATCGATTCGAAGCCTTCCGAAGCGAGCAGCTGGCCGACGACCTCATCGAGGTTCAGCGCCTCGACGAACACCTGGGTGCGCTTCTCGAACTCGGCCTGGCGGCGATCCGACTCTTCCTGCTCGGTGAGGATGTCGATGTCCCAGCCGGTCAGTTGCGAAGCGAGGCGCACGTTCTGGCCGCGGCGACCGATCGCCAGCGACAGCTGCTGATCGGGAACCACGACCTCGATGCGCTCCTTGTCCTCGTCGAGCACCACCTTGGAGACTTCCGCTGGCGCCAGCGCGTTGACGACGAAGGTCGCGATGTCCGGCGACCACGGGATGATGTCGATCTTCTCGCCCTGCAGCTCGTTCACCACCGCCTGCACGCGCGAGCCGCGCATGCCGACGCAGGCGCCGACCGGGTCGACCGAGCTATCGCGCGAGATCACCGCGATCTTGGCGCGCGAGCCGGGGTCGCGGGCGACGGCTCTCACCTCGACGATGCCGTCATAGATTTCAGGCACTTCCTGCGCGAACAGCTTGGCGGTGAACTGCGGATGGGTGCGCGACAGGAAAATCTGCGGGCCGCGCGGCTCGCGGCGCACGTCGAAGATATAGGCGCGGATGCGGTCGCCGTTGCGGAACACCTCGCGCGGCAACAATTCGTCGCGCCGCACGATGGCTTCGCCGCGGCCGAGATCGACCACCACGTTGCCGTATTCGACGCGCTTGACGATGCCGTTGACGATGTCGCCGATGCGGTCCTTGTACTCGGCATATTGCCGGTCGCGCTCGGCCTCGCGCACCTTCTGCACGATCACCTGCTTGGCCGACTGCGCGGCGATGCGGCCGTATTCGAGCGGCGGCAGCGGATCGGCGATGGTGTCGCCGACCTGCGCGGCCGGATGGCGGCGGCGGGCGTCTTCCAGCGTGATCTGGTTCGACGGGCTCTCGACCGCCTCGGACACCAGCATGTGGCGGGTGAGCTTCAGATCGCCGGTCTTCGGATCGATCTCGGCATGCACGTCGGTCTCGGCGCCGTAGCGCGAGCGCGCCGCCTTGGCGATGGCGTCCTCCATCGCGGCGATGACGATGCCGCGGTCGATCGCCTTTTCGCGGGCGACCGCGTCGGCGATCTGCAAAAGTTCGAGCCTGTTGGCGCTGACAGCCATCGCTCACTCTCCTTCGTTGGATTCGGTTTGCGGTCGATTGCCCTTGCGGGCCTGCTGCCGCGAATGCCTGGCTTCCCGTTTCGCCGCCTTCGCTTCGCGCTTGGCGGCCTTCTCGCGCCGCAGGGCCTGCGTCACCAGAGCGTCGGTGAGCACCAGTCGTGCGTCGCTCATCTCGTCCATCGTCAACGACACGTCGCTCGGCACGTCGGCCGGCGCATCGTCGCGATGCAATGTCACCTGCTCGCCTTCGACCGCGGCGATGGTGCCGCGAAAGCGCTTGCGGCCGTCGACCGGCACCGCCATCTCGACCTTCACCTCGTGGCCGACATGGCTCTCGAAGTCCGACTTGCGCACCAGCGGGCGGTCGATGCCGGGCGAGGAAATCTCCAGCCGGTAGGCGCGGTCGATCGGATCGGCGACCTCGAGCACCGGCGAGAGGTTGCGCGAGACGTCCTCGCAATCCTCGATCGTCATGGTGCCGTCCGGCCGCTCGGCCATGATCTGCACGGTGCAGCCGTCGAGCGCGGAGACCCTCACCCGCACCAGCCGGAAGCCGAGACCTTCGAGCACCGGCTCGACGATCGCGGCAATGCGCGCGGCAAGGCCCGGCTCGGTAATGAGCCGCGGTTCGGTGCCGTCGGAGCGCGTGTGCTGTGCCGTCGCGGTTGTGTCGGCCATTTTTGTAACAAAAAAGAGCGGGTCCCGGGGGGCCCACTCTCAAAACCTATCGTAGGGTTATGAGGTATCTTCTTAACTGAAGACGAGCGGGATATAGCGTTTTTGGGCCTGTTTTACAAGGCCGCATGCGCCGGCCCGGTGCCGCCCGCCTCACCGGCAGCGATGGCCCATAACCGTTCTTTCAGAATCTGGGCCTAAACAGGCGTTAACCGGGCGACGCCCGGCGAAACCGCGTTGTTTTGGCGCCCCCGGCGATCTTCGACATGGCAATGCCAGCATCTCTTCTTCCCGAACTGGAAGAAGTCCTCCAGCGCGGCTCGCCCGGCCGGCGAGCGGAGATGCTCAGGCGCATCACCGATCTGTTTCTGGGCGGCGCCGACCAGTTCGCGCCGGAGCATGTCGGCATATTCGACGACGTCATCGGCTTTCTGATCGCGGAGATCGAGACGCAGGCGCTTGCCGAGCTGTCGCGCCGCATCGCGCCGGTGCCGAACGCGCCCGACGGCGTGGTGCGCAAGCTCGCGATCAATGACGACATCGTGGTCGCCGGTCCGGTGCTGCGGCGGACGCCGCTCGCCGATGCCGATCTGGAGCAGATCGCGGAGACGCGCGGCCAGGGCCATCTGCTGGCGATCTCGGAGCGGCCCGGCCTGACCGAGGCGCTGACCAATATTCTCGTGCGCCGCGGCGACGGCGCGGTGGCGCGCAGCGTCGTCACCAACCGGCAGGCGCGGTTCTCGCCGGATTCGTTCTCGAAGCTGGTGCAGCGCGCCAAGCTCGACGGCGTGCTGGCCGAGCGGATCGGCAGCCGGACCGACATTCCGCCGCATCTGTTCCGCCAGCTCGTGCTGCAGGCGACCGATGTGGTGCAGAAGCGGCTGCTCGCCAGCGCGCGGCCGGAAACGCGGGAGGAAATCCTGCGCGTGCTGTCGCAGGTGTCCGACGCGGTCGGCGCCACCGCCGCGCCGCGCAATTACGACGCCGCGCTCGCCATCGTCCGCGACATGCAGAAGGACGGCCGGTTGAACGAGGCCGCGATCACCGGCTTCGCGCGCAACCAGAAATACGAGGAAACCATCGCCGGGCTCGCGACGCTGTCGGCGGTGCCGGTCGAAACGGTGGACCGGCTGATGTCAGGCGACCGCTCCGACCCCGTCATCATTCTCGCGCGCGCCGCCAATTTCGGCTGGGAGACGGTGCGCGCCATCATCGAGTCGCGCGGCGGCGCGCGGGGCACCTCGACGCAGGCGATCGACGCCGCCAAGCAGAACTACGACATGCTGAGCCCGGCGACCGCCGAGCGCGTCGTGCGGTTCTGGCAGGTGCGGCCGTGGTTCTGAGAGGATCGTCGCCCTGAGGCGCGAGCGCGCAGCGCGAGCCTCGAAGGGCGGCTGTCCTCCTTCGAGGCGCACCTTCGGTGCGCACCTCAGCATGACGACCTTATTTTCTCCGAAAGATAAAATACGCCGGCACGCGGCCTTCGCGGATCGCCTTCGCCTCGTAGCGCGTGCGCACGAACCCGGCCCAGGGCTTGCGCCAGTCGTCA
>Ga0180218_1001106_pt1 | contig 17464 bp, 21 predicted proteins | sample eDN3rd37CKraftBY_FD_151334 | JGI IMG/M metagenome (GOLD analysis project Ga0180218, IMG submission 151334) | Enriched backyard soil microbial communities from Emeryville, California, USA - eDNA 3rd pass 37_C Kraft BY (version 2) (version 2) | ecosystem: Environmental > Terrestrial > Soil >...
CATCGAGACCACGGCCCTCGGCGCTGCCTACGCGGCCGGGCTGGCCACGGGCTTCTGGAGCGGAACGGACGAACTGGTGCGGAACTGGGCCGTCGACAAACGCTGGACGCCGGACATGGCCCCGTCTCAGCGCCAAAAGCTCAATGCCGTGTGGGACAAGGCCATCGCCCGCTCCCTCGACTGGGCAGATTGAGCCTGGGGCATCCTGAAAGTCCGGCTGATAAATCGGCCCCTGCCTGAGCCCTCACCCTGAGGAGCGTAGTGTCTCGAAGGACGAGGGCGGCTCCAGTGCTATCTGGATCCTCCTTCGAGACGCCGCTGCGCGGCTCCTCAGGATGAGGTAAGAGGATGATCTCTCCCCGTCATGGCCGGGCTTGTCCCGGCCATCTCGATTTTGAAGAGTGCTGCGCCCGAGACAACCGGGAGCACCGGCACAAGGCCGGTGATCACGCGGCCGGCAGCGCCGCCCTGATCTTCGCGGCGAAATCCGCCAGGATCTCGGGCTTCTCCATCTGGCCCGAATGGGGCTTCAGGGCCACGCCCTCGAACCGGGGGAGCACATGGAAGTGGATGTGGAAGACCACCTGCCCGCCCGCGCTCTCGTTGAACTGCTGGATCGTCAGGCCATCGGCCGACAGGGCGGTCTTCGCGGCCTTCCCGACGATCTGGACCGCCTTGGCGAGTTCCGCCAGCTCGTCCGGATCCACGTCGAGCAGGTTGCGGGCCTTGGCCTTCGGAATCACCAGGACATGCCCATCGCCCCGCGGCATCACGTCCATGAAAGCCAGGACCCGGTCCGTCTCGTAGACCTTATGGCACGGAAGCTCCCCGCGCAGGATCTTCGCGAACACGTTGTTGTCGTCGTAGGTCATCCTGTCCTCTCTGCCTGCACCGATCTGTCTTAGGACTCGCCGAAGAGCGCCCTGGACAAGCCTTTTACCGGGAAAACGAAGGATAATCATCTCTCCCAACCGGCCGGTACACTTCCGTTGCGGAAACTATCGAAGGTCCTCGCGCAGGATCAACTACATACCTTTGCGGCCGGCCTATTCGCAAATAGAACGCCTCCCTGTCCCGGGTATCGGGGCAAGTACCTGCTTGGTTCTTATTCCCACGAACAAGTTGTTGCCACGTTTAGTTCGAACGAATTGCCAAGTCTAAGCCTAACAATTCATGAGACATGAATATTTTCTGAAAATTTTTGCAAAGGTTGGCCCTGACCAACCGGAACCATCGAATCCCCTTGCGGTTGAAGAAGCACGGACATCATTGATAAGGAGGCATAAATGGCAGGTGGTTCGACCTCGAAGCGTGGCTTCGCGTCGATGGACTCTGACCGGCAGCGTGAAATCGCAAGCAAGGGCGGCAAGAGCGTTCCGGCCGAGAAGCGTTCCTTTTCCCAGGATCGCGAACTCGCTTCGGAAGCCGGCCGCAAGGGCGGTCAGGCCTCGGGCAATACCCGCGGCAATCAGGAATAATCCATTTCTGAGACATATCGGTTTAGGGGCCGTTTGACGGCCCCTTTACTTTTGACTTCTTCCCCGGAGATCTTTGGTAGCCTTATCCGGGCAGCGTTGCCTTCACAGGCTTGGGTTCCGACAGGGACAATGCCGTTGCAGCCAGTATGACCCCCATGCCGATGGCTTCGGCCCAGCCGAACGGCTCATGGGCATAGGCCACTCCCACCGCCACCGCGATGACCGGGCTGACGAAGGCATAAAGTCCGGCACGGAACGCACCCCAGTCGCGCACGAGGCCGAGATAGATCCAGAAGGCGATCAACGATCCTCCCAGCACCAGGGTGGCCAGACCGAAGATGGCGCGTGCATCCATAAGCCCTGCGAAATGGGCCGGATCGTATCCTTCGACGGCCAGGGAAACCGGCACGAGGGCCATGCCGCCGATCAGGCTCTGCCAGAAGGCGAGCACCAGGGGCGGCATGGACAGGGTCAACGGCCGGCTGATGACCGAGCCCCAGGCATAGGAAACGGTCCCGATGGCCACGGCGACAAGTCCGAGACCGGATGCAGCGCCGTCTTGGGCCGCGCCGGTGCGGCCGGAGAACAGAAGGACGAGCCCCAGGATCCCGAGTCCTATCGCGGCGACCCGGCGCGTCGTGATCCGCTCCTGACCATAGAGCCGGCCGATGATCACAAGGAAAATCGGCATCAATGACAGATTGACGATGGCCGACAGGCCGCTCGGCGCACGCGCGACACCCCAGAACAGAAAGCCGTAGCACCCCGTGGTGATGAGCAGGGAGGCTGCCGCGACGCGGCCGAACTGGCCAGGGCGCAGCGACAGGCCCTGCGCCATCGCGATTCCCAGGAAGCATGGCGCGGCCAGCAGAAACCGCATCGCGGCGAGAAAGATCGGGGGCACGACCTCCGAGGCCACCTTCATGGGCAGCCACGTCAATCCCCAGATGAGCGCCATCAGGGCAAAAGCTGCGACGCGGCTCAAGCGGACAGCTCAACGAGAGTCATTCCGTAACCCTGGGGAATGGGTGAACACATTTCATATGGTGACAGCGGGAGGAACGGCTGAACAGCCGCCCAGGCTCGAATTTCACAAAGAAGAATGTTTTATCCCAAGGTCGTGGTCAGCCTCGGAAGTTGAACTCCGCCTTGCCCAGAACCGACTCGACGAGGACCTCCTCGGACCGGCCATAGCCCATCAAGGCCCTGAACTCGGACAGGCTCGGGCGCTCGAAGACAAGTGTCCCGAGATCCATCTGCCGAACGATCTCCCCGGCGAGGGACACCATGAAATCGAGCGACACGACGTCCAGCAATGCAGCGGCTTCCAGGGCGACGTCAGACACGCCGTTCACGCCGTTGCGCGACGAGCAGATCAAGGCCAGCAGGCAGTACTCGTCCATGCTTCCGTGCCGGGATCCGATGGAGCGGAGGCAGAAGGGCCTGCCTCGCTGCCGGGTCAGCGCGAAGGCGATCAGCAGGACATCGGACACGATCGCCTTAGCGGCCTCGGGCTGGGTAAAGGTGGCCAGCCCCCGCTCGGGCCCATCCAGAAGAGCCAGATCGTATTGATCCTCGAGACTGCTCAGCGACCGGAACACGTCGATAACAGGGACCATGCTCGGATGGAGCAGGAAGGCTACCGATCCGGAAGCTGTCGAGGAGGAGGATGCTTCAACCATCAATTCCAACCTTAAATACGCGGGCTGCTTGCCGTCGGCACCACATGGGGCAAAGCAGGGACCAGCAGATGCCGCCGCAGCAGCAAGGGGCACGTCACCTCATCCTGCGAGTACATCGGAATGACGCCGCTGAGCATCGAGGCCACTGACGGCTTGTCTTTCGAAGGAGAGCTCGATGCGAGCCTGGAAAACTCGTCCGGCAACTCTTCCTGGCACAGCACCGCATCCAGTTCATTCGTGGCGGTCATTGTTGTTTCCTCCGCTTGGTGCATCGGACAGGGACGAAGAGCGCGGGGTGCTTTCCGGTCCGATGTTCGGGCGCTTGAAACGGCAACGTATGCGCCTATTCCCAGTTCCTTGTGCGGCAAGAAGTCCAGCTCGTTCCAGGCTGCAGGAATCTGAAAATTTTCCGGAACCAGGCCGCTCCTGCAGCGTTTGGACTCCAACTGGTCCGAATGCCCCCTCGGACTGGCACCTTCAGGGCGCAGCTCATCCGGCTGCGCCTTTTGTTTTGGCGCGAGCCCCCTGCCCGGCTCAAAAGGAAGCGGCGCCTGGGTTTCCCCAAGCGCCGCCCTTCGGCAGAAGCCGCTTTTCCGCTTACTGCTGCGGAGCTGTCGTGTTGCCCGTCGAGCTGCCTGCCCCGGTCGTGCCGGTGGAGCCGGTCGTCGAGCGATTGGCGTCGCTGCTGCCCTTCTTGTCGAAGGTCGGAGCCGCCTGAAGCTCGGCCTTCGTCATCCGGAGAACGACACGCTCGGGCTCATTCTGATCGCTCGAGGACGTGTTCGTGGCCGTATTGGTCGAAGCGGCGGAACCCGTGCCGGTCGAAGCCGTGTTTCCGGTCGCCGTCGAGCCGGTCGCATTCACGTTATTGCCGTTGTTGCTGCTGTCCATGGCCTGAGCCTGCTGGGCGCTCATGAACTCGAGCGAGTTGAACGGCACAGCGACGTTCTTCTCGCCGATTCCGAGGAAACCGCCCACGCCGACGACGGCAGCCATCACCTGACCGTTGCGATCCAGGATCACGTCGTTGACATCGCCGATGGATTCATTGTTGGCGCTGACCACGCGGGTGCCGATCAGATCCGAGGCCATGATCTGGCCGGACTGCATCTGGGTCATGAACTGGCCCGCCGCGGCGCTGTTCTGGCCCATGGTGGTCGAGGACGAATTCGTGGAGGACTGGCCCATGGTGGACGAACCGGACGAGCCCGGCTGCATGGCCGGAGAACCCGTGCCGGTCGAGCCGGAACCCGTTGCAGCCGGACGGTCGGTCGGGGCCGACGGAGACGTCGAGGTCTGCGCAAGGGCGGGTGCAGCCGCGAAAGCCGTCACGACAAGGCAAGCTGCCATATGCTTCTTCAGCATTGCATTATTCTCCTGAGTTCGTTGAAAATCGCGTTTTGCACCGAGGTGCGCTGGGATGTAACGCACGTAGGAGGCAGCCGTTCCCAATATCACGGCTGATCAAACTAATGTTATCGAAACATCTATTTTCCAATAGGCAAATGAATACTTGTTAATTTCCACGATCAATCTTCTTCACGACTGATGAGCGGAGAATGAACAGCATTCAAGATGCCGATATAGGCAACCAGATTTGGGGAAGATTGTTCCAACCGGAATCAGGCATCATCGTCCGAGTGCGGTCCCGCTTCCGAACAGCGCCTCGTTCAGAAGATGGGCGCATGAAGAGAGGCCGACGATTGATGGCCAAGCACCATCCTTGCCAAGCAGAAGCTCACGCGCCGGCGATGGCTGCACGGATTGTCAGGACAAGGATTGTTCGAGCAATGCCAGACAGAGGCTCGGCATCCGGTTGGCGCTCGCCTTGGCGAGAGGACTGACGTCGCCCAGGCAACCGACCGGATTGCGGCTCTTCGGCTTCTGCTCCGGCGGCGTTTCACGGCCTTCCTGACGACGGGCCGGGTGCTGCGAGACGGAACCCTGCGCCTCGTCCTTCACGGTCACGACCGGAAGTTCCGTATCGCGGGCGAAGGTGGTGATGCCGGTCCGAGGATCCGACCTGTAGAGCACTGTTCCATCATGATCCCGCAGGATCACGGCCGCGTTGGACACGCCGACGAGTTCCACAATCGAAACGCTGGTCGGCTGGCTCGCCGGAACAGGCGCGGCGATTCGATCCCCCTTCGCCAGAACACCGCCTGAGAGGGCCAAGGCCTCCGACTGCACCAGAGGGGACATGTTGAAAGACGCGGGGGCGAAGCTTCCTGCCACGAAGAAAGCCCCAGCCAATCCGACCAAAGCCACAGGTGTGCGGAACATCCCTCTCTCCTGCCATCACAGCTCAACAATTCGAAAAAACAACGCGACCATATCTGTGATGTTCCTGTCACCTTCCGTAGGAGTGAAGAATAAAAAGGAGAGAAAAAGCCGGGAACCTTTGTTTTCGATAGGGCGTTCTTTAAGCACCGGCCTCCTGGTCCTCCCCGCATTCCCCTTGTGCATTGGCCGGCACCTTAGACGGGCTTTTGAGCCCGTCTTTTTTTATGCCCAATACATGCATCATAAAATAAAAGCCCGGCCATAGGCCGGGCTATTACTTGGTAATCCGGTGAACCTTCGGATTAAGCCGTCGCGGCGCGAGCCTCGCGACGGCGGGCACTCTGCTGGAAGAACAGGGCCTGGCTGATGACCGCGGAGACATTCGCGGGCTGGAACGGCTTGGCGATCAGGAAGGCCGGCTCGGGCCGCTCGCCGGTCAGGAAGCGCTCGGGATAAGCCGTGATGAAGATCACCGGGACCTCGAAAGCCTTCAAGAGATCGTTGACCGCGTCGAGGCCGGAGCTTCCGTCCGCCAGCTGGATGTCCGCCAGGATCAGGCCCGGCTGCTTGGCCGAGGCGAGCTTGACGGCCTCGGTCCGCGTGCGGGCGACACCGGTCACGTTGTGGCCGAGGCCCTCGACGAGTGCCTCGAGATCCATGGCGATGAGAGGCTCGTCCTCGATGATGAGGATATCCGTGGCCATGTCGGCCGCCAGTTCCCGGCCCGCCTCGTCGACGAGATCACGAACGGTCTTCGTGTCCACATCGAGGATCTGGCCGACCTCTTCCTCTCCGAAGCCCTCGAGGCAGGACAGGAGGAAGGCCTGACGGGGAAGTGGGGTGATCTGCCCGAGGCGAACTTCCGCCGGAAGGTCGCGCTGGATCTGCTCGCTGCGTCCGTTGACCGACAGGGAATTCCAGATTCGCGTAAAGACCTGGAAGAGCTCGACCTTCACGTTTCCTGAAGGACCGATGGTCTCAGGCTCGCTGACGAGGGTTTCCAGGGTCGCGGCCACATAGGCGTCTCCAGCCATCTGGCTGCCAGTGAGAGCGCGTGCGTAGCGGCGAAGATATGGTAAGTGCTGGACGACAAGCTGCGCTGTCGACATTCGCTTCCCCTTAAACTGTGCTTTTGAATCGTTGTACCGACGGTCCATTCAACGTGGCAAAGCTGCAAAAGTTCCATGGATGGAACCGGGTGCAGCAACCAGCGTTATTGCTCGAAAACCAATATATGGATATTGCCAAGGTTGGCCATCCCTCTGAAGGTTGGGGTGGCAAGGGGACGAAGATGACGGTTGATAAGGGGAACAAGCTTGCTCGGACTACTCTGGAGGCGTCCGTGAACGATAAGCTTGCAACCGATCCCAAGCTCGACAGCGGCAGCCAGAAGCGCATCGGCGACCAACTCCGCGCCATGTACGACGAACTCATGCAGCAGCCTGTTCCCGACCGTTTCAAGGAACTGCTCGATCAACTGGACAAGAAGAACGGGTCGAAGGAAGGGTCTCAATGACCCCAGAGCCTGAACCGGAGTTACGGGAGGCACTTCTCGCGGCGGTTCCCAGCCTTCGCGCCTTCGCCATCTCGCTCTCGGGTCAGGTCGACAGGGCCGACGACCTCGTTCAGGACACGCTCCTCCGGGCCCTGGCCAATCTGCACCGCTTCGAGCCGGGAACGAACCTGAACGCCTGGCTCTTCACGATCCTGCGCAATCTCTTCCATTCCGAATACCGCAAGCGGCGCCGCGAGGTGGAGGATCCGGACGGATCCTATGCCGGACGCCTGAAGGTGCAGCCCGAACAGGGTTCCCACCTGGATTTCGAGGACTTCCGCAGCGCACTGGCCCAACTCCCGTCCGACCAGCGGGAGGCCCTTCTCCTCGTCGGCGCCTCCGGCTTTTCCTACGAGGAAGCCGCGCAGATCTGCGGCTGCGCCGTCGGCACCATCAAGAGCCGCGTGAACCGTGCCCGCTTCCGGCTCGCCTCCCTGCTGAACGTCGAGGACATCGAAGATCTCGGCCCGGACAGCATGACGCGCGCGGCTCTGCAGGGCTGACCACTCCCCTTACGGTAATAGGGCAACGAAAACGCCGCCTCTTGCGAGGCGGCGCTCATGATCTTGCGTGCCGCAACGGCACAATCACATGGGGCTTCGTCCGCGCAGCAGGCCGATGACGGCCGAGATGGCGAAGAGAACGATCGCAACGAAGAAGATCAGCTTCGCGATCTCGACGGCCGTGCCGGCAATGCCGCCGAAGCCGAACAGAGCTGCGACCAGAGCGATAATCAGGAAAGTGACTGCCCAACCGAGCATGGTGTTACCTCGCTAAATGACGATCGGCATTGAGCCGATGATGTTCAAACAACGCCAAGCGCGACTGTAGGGTTCCACGTCCGGAAAAATGATCCACCGGCGTTCATGCCTCATTCAAAAGTAATTTTGCAGGCTTTTATTCGCATGGAACTCGCCTCACGCCTGTACGTTTTTCAAATCACTTGGGAGAGATGGTCAATGACTCGTTCAGTTGCCCTTCGTGCATTTTGTATCTTTGCCGTTGTTACTGCCCTTGCAGCGATTACTGGAGCGGCTTCTCAGGTCGTAATCGCAGAAGTACTTTTCCTGATCGCCGGTTCGCTTTCAGCCCTCATGCTTGTTGTCGCATGGACCACACCTGCGCCCAGCCTCGTGCCGGTTCGCGTGCGCCGCAGGCGCTGATCGACCGCAATCGCAGTGGCAGAAAGGGCGGCTCCTTGAGCCGCCCTTTTCGTTTCATGCCTCGGTCGGATCGCCGCCGTTCGGGTGCAGGACGGTGCCGGTGATGTAGGAGGAATCCTCGCAGGCCAGGAACAGGTAGGACGGCGCCACCTCGTTCGGCTGCCCCGGGCGCTTCATCGGCGTGTTGGCCCCGAACTGCTTCACCTTCTCGACCGGGAAGGTCGACGGAATGAGCGGTGTCCAGATCGGTCCCGGCGCGACGCCGTTGACGCGGATGCCTTCGCTCGCGAGCTTCTGCGCCAGGGACCGCGTGAAGGCCACGATGGCCCCCTTGGTGGCGCTGTAATCGAGAAGGTCGGAGCTGCCGCGATAAGCCGTGACCGACGTGGTGTTGATGATCGCCGAGCCCTTCTTGAGGTGGGGCATCGCCGCCTGCACCATGTAGAAGTATCCGAAGATGTTGGTGCGGAAGGTGCGGTCGATTTGGTCGGGCGTGATCTCGGCGATGTCCTTCTTCGGGTGCTGCTCGGCGGCATTGTTGACGAGCACGTCGAGCTTGCCGAAACGCTGGACGACCTGGTCGACGGCGGAGCGGCAGACATTCGGATCGCCGACGTCGCCGGCAATGGTCAGGCACGAGCGCCCTTCCCGCTCGATCAGGCGCTTCGTCTCCTGCGCATCCTCACCTTCGTTCAGGTACAGGATGGCGAGGTCGGCACCTTCGCGGGCAAAGAGGACGGCGGTGGCCCGCCCGATGCCGCTGTCGCCTCCCGTGATGAGAGCGACCTTCCCGTTCAAGCGGCCGCTGCCGGGATAGCGGGGCTCGTAGTCGGGCCGGGGGTTCATCTCGGTCTCGTGACCGGGCTGCTTGTCCTGGACCTGAGGGGGCATTGTCTGCTGCTGTTCGGAGCTCATGACATCGTTCCGTTCAAGATGGTCGGGAAAGGGATGCGGAACTCCGCACGGCCGGATCGACAAAGGCCATGCAAGACGAAGCCCGCGTTGAGGCTCAACGCGGGCTCCAAGGGCGTGTTCCTGACAGGCTCGTGCTATTCGGCCGCCTGCGGATGCTCGACGGGTCCCGGCGCCATCCGCAGGATGTGGTACAGGATGATGGCGCCGAAGGTCGCCGTGCCGATGCCGTCCAGGGTGAAGCCGCCGACATTCAGCTTGAAGTTGCCGGCGCCCAGGACCAGCGCGACCGCCACGGTGATGAGATTGCGCGGGTTCGAGAAATCGACCCGGTTCTCGACCCATATCCGGCCCGCGGTGGCCGCGATGAGGCCGAACACCACGATGGACAGACCGCCGAGCACCGGCCCCGGAATGGTGCCGATGAAGGCGCCGAACTTGGGCGACAGCCCGAGGAGAAGGGCGAATCCGGCCGCGATGACGAAGACCAGGGTCGAGTAGATGCGGGTCACGGCCATCACGCCCATGTTCTCGGCATAGGTGGTCATGCCCGTGCCGCCGGCGGAGCCGGACAGCATGGTGGCCAGGCCGTCGCCCATGAAGGCGCGTCCCAGATAGGGATCGAGGTTACGGCCGGTCATGGCGCCGATGGCCTTGATATGTCCGAGGTTCTCCGCCACGAGGATGATCGCCACGGGCGCGATGAGGCTGATGGCACGGGCCTCGAAGACAGGGCTCTGGAAGGTCGGCAGGCCGAACCAGGCAGCTTGGCCGATCTTGGCGAAATCGATGGGCTGCCCGAGGCCCAGCACGTTGGCGCAGATGTAATAGAGCAGGTAGCCGGCGGCGCCCCCGATCAGCACCGGCAGGCGGCGCATCGTTCCCGGCGCGTAGACGGCGACGAACCCCACCGCCACGACGGTGGCGAGTGCGATCCAGCGGGCGAAATCGCTGCCGGCCGCATTGTCAGGGGTCACCCCCGAGGCGCTGTTGATCGCGATGGGGGCCAGCACGAGGCCGATGGCGGCCACGATGGCGCCCGTGACCACCGGCGGCATCAGCCGCTCGATCCAGCGGTGTCCCGCCATCTGCACCACGACGCCGATCAGGAAGTAGAGCGCACCGGCCGCGATGATGCCGCCGAGCGCCAGGGGCAGGTTCGGGTTGGGGCTCCCCACGCTCGCACCCGTGGCCACGAGAACGGGACCGATGAAGGCGAAGCTCGATCCGAGATAGCTCGGAACCCGGCCGCCCACGACGAAGAAGAAGATCAGCGTCGCCAGACCGGAGAACAGGATCGATACATTCGGGTCGAAGCCCATCAGGATCGGCGCGAGCACGGTCGCACCGAACATGGCCACCACGTGCTGCAGGCCCACGACGACCATCTGGCCGGTCGGCAGCCGCTCATCCGGCATGATGACGCCTTCGGTCTTCAGGCTCCATCGAGGCAGGAAACTATCGGTCATGGATCATCCCCCAAACTATGACTTATCGGGGCACCGTAGACCTGCAATCACCGGAATGGCTAGGTGAGATAAGCACTTATTAACCGTCGCGAGAGCCCGGATTCTGGACAAGTGCCTGTTTGGCCGCCACATCATTCCCTTTGGCGACGGATGAGGGTGACGATGCGGAAGAACCATGATGTGCCGACAGGCACCGTGCATAGCCTCTGGCTCGACAGCCAAAGCCTCAAGGACAACCTCCTCGGAGATCCGGCCCGCCGCCGGATCGACGTCTATGTGCCGGCCGGCCATGACGGCCGAAACCTGCCCCTCCTGGTCGATCTCGTCGGCTATACCGCCGGCGGGCCTGCCCATACCAACTGGAAGAACTACGGCGAGAACGTTCCCGAGCGCCTGGACCGCCTGATCGGCACGGGCGCGATGCCGCCGGTCGTCGTCGCCTTCCCCGACTGCTTCACGCGCCTGGGCGGCAACCAATACGTGGACAGCACGGCCATGGGTCCATGGGAGACCTTCCTCATCCGCGAGATGCTGCCCTTCGTCGAGGAACGCTTCAGTTGCGGCGGAGCCGGTCGCCGGGGCGTGTTCGGCAAGAGCTCGGGCGGCTATGGCGCCATGGTCCATGCCCTGCGGCACGGCGGCTCCATCTGGTCGGCGGCGGCGTCCCATTCCGGCGATGTGGGCTTCGAATACCTGTACCACCTCGGCGAGTTTGCCGGGGCGCTGCGTCATCTCGCCGGTCACGACATGTCCATCGAGACCTTCCTGCGCAAATTCGAGGCCGGGCCCAAGGCGAAGGACAAGGACTGGCATACCCTGATGCTCCTCGCTCAGGCGGCCAGCTTCGACCCCGATCCGAGCCAGTTCTACGGTATCCGCCTGCCGGTGGACCTTCAGACCTGCGAGGTCATCGAGGAGCGCTGGGCCAACTGGCTGCGCTGGGATCCCCTGCGCATGGTCGACCGTCCCGAATGCCAGGGAAATCTGCGCAAGCTGAAGGCCTTCTACATCGATTGCGGCGACATCGACCAATACAACATGGTCTATGGCTCACGGATCATGCGCCGGAAGCTCGCCGATGCCGGCATCCCCCACACCTACGAGGAATTCCACGACGACCATTCCTCGGTCGACTACCGCATGGACATCAGCCTGCCGCTTCTCGCGAAGACGCTGACCTAAGGGAAGCTCTCACGCCCCGCCGGGTTCATCCTCGGTGGGCAATTCGCAATGGTTGTGAATATGGGTCGCGGCGAGGGCCGCATGGCCCATGCCGACCACGATCTGGTCGAGGCCGCGAACGATGTCGCCGGCGGCATAGAGGCCCTTCACCGTCGTCTGGCAATGGCTGTCGACGATGAGGCTGCCTGATGGATCGTGCTCGGCGCCGAGGGAGATCGCCAGGTCCGAGCGGTATTTCAGCCCGAGCGCCGAATAAAGCACGTCGAAGCGGTGCTCCTTGCCGCCCATGTGTATGGCGGAGATCCGGTCCTCCTCCATGTCGAGGGACTCGACGGGGGTTTCCACGATCTTGACCTGGTGCCCCTCGAGCTTCGCCCGCTGCTCGGCATTCAGCTCCAGAGGCTGACCCAGCGTGAGCAGGGTCACGTCGCGGGAATAGGTGCGCGCGATGAAGACCGCCTCCCCTATTCCGTGGGTGCCATAGGCGATGACGGCGATCTTGCGGCCCCGGGACTCGTAGCCGTCGCAGATCGGGCAATAGCGGACGAGCCCTCGCTGGACGGCATTGGGCACATCCGGCAGGTCCGGTTCGATATCGATGGAGCCGGTGGCCAGCACCACGCGCCGGGCCGCGATCTGGTTCATGCCCCCATCGGTGTCCTCGACGACCGCAACGAAGCGGTCCGGCTGCTTGCGCAGGCCCGTAACCCGTCCCGTCTGGATCGGGGCCCCATACTGGTCGAGATTGGCACGGGCCCGGGCCAGGATGTCCCGGCCGGAGATGCCTTCCGCGAAGACCGGGATGTTGTGGCTGGTCGGGATCCAGGCCGCCCGCGGCGTGCCGCTGTCCACCACCAGGAACCGGCGCTTGAAGCGCGCCAGGTACAAAGCCGTCGTCAGCCCCGCAGGCCCTCCGCCCACGATCAGGCAATCCAGAATATCCCCGTTCGACCCCATCCCCGCACGATCCTCCCGCTGGTTTCCCAGCAGGCACAACACGCGAGGGCGGGAAAAGATGCGGAGGGCAGGATGTCCGTCGCAATGTTGAACCGGTGGGACTTTGATGCATGGAGGCCCCTGTTACTGCGACGATCCGGGCTAACCACGCTCAAGGAGAAACGGACCGACGATCAAAGCTGAAAAACAACCCCATGCACAGTAAAGTTTTTCAATTCAGCAGTTTCTACACTGGGCATGTTGGGGCGCGCGCAGCAATCAATTCGCATGCGACAAAATATCCGCCGCTACTAGCCTTAGCAATTACTTTTCTGACTTCCGCACCATAGAGGATCGCCCATAGGTTTTGTGATATTCGCTTGAGATTTGGAGACTTCAAATGAGTGATGATGGTCCATCCCCGGCAGACTTCTTGGAAAAATTCGGAGAGAACTTCCTGCACGAGGCTACGGGCGCTGATAGCCACGACCTCCAGAAGGGCCTCCTTCTTCAGCTAACTCGTACGCTCTGGCTGCCAAATGGCAGCAGCCCAGAGAATATGGACGCCCTCGTGAATGCAGCAATTGCCGCCCTCATAGAGATCCGACCACGTGGTGCGTTGGAAGGTGCACTCGCAGTCCAAATGGTTGCCACCCATAATGCAGCCCTGAACTGTCTCATGCTTGCCCTCAAGGAGCCCCAAACACCGTACAGCTTTGAACGCGTGCAGCAGGCCCACAAGTTGATGGCGCTGTATCTCCGTCAGGTGGAGGCGTTCGACAAACACCGCGGCATCGGCCTGCCCAGCATCAATGTCGAGAACGTAAATGTTCAAGCAGGTGGCCAAGCGATTGTTGGTCATGTGCAGGTCGAGCAGAAGCCAGACCAGAATGAAGGCGAAATGCAATCGCCTGGCACCAGCATTCAACAGAAGCCGGTCGAGACATTGGACTTAAAGCCGGCCGATCCCGTTTACGCCGAAGCAAGGGCCCGCCGTCGTGAGTAATCATACGCGCCATACCACACCAATGCTCGAGGCCCCGCGCTGCGGGGCCAAGACACGATCGGGGGCACCGTGCCTTGCCCCTGCCGTACAGGGGAAGGCACGGTGCCGGATGCATGGTGGCGCGAAAGGCTCGGGCGCACCGCGCGGCAATCGGAATGCTCTCAAGGATGGTTTGTACACCCATGATGCAAACCAAGATCGCAAGGCCCTGCGAACCCTAATCAAACGCTCTCGTGAGTTGCTCGACGAGCTCGAGTGATATGCTCGTTGCCGACCTTGTGGGCGAGCACACCTTCCGCGATACTCTGGTCGATGACAAGTCGAGGTCATTGATCTCTACTATCAAGGCCGCCTCGATCCCGAGACCTAGATCGAGGCCATGATCAGACTTGTGCACGCGGGCAAGTTCAGACACCTTGGGTTGTCAGAGGCACCCTATCCAGCGCGCCAATGTCGTTCATCCCATCACACCCTTGCAGACTGAGTACTCGCTCTAGAGTCGCGAGATCCGGAGGATGCAATCCTGCCGATCATGCATGCACTCCGTATCGGTTCGAACCCTACGGGCGCCTTGGCCGCATCCTCCCCACCGGGTCGATTAGGGGCCTGGATGATCTCGTGGCAGATGATTTCTGCCGCACCTTCCTGCTTCCTGGGCAAGAATTTCCAAAAGAACTTCGATCTTGTGAGCTCGATCGAAGCCGTGGCGATCGAGATGGGCTGCACGCACTCGCAGCGGACGCTTGCCTGGGTTTTGGCCCAAGGCAACGATATCGCGGCGATCCGTGGCACCTAGTGCCGCTGCTATCTGGAAGAGAATGTCGGCGCGCGGAGCGTGGCGCTTGCAGGGATAACCTGGTGCGCCTCGCCCGCATCATCCGACCAATCGCCGCCGGCACGCGCTATCCTAAGGCGGGCATGAAGATCGGAAGGCTTTAGGACCCGCTGCGTTTCTTACACCGGACTTACTCTAAGTCCGGCACCCCTGTCTACGCGTGGCCGCTTGACGGCAAATTATCAAGCTCAACCTCCTCCAGAGGCTCCGAGAGAGCCAAGGAACTCGATTGCCTCGGCAGCCTCAAGGTAGAGGAGGGATCGAACCTCCCCCACAGGCAAAAGGCCCTCGAATTCCGGTGCGGATTTCGGTGGGTCCACGATAGTACGATTGGACTTACGACCTTGTTTCAATGTGCGGACAGCCGCCTGAAAATCACCGATGAGCCTAGCTCTAGCATCTGGTGCTGTTCGTTTAGCTGGAACGAACGTGAACTGGACTTTCGGCAGGTCCACAATAGAAGGAATTGTGCTCAGCTACCGTCACCAGAGCCGATATCGCTCGGTCGCCCCCCCTTGCTTCGTATATCACTAAGAGCGTGGGTCAAGCGGACACCTGGTCCACCGCCATTCTCATCCTCGGGAATAAACTGGATACCCGCTTCCTCTAAAGCCCTTTTTAGGGCTTCGAGGGTTGGGCCATGGGCATTTAATAAGCCGGGTCTTGTTTCAAGTCTTTTTATGGTTGGAAGCGATACACCGGAGGCCAAAGCTAGATCTTTCTGCTCCCACCGGATCAAGGCCCGGGCGGCCCGGATCTGCTCACTAATCACCATACCTTTTGATACTACAGGCACAATTTAATACTTCAGGAATTGACATCGGCACAATAAATGATACCCTAAGTATCGTAACCAAGTAGGGTAGATCATGTCGGCCTTTATCACATCACCCAGTCCGCTACTGAGCAAGCGTCCAAACATACAAGAGCTTGTATGGAGCCGCGACCAATCTTGTGGCCCGCCCCTTTGACATCCCCAAGATCGTCGAGAGCTTCCACACATCCCAGCTTTTGCATCTTCACTCGATGCGCCCTGTCGAAGGCATGATCGACACCTTTGCCTCTGCTCAAATGCACCGTCAGAGAAAGATTACTAACCAGATCATCATGAGCACTTACAATGACTCAAGCCCCAATCTCCCGCTCCAGCCGAGAGCCAAGTGATCTCGAAGATTCATCAGACAACATAACTAGGCCAACTGTTGCTGCGTTAGGCATAGAAGCTCGACTGATCCCTTCCGAGCCAGATCTTCAGCATGAGTTCAGTCGACTAATCGCCTCATGTGAAACCCTCGTCGAAGAATGCGAACGCCTATTCTATTGCATAAGGCGCATTGTTGAAGACGGCTCACAAAAGCGAGGCTCCTCTCCCAGTAGCTCCTCCGAGTGAGATCCTATGGCCTTCGTCCATGTTGAAGATGTGGGAACGACCGTTCGCCGGAAACTCACACCCCATCGACGTCTTCAAGTGTGGGAATCAACGGGTGGCCGGTGCGTGATCTGTGGTCAAGAAATCGACTGTATACGGGAGCGTTGGATTGCGGAGCACATTCGGGCTCTTGAGCTGGGAGGCATTGATCATCTGAGTAACATGGGCCCAGCCCACGAGGCATGTGCGCGGGGCAAAACCCAAGCTGATCACCATCGGGCCGCCAAGGCCAAGCGACAGAAAATCCAGCATCTTGGCGCGGGCAAGGGGTCACGCCCACTGCCCTGCGGCCGACAGAGCCGCTGGAAGAAGAAGATGAATGGCACCATTGTGCCCCGAGATTAATGCCCTTGAGGCGATGAGAACCTCGCATATTGTTAAACCTGACAGACGTCGGTCAATTGCCTCCCGACGGCTTTGGGCGGCCGTTTGCAGGTGGACGCCGATCCCGCGCCGGATCTCGGAAGACTACGTCGCGCTGCACCTTTTCGCGGACGAAGGCGAGCGGTCGTCTCCAGGGAGGTCCCGTGTTGTTGGAAGGCCGCCAGATGTTTCCCGCGCTTTGATGCGATCTGCTTCGGAGAGAGCCGCCTTTGGCACATGGTGGGCAATGTTCTCCCCTGTTGGGAGCCCTTTTGCCTCCTGACGGACAGCGCTTGCAGCGTCATATTATCGACGCGGAAGTTTTCGCAGGCCGCGCGAGCAGCCATGAGATAATGCCCTGCCCTCGCCGGACCGCCCAAGATGTTGGCAACAGTGGATTGGGCGAAGGCGGACTCGATCGTTTTGGGCGGACGGGCGTCATCAGGGACGGCCTGGTGGATTGTCTATCTGCGCTCAGATCCTTGGCCGGGTGAGCGTCGAGCCAGCTTTTGGAAACCGCAATCGAATTCTGGAGCGCGTGGTGCTCCGGGTCGGGAAGGCGTTCGGTACTAGGCATTGCCCTTAGGGGCTAAGTCTTCCAGGGTAACTTCCTCCAAGGGCGTAAGCAGGGATCGGAGGAACTCGATTGTCTCGGCAGCCTCGATGAGGAGGGCCTCCACCTCGTTCGGGGGTAAGTCGCCCACCTCTTCTGATGCGGCGTTGAGCCGGTCCACAATATCATGCTTGGTCATGCGCCTTCCTCGTCCATCAGGGCACGCGGGCGATGGTTGCGGTCGAAGTGGACCAGCGCTACTCACAGTTGGGCGACATGGAACCCTCCAAGTCTGAACCCTGCCTCTCCCGCCTGCACGTTGGCCCTGCCTCAATCGCATTTGCCCGCACCATCTAAACCGAAGCCATTCCAGACGGTGGCGTTCTGGTTGGCAAAAGAGTTTTATCCACGCTGCCACGGTCCGGAATTGCCGAGTTCGCAAGTTCACGAGGCGAGTCTGATCCCCGGTGAAAACTCCGCTGTTCTTCGACCGGCAAGCCGCTCCCTATCCGGTCCGGACGGAGGGTCAGGAGCGCGGCCGCGAGGCCGATGGCTGCAATCCACCACCCTTGCCAGGCGCCATGGCTGACGAGGCCGATGGCGCTCGCCGCCATGAGG
>Ga0180218_1001108_pt1 | contig 17450 bp, 15 predicted proteins | sample eDN3rd37CKraftBY_FD_151334 | JGI IMG/M metagenome (GOLD analysis project Ga0180218, IMG submission 151334) | Enriched backyard soil microbial communities from Emeryville, California, USA - eDNA 3rd pass 37_C Kraft BY (version 2) (version 2) | ecosystem: Environmental > Terrestrial > Soil >...
AACGACTGCGCCGCGGCATCGGCGCCGATCTAGCGGAACTCGCAATCCACATGGCCGATAAGCTCGACCGCGGCATGTTCGAGCGCTGGCGTGACATTCAGGTCGCCGCTTCCCTTGACACCATGCGCGATCCAAATGTCGGCACGGATGCCAAGAGCATCGTGATCGAGCGCCTGCGCTCGACCTATCCCGAATATGCCGCTGTCGCGTTCATGAGCCCGGATGGGCACATCCGGGCGGCGACGATCCCACAGATGGTGGGGACCAAAATCGCCCAGCGTGACTTCTTCGTGGAAGGCAGCAAGGCGCCGTTCGTGGGCGATGTGCATGATGCTATCCTGCTCGCCAAGATCCTCGGCAATGATCCTGTGAACCCTCCCCGGTTCGTCGACCTTGCCGCACCAGCAGGGGATTGTCCGAGAAACTCTAACCCATGTGGAACGGAACCGCAGATACTGGACGTGGCACGGGCGGCAGCGACAGCTTTTTCTGACGCACTTCTTCAGAACGCCAAGCTGAGCCGTGAACTGCTCTTTAGCGTTCCGAGAGCCGACACAGGAATGTCCGCCTAGGTAAGGATTGCAGCCTACGAGCTTAGTTCTCAGGAGTGCTAAGGACTGCCCTGACAAAAATCGAACTTCGCACGCTCCTAACGACGGAAGATGAGGCTGAGATTGTTGGCGGGCATCGGGATGCGCTCGACAAGTGCCAGCCCGTGGCCTCTAGCGAGTTCCGCGACCGCTTCGAGATCCCGAACCCCCCATTCCGGATTTCTGCGTTTCAAATCCGCGTCAAAGGCTTCGTTGCTCGGCGCCGTGTGGGTGCCGTTTTCCTTGTAGGCGCCGTAGAGGTAAAGCACACCTCCAGGAGGCAGCACTCGGCCTGCCCCGGCCATCAGCCCCTGCGTCGCCTGCCAAGAGCTGATGTGAACCATGTTGATGGCCACAATGGCGTCGGCTCGCTCGACAGGCCAATCGGGACCCGCGGCGTCGAGGGGAAGTGGTGCGAGAAGGTTCGGCAGTCCGGAGACTGCCCGATGAGCAGCGATGCTTCTCAGGGCCTGCTCGTCCTGGTCCGACGGCTGCCACGTCAGATGCGGCAGCGCAGCCGCAAAATGTACCGCGTGCTCGCCCGTGCCGCTGGCGATCTCCAGAACCATTCCGGTCGATGGAAGAACCCGACGCAGGATGGTCAGGATCGGATCCCGGTTGCGAACCACGGACGGCGAAGCCAGTGCCTCCTGGGCAGAAGATGTCTTCATCATGGGCAGAGATATACTCCAGTTCAGGGCACGTGTCTCAGCCTCGAATGACACGTCGCCAGCGGATTAGATGAGATTGGCGTGATTGGCGCCATCAGCCGGACGACCTGATCCGCTCCAGCGTCTCCGAAACGGCCCGTCTCGCAGCCCCTACCACCCCCGCCAGAAAGCCCGGCTCCGCTGGACTGGCTTCGCTGCCGGCCAACACGAGGCGCTGTTGCCACGCTCCCGTCACCCAGCCGGTGTCCGCGGGTGAAGGATGAGCAGTGCTCCGGTCCGCCGCATGCCGGTCTGGCCCCGGGCTTCATCGCCAGGACAATCCCTTGATGGCTCGAGCCATCGTCATGGCGGTATCGCGTGATTTCGTCACCCTAGCCGCCTGCCCGTTCTCGCATCAGGAGGGTTTCGATGTCATCGGCCAGGTCCGCGATGGCTCGCGGGTGCCGCTGCTTGCCCATTCGCCATTGCTCACGCTGGGCCGAAGTCGTCTTCAAGTGGAGTGGCGGCGTCGTGGATCTGGGAGGCTCGTCCCGACGGCGCTGTGCAGCCTGCCTCACCTCGCGTCGGATGAGATAAATCGCGACGACCATCAGCGCCGGGACCATGGCTATCAGCCCCAGCGCAACCCAGTCCTGCGGTGTCATACTCGACCACAGAGCATCCATGGGGGCTCTCCTTGAATGACTTCGGCTAGGCTCCTTGTCGCAGGAGACCGGCTCCATTCCAGCGGGAATGGCGCAGTGCAATTCTACGGCCGATTGCCGCTCTACCGAACTGTCAAAAAAGGGGTGTTGGCACGTCCTTCGGGAAGTGGGCTCTCACTGCGGGTTGGCGGGGCCCGACCTTCACCGCGAGACTGGAAGACATCCTTTCGGGAAACCAGCACCCTCACGACTTCCTTCAGGCGATGGACCGCCTCATGCGGCCGCGGACGTGCGCCCGGTCGAACAGCAGCCTGGACGATACTCCGGATAAATCGCCAGACGAAGGTTGCGCCGGCTCCCGAGGCGGACCTCTCTGCGTCCAAGCTGAACAGGCGCTCTGAGCCTGGGAAAAAAGCCGAATGATCTCGCCCAACTGATCTTCGGTCAGTTCGTGGGCCGTCATGGGCTGATCGATCAGCTCGGCAATATGGCTGTTCCAAGCCTGACAGGCGGCCGATGGCGGTGGCCGTCCCTCCATTGCCGGGCTGTGGTCGGCCACCAGAAGCCCGCAACTGATCACCAAGACCTGAGCAAGGATCCGCGCAACCGGCGACCAGCTTGGATGAGCAATTTGGACTTCCCCTTAAAAGAGAAGATCATCAAGGACGCATGACTGAGCAAAACAGCTTCGCGCTTACCAGCGATCTCGACAGCGTCCGCAGAAAGCATGCCATTTCTCTGGCTTCGAAAGCGTGTCGGCTGCATCCGACGTGTGCGCGTATCCCTTACGGTATGCCGATTGAGTGGTTGGGCTGGTGTTGACTGACGGCCTCCTCATCACACATCTGGTCCGCTCCATCGACCGCCGGATAGAAGTCTGCCGGATCGATCGCTGGCAGCGGCATCACTCCCGTTGCCTCTGCGCAACCATCCCGGTCGTCATCCAGGGAAAACCGGCTCGAGCGGAAGTCCATCACCAGAAACGGCCTAGGCTCAAGGAACCGATCACAGGCGATGTAGAACGCCGCGATGGTGTGCGGCCCCTTCAGATTATCGGAGTAGTAGAGGCCCTTGATCAGGCGACCCATTGCCTCCACGCGAGGGCTGCTGCGCAGGGTCAACCCTTTCAGGTTCGGCATTGCCTGCTGTCCCGAGGAGCAGGATGGTGCCGCCACCCGTCGAACTGGGCGGCCCAGAGCGCCGCTTGTCAGCATCAGGACGACTGTGAGGAAGAGTAAGGTTGCCAGCATTGCACCGCCTCCGCTCTGGACAACCACTATGCGCCTCTTTGGTCCCGAGGGTTAGCATCTTCCGTGTGAGAGATGAATGTCGCGGAAGCGCTCGCCGGAGCCTAAGGCTGCGCCGACAATCGCTCGGTGCGGACCCGCGAGCCAACCGACGGGTTTCGGCACCGGGTCACGCGCTAACGATCCCCTGACCTCCAGGAGTATCGGCTTCCGTGGGAACGCTGTCCTCAGGGTTAGGTCTCAGGTGTGTCATTAGCAGGGATTGGCTCTTATCTGGCAACCAGATCAACCTCCGAGCTGACTGCAGCCGGTGGATTGGAATTTCTCTTCGCGGGCTGGATCGTCAGAATCCGGGTGGTGTCTTTTCATTGGCCAAGTGTGTCTGTGATGCGAGGCGAATGGGAGCATTGACGGCCCCATAACCTTGATAGCTGCGCCGCTCCACGATCTCGAAGAAAAAGCCTCCCTCCATGGTCTTCGTATAGACCTGGAAATACTCCGCCCCACCCTCGCGATCGTAGAGAATGTTGCCCGCGCGCAGGTGAGCCACATCCTCAGCAGTGAGATCCGTCCTGACCTCGAGGTCATCATAGTAGTTTTCGGGAATCGGCAGGAGATCGATCCCTCTCGTCTTCAGGCCCTGCACCGTCGCAAAGATGTCGTTCGTCGCAAAGGCTATGTGCTGGACGCCGGACCCGAAGCGTTCGCTCAGGAACCGAGACGACAACGTCCGGTGGCTTTGCGACGCGTTGAGGATCAGTCGAAGCGAACCCTCGCCAGTCTCGATGGCTTGGCTCTGCACTACGCCGCCCGGATCGATAACAGCCTGAACCGGCGTCTTCCGCACGTCGAGGAGCGAGGTGTAGAAAAGGAGCCAGGTCAGCATCTCCTCATAGTGCATGGACTGCGAGACGTGATCGATGGAGGTGAGCCCCGCTCCCGCGAAATCGCTGACCTCGTCGGGTTCGAAGTCCACCTCCCACAACCGGTCCAGACCGGTCTTGTGATCCACGAAATACAGAAGGCTGCCGCCGAGGCCCCGTACGGCCGGAATTGTCATCTCCCCCGGTCCAACCTGTTGCTGGAAGGGCTGGTCGAGGAGCGTGACGGCCCGATCCACTGTTCCCGGCGCATCATCAACCCTTAGCGCCAGGGCGCAGACGGAGGTGCCGTGCGTAATGTTGAAGGAATGGGCGAAACCCTCCTTCTCAGCGTTGACGACGATGTTGATGCCGCCCTGCTGCCAACGGGTCACGGCCTTCGACCGATGGCGTCCCGCCTTCTGGAACCCGAGACCGGTCAGGACGCGCTCAAAGCCAGCAACACTGCGCTCATCCACAGCGAACTCGACGAACTCGACGCCTGAGCAGGTCGCTTTCGGCGGAAGAACAGGATGATCCGGCAGAGCCGTTCCCATCCGCCGACGCAGTTCATCAAGCATCACGACAAGGGAACGCTGCCCGTCGATGGCGACGCTGCGGGCAGAGCCCGCCCGAAAGCGGTCATTGAAGATTTCGAGCGAGAGAAGCCCGTCAAAGCCTGTCGCACTCAGGGCATCCATGAAAGCATCGATCGGGAGATCCCCCTGCCCCGGAAAGCAGCGATAATGTCGGCTCCAGGACAGATGATCCATGTCCAGCACTGGAGCATCTGCCATCTGCACAAGGAAAATCTTGTCCGACGGGATGGAGCGGATCGCAGACAGGTCTGTTCTGCGCGCCAGCACATGAAAGGAGTCGAGCACCAACCCGACGGCAGGATGGTTCGCCCGCCGCACGACCTCCCAGGCATCACGGTAGTCATGAATGTGACGCCCCCAGGACAATGCCTCGAAGGCGACACGCATACCGCGCTTAGCGGCACGCTCGCCAAGTTCATGAAAATCGGCCGCTGCCCTCTCGATCCCGCCGAGGGAGTCCGGAGAGACATTGCTGCAGATCATCAAGAGATCGCAGCCGAGCTCCTGCATGACGTCGAACTTGCGCTCCGCCCGGGCGAACACCTTCGAACGCTGCGGCTCGGACATGCCCTCGAAATCTCGGAACGGCTGGAAGGTCACAGTCTCAAGGCCAAAACCCTCGATCAAATGCCGGGCGTCGGCAGGGGTTCCATTGAAGGATAGAAGATCATTCTCGAAGATCTCCACACCCTTGAACCGGGCCGCCGCGATGGCCTCGATCTTCTCGGTCAGGGTGCCGCTCAGGCAGACAGTGGCGATGGCTGTGCGCATGATCGTCGATCCGTTTCCTCGTTTAGGGCGAGAGCGTATGCCAATTGGGCCCGCTCTTCTTTGCCGTCAGCTGATGGTTCCCGTGGCGAGTGCATGCTCGACGCCGCCAGCCACATGGCGCGTCAGCACCTCGCAGGCCCGCGAGGCATTCCGTTCCAGAGCGCATTCCAGAAGCTCGGCATGTTCATTGGCGGCAATGTCGCCGCGGTAGCTCAGGGCGATCATCTGATAGCGCAGATACTTGTCGAAAACCGCAGCGTGGTTGTCGATCAACATCCTGGATCCGCACGCGGAGATGAGCGCCTGATGGAACTGCCAATCGTAGCGCTTCCATTCTTCCGCGCGGGACCTGTCGCCCTGAGCCATGCGCCCCTCCATCCGGGCGAGACGGTGGTGCGCGGCAACGACGCGTCCTTCCCACTCCATGTCGCCACCCCGGAAGGACTGCTCCAAGGCGCGGCACTCCAGAAGCTGCCGTAGCGCGGCGATTTCTCTCAAGTTTGCAATCGAGACTGGCGCCACCTGGAAGCCTTTTTGCCCCTCGGCAACCACGAGACGCTCGGAGTGCAGGCGGTTCAGGATTTCGCGTAGTGTGCTGACACTCGCGCCATAATCGGCTTTGAGACCCTCGAGTTTCAGCTTCTTGTCGGGCGGAAGGCGTCCGAAAATGATGTCAGTCCTGATCTTCTGATAAGCGCTCTCTCCCACCGTGAGAGGATGTGAACGCACCTGCCCTTCGTCGTTCATGCCAGCGCTCCGCTTTTCAGCGTGTAAGCCACGCACTCGTTCACATGCCGGGTCAGCACGGCGCAGGCTTCGTTGGCGTTGCGCCTTAGGGCACAGTCGAGCACCGCCCGGTGCTCCTGCGCCGCGACCTCCCCTCGGAAAACGACAGCCACCATCTGGTAGCGGAGGTACTGGTCGAAGACGCCGCTATAAAGATCGAGCAGGGTCTGGGAGCCACAGGCCTCAATGAGAGATTGGTGGAACTCGCGGTCATAGCGCTTCCACATTTCCGTCCCTTCGCGCTCCCCAGCCAGCATCCTTCGCTCCATGAAAGCGAGCTTATGGTGAGCGGCCACAAGGCGCCCCTCCCATTCCAGGTCGCCGGCAGCGAAGGATAGAGGAAGCGCGTAGGTCTCCAGGAGCAGCCGCATTGCCGCAACATCTTCGAAACCCTCGGGGGAAATGGGTGAGACCCGGAAGCCCCGCTGGCCTTCAGCGATAACAAGCCCTTCCGAAGAGAGGCGGCTCAGGATCTCGCGGAGGGTACTGACGCTCGCCCCATAGATTTCGGCAAGCCGATCCAGTCGCAACCTCACCCCGGGAGCAAGGTGGCCGAAGACGATATCGCCCCGGATACGATCGTAGGCACGGTCGGCAATGGATGCGGAGATCAACTCAATGTTCATCCACCCCTCGCCTCGACTTGAGCCAGCATGAGGGCGCTCTCCAAGAATGGCTCCTCCGCTCCCAGCAGAGAACAACCATATGTCATAACCTAAATTATCAGATGTTTTTTGAAATGCATATTGATTTCGGGAATGTCGGAGAGGATAGTACCGTCAAGACGCAGAAAAATGCGCGACGACATGAAGGAGAGGGAACCATGGGATTTAATGTCAATCGGCGTGTCCTGATGGCTGCAGGTGCAGCCCTTCTGGCGTGGAGCGTGGCCGGCCCAGCAGCGGCGCAGACCTCCACGAACCTACGCTTCTCGGCCGTCTTCTCGGAGCAGGATATCCGAGCCAGCATGATGAAGCAGTTCGGCGAAGCGGTGAAGGAACAGGGCTTCAATCTCCAGCCCTATTACGGCGGCACCTTGTTCAAGCAGGGTACAGAACTCGTTGCCATGCAGCGCGGCAATCTGGAAATGGGCAATATCGCGCCGCAGGATATCTCGAACCAGATTCCGGAATGGTCGATCGTCACCTCGGCCTATCTGTTTCGCGATGCCGATCACCTGAAGAAAGTGTTCGCGAGCGATGTGGGCCAGCAGCTGAAGAAAATGGCTTCGGAGAAGCTGGGCATCCACATCCTCGGGCCAACCTATTTCGGCGCCCGCCATATTGGCCTGAAGCCCAACAAGAAGATCAACAAGCCTGAGGATCTCGCTGGCATCAAGCTGCGCATGCCCGGCGGCGATGCTTGGCAGTTCCTTGGTCAGTCCTTAGGGGCGAACCCCACCCCGATGGCCTATGCGGAGGTCTATACCGGCCTTCAGACAGGCGCCATCGATGGTCAGGACAATCCGCTGCCGAATGTGCAGAACATGAAGTTCTATGAAGTGATGTCGCAGATCGCTCTCACGTCGCATCTCGTCGGGTTCGATCTTCTGGCGGTATCCAACAAGGTCTGGGATGCCATGTCGCCGGAGAAGCAGGCCGCCTTCCAGGCGGCTGCCGAAAAGGCCATCGAGTGGAGCACGCAGGAGCACCTGAAGCAGGAGGCACAGCTCGCGACTTTCTTCAAAGAAAAGGGTCTCGACATCTACACGCCCGACCTGAAGGCTTTCCGCGACTTCGCCCAGAAGAAGTATCTGGCTTCCGACCTCGCTAAGAGTTGGCCCGCCGGCATGCTGGATAAGATCAACGCCATGTGAGGCGCTTGCCTTAGGCCTGCCGGAGCGCATCGCCCGGCAGGTCTGTTGATTTTGAACCGCTCATCTCATCGCCTTCCCGCGAAGGAACGCGTCATATGACATCATCATTGCGGGCCATCGGCTCATGGCTTGCACGACGTGCCGAAAACATCGCCGTCGCCATGCTGGCTGCGATGTTTGCTGCCTTCCTCCTGCAGATCGCCTTCCGGTATCTTTTGAACCTTCCCATCGGTTGGACACACGAGATCAGCGTGATCCTCTGGATCTGGCTTGTGCTGTGGGGTGCAGCGTTCGTCATCACCGAACGTGAGGAGATCCGCTTCGACATCATTTATGGTGCCGTCGGGCCGGGTCCTCGTCGCATCATGATGCTGATCACCGCGGTCGCACTGATCGCGCTTTATTCCATCTCGCTCCCGGCAGTCTTCGACTACGTCACCTTCATGAAGGTGGAGAGGACCGGCTATCTCAAAATCCGCTTCGACTGGCTGTTCTCGATCTACATCGTCTTCGCGGCTGCCACGATCATTCGGTACATATGGCTGGCCTGGCAGGCGCTGAGGGGCGTAGCGCCGGATGAATTCGATCCTACCAAGGCGAGTTCCGGCGTATGAACCTGACAAGCCCCTTCTCGCTCGCGCTCGTTACGATCACGGCCCTCGCCTTTCTTGGACTGCCTATCGGCCACTCGATGATCGCCGGCTCGATCCTGTACCTGTTACTCGCGGGTCTGGACATGGGAACGGCCGCCGAACAGCTGCTCAACGGGATGTATTCCAATTACATCATTCTGTCGGTGCCGCTGTTCATTCTTGCTGCCGAATTCATGAACATCGGCAGCATGACCGATCGTCTGATGACGTTCTGTAACGCGCTCGTCGGCCGCTTCCGTGGAGGGCTCGCCCAGGTCAACATCCTGCAGAGCATCATCTTCGCCGGCATGTCGGGGTCTGCTATCGCCGATGCGGCCGGTACCGGCCGCATGATGCAGGCCATGATGACCCGCGACGGCCATTACACACCAAGCTACGCCGCAGCCACAACTGCTGTTTCGTCCGTTATCGGGCCGATCATCCCTCCATCCATTCCGATGGTGCTCTATGCCCTCGTGTCCGATGCATCCATCGGCTTTCTCTTCCTGGGCGGCGTCATCCCAGGACTGCTGATGGCCTTGAGTCAGATGATGATCGTGGCGATCACGGCACGCCGCAGGAACTTCCCCGTCGAGAAGCCGGTCCCGCTGCGCAAACTGCCGCGGATCACATGGGACGCCTTCCCATCCCTCATGATGCCGGTCGTGCTGCTCGGCGGCATCTACAGCGGTGTCATGACGCCGACTGAGGCGGCAGCCGTCGCAGCGGCCTATGCTCTTCTGATTTCAGCTGGCCTTTACCGCAGCGTGAGTTGGCGCGATTTCTACCGCTCGCTGGCGGTCAGCGCGCGGACCACCACTTCCATCGGAATGCTGATCGCAGGCTCGCTGGTGTTCAACTACGTTGTCACCGTCGAGAACATTCCCGAAGGCGTGAAGGCCCTGCTGGCAGGATGGGACCTGTCCCCCACCGGCTTCCTGATCTTCGTCAACGTCCTGCTGCTGCTTCTGGGCTGCGTGCTGGAAGGAACGGCGATCCTGCTCATCGTGGTCCCCGTCTTCGTTCCGACGGCGCAGGCGCTCGGCATCGATCTCGTGCATTTCGGTGTCGTGGTGGTTGTCAACATCATGATCGGACTGATCACCCCGCCCTATGGGCTTCTCCTGTTCATCATGGCGAACATCTCTGAACAGCCTCTGCGTGCCATCGTGAAAGACGTGATGCCCTTCCTGTTCGCGATGCTGATCGCCTTGGCGATCATGACCTTCGTTCCTGAAACGGTACTCTGGTTGCCGCGCCTTTTTGGCTACCAGGGATAAAGCCTGCCTTCTTGAGATACACGCCAATGAACAAGCCGATATATATTCTCAACGGACCCAATCTGAACCGCCTTGGCACCCGCGAGCCGGAGATCTATGGCAGCACGACCCTGGCCGAAGTAGAGGCGATGTGTCGAGAGGCGGCCTTGGACCACCCCATCGTCTTCCGCCAGTCGAATAGGGAATACGAGATCATCGAATGGGTGCATGAGGCCATCGACGAGGGCAGCGGGATCATCATCAACCCCGCGGCCTTCACTTTCACCTCCATGGCCATCATGGACGCATTGAAGATGTTTCCCGGGCCGCTGATCGAGCTGCACATCTCGAACATCCACAAGCGCGAGCCGATCTACCACAGATCGTATATCTCGCCCGTTGCGACCGCCGTCATCGCGGGGCTCGGCGCCAGAGGCTATCCCATCGCAGTGGAGGCACTCCTCGGCATGATCGCCTCATCCTCCACAAAAGCCTAGGTCGATGGCGTACAACCCATCCGACAGGCACAAACCTTTAGCCGAAGAAGCCGGAAGGGCATCAACCGCTCCTTCCGTTCTCGTGGGTTTGGTGGGAAATAGCATTCAGGCGTCGCGGACACCGGGACTGCACGAGCGAGAAGGCGCGGAGCAGGGACTTCGCTACATCTACAAGCTCATCGACCTTGAGGCGCTCGGGCTCGATGTTGGTGCCCTCCCCGAGATCCTGACTGCAGCGCAGCGCTTCGGGTTTTCCGGCCTCAACATTACCCACCCCTGCAAGCAGTCTGTGATTCAGCTGCTCGACGAACTATCGCCGGATGCTGCAGCTCTGGGGGCAGTCAACACCATCGTGCTGAAGGATGGCCGCCGCGTCGGACACAATACGGATTGGTGGGGCTTTGCCGAGAGCTTCCGGCGCGAGTTGGCTGATGTTCGCGTCGGGCGCATTGTCCAGTTCGGTGCAGGCGGCGCGGGTGCTGCCGTGGCTCATGCCTTACTGACGCTCGGGGCCGGCGAAATCACGCTCATCGACACGGACGAGGCTCGCGCCAGAGACCTCGCCGCAGCCCTGTGCGAGCGGTTCGGAGGGCGCCGTGCCCTGCTTGGCTCTTCCGTTGTGGATGCCATGGCGGCGGCAGACGGCATGGTTAACACGACCCCACTCGGCATGGCGAAATATCCCGGCATGGCTGTACCGGTGGACCTCCTGCGCCCGGACCATTGGATTGCCGATATCGTGTACTTCCCTCTGGAAACGGAACTTCTGCGCCAAGCCCGATTACGGGGGTGTCGCACCATGTCTGGCGGCGGAATGGCCGTCTTTCAAGCTGCTGGCGCATTTCGCCTATTCACTGGACTAGAGCCCAACACCGAGCGAATGCTCCGTCACTTCAACGAGATGTGATGCTGAAACATCGGGGTTTTATGAATGGGCCACTCAGAACCGTTCGAATGCCCTGTTGATCCTTAACGCCCGAGTCGCGTCCCGCGAGGGAACCTCCGACGGCTCCGGAAAATGGGAGAAGAGGTGCCTGATGTGCCCCTTCTCCCCTCTTGTCGTGTCACCCTGCTGCGGCAACCAGCCGGGAGCCCACCGTCTCCAGGATCATGCGGTGGGCCCGCTCGACGATATCCTCCAAGGACCGGGTCCTCACAAACATGGTCGAGGCACGCGCCCAGAGTTCGTCTCGTGTGGGGATATGCGGCAGATGTCCATGAGCCAGCACCTCGTGCGCCCGATGCTGGGCGGCGGCGAGCCTCACCCGGAAATCAGCGAGACCCGGGGTCGTCTCCAGGGCATGGCTCAGCTTGGCCGTTATGCTCTCCACGTTGAAGGTCGCGACGAGATCGGCCGCCGCGCGATCGATCACCCGTGAGCCAAGCTTCTGCTCGTTCCTGAGTACCGCCTCGGGCGGGCTCTTCAGATCCCACACGATGCCGAGCCAGGAGAGTGCCTTGATGATGTAGAAGGTCGGATCGATCTCCCACCAGCGAAAGCCCTGGCGTACGCTGGCCTGGTAGGCATGATGGTTGTTGTGCCAGCCCTCGCCCATGGTGAAGAAGGCCAGGAGCCAGTTGTTGCGGGAATCGTCACCGGTCACGTAGCGCTTCGAGCCATGCACGTGCGCGAGCGAGTTGATGCAGAAGGTGGCATGATAGACCGCTACCGTGCTCCAGAAGAAGCCGACCACGAGGCCCGGCCAGCCGGCGAGCAGGAAGGTGATTACGGCCAGCACGGCAGCAGGCACCAACTCGAACTTATGCAGCCACATCAGTTCCGGATACTTGGTGAAGTCGCCGACCTTCACGAGATCGACGGTGTCGTGTTTGCGAGCGAAGATCCAGCCCACATGGGCAAAGAGGAAGCCGGTGTGCCGGGGTGAATGCACGTCGTGTTCGGTATCGGAGAACAGGTGATGGTGCCGGTGCTTAGCGGCCCACCACAGCACACTTTTCTGGGCAGAGCTCTGGGCAAGGCAAGCGAGGATGAACTGGAACACGCGGCTCGTAGCATACGAGCGGTGCGAGAAGTAGCGATGGTAGCCCGCCGTGATCCCGAACATCCGCAGCCAGTACAGTGCAACGCCGAGCGCCGCAGCTTCCCACGTGATGCCGGTCCAGATGGCAGCGAAGCACGCGGCGTGGACGAGGAGAAAAGGGATCACCTGCGGGTAAATGATATCGTCATGATCACCATGAGCATGGTGCGGCGCGTTGGAGGGTGTGGGAGAACTCATTCTGTGCCCGGAGTTTGGTTGCGATTGTTGGGCATGCGCTGTCCCGCACGCTCATTTGGACAAATCGTTTAGCTGTAAACCACCCGAACGAGAAGACAGATTTGGTGCGACTTAGCGGACCTGTTGAGAAGGAGCTGACAGCACTGATTTCATGAACGGCATGTCGCGCTGGCTGTCCTTGCACGGCTCGTCCCGGTATCGCGACGGTTCATGGCTAGAAAAGCATCTGCCGCGCGCCCCCAGTGCCCGGTTGGTCTGGCCTATACGAAGGCCAAAGCTCCTTGACACCAATCACACCGAGCATCGCCTTAGTCCGACGATGTGGCGAAATGCTCGCATGCGCGTTCTAAGAGGGGCACATCACACGCTATAACATATATAAAAAATTACAGGTCCGTGATGAAAGGAAGCGTCGACTGCGTCCTTGCGCGTACCGCAGCCGGCAAGGAGAAGGGCTCCGAAGAGCCCTTCCAATTCGGTTAGCGACGTACCATTCGGCAGTTCTGGACGCGTTCTCTGATAATCCTTCCGCGAACCCGTTTCGTCACCGTTTCCCATTTGCACACCCGACGCGGCGGTGCGATACGGCGGCCAGGATGATACTGAGCCTGGACAATGCCCGCCTGCCCGGAAAGAGCGGGCACCGGTAGGACGGGTGCGGCCTGCGAAGCAGTTCCGCTCAGGCTAATCAATGCAGACAGAGCAACAGCAGCAAAGCCGAGTCTTCCAAAAGTCATAGGTGATCCTTGTCTTGTTGAGCCCCCGACCGCGCAAAGACACCCTGTGGAACTAACAACAGGTTAACCGCTGATCACGGGAATCTTCCTAATCACGCCGACGCTCCTGGGACGCTGGATGCAAGCCCCCTTGATCAACCAACGAGCGCCGAAATGGGCCGCCCCTCGGAACGTTTCGCTGTTTGGATGCGCGTTAGCTTGCCGTGCAGAAACGACCGTCTCGATCAATGAGCTGTTCTCCATCAGGGCCTTGAGGATTTGCGCCCCAAATCCCCTCTAGGCGTTGAAGACGGACCTTCGACCGCCGCCCCGCGCAGTTGTAGCAGTGGAAGAGTCCTCAGAGCTTGTCAGGATAAGATCTTGAATTCTCCGAAAAAAAGTTTACTGTACTAATCGGTATATTATGCAGCCGCGACGTCCGTGATCTTTCCGCCGTTCCGGCCGCTGGATGGGGAAACCATGGGCCGCCATCGCGAATTCGATCCTGATGAGGCGTTGCACATCGCGCTTCAGGTCTTTCGACGTCGAGGTTACGAGGGCACCTCCATCTCCGACCTGACGGAGGCCATGGGCATCACCCGTCCAAGCCTCTATGCCGCATTTGGCAACAAGGAGGAGCTTTTTCGCCGGACGCTAGACCTCTATGAGCGCCAGCACCTGTGCTTCGCGCACGAGGCTCTCCAGGCGCCGACGGCGCGTGAATCGGTCGAGCGGCTCCTGCGCGGCTATGTCAATGTTCTGACAGATCCCACGAGCCCTCCCGGCTGTCTCGGCGTGAATGGTGCCGTGGCTTGCAGCGAGGAGAACGAGGCTATCCGTGAGGAGCTCGTCGCCCGGCGGCTGGTCAATGAGAACAACCTGCGCGACCGCTTGGAGAAGGCTCGTTCCGATGGAGACTTCCCCGGAGGCGAGGATCCCATCGACTGGGCTCGCTTTATCGTGTCGGTCGGTCTTGGGATGGCGGTCCGGGCCGCGTCAGGCGCCTCACGCGAGGAGCTCCATCGGGTGGTCGACGTAGCCATGCGAACCTGGCCGGCCAAGCCAAGTTGAGTTCCAGGATCGACGCCTGCTCCTCAGTGGGACAGCGCGTTGGCTCCATCGAATGTGCGTTTGATCGGAGTGAGACCTCCTATGGCTTCACACGCGAGATCACGCCGTTCAGGAGAATGGCTTCAGGAGCGTGTCGAGTAGCGAACTTGCATAGCCCGGTCTGGCATCCTACTCTCCACCTCACGATGTTCATGTCCACATTCTTCCCCCTCATCTGAACGACTTCCGTCGTAGCGGCGCAACGAGCGCCAATCAGGTTTCACGGCCGATCACAAATGACGGCCGAACGGGAGTAGTATGGATATGCCGAAAATCGGTTCCTCCGATATGAGCAGCGATCAGATCAACGATTTCATTGAGCAAGGCTACCTGAAGCTCGAACAGGCTTTCGATGCCGAGCTCGCCCGACAGGGACAGGACGAGCTCTGGGCAGCGATGGGGCTTTCGCCCGACGAGCCGCACACATGGACACGGTCGGTCATCCGCCTTGGCTTCATGTCGAGGCCGACCTTTGTTACGGCCGCGAACACCCCGCGGCTGCACCGCGCTTATGATGCGCTCGTCGGCGAAGGACGCTGGCAGAGGCCGAACGGCCTTGGAACGTTTCCGATCCGGTTCCCTTCCGAGGATGATCCGGGTGATGGTGGCTGGCATGTCGACATGAGCTTCGGGGTGGAGAACTCCGACTTCATGCAGTGGCGTGTCAACGTGAAAAGCCGCGGCCGTGCGTTGCTGATGCTCTTCTTGTTCTCGGATGTGGGCCAGCACGACGCCCCGACAGTCATCCGCAAAGGCTCCCATGCCCATGTTGCCCGGCAGCTGCTGCCTCATGGGGAGAACGGCCTGACGCTCGAAGAGCTTGCAGCCGATGGGTTTGTATCGACGGATCGCTGTGACGAGGCTCTGGCTACTGGGCGGGCAGGCACCGTCTATTTGTGCCACCCGTTCCTTGTCCATCGGGCGCAGCCGCACCGGGGGACGCAGCCCCGGTTCATGGCGCAGCCGCCGCTTCTGCCCAAAGGTGAGTTCGACCCTGCATTGCCGCCATCACCCGTGCAGATGGCCATCCGGAAGGCATGCGGCCTGACCTTCTGATGTTTGGGCCCGGAGCCGATGACGGGCTCCGGGCCTCTGTCGTGTTGTGAGCAGAACGATGCGCTCTGCAAAGAAAAAGAGAGGAAGCGCGGCCTCAGGCGGCGCCTCCTCATGCTTGTTCAGTTCACCAACTCCTGAACGGAAGGCGCCTTTGCGTCCGAATTCGAGACTGTCGGCTCAGAGTGATGCTGGAGGCGGCGGTTCCCCGTCAGACGGCGGATCAGGACGTAGAAGACCGGCGTGAAAAACAGACCGAAGGCCGTCACTCCGATCATGCCGGAGAACACCGCCACGCCCATGGCGGCCCGCATCTCAGCCCCTGCCCCCGTCGATACCACCAGCGGCACGACGCCCATGATGAAGGCGAGCGAGGTCATCAGGATCGGCCGCAGGCGTAGGCGGCTCGCCTCGATCGCCGCTTCAACGGGAGTGCGGCCCTCGAACTCGAGCTCACGCGCGAACTCCACGATCAGGATCGCGTTCTTCGCCGACAGGCCAACCAGAACGATGAGTCCGATCTGGGTGAACACGTTGTTGTCGCCGGCCGTCAGCCACACGCCGACCAAGGCCGCCAGCAGCGCCAGCGGCACGATCAGAATGATCGACACCGGAAGCGTCAAGCTTTCGTATTGTGCCGCGAGGACCAGGAAGACGAGCAATATGGCGATCGGGAAGACCAGAATGCCCGAATTGCCCGCCAGAATCTCCTGATAGGTCAGCTCGGTCCACTCCGCCCTGAAACCCTTCGGCAAGGTCTCAGTCGCGATCCGTTCGACAGCAGCCTGCGCCTGACCCGACGAATATCCCGGAGCCGCCTGTCCGTTGATGTCGGCCGAAAGGAATCCGTTGTATCGCATCGCTCGCTCCGGTCCCACGCTCGACCGGATGTCCAGCAGAGCCGTCAGCGGAACCATCTCGCCTGAACTCGAACGCACCTTCAGGAAGCCGACATCCTCCGCACGGGCGCGGAACGGAGCATCCGCTTGGACTCGTACCGAGTAAGTCCGCCCGAACTTATTGAAGTCGTTCACGTAGACCGAGCCGAGATAGATCTGCAGCGTGCTGAACACATCCGAGATCGCGACTCCGAGCTGGCGTGCCTTGGCCCGATCGATGTTCGCGTAGAGCTGAGGGACGTTGATCGAATAGCTCGAGAACAATCCCGCAAGCTCGGGCGTTGTTGCCGCTTTGGCCAGGAAGTCCTTCGTCGCGCGGTCGAGCGCCTCGTAGCCGAGGCCGGCCTGGTCCTCGATCTGCAGTTTGAAGCCGCCGATCGTCCCCAGTCCCTGCACCGGCGGTGGGGGGAAGATGGCGGTCACAGCCTCCGTGATGGCGGTGAACTTCTGGTTCAGCTGACCGGCGATCGCCCCAGCACTCAGGCTCGGGTCCCGACGGTCCTCGAAGGGTGCAAGGGTCAGGAACACGATGCCGGCATTCGAGCTGTTGGTAAAGCCGTTGATCGACAGGCCGGGGAACGCGACGGCGTGCTCAACGCCCGGCTGCTTCAGCGCGATGTCGGTCATCTGCCGGATGACGTTTTCGGTCCGGTCGAGGGTCGCGGCATCCGGCAGTTGGGTGAAGCCGACAAGATACTGCTTGTCCTGCCCCGGGACGAAGCCGCCGGGCACGGTCTTGAACAGGAAGCCCGTTGCTCCCAACAAGGCGACATACACGACGAGCATGAGGGTCTTCGTGGTGATCGCCCGCCTCACGCCGGTGCCGTAAGCATCCGATCCTCGATGGAAGACCGCGTTGAAGCGGCGGAACAGCCAGCCGAACAGCGTGTCCATGATCCGGGTGATCCGGTCCTTCGGCGCATGGTGATCACGCAGGAGAAGGGCCGCCAAGGCCGGCGACAGGGTCAGCGAATTGATCGCCGAGATCACTGTCGAGATGGCGATGGTAACGGCGAACTGCTTGTAGAACTGTCCTGTCAGGCCGCTGATGAAGGCAAGT
>Ga0180218_1001110_pt1 | contig 17423 bp, 17 predicted proteins | sample eDN3rd37CKraftBY_FD_151334 | JGI IMG/M metagenome (GOLD analysis project Ga0180218, IMG submission 151334) | Enriched backyard soil microbial communities from Emeryville, California, USA - eDNA 3rd pass 37_C Kraft BY (version 2) (version 2) | ecosystem: Environmental > Terrestrial > Soil >...
AATCCTGCGCCTGCGCAGCAAGCGGCGTCGCGAGGACGATTGCCGCTGCAGCGGCGATGGATGCGAACTTGCCGGTCCCGATCTTGCCGGTATAGGTCACGTGCGTTCTCCGTTAGCCTTTGCGTTGGCACGCAATGGCCACATCGAACCGCGCTTGGCAAGTCGAGAGCGCTGCCGGAAAAACCGCCGTTCCAGGAGGAACTAGAACTCCTCCCAGTCTTCCTCCTTGGGCGCGGTCACGGCCGTTGTGCGCATCTGGCGCACCGGCGCGCTTTTCGCCGGGGCCTTCCTGGCCGGGACTGGCCGCGAAGGTGTCGCTGCCGCCGCACGCTGGACAGGCTTCGCCACGGGTTGCCCCGAGAGCTTGAAGGCGCCGATCCGTTCGGCCATCGCTTCGGCCTGCTCCCCGAGCGTGCGGGCCGCCGCCGCATTCTCCTCGACCATTGCCGCATTTTGCTGCGTCATCTCGTCGATCTGCGACAGCGTCTTGTTGATCTGCTCGATGCCGGTGGCCTGCTCGCCGCTCGCCGTGGCGATGTCGGACACGAGATCGACGACCTCCTTGATGGAGTTCATGATCTCCTCGAGCGTCGTGCCGGTGCGATTGACGAGGTCGACGCCCTGCCGGACCTGACCGGAGGAATCGAGGATCAGATCCTTGATGTCCTTGGCCGCCTGCGAGGAGCGTTGCGCAAGGCTGCGGACTTCGGAGGCGACGACGGCAAATCCGCGTCCCGCCTCGCCGGCACGGGCCGCTTCGACAGCGGCGTTGAGGGCAAGGAGATTGGTCTGCCGCGCAATCTCGTCGATCACCGAAATGATGTCGGCGATCTTGCTGGACGAGCCTTCGATCCGGGCCATGGCCGAGACCGCTTCGGCGACGACGGCTCCGCCGCGATTGGCGACCTCACGGGTGCCTTGCGTGAGATCGTTCGCGCGCCTTGCATTCTCTGCATTGTTTTTGACGGTCGCGGCGATCTGTTCCATCGAAGACGATGTCTCTTCGAGACTTGCCGCCTGTTCCTCGGTGCGCTGCGAGAACGCCGCCGTCGCGCTCGAAATCTCGTCCGAGGCGCCGGTTACTTCGTGGGCGACAGCCGCGATCGCGCCGATCGCATCGTTGAGCTTGGCAACCGCACCATCGAAGTCGTCCTTCAATTTGCGATATTCGTCGGGAACTTCGGGGAGACGGCAGGTGAGATCGCCCTGCGCCAGCTGCGACAACGTTTGCGTCAATGCCTCGACGACGGCGGCTTGCCGCTTCATCGCCTCGGCGCTCGCCTCTTCCGCCGCCTTGCGCGCTGCATTCGCTGAATCGATGTAGGCCGTGATCGCGATATCCATGTCGAGGAACACGGCCTTGATCAGCGCGCCGATCGTATTTGCCGCCTGATCGGGCCCTTGCTTCTGGAACAGGCCCTTCGGCCACTTCGCGGCAAGCACGGTCTTGATCAGTTCGGAGGCCATCAGGGAATAGCCGCCGATATACACTCGCGGGTCGACCCCGATCTGCGCATGCGTTTCGCCGATCTTGCGGGCACCTTGATAATATTCGTCGCTGAACTCAGCGCCGCTGATCCGCGCCCAATGGCGAAGCTGTCCGCTCCGGGCGCGGCTGACGCGGTCGCTGTCGGAGAAGAAGCGCGCCCCGGCCGGAGTGCTGCCGATCACCCGGTAGAATTCGTCGAGGATGCCGGGCATCGCCTGGTCAATCAGCGGCTTCACCTCGCGGATATTAGTCAGGGCTTGCTCGTCGAGCCCGATGAACCGGAGGCGTTCGGCAATCACGTCGCTGTCTGTCATTCTTTCTCGACCCCGAATGAGTCGCTCGAAACCGCTCGGGCCGACTCAATTACAGTCATGATCAGGGGATTGGATTAAACTCGAATTAATGCCCCGATTGCGGAACTGACGTGCTGCACGCGCATGACTCGCACACTGGTTGTGCGACGCCGATCGGTGAAGTCGAATTCCGCGTCCTTGACGCCGTTACTTCCCCGCGGCCGGGCGCGCGGAGGCGCGCTCGGCCGGGACGATATCGAACTGGCGCAGCATGCCGCGCCGGAGCACATCAAAGGTGACAGGCCGTCCGATCCGGTCTGCATTGAGCAGACGGATCAGGTCGTCGACGCCGGTGACGGTCTCGCCATCGACCCGCACGATGACGTCGAGGGTCATCAGTCCGCCGTTATCGGCCGGCGCGCCCTGCTCGATGGTGGTGATCATCGCGCCCGAGGCGTTGTCGATATCGGCCGCGCGCGCATGCCGTCGCGGCACCGCGACGGTCTGGCCGGCAATGCCGATGAAGCCGCGCCGCACGCGGCCGTGCCGGATCAGCTCGCTCAGCACGGTCTGCGCCGTGTTGCTCGCGACCGCAAAGCAGATGCCCTGCGCGCCCATGATGATCGCCGTGTTGATACCGATCACTTCGCCATGCGAGGTGACCAGCGGTCCGCCGGAATTACCGGGGTTGAGCGCAGCGTCGGTCTGGATCACGTCCTCGATCAGCCGGCCGGTCTGGGCGCGCAGCGAGCGGCCCAGCGCCGAGATTACGCCCGCGGTCACGGTCGATTCAAATCCGAGCGGATTGCCGATGGCAACCACGAGCTGGCCACGGCGCAGCTTCTTGGAATCTCCGAGCGGTGCGGTCGGCAGATTGCGGACGGCATCGGCGCGGATCAGCGCGAGATCGGTGTCCGGGTCTTCCCCGAGCAGCCGCGCCTCCATGACGCGGCCCTCGGAATCGGTCAGCCGCAATTCACGCGCGCCGTCCACCACATGGCTGTTGGTCAGGACGAGCCCGTCGGGTGCGATGATCACGCCGGAGCCGACGCCGCTTGCGGCGCGCCCCTTGCTGTCCTTCTTGCGGGTCTCGACCCGCACCACCGCGGGGCCGACGCGGTCGGCAACGCCGATCACGGCGTGCGAATAGGCGTCCAGCAGCGCCGCGTCCTGCGCGGCGGGATCGACATGCGGCTGCGCTTCGTCGGTATCGAACAAGGCGATATTGGTTACGTCGAGCATGGTCGCTCTCACATCATTGCACGCGCGACCGCGGACAAGGTCCACGGTCCCAGTCGCCGGCCGCGCTTTCAGGGTGTCCGCAGATGTAGGTACGCGGCCCCGAAAAAAAAGGGAGGGTCCGTCGGACGGCGATAGCGCACGACTACCCAACCCGAAGCGCAGCACCTCATCGGCGCCCGGTCCGGCCCCATCGCAAAGGGCGCTACTTGATGTGCTGGAACAGCTCGACGAAGAAATAGGGGCCGAGGCAATACACGCTGGTCCATACCAGCGCGCCCGCCGCCTGCGCCATCAGGAAAAGATGAAACGGCATCGCGAGCGAGCCCGCCACGAGCCCGTTGAGCTGGCGCAAGAGCGGGACGAAGCGCGCGATGAATACGATCCAGAGACCGCCGCTTGTGAAACGCGCCTCGACCGCGTCGAGGCGTTCGTTGGTCAGTCCGATCTTTGGGCCGAAGCGGCGCAACAGCATGTTGCCGCCAAGCCGGCCGACCAGATAGCCGGTGGAGTCGCCGAGGATTGCGCCGAACAGGACCGCTGGATACAGCGTGAAGATCGACAGCTCACCCTTGGCGGCCAGCAAGCTCGCGGCAATCACCCCGGTCTCGCCGGGCACCGGCGAGCCCATCGATTCCAGATAGATCATCACGAAGATCGCGAGCGCGCCGTAGGTTTTCAGAAACGGCTCGAAGATCGCCCAGCCTTCGTGCAACGTCGTGAGCATCCGCAGCCTCCCCGATCGCACCGCAACTCATGGCATATCTTGCAGACGAGTCGCGACAGGCTACATCGGATCGGTGCCGCCACGCCTGGCCGACCAGACGACCAACGCGGACACGGCCAGGATCGCAAGCAAGGCGCTCCAGGGGCCGGCCGCGGCATAAGCCACAGCACCGCCCAGCGCGCCGACCAGAAATCCGCAAAGCACCAGGAACACCGTGGCGAAACGCTTGCGTGCTTCGGCGACCTGTGCGGCGAGGTCGGGGTCTTTGCTCACCTTTGCCGGCCGAAACGCCGCATAGATCAGCTCGGTCGCCTCGATCGCAAGCTGCGTGGAATTGCCGGTCATCACGTTGGTTTGCGGGACGCCTCTGAGCAGCAGACGCACCAGCGCGGATTGCACGCCCATCGCCGCGGCCGACAATAGTCCAGCCACAGCGCCCAGCCAGGCGTCCGGATCGGTGATCGGCCAGGCATACATCATCAGTCCGACAAAGCCCGCGAGCAGCAGCGCCTCGAGCCCGAAAACCAGCGGCAGCGACGAACGGTCGCCGCCTCGCCTTGCGATGATGATCGCCGCCGCGATCCCTGCACCGAGCATGAAAGCCGGAATGGCGAGCATCTTGGCGACGACGCCACGATCATCCACCACGAGTTCGGCGGCAGCGACGACGAAGCTTCCCGTCACCTGCGCTGCGAAAAATCCGAATAATGCGAGGAAGGTGATGCTGTCGACGTAACCGGCAACCAGACTGAGTAGCGGCGGCACCGCCCGAGGCAGAGGCGCGGGCCCGTGTGTCATTGCCGCTGGAGCCAGGCGCCGATCCGCGCCACCGCTTCCTGCATGTCGCCTTGCTGCCCCGCATAGCAGAAGCGGAGATAATGGCGACCGTCGACCGGATCGAAATCGACACCGGGGGTCGCCGCAACATGCGCCTCGTTCAACATGCGCTTGGCGAAGGCGTGGGAATCGTCGGAGAAGCGCGCGATATTGGCATAGAGATAGAAGGCGCCGTCGACGGGGAGAAACTTGTCGAGCCCCGCCTTTGGCAAGCCTTCGATGAGAATGCGCCTGTTGTCCTCGTAGCCGTGCTTGACCGCATCCATCTCCTCGCGGCCGTCGAATGCCGCCTGCGCAGCGATCTGCGACAGCGTCGGAACCGAAATCGCAAGATTGCCCTGCAGCCGCTCGATCGGACGAACCAGCGGCTCCGGCGCCACGATCCAGCCGATGCGCCAGCCGGTCATGCAGAAATATTTCGAGAATGAATTGATCACCAGCGGCTTGTCGGAAATGCGCAAGGCCGTCTCGGATGGAAACGCATAATCGAGACCATGATAGATTTCGTCGGAGATGAAGCGGATGCCCGCGTCTTCCGTCGTGCGAATCAACGCGGCGAGTGCGTCAGGCGACATCATCGTCCCGGTCGGATTCGCGGGACTTGCGATCAGGACGCCGGCAAGCTTTTCCTTGCGGTGCGCGGCCAGTACGGTCTCGGGCGTCACCGCCCAGCGCGTGTCGTCACCCGTCTCGATCAGAACCGGTTCGCAGCCCAGCGCCTTGAGGATATGGCGGTATGGCGGGTAGCCCGGATTGGCGATCCCGACGCGGTCGCCCGGCTCGAACATCGCAAGAAAGGCGAGGATGAACCCGGCCGAGGAGCCGGTCGTCACGATGACCCGCGCCGGATCGACATCGACATTATAGGTCTCGCCGTAATGGCGCGCGATGCGGCTGCGCAAGGAACCGATGCCCAGCGCCTCGGTATAGGCCAGAGGACCGTCAAGCGCGGCGCGGGCCGCTTCGATCGCGGTGCGCGGGGCCGGCGCCGCCGGTTGGCCGACCTCCATATGGATCACGCGATGCCCGGCGGCCTCGATCCGGCTGGCGGCGGCGATCACATCCATCACGATGAATGGGGGCACGTCGCTGCGTGCCGAAGGTGATAAAATGTGCCGTGCCCGTTCCAGCATGCGATTCAGCCGTCCGTTACTCGCGCAATGCGCTGCATGTGCCCCGCTCCTGCCGCATTCCCGCGATTGCCTGCGCGAACTCTCAGACCATGAACGCTGCGTGATTTGACCGCCTCAGGCGGGCTCCCTAGTGTCCGGTCGGCGAAGCAATTCAGAGCGTTATGACACAAGTCGCTACCCCGCACATGCCTATCAGGATGGCCATTGCGAAGCCAGTTTCGCGCCTGATCGCGGCGGTGACCGTGGCTGCCATTGCGCTGCCGCCCTTGCCCGCGGCCGCCCAGAAAAAGGGCGGGCTTCCGCTGATCCGGGATGCCGAGATCGAGCAATTGATGCGCGATTACACCGCGCCCATTTTTCGCGTGGCCGGGCTGTCGAAAGCCAATCTGAAAATCATCCTGATCAACGACAAGTCGTTCAACGCCTTCGTGGTCGATGGGCGGCGGATTTTCGTCAATACCGGCGCGCTCCAGGAATCGACCACACCGAATCAGATCATCGGCGTGCTGGCCCACGAGACCGGCCATATCGCCGGCGGCCACCTGTCCAAGCTGCATCAGGAACTCGCCAATGTTCAGACCGCGGCCCTGATCGGCATGCTGCTCGGCGCGGCGGCCATGGCAGCGGCCGGGGGCGGCAACGGCGCGGGACAGGCCGGCATGGCCGCGATCCATGCCAGCCAGCATGTCGCCCAGCGCTCCCTCTTGTCGTATCAGCGCGCACACGAGGAAGCCGCGGACCGCGCCGCCGTCAAGTTCCTCGCCGCCACAGGTCAGTCCGCCAAGGGCATGTACGAGACCTTCAAGCGGTTCGCCGATCAGTCGATGTTCAGTGCGCGGTTCGCCGATCCTTACGCGCAGTCGCATCCGATGCCCAACGAACGCATCGCCGCTCTGACCGAGATCGCACGCGCAAGTCCGTACTGGGACAAGAAGGATCCCCAAGAATTGCAGGCACGCCACGACATGATGCGGGCCAAGCTGTCCGGATTCATGGACCCCCCGCAGACGGTCGCACGCCGCTATCCGCCGAGCGACAATTCGCTGCCCGCCCGCTACGCGCGCGCGATCGCAACCTATCGGCACTCTGACATCCGCGCCGCGATCGCCCAGATCGACGCCCTGATCGCGATCCAGCCCAATAACCCGTATTTCCATGAACTCAAGGGCCAGGCGCTCCTTGAAAACGGCCGCGCCGCCGAAGCCATTGCGCCGTTGCGGCGTGCCGCGTCGCTCGCCCCGGACCCGACGCTGATCCAGATCCTGCTCGGACAGGCCCTGGTCGCCACCAACAATCCGGCTCTTGCGGACGAAGCCATTACCATCCTGCGCAATGGCCTCGCGCGGGAGCCCGATACGCCGAATGGCTATCAGCAGCTCGCCATGGCCTATGGCCGCAAGGGCGATCTCGCTCAAGCCGACCTTGCATCCGCGCAAGCCGCCTTCGCCCGCGGCGACATCAAGACCGCCCGCGAACTGGCCGCGCGCGCCAAGACCAAACTGCCGGTCGGCTCCCCCGGATGGGTGCGTGCCGACGACATCGTCGCTGCAAAACTACCCGCTGCTGCAAACCGCCCGAACTGAGCTCTGTCACAAGGATATTTCGATGATCTCCCTCATCCGCCTGATCGCTGCGCCGGTCATCGCCGCGTCGATCGCCATGACCGGCTCTGCCTTGGCGCAAAGCTTCACGCCGCAGCAGCGCACCGAAATCGAAGCGATCATCCGCGATTATTTCATCAAGAATCCGGAAATGATCGAGGAGCTTCAGACGCTCGCCCAGAGCGAAAAGCTCAAGCGGGCGATCGTCGACAACAAGCAGACGCTGTTCAACTCGCCGCGTCAGGTCACGCTCGGCAATCCGAACGGCGACGTCACGTTGGTCGAGTTCTTCGATTACAATTGCGGCTTCTGCAAGCGCGCGCTCGACGACATGATGACGCTGATCAAGGACAATCCCAATCTGCGCGTCGTCCTCAAGGAAATGCCGGTGCTGAGCCAGGGCAGCATGGAAGCAGCACAGGTCGCGGTTGCGGTGGCGCTGCAGGACAAGTCCGGCAAGCGCTATCTCGACTTCCATCAGAAGCTTCTCGGCGGCCGCGGACAGGCCGACAAGGCGCGGGCGCTCGCCGTCGCCAAGGAAATCGGCGCCGACATGGCCAAGGTCGAAAAGGATATGAACGGCGCCGAGGTCAAGGCGGCCTTGCAGGAAAGCTTCTCCCTCGCCGAGGCCCTGGGGTTCCAGGGGACGCCTTCCTACGTGGTCGGAAATGAGGCGGTGGTCGGCGCTGTCGGCGTCAAGGAACTGCAAACCAAGATCAACAACGCGCGGTGCGGCAAGCCGACCTGCTGAGGAGCCGCGGCGGGCGAACCCGGCCTTCGGAGGATACCGGGCGGGCTTTCCCTTGCCGGGCGTCCCGCCTATAAGGAGCCCCGCCGGGCGCTCGCGCCCTGACCCTTCCGCACGCTATGGCGCGACCCAAGGCCCGATGGCAACAACGGTCTATGTCCTGAACGGTCCCAACCTGAACCTGCTCGGCACCCGCGAGCCGGAGATTTATGGCCGGGCCACGCTGAAGGATGTCGAAGCCCTGTGCCGCGACGCGGGGCAGCGGCATGGCTTTGAGATCGTCTTTCACCAGTCGAACCACGAAGGGGCGCTGGTGGACTGGATCCAGGAGGCGCGTCGCAAAGCGGCCGGCATCGTGATCAATCCGGCCGCCTACACGCACACCTCGGTCGCCATTCTGGACGCGCTGCTCGCGTCCGATCTCCCGGTGATCGAGGTGCATATCAGCAATGTCCATGCCCGCGAACCATTCCGCAGGCATTCCTACATATCGCCGGCCGCCAGAGCTGTGATCTGCGGTTTCGGCGTCAACGGCTATGTGCTCGCGATCGACGGACTCGCGGCCATGCTCGCATCATCAAAGGGCTGACACGTGGCGTCTGACAACGAGAAGAAAACCAAGGGTAAAGCGGTGCAAGGTGCTGCGCCTTACGACGAGGACATGATCCGCGGCCTCGCCAAGCTGCTCGACGAGACCGGGCTGACCGAGATCGAAATCGAACGTGACGGCCAGCGGATCAGGATCGGCCGCACCGCCCGTGCGGTGAACGTCGCAGCTCCCGCGGCTCCCGCCGTTGCGGCCGCAGCGCCGGCCGCACAGGCCACCGATCCGAGCAAGCATCCGGGCGTCGTGCCCTCGCCCATGGTTGGCACCGCCTATCTTGCGCCCTCTCCCGGCGCGCGGCCTTTCGTGGATGTCGGACAGGCCGTCAAGGCCGGCGATACCGTGATGATCATCGAAGCGATGAAAACCATGAACCAGATTCCGGCGCCGCGCGGCGGCACCGTCACGCAGATTCTGGTCGAGGATGGCCAGCCGGTCGAATTCGGCGAAGCCCTCATGATCATCGAGTGAGCAACCGCGGCGGCGACAGGGAGCGGCGAGGAGTGACGACGGGCACAGCGACCATCGGCTATCCGCGATCCGCCAATCGCCATTCGCTGCTTCAGGCGAGACATGTTCGATAAAATCCTGATTGCCAATCGCGGCGAGATCGCGCTGCGCGTCTTACGCGCCTGCAAGGAGCTTGGCATCCATACGGTCGCGGTTCATTCGACCGCCGATGCCGACGCGATGCATGTGCGGCTTGCCGACGAGAGCGTCTGCATCGGCCCCCCGGCTGCGCGTGACAGCTACCTCAACATTCCCTCGCTGCTCGCGGCCTGCGAGATCACCGGCGCCGATGCCGTGCATCCGGGCTACGGCTTTCTGTCGGAAAATGCGCGCTTCGCCGAAATCCTGGCCGAGCACAATATCGGCTTCATCGGACCCAAGGCCGAACACATCCGCACCATGGGCGACAAGATCGAAGCCAAGCGCACCGCCAAGGCGCTCGGCATTCCCGTGGTCCCGGGATCGGAAGGCGGCGTGACGTCGGATGACGAAGCGCTGCGGATCGGACGCGAGATCGGATATCCGGTGCTGGTGAAGGCCGCGGCCGGTGGCGGCGGACGCGGCATGAAGGTCGCGATGAGCGAAGACGAGATGATCGTCGCCTTGCAGACGGCGCGCTCGGAAGCCAAGGCCGCGTTCGGCGACGACGCGGTCTATCTGGAAAAATATCTGCAGCGGCCGCGGCACATCGAGATCCAGGTGCTGGGCGACGGGCGCGGCGGCGCCATTCATCTCGGCGAACGCGACTGCTCCCTGCAGCGCCGGCATCAGAAAGTGTTCGAGGAGAGCCCCTCGCCCGCACTCAACACGGCGCAGCGCGATCGCATCGGCGAAATCTGCGCCAGCGCGATGCGGAAGATGAAGTATCTCGGCGCAGGTACCGTGGAATTTCTGTACGAGGATGGCGAGTTCTACTTCATCGAGATGAACACCCGCATCCAGGTCGAGCATCCGGTGACGGAGATGATCACCGATATCGACCTCGTGCTCGAGCAGATCCGGGTCGCGGCCGGCGGCGAATTGCCGTGCCGGCAGGACGACCTGCGCTTCCATGGCCATGCCATCGAGTGTCGCGTGAATGCGGAGAACCCGTTCAACTTCCGGCCCTCACCCGGCAAGATCCAGCATTACCATCCGCCGGGCGGGCTCGGGGTTCGCGTCGATTCCGCCGCCTATCAGGGCTACACGATCCCGCCCTATTACGACTCGATGGTCGGCAAGCTGATCGTGCACGGCAAGACGCGTCAGGAATGTCTGATGCGGCTAAAGCGGGCGCTCGACGAATTCGTGGTCGACGGCGTCGAGACGACGTTGCCGCTGTTCCGGACACTGGTGCGCAACCAGGACATCATCGACGGCAATTATTCCATCCACTGGCTCGAGAAATTCCTCGCACAGGGCGGGATGGAAGGCTGAAAAGTCGGTCAGCGGAGCCTGTCGCGGGAACAAACCCGGGTTCTGGGGCGTTCTTTGAGGTTCGACCACAGGAGTCCCCGCCCCCGCCATGAGCTCCCACAACACGGCCGACCGGATACGGTCGCCCGGGGCCCAGCCCATATTGCTCGCCTTAGGCTTTGCCATTCTGGTCGCCATCAGCGTCGCATCCTTCTGGCTCGCCGATCGCGCGCATGATGATGCCGACGCCCTGGTGACGACATTCGACGTGCAGAACCATCTGTCCCTGATCCTGTTGAACCTGCGCCGCGCGGAATCCTCGCAGCGCGGCTATATCATCACCGGCCAGACGGATTACCGGGACGAATATCGCGAGGCGATCGCCAATACCCGGCCGGCTCTGAAGCGCGCGGCGGAGGTGATCGCAGGCGAGCCCCTCCTCGCCGCACGGTTCGAAAAGATCCCCGCGCTGGTCGAACGCAAGCTGTCCGAAATGGAGCAGGTCGTCGGATTGCACGACGCCGGTCGTGGCAAGGACGCCGCCGACCTGATCTGGCAGGGTGAAGGCCGCAATGCGATGAACGAGGTCAAGGTCGCGATCGAAGACCTCTACAACGCCGAGCGGGCGATGCTCGAAAGCCGGCGCGCAACCTCCGCCAGCACCAATTCACGGTTGCTGCTGCTCACGCTGCTCGGCGCCGCCGCTATCACCGCCATCGGGGCGTTGTCGGTCTACCTCGTCCAGCGCAGCAATCGCCAACGCGAACAGGCCCGCCGCGCGCTGCAGGACATCAACGAAAATCTCGAGGCCCTGATCGAGGAGCGCACCGCCGAACTGCGGGAAGCCAACAACGAAATTCAGCGCTTCGCCTATATCGTCAGCCACGATTTGCGCTCGCCGCTGGTCAACATCATGGGCTTCACCGCGGAGATCGAAGCTATAAAAAATGACATATTCCAGCGTGTGGCCGAGACCGAAAAACCCGATGACGGGACGGCCGGGAGTACACTAGAGTTGTCGAAGGATTTTGATGAATCGCTCGGATTTATCAAAAGCTCGATCGGCAAGATGGATCGGCTGATCAATTCGATCCTGAAACTCTCCCGCGAAGGTCAGCGCACCTTCAAGCCGGAATATGTGAGTATGGATCAATTGATCAAATCGATCACCGATGCGGTGGCCCATCAGGCTGCCGAACAGGATGCGGAGATCATTGTCGAGCCGCTTCCGCCGTTGAAAAGCGACCGCCTGGCGTTGGAACAGATCTTTTCCAACCTCGTCGACAATGCCTTGAAATATTCAGAGCCGGGCCGGCCCGGCCGCATCCGCATTCGCGGACGCACCGAAAACATGCAGGCGGTCTACGAAGTCGAGGACAACGGACGCGGCATTGCGGTCGAGGACCAGCAACGGGTCTTCGACCTGTTCCGCCGCGCCGGACAGCAGGACCAAAAGGGCGAAGGCATCGGTCTCGCCCATACCCGCGCACTCGTTCGCCGGCTCGGCGGCTTCATAACGTTGCGCTCGGAGCTCGGACACGGCAGCACCTTCATTGTCACGCTGCCGCGCAGAATGCAGGAAAACGAAAGACAGGCCGCATGACCGAACACGTCACCATCATCATGGTCGAGGACGACGAAGGCCACGCGCGGCTGATCGAGCGCAATATCCGCCGGGCCGGCGTCCATAACGAGATCATCCCGTTCGCCACTGGCGGCGATGCGGTGCGCTTCCTGTTCGGCTCAGATGGCTCAGGTTCGGTCAATAGCGGCCGCGCGCTGCTGATCCTGCTCGACCTCAACCTGCCGGACATGAGCGGCGTCGATATCCTGAAGCGCGTCAAGGAGAACGAACATCTCAAGCTGACGCCGGTCGTCGTACTGACCACCACCGACGACGAGCGCGAGATCAAGCGCTGCTACGATCTCGGGGCGAATGTCTACATCACCAAGCCGGTGAACTACGACAGCTTTGCAAACGCGATCCGGCAACTCGGCCTGTTCTTCTCGGTCATCCAGGTCCCGGCAACGGACTGAAATCAAACATGCCGAAGAAAGTCCTTTATGCCGATGACGATGCTGGCCTCCGCCGGCTGGTAGAGCGCGGGCTTGGCGCGCATGGCATTGAAGTGGTCACGGTCGAGGACGGCGTCCGCGCTGTGGAGCGGCTGAAGCAGGAGCAATTCGATGTCGTGGCGCTCGACAATTACATGCCGCGGCTCGATGGCATTGCGACCCTGAAGCAGATCCATGACATGCCGAACCATCCGCCGGTGATCATCGTCACCGGCGAACAGGATTCGGCGGTTGCGGTGTCGGCGCTGAAATCCGGCGCCTTCGACTATGTGCTGAAGGATGCCTCCGGGCAGTTCGTCCCGCTTCTGCTTGCCGCACTGACCGGCGCTGCCGATGCGATGCGGATGCGGCGCGCGAAGGAAGCCGCCGAATCCGAATTGCGCGAGCAGCGCGACCGGTTCGAAAAGCTCGCCGTCGAGCGCGCCCTTCTGCTTCGTGAAGTCAACCACCGTGTTGCCAACTCGCTGCAACTGATCGCGGCCTTCCTGCAGTTACAGGGCGGCTCGTCGAACAATGCGGAGGTCAAGGCCGCACTGACCGACGCCACCCGGCGCGTCATGGCCGTCGCGCAGGTCCACCGGCGGCTATACACGTCGGATGACGTACAGTCGGTGTCCGTCGATCAGTATCTTGCGGCGCTCGTGGAGGATCTTGCCAAGACCGACACCACCGAGACCCCGGTGCTCAGCCTCGCCGCAGAACCGATCGATCTCGATCCGGACCGTGCCGTTGCGATCGGCGTGATCGTGAACGAGCTGGTTCTCAATGCGATGAAATACGCCTATCCGCAGCAGGAAAAGGGCCCGATCCGCATTGGCCTCAAGCGCGTCAATGGGCGACACGCAATGCTGAGCGTCGAAGACGACGGGATCGGCCACAACGTCAAGACGCTGCCGCGGTCCACCGGACTCGGCCGCTCCATCGTGGGCGCCATGGCGAACCGGCTTGGTGCCGATGTGGTGTACGATCCGGACCACCACGGCACACGCGTGGTGATCACGTTCGAGTGCGCGCCACGCGTCAACCCGTCCTGACGGCCGGCTTTTCGCCACTTACCGCACGCGTTGCTCAGGAATTGGTCGCGGCCGTCTCGCGGCGCAGCATCGCTGATTGTCGCAGCGCCTCGCAAGGCGGACCGCCCTCACCTATATGCATAGCTGCAATTGCGGGTGAGCGATGAAACGTCTCGCTGTTTTCATGCTGGCGCTGTTCGGCACGATCCTCGCCGCAGCCTCGGGCCATGGTGCGGCGTCGGTTGCCGAGAAGGTCTATGTCGTCGAGATCGAAGGCGCGATCAGCGTCGCCGCCCAGCGTCAGGTCGCCCGCGCGATCCAGCGCGCGGCGCAGGACAAGGCGGCCGCCGTGGTTATCCGGCTCGATACGCCCGGTGGCCTTGTGTCCGCGACCCGCGACGTCATCCGCGAAATGGTCACAGCTCCCGTGCCGGTCCTCGTTCTGGTGTCGCCCGGCGGGGCAAGGGCCGCTTCGGCCGGCACCTTCATCGTCTATGCCGCGCATCTCGCCGCGATGGCGCCCGGGACCAATCTGGGCGCTGCGACGCCCATTGCGATGGGCGGAATGCCGGGCACCCCGCAGCCGAAGAAAGACGACAAGACCGCGTCCGATCCGTCCGCCGTCGAGAAGAAGGCGCTGAATGACACGGTCGCCATGTTGCGCAGCCTTGCGCAGATGCGCGGCCGCAATACCGATTTTGCCGAAAAGGCGGTGCGCGAGGCGGAAACGATGACCGCCGAGGAAGCGCAGAAGGCGGGCGTCGTGGACTACGTTGCGCGCGATGTTGCGGACTTTCTGGCGCAGGCCGATGGCCGCGTCATCCGTGTCGGCAATGCAGATCGCAAGCTCGCGACACGCGACGCCACGATCGAGGTGCTGCAGCCGGAATGGCGCACGCGCCTCCTTGCAACGATTGCCGACCCCAATCTCGCGTTCATCCTGCTGCTGGTCGGCGTCTATGGCCTCCTGTTCGAGTTCTGGAATCCCGGCGCGTTCCTTCCCGGCATTATCGGCGGCATCTCGCTGCTGCTGGCTCTGATCGCGCTTTCTCTCCTCCCCGTGCATTACGGTGCTCTGGCGCTGCTGCTGCTCGGCGTCGCGCTGATGATCGCCGAGGCCTTCACCCCCGGCATCGGTGCGCTCGGAATCGGGGGCGTGGTGGCGTTTCTTGTCGGCGCGTTCTTTCTGTACGAGGGCGAAGGCGCCGATTTCGACATGCGCGTTTCGATCCCGGTGATTGCCGGCGCGGCGCTTGCGAGTGCCGGACTGAGCTTTTTCGTCCTCGGCGCCGCCCTGAAGGCCCGCAACCGGCCGACGCAAACCGGCGCCGAGCAATTGCTGCGCGAACACGGGACGGTGATCGCGTGGTCGAACGATCGGGGCAATATCCGCATTCACGGCGAGGTCTGGGCGGCGCGCGCCGCCAAGGCTCTCGCACCCGGCGATCGCGTGCGCGTCAAGAGCCGCGACGGCCTGATCCTGGACGTCGAACCCGTTTAGCGCTTGGAGGCATTCATGGTGGGCTATCTGCCGGCGTGGTCGGCTCTCGCAATACCGGCTGCCCTGGTATTGCTTATCCTCCTCTATTCTTTCCGGGTGCTGCGGGAATACGAGCGGGGCGTCGTTTTCATGCTCGGGCGCCTATGGAAGGTCAAAGGCCCGGGCCTGGTCCTTGTCATTCCCTTTATCCAGCAGATGGTCCGCGTCGACCTTCGCACCCGCGTGCTCGATGTCGAGCCGCAGGACGTGATCTCTCGCGACAACGTCTCGGTACGCGTCAATGCGGTGGTGTATTTCCGGGTCATCGATCCGCAGAAGGCCATCATTCAGGTCGAGGAATTCAACGAAGCGACCAGTCAGCTCGCGCAAACCACGTTGCGCTCGGTGCTCGGTCAGCACGATCTCGACGAAATGCTGGCAGAGCGCGGCAAGCTGAACGACGACATCCAGACGATCCTCGACCAGCAGACCGACGCGTGGGGCATCAAGGTGTCCAATGTCGAGTTGAAGCATATCGACATCAACGAGAGCATGATCCGGGCGATCGCGCGTCAGGCCGAAGCCGAACGCATCCGCCGCGCCAAGGTGATCGATGCCGAAGGCGAGTTTCAGGCGGCGCAAACACTCGCCAATGCGGGCGAGATCCTCGCGTCACGCCCGGAAGCGATGCAGCTTCGTTATCTGACTGCGCTGCAGACCATTGCCGGCGACCGGGCATCGACCATCGTGCTGCCGATCCCGATGAACCTGCTCGACAAGCTAAAGAGCTAACGCGGCTTCCTGCGCAGGCTCGGTCTCGTCGGTGTCGAGCGCGCGTTCCGCGAGCAGCGTCTCGACCGCTTCGCAGGCGCGCGCCGGGCTATAGGGCTTGCGCAAGGTCGTTGCGTTCGGAAGCTTCTGCAGCTCCTCCAGTCGCCACCAGCGTCCGGAGGCAAACACGATCGGCAGCGTCGGATTGACCCCGCGCGCCTGTTCGGCGAGGCCGACGCCGTCGAGTCCGCCCGGCAGGTTGATGTCCGTGAACAACAGATCGACGCGCATGCCATTGGAGAAATGGGCCATCGCCTCCTCGGCATTCGCGGCCAAGTGGACCAGATGGCCCGATTCCGTCAGCGCCTCGCCGATGATTTCGGCGATCAGGGGCTCGTCCTCGACGAGAAGAACGCAGTTCTGCCGGGGTTCGACCCTAGCCTCGGCGTTCTGCGAATTGATCTTGCGGTCGGCGGCCTTCCGTTTGGATGACTTCTGCGTCATGGTCCACCCCTCTTACGCAACACAACTGGGCGGGCAAATCCTGGCCGCCTCATTTGTTCGCAAAGTGTCGAAAATTTAACGGGTTCTGGGATAACGGAGCGTTAAGTTAACGGTGATGGCCAGCAGGGATTCGGCGCGCGAGACCGGCTTTGTGGAGATCACCCCCGAGGTGCTCCTCAAGGCCTATGCCTGCGGCATTTTCCCGATGGCGGAGAATGCCGACGATCCCTCCCTGTACTGGTTCGAACCCGACATGCGCGGCCTGTTGCCGCTCGAGGGGTTCCATCTGCCCCGCCGGCTCGCCCGGACCGTCCGCTCCGACCGGTTCGAAATCTATATCGACCGCGATTTCGAGGCGGTGATCGACGGCTGCGCCGAGCCTGCGGCGGGCCGATCCCGCACCTGGATCAACCGGCGCATTCGCACGCTCTATTGCAAGCTGCACGAGATCGGCCATTGCCATTCGGTCGAAGCGTGGCGCGACGGCAAGCTGGTGGGCGGGCTCTATGGCGTGCGGCTCGGCCGCGCGTTTTTCGGCGAGAGCATGTTTCATCGCGAACGCGACGCCTCGAAGGTTGCGCTGGTGCATCTCGTCGGACGATTGCGCGCGGGTGGCTTTGCCTTGCTCGATACGCAATTCGTGACCTCGCACCTGTCGCGGTTCGGCGCGATCGAGGTCAGCAAGCGCCATTACAATCGGCTCCTGGAGCGCGCGCTCGAAGGCGAAGCCGATTTCTTCGCCCTCGATCCCGATCCGCTGCCGGGATCGACTGTGCTCGCCGCGCTGAGCGAAGGCGCGATCGACGACTAACGGATCGGCGTCGGGAACGGATTGGCCCCGGTCTGCGGCTGGGGCCGCGGCCGTTGCGGCTGTGGTTGAGGCTGGGCCTGGGGCCGCGGCGGCTGTTGCGCCTGTTGTGAGCGCTGCGGTTGCGGTTGTTGCTGTGGCTGCTGGGCCTGTTGCGGACGCGGACGCGGCGTCTGCGGCTGGTCTGCCGTCGGC